>Ga0307379_10000445_pt1 | contig 69649 bp, 48 predicted proteins | sample UN2MG_FD_202237 | JGI IMG/M metagenome (GOLD analysis project Ga0307379, IMG submission 202237) | Soil microbial communities from Risofladan, Vaasa, Finland - UN-2 | ecosystem: Environmental > Terrestrial > Soil > Coastal area > Acid sulfate soil | place: Finland: Risofladan, Vaasa | collected... | reverse complement strand
CCTACCTCAGTTGGGAGTCATACACCCCTATTGCCGTTGAAATCATATTGGCAAAATGACAAAAAGTGGCAATCGATACGGGATTCTCGAATGTTCACTTGTTGACCAAACTCTTCGAATGTTCTACAATTTCAACCGGGAACCTTTGGAGAACATATGATATGAAAGGAAGGACAGTGAGTAAAAAGTGGTATGAAACAGGGAAAAGTCATGTCGTTCGCCTCCACGATGTCAATGGGACAAATCGCCAAGTGGAACGCCGGGATTTTCTAAAATCAGCTGTGGCGGCAATGTCGCTGGCGAGCCTGGGCGAGTATACGATGGCTGCGCCGCAGGCGGCCTTGCCAAACGGCCGGCCAGCTTCATGGAAAGGGGATGTATCTGACTACCTGGAGAGCTTGCAGCGATCAGACGGGGGTTACGCCTGGCCCGACCAGCATCGATCACATCTTACACCAAGCTTTGCCGTAACCGGATGCTACCATCTGCTCAAACAAGTCCCCCCGAATAAGGGCGCACTGGTGGAGTTCATACGCACGCACCATCCTTTCCAAATAAAAAAGCTCGAACGGGATATGAAGATGTTCGAGTTTGAGCAGATTCAGAGCCTTCTATGGCTTGGCGAGAATGCCGGTTCTTTTAGTGAGCAGGTTAAAAGCTGGACAAAGCCCTTTGTCTACCCTAAGCAGTACGAACAGCACGGTTATCCGATCCTGAGCATCGAAGTGATGGCTTTCCTCTGCCGGCGTATGCTCGGCCTTTCGATGGACGATATCACGCCGGAACTTCGTGAATACCTCGACACTCGGCGTCGGTCGAACGGTAGTTTCAATAACACCCCGTCAAGCGATGGTAGCGATGGGCATGTGATGAACACGTGGTGGGCCATCCAGGCACTGGCTGCCATTGGTCGTTCGGACGAGAAACGAGAAGAAACAATTGCCTGGGTTCAGGCCTGCCAGCTTCCCGGCGGCGGATTCACTTACCAACCGAAGCCCACACTCGGCGGTATTGAAGATGTTAGCTACACCTGGGCGGCCGTGCGGACGTTGGAACTCCACGGTGACCGGCCCGCTCGACGCGAGGCCTGTATCGAGCAACTCCTATCGCTCTGGAATCAGGATGGCGGATTCGGTAATCGACCTGGTTGGCCGAGCAATCCGGTGGCCACATATTGTGCACTGGATGCCCTTCGGGCTCTCGAAGGTCTTGACTCGCTCTCACTTTCCGCTCGGCGTCGGAACCGAAGCCCACAACGGCGAAAACTGCCGGACAATCTGAAGGTCTTCACAATTCAAATCGAGGCACACGGCAAAGGCAGTCCCATCGAGGCGGTCGAGTTGGCAAATGCTTTGAGAATCCATCTCTGGGGTGCCAAGAACTCGGAACCCGGCTGGATTGCAAAGGCCCAGGCCATAGCCGATCAACGGAAAGTGCCGGTAACCTTCTACGTTGCCAATGAAGAGTACGGTACCTTCGTTAATATGCCGGGCCTGGGGACATATAGCCATACGAGTGACATTATCGCGCCGGTCAATGTGGATTTCGGTTCATCGCTTTCAGGCGAGCAAGCGGTCTCATGGGAAGATTTTCGCCGGAGACGACTTGCTGCCTTGCAGAAGGCGGGCGGCCGACTGATCTGGCAGTTTAATGAGAATGAAGAACTCACTCGGCTCTATCTCGACGATTCGCTCCAGCGCGGGGGCTATGCCGCCATCAGCACGTTTCACTTCGGCAATCCCGATTTCACCAACAGCGAGCCTTTTCTCAAGCACTACTGGCAGCAGATTCCCTTTGTCGGCCTTCAGGACGCCCATGGCAACGAACCGTGGTGGTGGGGGGATCAGCTCGCCGGATTCCGCACGCTGTTTCTGGCGACTGAACCGACCTGGGAAGGTTGGCTAAAGGCCCTCGAACGCAACTGGGTTGTCGCCGTTCGACACGACGCCGTCAGTTCCTATGACACGTGGATGCACGGAGGAACGCCGGAGGCGGTGGACTTCGTTCGAAGCCACGAGCAACAGTGGAAGTGGTGGGACAATTCGTATATCAGGCGGCCGCTGGTTTCGATTGTCGCAGTAAAGCCCGAAGATAAATGGGAAAAGTCACAACCCGAGCAGGGCGTGACGGTTAGAGTACGCTGTCAATGGGGCTGCACGACCCAGGGTCTACCAAAGATTCAGCGGTTCGAGCTGCTTAAGTTGATGATAGACGAACGAGAGGTTGTGCCGAGCCTCGTGGCGCCGAAGGCTCGATGGGGAGCCTACCAGGATTACTATCACTATTATCATATTTCCCGGCCCACACCAGGCAGGCACACAGCAGCAGTTATTATTCGCGCACTGGACACTAAAGCTGAATCAAGACACTCGATCGAGTTCACCGTCTGAAGATGTCGTCCGCAATGACATAACTGTTTTGTCCTGCGTCTATGCTTTTTGAATGTCCAGTTCCACGGCTGAAACCGAAGCGGGCGGAAAACTCCATCGACCATTTGGGGGCAGACTTTTTTCCACCGGAGCTATCTCGTCAGGTTGCGTTTCAATGACCTCATATTCCGGATCTCCCGCCATCTCAAAGACCCGGCCCGATTTAATCTCATTGTCGTTGACGACGAGTTGGGCTGTGATGGACATGCCCCTGTTGGTGTTGACGACATGTAGATATATTCGATCTCCAGTTTGGCTGGCCGTCACATCGAGACCCTCCGGTGCGTTGTCTACATCGATCGCCTTATTTCCTGTATGATGCCGATATAGACTCATGACCATGGCAACCGGCATCATATATGCTCTTCCTCGCGGCACGGGAATCATTATTGCGTTGACTTGCCATCGAGTGCCGCAAAAATCGGCTAATGTGGCTATCCTGAGCCTGTCACCATGCCTTTCATGGACATTCAACAAGCGTGCGTTTGCAACACCTGCCGCCCATGTGGACAGGACCTCACAACGGTTACGGCCCGGCAGGGCAAAATGACACTCAGTTAGGGCCAGGGGGACCGGGTAGTCCGCCACCTCCTCGCGCATCCTTCTGATCTTGGCCTCATGAACCTCGGCGGCATTCATCAGGTGTTCCCATGTCCGTGCCGGGTCCTTGCGGTACTCGATTCCCCGCAGCGGTGAGTCAGGAAGGTTTCGGTCAGGATTGAACATATGGTGAAAAGCGATGTACTGGAGATGTTCACCGGCGATATCGAGCATCTTGCGCGCCCATCCGCTGTCGCCCCAGCCGATCAGCTCAATATCAGGGTCTTCCCTTCGCATGGCTTTGGCGAAAGCCACGGTTCGCTTTGCCGCGGTCTCGCAGTCGAAGGCATTGCGGTCATAGGAAGTCTCATTTCCAATCTGCCACAGTCGGACATTGTAAGGTTTTTTTACGCCGTGCTTTATCCTTTCATTGTTGTCGGGGCAGTTGCAGTAACTTACCCAGTCAGCCGCTTCTTCCGGGTCCGCAGACCGGATGTCACCCTTGGGACCACGTTGCCAGTTCTTCCTGCCGTCCGATTCGAAGTTCACGCAGATGAGCGGGTCCGAGCCTGTCTGGCTACAGAAACCGACAAACTCATGAGTCCCGATTTGATTAGTCTCCACTCCGCCCCAAAGCAGGTTAATCATCGGTTTCCGTTGGTCACGTGGGCCCACAGCCTCCTTCCACCGGTAATAGGAAACGAAACATCCGCCCCACCGAATAAGAGAGGGCGAGAGCTTCTTTGTAATTTCCACTACGTCTTGGCGCCAACAGTCTCGTTTGAAATCCCATGCTGCAGTGACCGAGCCGTCTGTTGAGCCTAACGGTTCCATAAACTGCATGTACAAGTAAGGTGACAGGTTGAATCGGGGCTCAGGATTTACTGCAAGTATGGAACGATGTTCTTTGGCATACCCTGGAGAAATAGCCGCTGCAATTGCCCCGATTCCCACAGATTTTATGAACTCGCGCCGGCTGCTACCGTTTTTGCTCATTTTATATTCCTCCGTATTCGGTATATATGGAGAATTCTTAATTGATTTTCGCCCAAACACGCTACCGGGCTTTCAAATTGTTATGATACATCAGCTAATGCTTCTATTCCAATATTTTTGAGGATTGGCCTGTCCGTAAGTTGTATCAAAGAAATGTCTTTGTTATAATGCAGTAAAAGTTTTTGGTGGAATAATTCAATTAAAAAGGAGAAGTCTCATGAAAACGAAGCGTTCATTCCTCAAAAAGCTCGCGCCTGTGGCGGCGTCATTTGTTCTGTGTCTCACCTGTATGTTATCAGTTGTGACGGCTCAGCCGGGTGATTACGACCAGAAAGCCGGGCAGATTCTGGAAGCCACTAACATCAAAGGTGGTCTCATCGTCCATGTTGGTAGTGGCGATGGAAAGCTCACAGGAGCCCTGCATACCAGTGATAGCTATATGGTACAAGGCCTTGATGCTAACACTGAAAACGTGGATAAGGCACGGGAACATATCAGGTCGCTTGGCCTTTACGGCCCTGTTTCGATCGAACGCCTCGACGGAAAGAGACTGCCTTATGTCGACAACCTAGTAAACCTCGTTGTGGCTGAAGATCTCGGCGATGTACCGATGGCCGAAGTGATGCGTGTACTGGCTCCCGGCGGCACAGTGTACGCAAAGCAGGCCAGCGGCTGGAAGAAGACCGTCAAGCAGCGGCCCAAAGACATTGACGAATGGACCCACTTTCTCCATGACGCCAGCGGAAATGCGGTGGCCCATGACGATGTGGTCGGGCCCCCACGCCACACACAGTGGATTGCCGAACCGCTGTATACGCGCAGTCACGAACACATTCCGGGTATCTATGCTGTGGTATCCACTGGTGGACGGATATTCTATATCGCGGACGAGGCTTCCATTGCATCCATCAGACAGACTCCCAAATGGTATCTCGTGGCTCGCGACGCCTTCAACGGAATCCTGCTCTGGAAGAGACCAATCAGCACGTGGTATCCCCATATTGTCAACTGGGGCCAGACACCCCGTCAGCTTCAGAGAAAACTGGTGGCAGTTGGGGACCGTGTCTACGTAACCCTCGGTCTTCACGTACCGCTGGCTGCGGTGGATGCGGGGACGGGAGAAATCCTCAAGGTTTACGAGAACACACGCGGCACCGAGGAAGTCATTCTCCATAATGGGATTCTGCTTCTCTTCGTTAGAAGCGTCACCGACGAGCGAACGGCCGAACTGGCGAAATGGACTCAACTTCTTAAGATGAAGGGCTCCCCTTTGTATGAGCGTGAGTCCGCAGATCCGCTGGTCAGACGCCTTCGTGCGAGCGAAGCGAAGGGTGAGAAGGCAGTCCTTGCTCTGGCGGCTGATACCGGGCGATTACTCTGGAAGAAGGAAGGTGATGACGTCTCCGGCATGAGGACAAACAGTCTATGCGCTGGTGGAGACCGAGTTTTCTACCAAAACGATAAAGACGTTGTCTGCCTTGATCTTGGTACTGGACGAAAGCTTTGGTCAGTATCCTCTGTTCCTCTTTACTTAGTGTGCGATGGCAGCGTCTTTTGTGCCGATGGCAAGACCGTAACGGCTTTGTCGGCTCAGACGGGCCAGACGCAGTGGACGCAGCCCACTTTGCTTACTGACGTGCGGGACGTGTTCGTTGCCGGTGGTTCGCTTTGGGTGGGCGGCTTCAAGCCTTTTCCCGAGAAGAGGGGCCCATCGTGGGGTCCGTACTTCGCGACGCAGCTCGATCTGGCTACAGGCAAGATGCTGATGCACATAGAACCCGAGAATCCGGGACACCATCATCGGTGCTACTCCAATAAGGCCACCGACCGCTATATCCTCGGGGGCAGAAGAGGGACAGAGTTCATTGATCTTAAGTCGGGCGATGTTCTGTGGAATAGCTGGGCTCGAGGTGTCTGCAGGTATGGCATCATGCCGTGTAACGGGCTTCTCTATACGCCGCCTCATGCCTGTGCATGCTACGTGGCGGCCAAGCTTACCGGCTTCCATGCCCTCGCGCCTGAAAGGGATTCTAAATTCACGGTTAGTAAGCTCGACGAAGGCCCTCTCGAGCGTGGCCCCGCATATGACAAAATCGAGAATCTTCAATCATCAATCAATCGTTCCGAGTGGCCTACCTATCGTCACGATGCCCAAAGAAGTGGCTGTGCGGGGACTCCAGTGCCTGCCGTTCTGCGGCGCAAATGGCAAGTGGAGATCGGTCCCAGGCTCACCGCTCCGACCATTGCCGGGGGTAAGGTTTTCGTGTCCTGCGTGGACGAACACAATATTTCCGCGATTGACGCTGATTCCGGTCAGTCCGTCTGGCGTTTCACGACCGGCGCTCGCGTCGACTCGCCGCCGACCCTGTACCAGGGCCGGGCTATTTTCGGGTGCCGGGATGGATATGTGTACAGCTTGCGAGCATCAGATGGCAAGTTAGCCTGGCGTTTGCGAGCCGCTCGTAGCGAACAGCGCGTTGCGGCTTATGGCCAGCTCGAATCCGCATCTCCAGTGCTCGGAAGCGTGCTGGTCCAAGATGGGGATGTGTATTCGACTGCGGGCGAATCATCATACCTGGATGGTGGGATAGAACTCTATAGACTCGAAGCCGAGACAGGCAGGACCCTGTCGAGAACTTCGATTTACAGCCCCGACCCAGAGACGGGAAAACAGCCCAAGCACACTGCCCCGGCGTTTATGCCTGGTGCACGTGCGGATATTCTCACAGGTGATGGCAGTAATGTTTATTTGCGGGACATGGCTTTCGATAAGCGATGCGTAGAATTGCCTGAGGGAAGCTCCCACTTGTTCACACTGACAGGCTTTTTGGATGAATCATGGCCCCACCGCTCCTACTGGATATTCGGCACAAGTTGTTCTGTCTCGACCGGTTGCAGCAGGCAAGACAATGATATCATCTTCGGCAGGTTGCTTGTTTTTGACGAATCGACGATATACGGATATGGACGGCGACAGATCCATTGGTCGAACCAGCTTCTGGACGGTTCGTACCGGCTGTTCGCAGTCAGGCGTGAAGGGGGGACAGAGCAGTGGACGAAGTCCCTGCCGATCCAGGTTCGTGCGATGAATCTGACAGACAAGGTGCTTTTTGTAGCCGGACCGCGTATCGATACAGGCAATGGCACGGCGGATTCTGGCGAAGGCCAGGGAGCAGTGCTAATTGCCCTCTCGGCCTCTGACGGGACCGAGTTGGCGCAGTACCAGCTCGATTCATTACCTGTCTTTGACGGTATGGCAACAGCTTATGGGCGACTTTATATTTCAATGAAAAACGGGAGCCTGTTATGCATGGCCCAGGAGTAGTGATAGTCCCAAGTCTCGAAGTAGTTAAGAAGCCAACAAGCGCTCTTGCCTGAAAAGTGCCTCTCTGTTTTTGAAGGCCCGTACTGTAAGGGCGTCGTTACTATTTTGTCTATTGTGGAACGTAATAGTAATATACAAGTGATGAATAATTGGCGGGGGCATCGTTATTATTGCCGTGTTCAGTGGAAATTATTATCGATTTACGAAAGTGAATTTTGCCCGGCCAAAAGCGATAGGCAGTGGTTGAACCGTTCACCTGACCGAAAACATCAATTAAATCCTTTGTTTTCGGCTGACCAAACAAAGGCAGGGAATAGGGGTTTGTGAGCCAAAAGGTGGACCAGCCGCCCTGGTATTCGTCTTCGTGGCCGGTGCCGTGAAAACGCGGCTTTTCCTCACTATCTATGAAGATGCGCATATCGCCTTCCCACCATCTTTTTTGGTCCGGTTTGACGGGCTCGACCGTCATAACCTGGCCGACGACAGCGCCTGTGCCTTGGTAATTAAACAGCACATAATCTTTCTGCTCTACAATTGGCCAGGCCCTGTCATATTTGGCGCCAAAATATCCGGCTGATACCCCTTTGTCCTGTCTCGGTGATTCCTGTGTATAGCCAACTTCACAAAAGAAACCGCCGCCTGCATCATAATTCCCGTTTTGAAGCATTACGCGGATAGCTTTCCTGAATGGCATAGGAAAGTAGCAATAGTAGGTCCCGGAGCTGGACATTCCTACGAACAGACCTCTGACATCCGCCTCGCCAAGACCCGATCCAAAGAAAGGACCAATAGGCACATCCACATCAGGCTGGGCATTATCATCATAGAATATCCTCAGATGGAGATGGTTAAGGCTGTAAACATCCGGTGCGTAAAGGGGATTAATCTTGATGTACTGGATGATTCCGGAGCGATTCAATGACAAAAGCTCTGTTTCGGGTGTCTTTCCACGAGTGGCGGCGGCAAGTGAGACTGTTTTGCGAACCACATCTACCTTTTTTGTGATTGGCTTTGGGTCGCTGCCACAGCGTTGAAAAAGGTTGATTAATTGCGAAAAGTCCTGCTTTGGGGTCCATGAATTGAGCGAAATGTTTTTGTAGAGCTGGTAGTAGATGTTGTAGAAACCAACTGTTTTCTCGGTGGTGATTTTGAGATGTTCGGCAAATTGCAGCGGGACCGAGCAGCTGAAACCCCCGCTGGATATAAACGAATGGGTCACCAGCGGGTAAATGAAGGGTTGATTAAGGCCGCTAAAAAATTCTCTGGCCTCGTACTCGATTCGGGGCTTTTTTTCACCATCAAAATAGAACCTGATCTTGCCCCAGTGCAAATTTCGTCCGCTGCCGGTAAACCAAATGTTATAAATGCAGCCGGGTCCTTGTTCTTCAAAGATTACGTGCTCGCCTTTGTCATCAACGTAAAGCTGGGAGTATGTTCCTCGAAAGCCATCGTCATTGCCACCTGTGCGGTCGTAGCTGGAAAGGTAATACGACTCAACGTTTGGATAGATATACGGCAGTAACGATAGCTCATCATAGAACTTTAAGCCGACCGGTTGAGCATAGGCATTGCAGCCAAAGATGAATAACCACACGACCAGACCAACGATTTGTCTACACATATTTCACCTCGCATTGCCCACTTTAATATGCCTGACTGAACTTCGGTTTGGATAAATATAGCAAATTGACCTTGAAATACAACTGTAAGTATGGTTGCTGGAATGTAGATTTGCGATTCTTACCCGGTGTTGGTCATAAACTCTTGACTAATTCGTATAATTGGGATAAATAAGGTTGAATCAATGTTAGAGCGTATATGTGAGCACTGGTGTGTGGGGGACTATTGGAAAGGAAATTGAAATGGCTGAAAAATTAGCAATCGACGGAGGCGCCAAGGCGGTGACGAATGCCCTGGTCGGCTGGCCGAAGTTTGATGAAAAAGCGATCGAGGCTGTGGGAGAAGTACTTAGGTCGGGCAAGGTCAATTACTGGACTGGTCCCAAGGGTATGGAGTTTGAGCGCAGATTTGCAGAGTGGCAGGGCAGTAAGTATGCTATCAGTGCCTCAAGCGGCACCTCGGCCCTCCACATTGCGCTCAGCGCTCTGGGTATTGGCCCGGGTGATGAAGTGATTGTACCAAGCTATACCTTCATTGCCAGTAGCTTCTCAATTGTTCAGGCCGGAGCCATTCCACGATTTGCAGATGTTAATATGGATGACCATTGCATAAGCATCGAATCCTCAGAAAAACTCGTCAACGAGCGGACCAGGGCGATAATGGCTGTCCACCTCTATGGTAATGTCTGTGACATGGATAAAGTTATGGCGTTTGCTAAAAATCATAAACTGTTTGTTATCGAGGACAATGCCGAGGCCTTCGGAGGGGTTTATAAAGGCAAGAAGACCGGTACAATAGGCCAAATCGCCGCCTGCAGCTTCTGTCAGAACAAGACGTTTACAACTGGTGGCGAGGGCGGTATGGTGACTACCGACGATGAAGAACTGGCCTGGCAGGCAAGGAGCTTTCGTGACCATGGTTATGACGTCAAACGGCGGCTGAGTCTGCTGGAACTCGAGCAGAAACTGCCTTATATCCATAACATGGTCGGCTGGAACTATCGTATGACCGAGATGCAGTCAGCTATTGGACTGGCGGAGCTCGAACGGATTGATAACTGGAATCTGCCCAGGCGCAGAAGCAATGCTCAGATCATCATCGATTCAATAAAGGATTTGCCCCAGATAATGTACTCACCGATTGACACAGATGAGCGTCAGAATGGCTGGTATGTGCTGGCGTTTTCTCTGGATATTGATAAAATGACCTGCGATATAAATAAATTTGTCGACGCGTGTGCAGCCGAAGGTGCCCCATGCTGGAAGGTCTTCTGGCCACAGTGTCACACTGAAAAGGCTTTTCAACGACAGAATTCCTTCGGAAAAAGCGGCTTTCCTTTCAAGTCCAAAGAGTACACTAATCCCAAGAGTGTTGACTACAGTAAAGTGGAAGTGCCCAACGCCCTCTGGCACCAGAGCCACACATTTACATGTTTCGCGTATCCAACCTATACCCAAGACGATTGCCGACAGATAGGCCAGGCACTGGCCAAAGTGATAGAGGCATATTCAAAATAGACCAGAGGAAAGGATTATTACTATGTCCAAGAAGCTCAAATGGGGTGTAATTGGCTCAGGTGGAATTGCAAGAAGAAGAACGATTCCAGAGGGTATTTCAAAGGCCGAAAACGCCGAATTGGCTATGGTCTTCGATATTGATCAACAGGTAAATGCTGAGGTGGCCCATAAGTTTGGCGCTGAACAGGCAGCAAGTATCGACGAACTCATCGATGCTGACAGCGATGCCATCTATATTGCCACGCCGGCCAATGTTCACGCCGAACAGGTTCGAGCCTGCGCCGAAGGCGGAAAGCACGTTCTCTGTGAAAAGCCTCTTGGCATGACGGTAGCGGAGAGCGAAGAAATGGTTGAACTGTGCCAGCAAAAAAATGTTAAGCTTGGTTGTGCATTTATGATGCGCTTTGTTGCCCAGCACCAGAAGGCTCTCGGGCTCATTAAAGAAGGCAAGCTGGGCAAGCCGGTTTATGCGCGGGCTCAGCTTTCGTGCTGGTATCCCCCCATCGAAGGTGCCTGGCGCCAGGACCCGGCTACTGGCGGTGGCGGGGCATTAATCGACATGGGAGGTCACTGCATCGACCTGATGGAGATGTTTTTCGGAAATATTGTAAAAGTCAGCTGCTTCATAAACAACACTGTCCAGGCTTACAAATCCGAAGATAGTGCAACGGCTATGCTATTTTTTGAGAATGGGGCACTGGGTACTGTTGACACATTTTTCTGCATACCTGATAACAGCAGCAAGAATGTGCTCGAGCTTTACGGCACAAAAGGCTCGATACTGGCGAAGGGAACTATCGGCCAGGCTCCAGCGGGCCGGATGATGGCATTTTTGGAACAAGACAGCAAGGATTACGATTCACAGCAGGCGCGGACAGAAGCTCAGGGAATGACAATTGATCCTGAGCCCGTAAATACTTATCAGGCTGAGGTTGAAGAGTTCAGCCAGGCGGTTATAGATGACCGCGAGCTGGTGATAAGCGGTGAACTGGGCCTGCGAAGTCAGAAAATACTGGTCGCTTGCTATGAGTCCGCCAGGTCGGGCAAGATCATTAAGGTCAGCTAAAACACATTCAAAAAATGACATGCTTGTAATACTGAATGCTAATGGCTCTGCGTTTGTACAGAAGTTTCCCTGAGCGAGCCTGATATGGATTTTACTGAAACCGTCACTGAAAATACGCTGCGGGCCATCCGTTTTGAAAGGCCGGAACATGTCCCGATGACCTTCTGGATCAATCCGGCTTGCTGGTATCACTATCCACAGGATGCTTTGTTTGAGCTTATGGCCGAACACCCCCTTTTATTCCCTGACTTCTCCTCGAAAGAGATGGTGTTGCCTGAATTGGCTCCCTGGGAGCAAAAGGGCAAACCCTATACCGACGCGTGGGGCTGCGTTTGGGAAACAACCGATAATGGTATCACAGGTTCGGTGACAAGACACCTGATGGCAGATTGGGATGCCTTGCAGGATTTTATTCCGCCCGACCCTTCGCAGACGAACGGCATGGCCGCTGTTGACTGGTCTGAAATTGAGGAAAAAATCCGAGCAACAGCAGCAGAAGGAAAGCAAAGTGCCGGCAGCCTCGAACATGGCCACGCCTTCCTGAGGCTTAGTTATCTTCGTGGATATGAAAAACTTCTGCTCGATATGGCAGATAGAGATAAGAGGCTCTGGAAGTTGATTGAAATGGTTAAAGAATTCAGTATAGGGATCGTGCAGCGCTACGTCGACTTTGGTGTAGCGATGATGAAATATCCTGAGGATCTGGGCATGCAGCTCGGCCCCATGCTTTCACCGGAATACTTCAGGACATATATAAAACCGACATACGAGCACCTGATGGCACCGGCTCGAAAGGCAGGCTGCCTGGTGCATATGCATTCTGACGGTGATATCCGCGTGCTTGTGGATGACCTTGTAGTCAGCGGCGTGGATGCCCTGAACCTTCAAGACCTTGTTAATGACATAGACTGGATAGCCTCGAAATTGAAGACAAGAGTCTGTATCGACCTCGATATAGACCGGCAGCAAATCACCCGCTTCGGCGGCACCGAGGATATCAACAATCTAATTCGCAGGGAAGTTGAAAAGCTTGGATGCACCGAGGGGGGCCTTATGATGGTATACGGACTTTATCCGGGTGTCCCGCTGGAAAATATAAAGGCTATAATGGATGCAATGGAACGATATGCTGCTTTCTATTCTTAAGGTTTTGGTTTATTACAGTTCGATTGATTTAACCAGGACATTATCATTGGTGACAAGGATGATAATATTTGTTCAACCGGTGCAGGGATTAATACCTTTGTGCCTGACGTCTTGGTATCAACCGTAGAATGCAAGATTCCAGATTAATGACTTGACTTTTGCTTTCCTTTCGTTAACATTACCATGTACATTCTGACTTGTGATTAAAGTACGAGAACCAGTGATTTGTGGTTTCGAGAAGTTATGGCTTTGGGTATATGCCTGTAGTGATTGAATCTAATACAATAAAACAAGGTGATGTTATGCGAAGACGTGTATTTTTGAAGGCAACAGCCTTGGTGACGGCCGGTGCTTTTTTGAAACAACCAGAACTATTCGGTGCCTCAGCGAGTTATTCGGGCGGGCGTCCCAACATTCTTGTTATAATCACGGATCAGCAGTTCGCCGATGTGATGAGCTACTGTATGGGTCGCGATTACATTCATACGCCGAACATGGATTCACTGGCGGCAAGCGGTATGCGGTTTACAAGAGCATATTGTGCTAATCCGCTGTGTGTTCCTTCTCGAACAGCCATGTTCACGGGGCATTATCCTCATGAAACCGGGATTCAAACGAATACGAAAGAAAAGATAGACACCAACAAATTCATCTGTATGGGCCGGATTTTCAAGGCGGCAGACTATGAAACAGGCTACTTTGGTAAATGGCACATGCCCTTTGAGGATACCAATAAAGACGAGCACGGATTCGATACGTACGTCGGCAAACCATGCCTATACACCGGAGTTCCAGCATCTGAGTTTTTAAGGAAGGACCGCGATCGTCCTTTTCTTGCGATTGCCTCTTTTCTCAATCCGCACAATATCTGTGAGTGGTCCCGCGGGCAAGAGCTGCCGGGCGGACCGATAGGTGAGCCACCAGTGCCGCAAGAGTGTCCTCCGCTGAAACCAAACATGAATGCCCCATCAAATGAGACCGACATCATCAGCCATATGAGACGAGCGTATCAAGCGCATCCGTTGTTTCCTGTGGGTCATTTCAGTGAAGATAAATGGCGGCAGTATCTCTGGGCATATTACCGATTGGTCGAGAAAGTCGATCGACAGGTTGGGACCCTGTTGGACGCCATTCGAAAGTCGGGACAAGAGGAGAATACGGTTGTCGTCTTTCTCAGCGATCATGGTGAGTGCCATGGTGTTCACCACTGGAACCAGAAAACAGTATTCTATGATGAATCGGCGCGTGTTCCCTTTATCATCAGCCAAAAGGGCAGAACACTCAAAGGAACTTGCGATACTTTGGTGCAGACTGGTGTAGACCTGATTCCTACACTTTGTGATTTCGCGGGGATCGAAGTGCCGAAATCCTTGCCGGGCAGAAGTCTCAAAGTACATGCTCTCACAAAAGCTCCCAATCAAGATCGCCCATATATCGTCGTATCGAATCATATGGTCCAGTGTGTGCCTGTGGATGGCGTTTTATTGCAACCGGACGGGAGAATGGTCCGTAGCCATCGGTATAAGTACTGCCTGTACAGTTCGGGACAGCGGCGTGAATCGCTCGTTGATATGGAGGCCGATCCGGGCGAGATGGTCAATCTGGCAGCGAAACACAAGTACCGTACGGTCCTTCTGAGGCATCGAGAATTTCTTGCCGATTTCGCGCGAAAACACGACGACCGCGTGGCCTTGTCGATGCTTGAAGATTTGGATTCACCGAAAACATAAGAGTCTTGCTTGATTAGGCTCCGTCCAAAATCTAATTGTTATGCCGCTACCGATTTCATAGGACTATGAGGTTGGTATTATGGCACGAAGTGACAAATGAACAACGTGAATTGACCGAACCGTTGTTTCCACCTAAGCCAGGTGGATGATCCACTGTGGACACTAACATTGGTCTTTTGAAAGAAAGGAGAAATGAAATGCGATGTTCAGTTTTTGTTCTGGGTTTAATGTGTGTTTTGATACTTGGTTTTGGCGTGGCAGCCGATGCGGCCCAGGAGCCCGCCCAAATTAGGGCTCTGCTTATTACCGGCGACGATGTGTCGGCGCATCCATGGCGGGAGATATCGGAGACCACGCGGGAAATACTCGTAGCCTCGAAGAAGTTCGACGTCAAGGTATGTGAAGACCCGCACATCCTCGAATCGGAGACCGCGCTGAAGGCGTACGATGTGATCGTGTTTACCATCTTCAGCCGACGTATTACCATGCTTCCCGAGCAGGCCCAGGAGAACCTCCTGAGCTTCGTTAAGGACGGAAAGGGTTTCTTTGTCCAGCACCTGGCCACTGCTTCGTTTGCCAAGTGGGAGGAATTCGGCAAGCTCTGTGGCCGCAAATGGATTATGCGCACTTCAGGACATGGCCCGCGTTCTGTCTTCAAGGTCAACGTGGTCAACAAGGAGCATCCCATCACCGCAGGGCTAAGCGACTTTGAGACCGATGACGAGCTATACGCGAAGCTGCAGGGCACCGAAGAGATCAATGTGCTGGTTTCAGCCTATTCCGACTGGAGCAAGAAAACCGAGCCTCTGGTCTTTACCAAGAGTTACGGCAAGGGTCGCGTAGTCCATAACGCCTTCGGCCACGACCGCAAGGCCCTGATGACGCCGAACGTGCAGAAGATAATAGAACGCGGCGTCGAGTGGGCGGCTACTGGAAAGGTTAAGCAGTAAAGACAGTGCTGTCTCGCACATAAACCGAAGGTAATTCGCCTTTGGGTGAGCAAATCAGAACGAGAGGGAGCGATGTTTTAGTTACGTCGCTCCCTCTCGTTCTCGCTCAAAAATCAGTTCATAGTATTTGGCAGCTCCATACCCACCGATGCCAGGTGCGAATACTTGAACCAATCGCCAACCTTCTTGTGCATGCTCAGTTACGACTTGCTGGTGTTGCTCGCAGGTCGTGTTTTCCGGGATAGGCTCAGGCGGATTTGTGCAGTGAGTTTCAAATTAACAGATTGTGTCACTTTGCAAATTCAGGCTCGCTTCCTTGTCTCCATTTTATGTTGCAACCCATGCTTGGTTTTTGCTCGGCAGGAATCTGTTTCCCTTCGAGAACTGCATCAAGGGCATTTCTGAGGTCGGCTCCTGTAACTGGTAGATTGTTTCCCGGCCGACTATCATCCATCTGGCCTCGATAAATTAGTTTTCTATCGCCGTCAAACAAAAAGAAATCCGGGGTGCAGGCAGCATGGTACGCCTTCGCAGCTTCTTGAGTTTCGTCATAGAGATAAGGAAAAGTAAAACCGGTATCTCTCGCTACCTTGGCCATTTTCTTCGGACTGTCTTCAGGAAAACTCGCAACGTCATTCGAATTTATTCCGACAGCTTTGACTCCCTTTTCCTGATATTCCCTGACAAGCTCGACCATGCCATTTAAAACATGTTTCACAAAAGGGCAGTGGTTACACATGAAGATAACCAAAATAGCCGGGGCACTTTTAAAATCATCAAGCGACACCAGGTGACCTTCAGTGTCAGGCAAACTGAAATCCGGGGCCGAAGTCCCCAACGGTAACATTGTAGAAATTGTCCTTGCCATAATAAATTCCTTTTTTATGAATTGACCGTTCAAAATTTTATTCAGAAACTCTCAATACAATCTTGCCAAATTGTCCTGCCGCTTCCATTCTGCCCATTGCATCTCTTATGTTTTCCAACGGTCGCACCGAGTCTATGATGGGCTTTAACTCGGCAGTTGCAACGGCCTTGAGCATCTTTCGAAAATCTTCATTTGATCCCATCGTCGATCCCAGGATCGTCAGCTGGTTCCAGTAAAGAGCCCGAAGATCGGTTTTGGCTTCTGCGCCGGTCGTAACACCACATAGCACTATTCTTCCACCTCGCCTGACAGAGCCGAAATTAATGTTCCATGTGTTGGCTCCAACCGTGTCACAGACAACATCAACTCCTCTGCCTCGTGTAATTTCTTTGACTCTTTTCCCCACATCATCCACACTTTTATAATTGATTGTGTGATCCGCACCTATGGCTTTGGCTCTGGTAAGTTTTTCGTCTGATGATGAGGTTACTACCACTTCTGCGCCGGTCAGTTTAGCCAGTTGGAGGGCGGCAAGAGCAACGCCGCCTCCTATTCCGTGTATCAATACAGTCTCGCCGATTTTCAAACATGCACGCGTCATCAGCATCCGCCAGGCGGTCTGATATGCAAGAGCAAGTGATGCCGCCTCATCAAAATTCAAATGTGCCGGCTTGGGAAGTACGTTACAAAAGGGCACTGCCACTTTCTCGGCGAACGTACCCGGCCTTGTCATACCCATTAATCCGAATGATGCACATTCGCTGTGCTCGCCCCGATAGCAACTTTCGCAATAACCGCAGCTAAGTCCCGGATTCAATATAACTTTATCGCCTATGCTAACGCCATGTGTACCGGGACCCACCTCAACGATTACCCCGGCGGCATCGGAGCCTATAACATGTGGCATTTCGAGTTTAAGGCCCGTCTTTCCTGTACGAATCCAAATGTCGAGGTGATTCAGCGCTGCAGAACGAACTTCCAGCACTACTTCACCCTCACCTGCCTTAGGTTCCGCTACCTCTTCAACCTTTACACAGTTCAATCCACCATGTTCGTGAATAACCGCCGCTTTCATTGTAAACACCTCCGAAAATGACCAATGTTGTCAAAATATTGGAGTATTGGAAATTCCGATTTCTCCAAAAACTCAAGCTATTCTATGAAGTATTTCGTGATTTTGCAAATATTCACACGTGACTGCCTTTGTTCTTTTATGCCTGAAAAGAACAATGGTTAAACCTAAAATTTTATCTGAGTTGAGATTATGGCGGTTGCTTCATCAACCATCATCGTATATCTGCTGAGCAGGGCGAGTTAGGAAGAGGCATTCTTAATCGCCGGAAGCTTCTGCTTATTGAAGAAACTTGAAAATCTCAAAGTTTTTAATATAGGCAAGAAGATTTTTTCACGGGCAGTATTATCCATTATAGGGGCTAAATTGGTTAAAATGTCACATATGGGAGAAGCCAGTAACAGGTGGAAGTTAGAATTTGGGGATGGTGGATAAAGAGTGAGAAGGTCATGATTTTCTGGTTTTTTCCCTAAAATCGGGTTTTCTGACGGCTTGTTCGAATTATTCTTAAAAATTGCAATAAAAATCCCTTACATCCGTCTATGTAAATGCGAACTCAATGCCGCGAGAGAAAAACAAGGGCCGTTCAGAAAGAGATTGAAATGTTGAAGAGAATTATAACTGATGTCAAAGCAGCGGTCATGCTGATAGCAACTGAAAATCTTTCTGCCCTGCGAGTTTTGCTTAAGAATATCACAAATTTAGCCTCAAAGTCCAGTCATGTACACAAAAAGACCTAAAGCCCATACGTATTTTCTGGGCGAAGCGGGGTCAAGCCGGTAAGTTTCTTATCATCACCACGACAGTAGCTGGATTCACTAATCAAAGTAGGATTGAGTAAACATCCAGCAAGTGGCCAAACCATTTTTTAAATGCCTTGCGATCAAACCGACAAGTGCGGCACGACATACGGCTCACGGTAGTAGCCTCGGACCAGACGGTTGGCTTTTTCGTTGTCCTTGAAACACTCATTCTCCCGGTCGATCTTTAGCCATGGCCCAAGCGTTACCGTCTTGGTATCAACGTCAATTTCGTGGGCAGCAAGGTGCTCAAGTAGCCGTTCGAACATATCGCTGAAGATTGATATATCTCCTGTCTGTGCATACATTTCTTCCTTTGTGGCCTTTTTGCCGAGGCGATAGGAGATATTGCCTGTATGACAAACAGCAGTGGAAATGTGGCCTTCAAGGATTTCAGCATTGAGATCTTCCCGCCTTCCACTGCGGAGTGCTTCGATGAAGTTCACGAAGTGATCCTCGCCGCCGCTAAACGACTTAATCTGTTTGCCCTTATTGTCCCACGCGATGCCGCGATAAAGGCTTACAGATCCGCCTTCGCAATCGACGATTACTCCCACTCGCTCGCCTCGGAAGTTTGGCATTTCGCTGGAGTCTTTGGCCTTGTGCAGGTTATGCACCTCATAAAGTAATGGGGCTGTTGGAAAGTCGTAATATATAATTTGCGTGTTGGGGACATTGCAGGCGTCGTTGAAGAGGAACCGGCCGCCAATGCTCATCACGCGGGAGGGAAGCATTGTCTCGCCCAGGCACCAACGGGCGATGTCTACCTCGTGTACGCCCTGGTTGCACGACTCCCCATCACCGGTGTTCCAGTCGAAGCTGCAGTCGTATTGGAGCCGGTCGCGATAGATTGGCACTTTCCTGGCAGGACCACACCAGAGGTCGTAGTCAACAGTATCTGGGATCGGCAGCGGAGTGTCGCGCCTGCCGCACGATGAACGCGGCTTGTTGGCAAAAGCGGTGATGTACTTTATCTTGCCGAGGTTTTCTTCCCGTATCCATTGGATTGCCTGGGCGATGGAACTCTGAGAGCGTCGCTGGGTGCCGCACTGGACGATGCGGTTATACTTTCTGGCTGCGTTGACCATCTGCCGGCCTTCCCAAATATAATGTGACAGTGGCTTCTCGACATAGATGTGCTTGCCGGCCTGGCACGCCCAGATTGTACTCAGTCCATGCCAGTAGTTCTGTGTCGCATTACCGATTACGTCGATATCCCTCCGGTCAAACATGTGACGCATATCGACGTATTGCTCGATGCTATGATTGTATTTCGACTCGATATCTTTGGCCGCCTTATCCATTCGTTCTCGATCTGCATCGCTTACGGCCACGACAGTCACCCCGTTCTGTTTCTCAAAGGACGGTATGTGGGCCCCTGTGCCGCGCCCTCCAAGACCCACCACACCCACGCGGATGTTGTCATTGGCTCCTCTTATGCGCGAAAACGGCAATGCCATCACAATTCCTGCGGCAAATGAACTCTTTACGAAACCTCGACGTGTAATGTCTTTCATAACTATCTCCCTTCCAAGGAATCAAGTAGCAGGTGATTGACGTCATGTACTTTTTCAGTAAGTCCGGCCAGTTCGTCTGCAGTCTTGGCCGATTCGATCGAGCGTAAAATTTCTGCCAGTTCAGCGGCTCCATTAATTGTATCAAGACTATTATTTTTCATCGTCACTAACACATGCCTGACCCTCTTAGCTAACCGCAGGCGAAAGAACTCAACCTGCCCATGCTTTAGAGCACCCTCTTTCCAGGCCGGCTCGAACTCATGAAAAGCAGTGCACGCCTTCTGTATATATAACAGGACCATACCCTTGGCCGGGTTGCCTGAGGAAAGAATCCGTGCCCACTGAAACTCTTCGTTCCGCCAGTGCTCGTCTTCTATCGTCGTCTTGTACTCGATATTATCTGAAGAGGTCATAATCGGGTCAAAGTACCACTTGAGCATTACTATTCAGAGCAATCAGCTACACCGCTGAGTCCGTCAACCAAGAGAGGATATCAAATATCCTTGGGCAATACAATATCTATTCCTTTTGTTCTCCGCCATAATCCCGATATTCAACGACCATTGGCGAGTTAAGTCCTTGGAGTTCTGTGCTTTATTGGCAAAGCGAGGAGGGATTGGATGTGCATCTCAGCATTAAGCCATACAAGCCTTGTGGCTATGTTATGTCAGGGCAATTAAATTTGTGAGCTATTACTTTCATCGAATATTGACTTTCAAATTATTGTGCCAGTATATTCAGTAATATTTTTTCAGCAACGGGATCGTAATCTGGTCTTGCCATATCGAGGCGACTTTTGATGTCAAGCTGTGAGAAGAGTATTGTTCCGTCTCCGGAAGCTGCAGGCACTTCGGCAACGACGGGGCTGGTATGGTCACGTACCCAAAGGATTTTTTTACCCCGCTGGATTGCCGGCCCTTTGAGGTCTGCGACGGCTACTGTTCCTGGAAGGCCGTTCCAGCGCATCAGACACTGAGAGGAAAGCTCCGTGAGGATTCCATGTTCGATGCCTTCATACGGGAAGACTCTTGAGCCGCCTGTAGAACCTATCTGGACGTCGCACAGCTCATTCCACTTCCAGGATTTTGTGGCCAATATTATAATGCGACCGCCGGCAGCGGCGAAATCGCACAGTAGTGAAGCCGCGTTTTTTTCCCGTTCAGTCAGTCTCGCAGTGTCCCAGATGATTACTAAATTCTCGTCGGGATTGAGTCCTTTTATATTACTCGAAGTTGTCAGACCTTTGGATTTGAAATACGCTGTTGCAGTTTTGTCTTCGCCTAAGAGGACAAAAGTGCGTTTTTTTATCGTGCTATGTATTTGTGGCGGTTTTATGGCGCGGACAAAACGCTGACTCAAGACAGGGCGGCCGGAGATACCGGTTGTTTTGGCTGTCAGCCAGTAGTTACCTTCCTGCTGGGGTAGCTGCCAGGTAACAGGTAATGTCGTTAGTGTGTCAGCTTTTAAATCGTAATCAAAGCTCCACTTGGCGAGTGGTTTTTCAAGGCATTCGGCTTCCGGTATAAATTCGGGACACTGCTCGGTCAAAACCAGGTCAACATTAATCCTGGCATCATGCCATGAATCATTGATTAGGTATAAGTCGGTTGTAACCTGTTGACCAACAACATAGTTGGAATTAAAAAGGTCGAGACTTGCCAGAGTAGGTGACAGTGCGCTGTGCCAGGCTGCCGAGACGGGCCGCGCAAAACCAGCCTTCCAATGCTGTCCGGTACGGGTTTTTGTCCAGCCCGCGTACATGTACGGCCACATCCCGTCCAAACGGGCACGACGCATGGCTTCGGTATGCTCCATTCCAATCTGTGCGTAAGCAAGCGCGTCGGCTTCTTTATCATCTACGCCGGTCCACTGGCGGAGAGGTCTTTTAAAGATGTTCATGTACTCGGTATTTGTGGTAGTTCGTCCGTTGGAGTGATGAAACCAGTTTTGGATTTGTGTCTGCAACTGTCCTTCATACGTCTGGACGGTATTGCCGCATGTGTGTACGTCGAAGTTTTCTTTTGTGCCCGTATCTCCGGTGCGTAAGGTTGGGCGTGTGGGATCGAGCCGACAAACAAAATCATGATAGGGTCCCATCTCCCATTCGGAGTCGTTTCGTGACTCGTTCGACAACACCCACATGATAACCGCAGGATGATTCCATAAGCGAGCCATCCAGCCGGCAGCGTCTGTAAGCACATTCTTGTGCCAGATGTCATATTCTTCGGCTGTGAACTTGTAATTAGCGTAATTGTATAAGACGGGAAATTCCGCCAAAATCATAGTCCCGTATTCATCGCAGATGTCGGCCCATTTTCTTGGCAGCGGCTGAGTATGGGTTCGAAAAGAGTTCATACTCATTTCTCTGGCCTCGGTGACGAGGTAGTCTTTTTCTTTGCCCGTGATTACGTTTGCCCAATCCCACTCAAACACAAGATTTGATCCTCTAAGCCAAAGGTTCTTGCCGTTCAGTTTGTAATTGCCGTCCGCAACTTCTATCATACGCATACCGAAGCGCAGGTCGAGCTCGTCCAGGATTTTGCCATCTTTAGAAATCTGGATGCGGGAGCTGTAGAGGTTGGGATTCTCATATGTCCAGGGCTTGAATCCTGGCATCGGGACCTCGATATAGAAGTGCTCATAACCTGAAGGAGAGGCGCCCGGTATCAATCGAGCTGAGGTTTCGGCTTTGCCTGTTATGTCGCCATCCGGCCAGAGTTTGACCTGTGCAGTAATCGTGAGACCATTGATTTTTTCTTTGCCGGCCGGTGTAACACGAAATGTCACTTTACTCTGGGACAGATCGGGAATGGCCAGTACCCATTTGATATAAACAGAATCGGCGAAATCAATCCAGACGTCATCACTTACGGCGGGCATGCCGCGACGGTGATTGCTTGCGAATCCGGCCGGGATTAGAAAGTAGCCACTTTTTGCCTTTCGGACGCCCGCGGCACCGGGAATGCGAAGTACAATCTCGTTTTGGCCGGTTTTCAGAACGCCTTCCGGCAGGATTACCTGATAAGGGCCCGTTGGTTCGTTTTGGCCGACCTTTACCCCATTTATGAAGGCCGCTGCACCAAAAGCGATATGGTTCCAGCGTAAAACCGCCATATTCCTGGCCTGGGCCCTGGATACTTCGAAGGTCCTTTTGGCCCAAACGAATTTGATGGTTCTGGCAGCATCCTCACCCCATTCAATGAATTGGCCCGGCAGAGTCACCGACTCCCAATTTAGCTTTTGATGTCCTGAGGCAAGTTCGGCATGTTCATCACCGTTACCTATGGCGAACTGCCAGAGGCCGTTCAGAAGGATAGAATTACTTCGCTGGCCCTCGTAAGCGCTGGCGGAGATGCTCAATAGAGTCGGTATTATCAGGATTGTTGTGCAGAAAATCTTTGTCAAAGCACATGTGGTTTTTTCTGAGCGTTTCATAGAAGCTCCTTTGCTTGTTTTCATTCTTATGCCCTTGCAAAAATCTTAAATGTACCACTTGCTATGAGGTATAAGGACCATTGTTGTGTCACAGTATTATTGGAGGCATAAAACCTCGAGCCAAACGCAGCTTTGACAAGGTGTTTGAGGCCAGGTTGGCGACTGCAATAATCCGGGCACTGCTCAACAGTATAGCCGATTGAACTTTTAGAATCTAATACCAATTGCATTAAATTACTGCGCTCATATATTTGACACAAACGGGTGGCAGCCCCAGGCTAAGCTTGCGGATGGCTCGCTGACGTAGCACGCACATCAGTTGATCAGGGCCTCTTTTTCGGGAATCGGGCATCGATGGTTTTGAGGTGGTCCATCAATTCGCCTTTCAAGGCCGTCGTCCGTTCGGGTAATTTTTGGCTGATGTCATGTTGTTCACTGATATCGCTGCTAAGGTCAAATAGCTCGGTGCGAGAAGTCTCATAACGATACAGGAGTTTGTAGTTACCTTTCCGCATAGCGGACTGGGGTGTAGTTCCGAATGTTCTGCTTTCACCGCCTTTGTAAGGCGGGTGGTAGTAGGGGAAGTGCCAGTAGAGCGTATCGCGTTGCCACGAACCTCCCGACGGATCTTTCTGCAGGGGTACAAAGCTAACGCCGTCTAAGGGGATTTTCGGATTTTTCTCGGCACGCGCTATTTCACACAAGGTGGGGAAGAGGTCCGTTCCGATAACGGGGATGTTGCATTTGCTTGCCCTCTGAACAACTCCGGGCCAGCGGACCACCATAGGAACGCGAATGCCGCCTTCATAAAGATTCCACTTGCTGCCGTTCAACGGCGAGTTGTCCGTGTACTGCGGATGGCCGCCGTTGTCCGAAGTGAACATTACTATCGTGTTCCGCGTCAAGCCGAGGTTATTAATTGCACCCAGAACCTGACCAATGTAATGGTCCATGGTTTCCACAAAAGCTGCGTACATAATGTGATCGGCGTTGGCATTCTGTTCGAGTCGCCCGGCATACTTATCGTAGAGCCACTTGCATCGCGTATGGACGGGTGTGTGCACGTAATAAAGCGGCAGGTACATCAGGAACGGGCGGTTTGAGTTTCTCTGTATAAAATCGATGGAACTCTTGATTAAGGAATCCTCCGGAAATTGTCCTTCTTCGAATTTACCAAAGGTTCTCTCTTTGTAGCTGTAAGGATGGCTGCCGCGGTCTTCTGAGCCGAACATAAAACCTTGCTGTAAGGGCCCGTGTGTGTCTCCCCAGCCAAGGTAGCGATCGTTCCGTTGTGTCAGGTGCCACTTGCCGAACATGCCGGTGACGTAGCCGGTTTCGCTGAGAACCTCGGCGAAGGTCAATTCTTCAAGGGGCAGATCTTCCGTGAACGGAGGTTGTATTAACTTGGTGCCCTGGAGCGGTTTCGAAGATTTATCCTTAGATACGAATTCGAAATGCAGACGGGCGGGTGACTTTCCAGTTAGTATAGCCGCTCGCGTTGCCGAGCATATCGGCGCCGGAGCGTATGCGTTTGTGAATAACATGCCGTCACTTGCCAGGCGATCGATATTCGGCGTGTCAATAAACCTGTTTCCCATACAGCCGACATCCGACCATCCAAGGTCATCTGCCACCAGCAGAACCACATTTGGCCTGGTTGCGACATCATACGAGGCCGACCAGATTCGCTCGTTTACAATCGGTAGGGCGAAAAAAGTGCCCAAGGTTTTCAGAACGTCACGACGAGTGTACCTGTCTAAATGAAGAGTGGACTTCATTTCTTCCTCACTTTTGTCGGCATATCAGGACGTTTTAAATCGGGAGCTGGTAAGGCCTCGGTCTTGGGAAGCCAACGCTTCAAACGCCTGATGACTTCGGCGTTCTTAGGATTGCCGGCTACGTTATACCACTCGTTAGGGTCGTTGGAATGGTCGTAAAGCTCTTCCGTGCCGTCCGCATACCGTATGTAACGCCAACGTTCATCACGGACGGCGTGGTTTCCACGCTGATAGGTCATGAGAGCGGGACGTTCCCACTTTGCATCCGGATCTCGCAGGAGCGGTACGAGGCTTATACCATCCAGTTCCGGCTTCGGTTCGAGGCCGCACAGTTCAATTAAGGTAGGGTAGATGTCAACGAGGCTGACTGGTCGTTCACATCGCGTACCGGGATGGCCTCGTCGCAGGTGGGTAATATCCGGCGCGACAATGATGAAGGGTATATGGTTGGTTTTCTCCCATAATGCGAATTTCTCCCAGTGCTCTTTCTCACCCAGATGATAGCCATGGTCCGACCAGAGAACGATGATAGTATTATCGGCGTAGGGGCTATTGTCCAGCGCATCGAGGATACGGCCAACCTGGGCGTCGGCAAAAGTAGCGCAGGCCTGGTAACTGCGAACGGCCTCTTGCCATGTTCCGGGTGATTTTGCCTCTATCTCCATCAGATCCCTGAAGAACCACTTCTTTGGGCTAAGTAACTTCCCGGCCCCGGATGGAAGATCGTCGGTATCCCCTTCTAATATATTCGGCATGACGACATTATCAGGCGGATAAAAGTCAAAAAATCGTTGGGGTGCAAAAAAGGGCATGTGGGGCCGAAAAATCCCCGCCGCAAGAAAAAACGGTCGTTTGTGCTTGCGAGAAAGCGACTTGATGACATAATTCGCTGTTCTTACATCCAGTGCCTTCGCTTCATCGGCAGGCCATGGCCCCCAATCGGTGTTAGGGCTGCCGTATTTCGCAAGCCCGTTGAGTTTCTTTTCGGGCATGGGTGCATCGGGCGGATCGGGCATCATGAGAAAATCGTCGAAGGAGGCTTTGTCGTGAAAAGCGCCACCGTAATGATGGTGGAAAATCTTGCCGGCGCCCTCGGTCCTGTAGCCACTTGCCTTGAAGTGCTGCGGGACAGTTACGGCATCCGGCAAGGCACGCCGCCAGTCGGATTGGTTGCCATATACGCCGCTGGTCGTAGGACGCAATCCGGTCAGGATGGATGTTCTCGATGGATTGCATGCAGCCGAAGCACAATAAGCTCGGGTAAATAATGTACCACGTCTGGCAAGTCGCTCGATGTTGGGCGTCTGGATTGGTGCGCTCGGGCTAAGCAGCTTGATCCAGTCGTTTAAATCATCCAGTGCGATAAACAAGACATTTGGCTGACGCTGCGATGCCATTACCTTGCGAGTGAGCGCCGTGGTTATGCTCAAGGACGCTAATTTTAGAAAATCACGCCTTCTCATCTTCACGCCTTTATTCTTTTCGTTTAACCGGCCAGGTCATTAAACGAGTATTTTTCCTTTTTTGTGTCAATGTGTATGCCTCGGGATTAAAGTCTTATGCATCTTTTGCTGATGTGCAAAGAATTACGTAGCCAAATTCATAAGTTGTACACACCAAGGCCTGCCATATCTTCAATAAAATCCGGCCATCCTCATTATCAAAAGACTTACGATAACATGCTTTTGTTTGTCAAACGTGCAATTAGCAGTCGAACAACTTGTTCATTACAGGATTTTCAGGCATAAGCACATGGACAGCATTCGTGCGGACTATCGGGGTAAATTGGTCTTTCCAGTGATTCGCCGCGGGCGACTCGTTCTTCTTCCTTGCTGAAAAGAGACAGGCATTCCTCGGCCGTCTCCTGTAGCTTCTGTGTTTCATCCTCAGTGATAGGTCTATAAGACCGTCCCGCTTCTATTGCCTTGTCGAGAAGGTCAAGGAAGGAAGGCGGTATTCCTGCAGCAACGCACTTTTGAGACAGGGTAAAGTTCATCGCAAGATTAACTTCTTCCTGAGTCTCCGTCGCTCGGTACCACCATTTTCGAGTTTTTTCCACACCTTCCGGCCAGGGGCCTTTTGACATCGGCTTGATGGCAATTACTGCCGCCCCTTGCTCTTTCGCAAGCTCAAGAACGGGCTTGCCAAAACCCAACTTGAAGTACTCGACGAAGTTGATAGGGAACATGACCGTATCGAAACGGAAGCCTTTCATGGCTTCAAGCGCCCCTATGGTTGTGTGGGCGGAAAAGCCGAGGTACCGGACTTTGCCCTGTTCTTTTGCTTTGAGAAAGGTCTCTATTGCACCGCCGGGGCCCAGCGCCTGTTGTACCTCTTCCTGTGTGCGGAGATGGTGCATTTGATAAAGATCGAAATGGTCGGTCTTCAGTCGCATAAGTGACCGTTCCAGTTCCTTGCTTGCGCCTTCCTTATCTCGCATGTTCGTTTTACAGGCCAGGAAAATACGACTGCGATCAACACTCTGGAGCCCCATTCCCATCTTTATTTCGCACTCCCCGTCCTTACCGTATGCTGGCGCGACGTCGAAGTAATTAATCCCTTGCTCGAAGGCATTCTGGATCCCGGCATTACAGCGGTCCTGTTCATAATGTCTAAGCGCCAGGCCGGGGAATCCTACAATCGAGACCTTCTCACCGGTCCGGCCGAGAACCCGTTGCGGCAATCCGGCTACTTTCTTATCCTTGGCACAACCTGCGGCGCCGATAGCATAGCCTGTGGCTACGCCGCCTGCAATTTTCAAGAAAGACCGTCTTTTCATAATTGTCTCCTTTTCTTTCAATACTCCGGCTAAGCCTAATACCACGTAACTAAGTCCGGTTTATGTAATTATAGGCAAATCCACCTATTATATCAATTGAACCTTACCCGGAACTGCTACAGGTCTGACAGGCAGTTCACCGAGTTCGTATTTGCCTGGCGACAGGTCAAGCTTGGACTTAATTGCCCATTTCCAGTTCAACGCCCGGCCCGTATAGGCGCTCATGCGGCCCAATATTACGGTCATTGTACTTTCAGCGAGTCTCTTGCACTCATTGATAGGCTTTCCTTCGCGGATGCTCTTGATTAAATTCGCACACTGGGCCACCTCGCCGCTGTGGATATTGTCTTCGTATTTGTAGATTCTCTGGCCTCTTGTATCATCTATATAACCCTCGGCTCGCGTAGTGTAAGTCGAACCTTTCGTGCAAACAACACGCTCGCCAACTCTTGGGGTGGAGCCTTCAATTTGGGAACACATACTCATAACACGAATGCCATTGGGGTATTGATATTCCGCAGTGAAATGGTCGTAAATATTGCCGAATTCAGGGCCCGTTCTGGCCTGCCTGCCGCCGACAGCCAGACAAGAGACCGGGGGTGAGCCGATGGCCCAGTTGAGAATATCCATATTGTGAAGATGCTGCTCGACGATGTGGTCACCTGACAGCCAGACGAAGTATGGCCAGCAGCGAATCTGCCATTCCATGTCGGACCACCCGGGCTTGCGATCCTCGAAATGCCACTTGGCATGGCCCCAGTTCCAGTAAGCCTGGCCGCCGACAACATCGCCAAGCTTGCCGTCATGGATGCGTTTCATCAATTCGAGGTATTGTGGCTGCCATCGCTGCTGAGTCCCAACAACTATGGACAGGCCCTTATTGTCGGCCAGCTCCGCAGATGCCAGCAGCGAGCGGATGCCAACAGGGTCCACCGCGCCGGGTTTCTCCAGAAAGATATGCTTGCCGACCTCCAGTGCCGCTTTGACCATTGGTGGCCGAAAACCAGGCGGTGTTGTTAACATTACAATGTCAACTTCTTTCATAGCCATCACTTTCTTATAGGCATCGAAGCCCAGAAAGCTTGTCTCAGGGGTGACTTTTACTTTATCCGGGAATGTTTTTTTGATATTGGCCAGGGAGATGTCAAGCTTGTCCTTGAACATATCCGCCATAGCAATAAGTTCAATTCCATCGGCTGACTTGAGACAGTCCAGAGCATCTTTAGTGCCCCGGCTGCCGCAACCAATCAGGGCGACGCGCATGGTATCAGACCCTGCTGCGAAGATCATGTTGCTTGTTGAAAGAAATGTACCTGCCGAGACTACTGCGCCGGTTTTCAGCAACCTTCTTCGTGAAATTTGTTTTTTGTTGTCTGCCATTTTTTTGCTCCTCTATTTAAGATTTAAATATTCGTGGTAGTACAATTGCCGATTCCTCGCCCCTTTCGGTTCTTACAATATAATATTCAAAAAATCAGAGACACAAGCACAGAGAGGAAAAGGCTCGTGTTTATATTTCGAGAAACATTGTCTCGAAATTATAAGATGTGGAAAGAGTATATGCAATCTCAATCAATATAAAATTCCTTGTAGGCCAGGGCTAACAAATAGTAAAATGTCTGCTGAGGATCAAAACTTGAGATCTTAACAGAGGCCTATGTTGGAAGTCTCGGTACAAATGGTAAAATGCCAGGAGGATATAAAATGGCTAAGCACGTATCGAAACAGCAGATCAAAGACGGCTCGACGCGGAGACAATTCATAAAACAATTCGGGCTCGGCGTAGCGGCCGGAGCAGTGGCGAAACCAATACTGGAGAATGCGCACTCGGCGAATGCTTCGGAGACGAATAGCTCGAAACCTGTAATAAACAAGGTGAAGTATCGGGTGCTTGGTAAAACCGGCCTGAAAATCTCTGAAATCGGATTTGGGGGCCATAGCTGGTCGTACAAACAAGTCCCCGACGGCCGGGGTGAATATCGCATACCTACGATCGATGAGGCCGTCCGGATGATCGCCGCAGGGCTGGATATGGGAGTAAATTTCCTCGATTCCTGCACGCCGCTCGATGAGTCCAGCGTTCCAGGCGAGGCACTTAAAAGGCTGGGTATGCGAGACCGGGTCATTGTTTCTATCCGCGTTTCTCATAAGATGAAGGGCCGCGAAGCCGACAAAGAGGAGATTTACAAGTGGACTGAGGATCGCCTGAAGCTCTGGCAAACCGACTACGTGGATTTTTGCCTGCTCTGTAATACCGAGAAGGATACCCCGCAGTCAGGCTACTGGGACATGTCCTATTCGATTGAAGCGCTCGAAAAATTGAAAAAGCAGGGAAAGATTCGGTTCACCGGTTTCGGCTGCCACTTCACTCCCGAACTGTTCCTGGATGCGTTTGAGAAATTTGGCGACTACTTCGACATCTGCTCGATACCCTACAATGTGCGGCATCGCGCTGCGGAAAAAGTGCTGCCGGCGGCCAGGAAAAAAGGACTGGGAGTAATCACCATTAAGCCTTTCGCCCGGGGGGCCCTCTTGAAGGATTGTGACCTCAAAGGCTCCGATGCCGGCCTGCCCCGCGACATGATCGCCTTTGTTCTGGAGAATAAATTAGTCGACATTTGCACCTGTGGGGTCCACACTATCGATCATGTACGAGAGAACTTCAGCGCCTCGTGGACAAAGCTCTCTCCGGAAGGACGCGAAAGACTCAAGAAATTTGCTGACACTCGCATCGACGAGAAGGAATATGCCTGGTTGGAGCAAGATTGGCGATGTGCGTAGCGTTCATTCTGCGCATGGACAATCTGTTTAACCTGTGCGTTGACGTTTTTGCTGACGACGTAAATTAGGAGGATATATGGATATAGAGGCTGAGCACGTATCAAAAAACCAAACCAAAGTTGGCTCGACACGCAGGCAATTCATAAAACAATTCGGGCTCGGCGTAGTGACAGCAGAAATTGCGGCATCGCTGTTGGAGAATGCGCACTCGGCCGAAGCAATTAATACAAAGCCCGGCCGCCCAGTCAAAAAGGTGGCTGCTGAAATTCGCAGCCAGGCCCTGCTGCCGCCCAACGGTCCTGCCGGCCGGCCGCTTCCTTTGGTAAGCCATTGGAACATGGGCAGTCAGGGACGCGGCTGGACACCTCAGTACCAGGTAGAGTTGCTCGACCGGGGCCACCATATCCTGCCGTGGCTCGGCTGGCCGCATGCTAATCCTGAAACACAGAAAAACGCAAAGCGTTTCCATGATTATTACGACGGCCTGATTGATTACTGTCGCAAGCTTAGGCTGCCAATATCCTTCCGCGGCACACAGTGGGAGGCGATGCTGGTAAAAGGGCGGTACCGCGAGCTGCCGCCAGAGAAGTGCCCTGCTGTGATTACTCCGGAGGGCAAGGTAATTCCCAAGCTCAGTCCCTTCGGGCCGGTCGAGCCATGGCGAGATCCTGCCCGTGAATACGTTGACACGCCGGCAATGAAAATGCTACAGCAAATGTATCCTGATCCGCCACTAATCCTTTTTGTATCAAATAACGAGGCACCCGACCTGCGATGGCATCAGGTGAAACTATCTAAGCGATATATGGAGAAGTACGGCCCTGACTCTCCCACAGGTGGTCTCAGGGGCACGGAAAGGTCAGATACATTTAAACGGCAGGTCGTTTCTGAAGGATGGATGGAACGCTATCCGGTCATGTTTAAGGCGATGCGAGAGGCTCTCGTCAGCGACGCGTGGAAGCAGAATGTCCGGTTTGTGGGCTACGGTGCTTTCGGGCCGTCGCACTTCGGGCGATGGCCGGGCTGGAAAGAGTATTCCCTTATCACTGAGAAGTGGACCAGCCCATACTGGCACATCTGGGACGGCGGCAGTCCCTCCTACTATACCCACAACTGGAACGATAACCGTGACCATTGGGTCTGGTCCACGCAGGTGCAGTCCATGAATTGGATTTTTCAGCTTGAGGAAGCCTGGGGTGTCAATCCCAACTTCTGGTGGGAGGTCTCCGTCTGGGACGGAAACAGCTCCGACTGGACGAGTGAGACCGAATGCACACCGGAGATGCTCAAGAAGTCCAAGGCCTGTCAGTATATGCAGGACGGCCAGACATACACGCCGCAGCGATACCTGGGCTGGGCGCAGTTCGGTTTGTGGCTTCTGCGACCACGTGCTATCCGCGAGTTCCGCGGCAGCACGACCCCGCTTAGCCCGTGGCGTCCCTTTTTCGAGAAGCTGCTTTTTGCCGTCGATCGCATCTATGCCGACGAAACGCTAAGTGAATTCTGGCATTACGGCACGCTCGTGCCCAACCGCGAGCACCAGCACCCGTACCAGCAGGACATCCCCGAAAAGTACCGTGACATTGACAGGTGGTTCCTGCTGGACACCAATCTTGATGCCCGGCGGCCATGGGAACATAACACCAATATCCCGGTTTTCAGCCTGGCTTTGGTGCTGGGCACTAAGGGGATGCGGCAGTGGCTCGTGTATGCCCACTCACCGCTGAATGACCGTAAAGATGTGACGATTGCTGTCCCTGACTTCGGCAAAATAACGGCCGATGTCTATCGTGCCGGAGCGTTTTATCTGGTTGAGGAACAAAACAAAAAAGTCACTCCAATTACCGCCGAAGGCGAGCAAGCGTGAATGCCAATACAAGGCAATCCTGGCACTGCCTTAAAACGCGTTGTATCACCAGCTTCAACATCAACTAAATGCTCAGTAGTATCAAGCTCCGTAATCACCCAGCGACTGTTGCTCATTTTCTGAATTGTTGTCGAAGCCATGCACTGTTGATGAAAAGGTCACAGGCCTTTCAGATAAGCAATGTGAAGCTGTCGGGTCGAATTTACCGATTCAATTGCATCAAAACAAATCTGATTTCCAGCGAGGTTCCACCGCGGATGAAAATCGCATCGCAGATCCCCCGACATATATTTCTTGTCTTTCATATCACAAGTGCAGAGCACAAGACTTTGTTTGGTTCGCAGGTTGTAGATTAGCAGGGACTGTCCCATCGTATCGTGATGTTTTCGGTCCGTTAGTACCCAATCCTGGTTCGGCGAGAAACTGCAATGCCCGTCAGAATCCAAAAAGCCGTCACCGACTACTTTGTAGTCTGCTTTTCCGTCCGTAAAGAGTACGTGCTTGCGGTCCGGCCCGTCCATCGAAAAAGTTGCGATTATTTCCTTGTTGTTTCGCCAGTCGAAATGCGAGACTCTTTTTTCAAATGGAACTACTTCTCGCAGTTCGGAGCCATCCAGATTCGCCGTAAACATGGCCGTATATCTGCGTTCATCGGGTGGCAGGTTAGCTCGTGCAAGAAAGAAGAACCGGGTATCATTCTTATTGAAAACTGTGTGATTGAACCACATATGGCGGCCTTGCAGGAGCGGATATTTTTTTGTCAGGTGTTCATAGACCTTTGCAATGGAGACAACCAGTTCGCTTCTGCCGGTGGATAGGTCCATTAGAAAAACGCCGTCGTTATCCGGCGCCGGATTATCGGGATTGGGGTCTTTTGTTCCTCCATAGCCGACAACTTTTCGCAGACGTCCCATTCTACCGTAGGTCAAGCTTAGTGCCCATTTGCCGTTATGACTCACGGCACTCACTGCTCGTGGTAAAGACTGTTTCTCTGCTGATTTAACATTCATAATAACCGATATGATATCATCGCCTTTTCGGTCGTTGTAGATAATCTCGTTTTCAGGATTCAGCGGATTCCAATGAAGCATTGCACCCTGCTGCAGATTCCAGGCACTTGTCTGGGCTACCTTCCTGAATTGGCCGGTCTGCGAATCGACAAGACCGATGGCCGCACTCTCGCCTGGAGAAGGCATGTGATCTTGAAAGCTGCTCTCCAGACAGACAAGATATCTTCCGGACCTGTTCCATGGACATATCCCATAGTAACCAAAGAAGTGATGCTTTGGGCCACTGGTCAAAGTACGTACTTTGCACTCGATAGCTGCTGTTGTGTTCTGCGATGTCTGCCCTGCGCTGAACTTGCACAATCCGAAGCAGGCCGTTAAGGCCGAGTCAATAATGAATTTCCGCCGGTTTATAACCATAAGTTCTCTCCAGACCCAGGCGAGCCCTGCTCACTCTCCTGGTGATTTGCTCGAAAAAGACTATTTGGCACAGCATATAAAAGCGATCCATGTGTTCATTGCTTTTACCATAGCAAAGAGAGGAAACTTCGTACAATGTTTATTGTAATTATTAGCAGATAATTCATATGGCAAGCGAAATAATTACCTGGCTTTTACATCGAAACAATAAAGGTTGTCGGCATACCGGAGGTAGAGTCGTCCCCCAATCACGACCGGATGAGCCCAGCTTGTTCCACTGCCTTGAACAGTCACCGTACCCTTGATTTCCATACCATCCGGCGAACACGTTGCCAAAGCCGCCTTGCCACCTTTTTCCCCATATAAATAAAGCATCCCATCAGCGAAGCACAATGAACCCTTGCCAACCGCTTTTTCGTTCCATTTCAATTTTCCGGTCTTGAGTTCAAGACACGACCAACCGCTGCCATTGTTCCCATAGATATAGCCTTCGTGTACGATATAGCCTCCATGGTGACAAACCATGTCATTAGTTGTCCATGCCTCCTTGGCTGAAATCTGATTGCCGGAATTACCGAGTCTAAGGCAAATACCCCCCTTTTTGTATCCATTTGCCCAGAAGATATGGCCATCCGCATAAACAGGATCGGGGCAGTTTGCAGTATTATTGGCAGACCAGTCGTTGTTCCACAGAACTTCACCTGTTTTAGCTGAGAGACAAACAATGCCTTTACGAGTGCCGGTTGCAATCAGGGGAATCTGGTTGTGTGTGAACGGTACGCAAGAGCTGTATTCAGGTCCAGCATTGAAAGTCTTACTTTGCCAGATTACATCTCCGGTGAGTTTGTCAAATGCCATAACACAATTATCGCCACCCGGCTTGGCGATGGCAAAATTATCATAAATCAAAACAGATTCAGCATATCCCCATCCGCCTGGCTTGCCGCCGAAGCTCTGCAAATCCTTGGACCATTTCAGACGACCGGTTTTTGTATCAAGACATGCCAGGATCCCATTTCCGGAGAGAATATACAATCTATCATTGTCTACACTTGGAGTCGACCGTGAGCCGGGATGGTTCTTGGTCCAGGCCTTATCGATCTGTACCTTCCACTTTTGCTTTCCATTCATATCGAAAGCGAAGAGTGACAGCTTATCGTCAACATCGCCCGTTGTGTATATGGAGCCGCCGCTCACAGAGACGGTTGCAAAGCCCTGGCCAAGACCGTCCACCTGCCACAGCAGCTTAGGTCCTCCGTCAGGCCATTCTTTCAACAAACCGGTATCAGGAGATTTGCCATCTCGGTTCGGTCCCCGCCACCAGGGCCACTCATTAGCCTTGCCTATCGACGTGGTTACTGTGATGCAGATCATTGCCGAAATGACCAAAATCTTCACTAAACATCTATTTATATTCATATCATACTCCTCTTTAACAAACATGTCATATTACTGAAATAAACACTTTTATAAGTTGGAAGTCCCTTAAAATTTCGCGAAAAATAACAGGAATATCCCTATATGCTTATATGTTATGGACCTTATTACTTGATTTTGTAGCTAATTGACATGCCGTCCTTTTTCTCCATAGAGGCCTGGATAATAACCGTATCGTAGTCAGGACTTTGTTGTATATAATCCAGAAAATCCTTCATCGCTTTAGCAGACCGGATGACATTGTCGCCGACAATAACGGCGCCGGGTTTTAGCTTCGGCTCAATCAGCTTGAGATATTTGATGTAATCCTGCTTCAAGGCGTCGATAAAAACAAAATCGAATTCACCTTCAAGCGTGGGTAGTTTTTTAAGAGCATCACCCTCTATACAGGTTACGGTTTTTTCCAGGCCAACCTTCTTCAAATTTTCCCGGCATTCTTTTACCCTCTGCGGGTCGATTTCAAGCGTATAAAGATGTCCGCCAGTCCTCTCGAAAGCTATTCCCATATTAATAGCACCAAAACCGTTGGCTGAGCCCACTTCGAGCCCGCGCTTGGCCCTTGTGCTTTCAACCAGAATTCGCAGCATCATGGCGTCACCGGTTGTCGTGTTCAGATTGCTGCGCCGGAAGCTATTGATGAACTCTTCGCGGAACTCTTTGCTTGTGTTGCTTTGCGCACCTGCATAAACGAAAAGCACATTGAAGACAATCAGACTGACACTTGAAACCAGAAACAATAGCCCATACTTTTTCATAACAATCTCCTTAATGTAGGGAAACGAAAAAAATAGTAGTTTTACTTTTCATCTTAATCGAGACAACTGAGTTCATACTTTCTTTTGTAAAAAAATCCTGTGACTATAAACCTTTTCAAAGTATCAAAAAGACCCTGAAGTTGCAACTGTCTTAATGTGGCTTTTAACGTGTACTTCAACAACTTTTCGTATTATTCTATTTGCGGAGAGGTCGCCCTAATATAAAAACTGACATTTTAAGGGATTTCATGGGGACGTGCTCGTGATAAAGCATAAAGCGGCCCGATACTCTCGGCAAAACCAATTAAAATCCGCCCTTCTCCTCTCTCTACTTACTCAATGGTTTTTACTTTTGGATTGTTAGATTGCGACTGATCAAGTTTTCCTGCTTGCTGATTATTCGGTGACAAGTCGTTATCATCAGCCCCTCTGAGTTTTTCAAGCAGGCCTATAAGCAATGTTGCAGATTTAGTATTATTGCTGTCCTGCTGGGCGCTCTGTAAATGCCCAAGGGCCTCGTCGTGTTTACCCATACCGAGTAATTGGTAGCCCAAAAGAAGCTGTAAATCTGCATTAACGGGATTTAACTGGATTGCTCGTTCGAGCTGCTCAACTTGATGCTGCAGAACTTCGTCATCAGGATACAGGCCGCGAGGATAAAAGACGCCTTCCTTTTCCGGCGATGTTTTAATCAAGGCTTTGCGCAGAGCCTCAGTGGCTGTTGAATACTCTCCACTTGCAAAAAGGGCCTGTACGTATGCAAAAGGCAGAACAATATCATCAGGTGCAAACTCCATCGCATCGTGAAACCTGCCTTTGGAAGTGGCATAATCGCCGGCTTCAAAAGCGTTGGTTGCTTGTTCGAAATAACGGTCTCCCTGAGACTCTTGCTCTGGTTCTGCAGGTGCCTTTTCTTCAAGATTTTTCTGCGCTTCGCCCAAAGCATCCTGCCGTGGAGCGCTATCGCTGTAGTAATAATAATTGTAGGTATCACCTGCTATTACATACTCTGGAGGACAGTCTCCATACCATCTATAGGGATGGCATCCGTACCAGTAGTAACGTCTGTATGTATAGCAGGGCCAGTAACCGCCAAGGCTTATGAAGACGAACTTGCGATGATAAAACGGCCAGAAAAAGCCGAATGTGTAGCGAGGACCCCATGAATAACAAATGGGACGACAACAATCCGGCCAGGATATCCAGTAGAATATCCTGCGGGAAGGATAATATTCACGATTATAGTGATAAAGGCTTCTGCTTCTGTAGTGATCGTCATAATCGCCCTGCCACAACTGGTCACTTTGCTTTCTAAAAGTACGGTCCGTACCAAAAGTTTGCGTCTGGTCAGAGAGTGGGCTTTCTGCCTTTCTCGGGGCCCGGCTGTTTAAGCTTAAGTCTCGACGGCCGGAACTGCCCAAATCAGATTGCCGGTTAGTCGGCGTGTTAATTCTTCCAGTCTGGGGGGTTTTAAGAGTCGTTCCACGACTGGAAACAGTCTTCCTTGAATCTCGTATTGTCTCTCGTGATGTACTGCTTCTTGGGCTGGAAGGTTGCCGGTAGGATATACCTGAGCGGGACGGCTGAGCCGTTCGATGAGAGCTTGTTCCTGAACTCTGCCTGCTTCCAGAGCTTTTTGACCCTGAACTGGGGGGAGACTGTTTACGATTTTCTCGAGCTATTGACACAGGCCCGACAAGTATCACTGCTCCAAGCACAATCAGCAGCATTAATCTCCATTTTAGCTTTGATTCTTTCATGATTGAACCTCGGATACGCTATATTTCCAGGAAAATACGCCTAACCGCTAAAACTTTATTATGTTTTATCTTAACACAGCAATCATAATCTGTCAAGTAGCAGTTGCAATAATACTGTTATGAGCCGGCAGTATTCCAATATTGCTCTGCGCTGTTTTCGACTTTGGGCCACAGCCTTATATACAACTTTAACTCCAAAAAACATTGTTGCAGGGCTCCTGATTATCTGTTTTGGCAGGAAAATGCTCGACTTTATCTATTATTAAAATCTCCACTTCAGGCCTGCACCAAATGCGTCGGATGCCGACGTATGCTGGTATTCAATATTAAAAGAGAATTCTTCTGTAAGCTCAATTTGGGTGCCGATGTAACTGCCGAAGACCGATTCCTGTTCGACATTCCATGAGTATTCCGAAGTTAAAAGTCCTCCTCCGGCGTCTATTTCGCTGAATGTGTCTTCCAACTCGCCACTAATAAAGTGAAGGAACGGGCCACCATAAATTGATACGTGCTCGGTTAACCTGTAGGTTGCGCCTATTGCAATTTGGGTTTCTGCGATATCAATCCCAACAAAGTCGGATGCCGCCCAATGCGTGGCCTTTAGTTTTCCGTCAAATTCAGCCCAACTGACCTGCAGCATTCCACCTATTTTCAGGTCGTCTTCTTCATAAAAGGTCGCCTTGATGCCGCCGCCAATGGCAAAGTCAGTATTACTATCGAATCTTTCACCATCTTCCCATATCGAGTCGCCAAACGTTGCACTTGTTCCGCCGACACGGAGAAATGCCTCACAGTTGTCAGCGGCGCCGTACGCAAAGTTGAAGTAAGCCTTATTCATTTTGAAATCTTTGAGTGTGAAAGGGACCGCTTCCCCTACGTCAAGGAATATACCATCAAGATATTCAACCCATATGCCCTCGTTCAGCTCAAGATCCATCGTGCTTTTGGAATAATCAACTCCCGCCTTCAATTGTCCCGCTTGCAGGTCGGCTGCCGGTGGTCCCATTGGGTCTAAGGCAAAAGCAGCCGAACCGCAAAAAGCTACCATAATGAGCGAAAGACCTAACAGCCAAATTTTTCTCTTGTTTTCAGCCTTTGCCAAAATCATTCCTCTTTTCATTATTAATCTCCCATGAACTTAATTTTTTGAGCCGATAGAGTGACATCCTCATTTCAGTGTTGTAGCAAAAGGCAATCCACCTTTGCTGACACCCTTTCAACACACTCTTGTATTGCTCCTGACTTCTTGCCTGAGATGCGAGAGAACAAGTACGAGTATTTATCACGAAGTTACTTCATCTGTCGTTCATGAGGCTTATGATCTTCCTGGCTATAATAAAATCTGTGTTGTTGGCCTCTATTTAAATAAGGCACCTCATTTCAAGTTGGTCACGTATTTTTGAAAGTTTTTTATGTTCCGCAACTTAGTTTGTGGAAAAACAAGGCAGTTGAAATGAAGATTTATCGTTGTTCTCTCCATATCGAGGGGGAAGATGGATTGGGCAGGGGGGGAAATCCCTGGCGTTTTACGCTAAGTTGTGATACGTTCGCAACTGACAACGAAAAAAAATCGGGATTATGGAGGTAGTTTATGATTATGAAAGCTAAAACAAGCATCTCACAAATCGTTTTTTATTTCTTTGTCCTGGTTTACCTTGCGATTCCGGGTTCTGTCGGTGTTGCCAAAAACGTTTCTCTTGGCAAATTGTATCCGAGGGAAGATTTAGAACAGATTCTAATTTCTCGTACGAAATGGCGACCTTTTCCGAAGGCGAATGAGAGGGCAGCATGGCTGGCAGTTTCTGAAAAGGTACGTAATACTTTTATTAACCTCGGCGAAGAATATTTGGGTAAAAATGTTCCGAATCTTCCTGCTACGATCTATCTCGAATACAAACGCATTGGGAACCGAAGCAACTATCAGGGTATCTGGCTTGAACGCCGCAGAATGCTTCACTGTCTGGTGCTTGCCGAATGCTTTGAAGGAAAGGGACGTTTTCGAGATGCCATTTCTAATGTTCTCTGGGCCATTTGCGAAGAATCATCGTGGACCTGGCCCGCCCACATTGGGGCACAAAAGGCCGGCGTTGATCTGCCCGAGACAACTGAGCCTATTGTTGCTTTGTTCTCGGCCCAAACGGCTGACTCGCTTACCTGGACGGTTTATCTTCTTAAAGACCGTATTGACACAGTATCTCCGCAAATCTGTAAACGTGTCCAACACGAAATCAATCTGCGCATTCTTAAACCCTATTTGGAACGCGACGATTTTGGCTGGATGGGCTTTAAATCCCGAGGTGATGGTCGGCGCCCCAACAATTGGAATCCGTGGATAAACTCCAACGTCTTAACCGCATCATTATTGATCGAAGAAAATGAAAATCGACGTCTGGATTTGGTTTACAAAGTCCTGCGTTGTCTCGATAACTACATGGTTCCTTATCCACCTGATGGAAGCTGTGATGAAGGCCCCAGTTATTGGGGCCACGCCGGAGCGAGCCTTTTCGATAATCTGGAGCTGCTCTATAGTGCTACCGATGGACGCTTGAGCCTCTACGACAACTCCTTGATTCGGGAAATTGGGCGATTCATTTATCGAGCTCATATCTCAGATGATTATTTTGTGAATATCGGTGATTGCCATGCCCGTTTAGATATCTATCACGACCTGATTTTTCGTTATGGGAAGCGAATCAATGATCTGAAAATGCAGGCATTTGCCACTTATGATTTGACCGAAGAAAAACTGTTTAGCCGTGAAAAAAGCTTCCGTTCGCTCGGGCGCATATTATTTTCGTTGTTTAATTTGCCCACTATTCTTGCTGCTAAGTCTTCCTCTCAACCTTTGCTGCGCGATGTTTGGCTTGGCAACGAGGACATGCAAATGATGGCCGCCAGAGACAAAGAGGGTTCATCGACAGGTTTATATATTGCCGGTTGGGCCGGCCATAACGGCCAAAGCCACAACCATAATGACGTCGGCAACTTTATTGTTTTTGTCGATGGTCGTCCATTTATAGTTGATATCGGTAAACCGACATACACAAGACAAACTTTCAGTTCGAACCGCTATAACATCCCGGCCATGCAGTCGGCCTATCATAACCTTCCGACGATTAATGGTGTGATGCAGGAGGCTGGGAGGCGATATGGTGCAGGAAACGTTACCTATGAATCCGGGGAAAAGTTCGCGCAAATCAAAATGGATATTGCTCAAGCCTATCCCGAACAAGCAGGCGCTAAATCATGGGTGCGCACAGTCCGCCTCAATCGCGGCAGGAATATTCAACTTGTGGATTCTTTCAAGTTGAACAAAAAATCTCAGGATGTCGTTCAAAATTTCATTACGCCTTGTGAGGTTATTCATAAAGAGCCGGGAACGGTAATCTTAAAAGATCCCGAGAAACAAACAGAACTAATTCTCCAATATGAATCAGACAAACTATCACTCGAAATCGAAGGTATCGACATCAACGACGAAAGCTTGTTAAGTATATGGGATTCCCGCCTGTATCGTATCCTCTTAAAGTCAAAGTCCCCAACGGGTCAGGATACCTGGACATTCCAATTTTCAATGACGAACTTGTTCTGATTAGAATTCAGGCATCAAATCTTGTCCGGGTATTTGGTTTTTTCAGGATTAGAAGAAATATACCCCCAGCCCCAGGAATTCACTTACCCTAAACACAAATCAGCTCAATGAAACCTTACAGGATTGACTGGCCTACTTCCATTTGCACTTGCGATTAGCCAGGCGATGGTCACCGTGACAATCGGTGCAGTATTTTTGTTCGGTATTGGCGTCGAATAGAGGTTTGTACTGCTCGGTGTCTATCTCGTTCTTCGTGTGGCAGCCCATACAGAATGGATTAATTTTCGGCCGAGGATACATGATGTCCGGCGGCGTGCCGTTACCGCCGGACGCCCAGGATTCGTCGGCAATGTGGGCGTCAGACTCGCCATGACAATCCACGCAGCCGATATCTGCACGCGCATGGATAACGGCAATATCTTCCTGCATGTAGTTTATGTGGCAGACGAAGCAGCGACTGTTGTCGGCCACCGGTTTGTCCGGTTGCTCGATGTCCGGACCATCATCCAGCAACAACAGAGGTTCGTCATCGAGCAGAAGTGGCTGGTTATCTGTTGCGGGTTCCTGTCCGGATTTCTGTTTATCGTTCGTTTGCGGTTTCTGTAAGCTCACTGTTTGCTCACAGCCAACGTTAACAACACAGGCTGCTGCAAGGATAGACATCAATAGACAATATTTCATATCTTTTGCCCTGTTACCGATTCAAATATCGAGGCAGGCGCTGTTTCTTCAGGCTCTCGACGTCACTTGATGAGCTGCAAGTTATCGGTTAGACGTATTCCCAGTTTTTGAGCCATTGATAGTTGCTCGGCAATGACGCCCAGGCCTGCCTGCCGGCTTGATGCAATTCAGCGGTTTCTTTCAGGTCGAGCTGGCGACGTTCCATTACGGCCTTTGCTACATTATCGACGTAATCGATACTGTTCATTCCGGGAATCGGAATTACCGTGTCGCTGTCCAGTATATACCGGATGGCCAGACGTGCTCGTCTGTTGTTTTCTTCCTGATCTTTCCGAAACAGCGAGCCGGCGGCAAAAGGCTTGATGCCGAAGGCGCCTATATCATGCTTCTTCAGGGCCTCGAAGACACTGTCCGTCTGGGCCCTTTTGCTCATGGTTGTGAAGGGAAAGCACACACAATCGATTTGCGGGAAATATTCGATCATGAACTTGATCCATCTGCGGTCGTGCGTGGAGAAACCGATGAAACGGGCTTTGCCCTGCTTCTTGGCTTTTTCGAGCGCATCCACGAGTTCACAGGCTGTGTTAAAAGAGTGTCTGCCGCCCGGTTCGTAGCAGGTAACTCGCCACAGGTCGGTGTACTCCTGATTTGATTCCCTGAGCAGTCCATCGAGCACTTCGAGTAGTTTCTTGGATGTGCGGAAATCTGGATTGCGAATCTCGTTGCCGCAATGAGAAAGTGCCAAATACATCTTGTCGCGTCGTCCCTTCAGGGCCTTGGAGTCCCTGATTACCTCGCTTCTTGTGCAGGCGTCGATGTAGTTAATGCCTGCGTCGATGGCGCGGCTGATAATTTCGGTGCGCTGCTCTTGTTTGCTTTTGGAGTGTCCCCCAAGGCAGACAGCCGAGATCATCAGGTTGGTCTTACCCTGCCGGCGATACTCCATGTTAGGATTGTAATTGAGAATTTTGGAAGTGTTGACTGGTTCACCACCGGCGGTTTTTACTCCGAGACCCACAGCGACACCTGCCGCAGCCATCGCGCCATTTCGCATAAATTGGCGCCGGGTTACTTGTTTATTTTCCATTTTTCTTCTCCTTCAAAACCATTCAGGCCATAGTCGATCAGGAAATCTTTTATGGTGACTACCGAATTCGAGGCCCCTTCTTCATTGTTATTTGTCGGATTTTGGTAATGGACGATCACTCTGCAACTTGAACAGGGCCTGAATCTCGTCCTCCGAGAGGACGCGGTTATAAATGCGAACATCGTCAATAAGGCCCTTGAATTGTCGGCCTATTCTGACATCCAGGTCGCTGCCGGTGTCAATTGGCCAAAGATCCAAAAGGCCAATGTCATGTACTTCAGCTACTGTTCCGTCCTTATAAAGCACAACGTCGTCATGGAGGTTCGGCAGTTCGGCCTCTTTGACCACCGCCGCCACATGGTGCCACTGGTCGTCGTGGATTGCGTCGTTCATATAATAATACCCACCGTTTGGTTGGATGCCGACGCGACCTCTGACGAATCCGAAAATCCACATCTGGCCGTAGTCATCCGTGCCCCACGATATGATTTCCCCCTCGGAACTTTCGGTTTTGATCCATGCCGTTACGGTACGCGGTCTCGTACCGACAACTCCCTTGTATTTAGTTATTTCGATATAACCACCATCGCTGCCAAACTTCAGTGTTTTACCTATCTTGCCGGCAACCGAATCTTTGTCGAAAGACAGGTCACCTTTGAGCGTACCTTTACGATGGTGCCTGGAGGAATCCGCTGCGGTGCTGCCAGAGACTTCGTCAAGCTTCCACCAGCCGGCAAGGTTAGGATCCGTATCAAGTATTTTGGCCTCACCTCCTGCGGCCTGGCCGCCTGTGACAAGGCTGATGATTACGCCCGATAAAAGAGCCGTAAGGAATGAAACAAGCAGCTTCTTATCCATAATATTTCTCCAAACAGGATTCTCGGTACCTGTACCCATCCGATTTAAAATGGATCTTACCTGCTAAAGGATAACCTTTAATATGAAATTCCTCAAATAATTTTTTCCACTAATTTATAGTACCTTGGCCGTTAGCCTCGGGTAGGAAAATATGAAACGTCAAGAGATACAAACAGGTCGCCTTTAAGACCTGACCTAAAATTGTTAATCGTATGCCAAAAGGTCCTTTGACATTAGCTGTATTTACCTTATAATCCGCAAATTACAGTGAGTATCGACGGCGTTAACTGGCTCTCAGTTATCCGGCACCGGATGTGCGGTAAGGCTGCCTGGTAATTCAAGGATTTTATATGAGGAGAATTTGCACAGGAAAGGAGTGTTTCTCGTGAGAGATTCTATCAGGCGTTTCCCAATTCGAATTACATTCATTTTATTGTCGCTGTTGTTATCTGTACGAGCTGTTGCAGGGCCGACCAGGCCTGTTGTTGGCCTTCATGTTAACACTCCAAAGATATTTGCTCTTACCAATGCCCGGATAGTTATAAAACCCGGCTGTATATTAAACAACGCGACCCTTTTGGTTCGTGACGGATACATCGAGAAGGTGACTACCGAGGTTGAAATACCTTCCGATGCAGTTGTCCGTGATCTAAGCGGCAAGACTATCTACCCGGGTTTTATTGATCTGTGTACTAACTATGGTATCGAATCCGACGCAAGTGACAGTGTTTCCAACGGGGCAAAACATTGGAATGTTTCCGTACTTGCCCAAAGGCGGGCCTCGGCGATGTTGAGCCGGGACAAGACCGTTGCTGAGAATATGCGAAAGTGTGGTTTTTGCGCGGTTTTGACCGTTCCGAAAGACGGCATTTTCAAAGGAACAGGTGCCCTCGTTCTTCTGAGTGAGAAGCAGGCTAATGAAGCGATCCTGTCCGAAGAGGTTGCTCAAGCGATGTCGCTGCGAAGTCGGGGCGGGGAGCAATATCCGGTATCGTTGATGGGTACTATCGCCTTGATTCGCCAGACTTTGCTGGATACTCAATGGTATCAGCAGGCCTGGGCAAAGTTCAGACAGGTCGGTTCAGGCCAAACCGCCCCGGAAACGAATCTGGCACTGGCGGCGTTGCAGCCGTATGTTAGTGGAGATAAACCGGTAATAATGCAGGTTTCTGATGAGCTCGATATCCTGCGAGCGTCGAAGATTGCCCATGAATTTGGTTTGGACATGTGGATTGTGGGATCGGGTTATGAATATCGCCGCTTGCAGGCGGTAAAAGGAACTGACCTGAGATTGATAATTCCGGTCAACTTCCCAAAGGCCCCTGATGTCTCCTCGCTCGAACGAGAGCTCCACCTGAGTCTTCAACAACTTCGGCACTGGGATTTTGCTCCGGAAAATCCGGCCCTACTGGCGAAAGAGGATATTGAATTTGTTCTGACGACGGCCTACCTGGAATCTAAAGCGGATTTTTTAAAGAAGGTGCGGCTTGCCGTCGAGCGGGGACTTTCGCAGGAAACAGCCCTTGAGGCCTTGACTACAAGACCTGCAGAGTGGTTGTGCATGTCACATTTGCTGGGGACATTGGAGAAGGGTAAACTTGCCAATTTTATCGTTACTGATGGAGACATATTCGACAGCAAGACCCGAATACTTGATACATGGGTAACCGGTGAACGCTTTGTTATTACAAGGGAGCCTGAAATTGATATTGAAGGCCGGTGGACACTTACTGCTGAAACCCGGGAAAAGCAGCTTATTGACCCGGCTGCGGGCGGGAAAATGAAAATCACCGGGGCTGCCGGTAAACTGAGCGTAACTTTGCATCTAAAGGACAAAGAGGCAAAAGCTCAGAAAGTCACACGGCAAGACCGTGTGCTGATGTTATCGTTCTCTGGTGACATATTTGGGCGTGAGGGATGGGTAAGAATGACGGGAATTATTGAACAAAAGACAATTAACGGATACGGCCTTTTGGAAGATGGGAGCGGCTTTAGATGGCGTGCGGAACTAACTGAGCCCGGTCAGGACAAACCCGAGGTCGACGAATCTTCCGAGCCGATTCGAACGGCTGAGTTCCCCATCGTTTATCCTGAGGGAGCTTTTGGGAGAACGGAGCGGCCTGAACAGTCGGATGTCCTGTTGATAAAGAATGCCACAATCTGGACCTGTGGCGCAAACGGCATCCTCAGTACCGGAGATTTGCTTGTCAGGGACGGCAGGATAGCTCAGGTCGGCAGGAATCTGGCAGGGCCCGAAGGGGCAGTGGTTATCGATGCCGCCGGTAAACATATTACGCCGGGACTAATAGATGCCCATTCTCATCTTGCCATTGAAGGCGGGGCCAATGAGAGAGATGCCGTCGCCTCGGAGGTTCGCATTGAGGACGTAATCGACAGCGACGATATCAATATTTATCGACAGTTGGCCGGCGGCCTGACAACGACATGCACAATACACGGTTCGGCCAATCCCATCGGAGGGACCTATGCGGTTATCAAACTGCGATGGGGTGGTTTGCCGGATGAATTACTTGTACATGATGCCAGGCCCGGTATAAAACTCGCCCTCGGTGAGAATGTAAAGCGATCTTCGGGACGTTATCCGAACTCACGCATGGGTGTAGTCGAAATCATACGCGATGCCTTTCTGGCGGCTAAGGACTACCGTCGGCAATGGCAGATTTACCATCAGCAGAGCAAGGAAAAAAGGAGTCTGATTCCGCCGCGCACCAATCTTAGGTATGAACGCCTGCTGGATGTTCTGGATGAAAAAATGATTATCCACTGCCATGCTTATCGCCAGGATGAGATTCACGCGATGATATGTTTGGCAGAACAAATTGGTTTCAAATTCGACGTATTTATTCACGTGCTCGAAGGCTACAAGGTCGCGGAAGAAATAAGACAACACGGAGCTATGGCTACGACTTTCAGCGACTGGTGGGCTTATAAAGTCGAGGCCTATGATGCCATTCCTTACAACGGAGCCATTTTATATGAACAGGATGTGGTTGTAAGTTTCAATTCGGACAGTATTGAGCTGGCGCGACGGATGAACGCAGAGGCGGCCAAGGCCGTCAAGTACGGTGACGTCCCGCCGGAGGAAGCCCTGAAGTTTATTACTTTGAATGCTGCAAGGCAGCTGTATCTCGATCATCGCATAGGCAGCCTGGAAGTTGGAAAGGATGCGGATTTTGTGATTTGGAGCGGTTCGCCGCTTTCTACTTACAGTGTTTGTGAACAGACCTGGATTGAAGGCTGCAAGTACTTCGACATTGAAGAAGACAAACACTTGCGTGAACAAGTCACCGTCCAGCGAACTAAGCTGGTCCAGAAGATTCTGAACAAAAGAGAAAAGGACGAGAAGGATAAAGATGATAAATCCGATGAGCATACCATAACAAGAAACCAGGACCCGGAATCGAGGGAAAGGATCCGTGACAATTTCGATTGAACCTGAAAAGGAGTTAAGAACGATGCCGAAGATACAGCGTATTGGAAGAACTGTCTTTTTACTAATCCATTTTGCAGCGATTTTATCATACGGCCAGATTCCTGCACCGCCTCAGCAACAGCCGATCGCGCTGGTTAACTGCACAGTCCATCCTGTTACATGTGAGCCCATCGAGAATGCATCTATCGTGTTTGACGAAGGAAGAATCGTTGCCATAGGAGCGGATATTGAAATTCCATCAAATGCGATAGAGATTGGCCTGGGAGGTAAACATGTCTATCCGGGCTTGATAGAAAGCAATTCACAACTTGGCCTGACCGAAATTAGTTCTGTGGATGTTACCAACGATTACGCTGAGCGTGGTGATATCAATCCCAATGTCAGGGCTGAAGTTGCAATCAATCCCGAGTCTGAGCATATTCCCGTAGCTCGAGCGAACGGCATAGCACTGGCCGTTGCTGCACCGGGCAGTGGTCTTATTTCGGGAAGATCAGCGCTGATTAAAACCGACGGCTGGACCTGGGAAGAGATGACCTTCAAAGCACCTCTGAGTATGATAATCAATTGGCCGTACATGAGGTTGGCTGATGATAGCGAAGCATCCAAAAAATACCAGGAGAGTGCCATCAAACAAATAGAGACTCTCGATAAGGTTATTGAAGATGCAAGGGCCTATATGATAGCCAGGGCATCCGACGAAGCAGACAACCGTTTTGTTAAAACAGACGTCCGTTGGGAGGCTATGATCCCCGTTCTTAAAGGTGAACTTCCGGTCTGGATCAAGGCCAATTCGCTGCTGGAGATTGAATCGGCAGTAAGTTGGGCTGATAAGCACAAACTGAAATTAGTGCTGGTCGGAGGTATTGAAGCCTGCTACTTTGCTGATCTGCTCAAACAGAGGGACATCCCGGTTATTATAACCTCGATCCTGCGTTTGCCGGGCCGACGGGACGCCGATTTCGACGAGCCCTTTACATTACCCTTGCGATTCTATCGGGCCGGTGTAAAATTCTGTATTGCTTGTGGCAGCTCATCGAAAACTCGAAATTTACCTTATCACGCCGCCAAGGCCGCCGCCTATGGTTTGCCTAAGGATGAGGCTCTCAAAGCAATAACTTTGTATCCTGCCCAAATCATGGGGGTGGCGGATCGCGTGGGAAGTCTTGAAAAGGGAAAAGATGCTACTTTTATAGTCACCGATGGTGATCCGCTCGAGATTACCACACAAGTGGAACAACTTTACATCCAGGGCAGGAGAATTGATTTGAGCAATAAACACAGACGACTGTATGAGAAGTACCGGCAGCGTTATCGCCAGATCAAAAGCCAGACGAAACGCTCCCAGTAATTCACTCTCATAAGGCCGGCACCCTTTCTTTTCGACCTCAATAAGCAGTAGGAAAAAAAAGACAGCCTTTGCTTTTTTTGCTCATATCTTTTATTTTAGCGTAACAGAGAGATTAAGCAGTGTTGCTTAAGGATTTAGGATGGGATTTGTATGAATAATCTGTTAAAAGAATCAACTTAACAAGTCTTACTAAGAAAGCGAAGGGTACGAGTATGGCAAGTTTGCGAAAGTTAATGATTTCGTTTTTTTTCACCCTGTTCCTTTTAACAATTCCCTGCCGGGGACGGATATACAACATCATGGATCATGGCGCCAAAGGTGATAAGAAAGTTGATGATGGCCACGCGATTCAGGCGGCGATTGACGCGTGTTTTACAGCGGAAGGAGGGGTGGTTTATGTGCCGGCGGGGAATTATCTTTGTGGTGGACTGCGGCTGCGAAGTAACGTGAGTTTGTACATCGAAGCCGGAGCCACGCTGTTTGTAAGCCCGAAGAAGGAAGATTATAAAGATGGCAACAGGTTTCTTTTTGCGGCAGACCAGGAAAATATCACAATTGAAGGCCGGGGAGCGATTTGCGGAACCGGGCAGGAAGACCTCCAGCGAAAAAAGGGAGACGACAAACCAAAGCCCGCTTTTAGAGTGGGAATCCTTCGGTTCTTCAGATGTCACAATGTCTCTATCAAGGATATTACAGTACGCGACAGTGACAGTTGGACGTTCGACCTTGAGTTTTGCGAGAAGGTATATATCACTGGAGTGAGCATTCTCAATAATTACTATCGCGTGAACGCGGACGGGATCGATCCTGTCTCGTGCAAGAACGTACACATCTCGAACTGTTATATAATCGCCGGCGATGACTGTATTGTCTGTAAAACTCGGGAGAACATGCCGTGCGAGGATATAGTCGTGACAAACTGCACAATGTCTTCAAATGCAACAGCAATTAAAATTGGCACTGAATCACAAAGTGATTTTCGAAATATCCATGTATCGAATTGTGTTATCCGGAATTCTACGGTTGGGATCGGGATGTATATTAAGGACGGGGCCACCGCAGAGCGAATCAGCTTTTCGAACTGCTCCATCGAGACGATTCGCAAGCCCGAGCTTGTGAGGGAATCTTTATCCAATTCGATCTATCCGATTTTTATCGATATCGAGAAGCGAGAACCGATATCACGGCTTGGATGTATCCGCGATTTGACCCTTGCGGATATTAATATTGTCAGCGATAACGGCATTTTGATTCAGGGAATGAGCGAGAAAAATATTGAGAATCTTACGATGAGAAATATCACTATGAGGGTTGACAGAGGATTTGATTATTCCGAACGTAAGAAGCATGTTGGAGGCAGGACTTCCGAGACCCAGGACCGGCGACAGACAATATACGCACAACAGCCTTCGTATGTAACACTGGCAAATATTAAGGGATTGACGGTGGACGGCTTGAGGGTGCTTATCCCGAAAGGCGTCTTCGCCAGATATGAACGGTCCGCGCTATCGCTGCATGAGGTCGAAGAGCCAGTAGTGAGCGATGTTTTTCGTGCTCCGGCCGGAAACGGCTCCAAAATGCCGGTGGTAACAATGGAAAACTGCCGGAACGCTTTTTTGACAAAATGCCTTGCGCTTCCGGGAACAGACATCTTTTTAGGAATAAAAGGAGAAGATACGGCGAATATTTCTTTGGTTGGCAACGATCTGAGCAAAGCAAAGACAGGTATGGAATTATCTCCGGAGGTTTCCAAAGAACAGGTCAGGAGTAAATGATATTTGTCCGGGATGGAAGAAACCGCACAACCAAACTATGCTTTTTTCCGCTAAAATTATTCTTAAAGACCTTGAAGTCATTCGGCGGATGGGATAAAATTCGCTTACAAAGAATCACGCAGCGAAGTGATGCTGCTCGTGTATTATTGGTACTGTTTTATTTTTCTTTGTGTTTTGAAACTTTCTTTTTTTAAGAAGGAGCCAACCGATGACAAGAGCAAAAGGGAAGCACTCAAACCGGCTTAAGCGAACTCAATTGAGCCGGCGTCAGTTCATGCGAGGCGCGGCGGCGACGGTAAGTGGACTAATGGCCGTACCGACCATTATTACTTCGACAGCCCTCGGCACTAATGGTCGAGTGCCGGCCAGCGAACGTATTGTACTGGGCGGAATTGGAATCGGACGTCGAGGCACGCACGACCTTAACTGGATCCTGCCTGAATCAGATGTCCAGTTTGTCGCCACGTGTGATGCCCAGAAGACGCGTGCTGAAGCCGTCAAGCAGATTGTTGACACACGCTACGGCAACAATGATTGCAAAATATATCACGACATTCGCCAGTTTCTCGCCGAGCGCACGGACATTGACGCGCTGCTGGTAACCACCGGCGACCGATGGCACGCGCTTGCTTCCATCATGGCGATGCGAGCGGGCAAGGACGTTTATTCCGAAAAGCCGTCCTGTATGACAATCGCTGAAGGCCAGGGTGTTGTGGAAACCGCCAGACGCTATCGACGGATTTATCAAACCGGTACGCAGCGACTCAGCGAAGGAAATTTCACGTTCTGCAACGAGATGCTGCGTCTCGGCCGGCTCGGCGAAGTTCATACTGTCCGAGCTCACATAGCTCCGTGGGATGCGGCTGAAATGAGTCACGAGTGGCTGCCGGCCGAGCCCCTGCCGCCGAAAGAGGATGTGGATTGGGACGCATGGCTTGGACCATGTCCCTGGAGGCCTTACAACCCCGCCTACACACAGGGCCAGTGGCGTGGATACTACGATTTCCATACGAGCTGTATCGGCGAATGGGGCGCGCATACCTTTGCCCAGTGCCAGGTGGGCATGGGCGCCGCCGACACCTCTGCAATAGAATACAATTATGTCAAAAACGAATCTGGCGACGGAATGGTGACCATGTTCGCAAACGGCATACGAATGATTCTTGAGCGCGACATTGACAAGAAATACTGGCGCGGCTCCTGTGGCGTTCGCTACGAAGGTACTGAGGGCTGGGTGTCGGCCGGTGATGGTTATTCGCAGCCGGATGTTTCCTCCCCGGCTATGCTGGATGACTTCAGAAAGATAGTGTACGACTACGTGGCCCGCACCCAGCGTCCTATGAGTCACGTGCGGAATTTCCTGGATTGCGTCAAATCGCGCCGCCAGACCGTGGCAAATCCGGTCGTGATGCACCGCTCGATGACCACTGTTCATGCCGCCAACATCTGCATGTGGCTCAAGCGAGATCTGAAGTTCGACCCGGTCAAAGAGGAATTCATCAACGATGCCGAAGCAAATCGGTTCCGTTCACGCGCTATGCGTGAGCCTTGGATCATCTGAAGACAAACTTTAACCCGAAAGGAAACCAAACAATGTTAAAGTCAAGAATACACATTATCATAATCATCGCATTGCTGTTTGCAGGCACTGGAAGGTTATTCTCGCAGACGGTTGCTTCGAAGCAGGACGAGGCCAAACTGATAGCCGTTCTAAAGTCGGGCGCAACGCACAAAGAAAAGGCCGACGCCTGTCGTCAACTTGCCATAATCGCAACCAAAGATTCCATCGCGCCGCTGGCTGCGCTTCTCGGCGATGAAAAGCTCTCGCACATGGCCCGCTACGGGCTTGAGCCGATAGCAGATCCCGGCGTCGACGAGGTCTTTCGCGATGCGCTCGGCAAACTCAAAGGCCGGCCTCTGGTCGGTGTAATCGGCAGCATCGGCGTGCGTCGAGATGCCAAAGCGGTCGAGCCCTTGACTAAGATGCTTCAGGATTCCGATGCTGAAGTGGCCCAGGCGGCCGCACGCGCGCTCGGTGACATAGGCAACCAGCCCGCGACCGGGGCACTGCAGCGTGCCTTGCGAAATGTGTCTGACGGGAATAAACTTGCTTTCTGTGAAGGTTTGCTCCGCTGCGCCGAAACGCTTGCTGCTGAAGGCCGGCGCGATATGGCTGTTGAGGCTTACGACCAGTTGAGAAAGCTTGACGGTCCGCACCAGGTCCGAGGCGGCGCCCTGCGAGGCGCGATTCTGGCGCGAGGCAACGATGGCGTGGCGCTGCTGCGGGAGCATTTACGAAGCGATGACTATATTCTGTTTTCAGCGGCCTGCCAGACAGCCCTGGAAATGCCGGGCGCCGAAGTGACAGAGGCGTTGACTTCTGAAATGAGCCGGCTGCCCGCCGACAATCAAATTCTGGTAATCCAGACACTCGGCAAGCGAGGCGATGCAGCGGCGTCACCTGCTCTTGTCGCTGCTGCCGGGAGCGGCCCGAAATCCGTTCGAGTCGCGGCCATCCGGGCATTGCCGGAGATTGGCGATGCCTCAACGATACCCGGGCTGGCCGAGTTAGCGGCCGATACCGACCGAGAGATTTCTCAGGCCGCCCAGGAAAGCTTGGCGTCTATACCCGGTCGTGAAGCCGACGCCGCCGTGATGGCGATGCTCGACAGCGGACAGGCCGGCCGGCGGCTTATTGCTCTGGAACTGATCGGCCGCCGCCGGATGACAAGAAGCGTTCCCGCCTTGTTGAAAGTCGCCGGTGACGCTGATCCGGCAGTCCGTCAGGCCGCCCTCAAAAGAATTGGCGAGCTGGGCGGTCCCTCTGAATTGCCGGAGCTGCTCGATTTGCTGATGAGTTTCAATAATTCACGAGACCTTGACGCCGCTGTTCGTGCCCTGAGCGTGGTTTGTGTAAAACATGATAATCCGCAGTCTTACACGAAGAAGGTTACCGGCCTGATTCCCCGGGCAAATACCGAGCAGAAGGGCGCCCTGCTGCGAGTTCTCAGCGTTATTGGCGGGACGGAGGCCCTGCAGGCCGTACGAGCGGCGACCAACGATAACAATACCCAGGTCCGTACCGACGCCATTCGTGCTCTTACCGCCTGGAAAACCGCAGACGCTTCCGGCGACTTGCTCGAATTGGCCAAAACCTCGCCGAATCCCGCGCAAAAGACCGCGGCTTTAAGAGGCTATATAAACCTGGTTCGAGATGAAAGCCTGCCCACTGAGAAGAAATTCGAGATGTGCAAGCAAGCATCCTCGTTGATTCAGCGCGACGAAGAGAATAAACTCCTGCTCGGCGTGCTGGCGTTAGTGCCGTCGCCCGAGGCATTGTCGATGGCAATGTCACATCTGGACAACCGGGCAACAAGTAATGAGGCATGCTTTGCCGCCGTGGCCATCAGCGAGAAGATCGTTCAGCAAAAACCCGGTCAAGTTGCAAGTGCCATGAAAGAGGTTCTTAAATCCACAAAAAACAAGGATGTTACCCGCCGCGCAAGGGCGGTTTTGAAAAAGGCCAATTAAACGGCAGGAAAAACATCTAAAAGCAGATAAGTACGAAGAAGATATTCATTATCTTCGTTAGATGCATAATTGCGGGATTATGCAATCTAACGACATAGTGACAAATATAATAATGAGTCCTTTCTTCTAAGTGCTTAGTTTCCTTTCAGGCAGAGTACCTGGCCGTTATTCATCGAAAGGTAGAGCCTGTTGTCGGTCGCGGCCATACCGTCGAAAACCGGCAGCGTATCGAGTTCATATTCGGCAAGCTTGGTTCCATCCTCGGTCGAAACGGCCCAGAGCATAGCTCCATTTTTACCCTCCCATGCGTCGAGAGCTTCCTGCGGATTCTCGAGCACAAGGGCTTCTTCACCCTGTTCTTGCTTTTTTTCGATAATGTCAGGCGGGCCGGCTATGAACATTGTTTTGTCGGCAACGACCATTGCACGGACAAACAGGGGTATCTCTTTGGTCCATCGATACTGTAGTGTCGAAAGAGTCGCGGTTCGTTTTCCTGCCGGGCTTGTGTCTATCCGTCCCCTTGGGCCGGGGGCCGGATTCCTGTCATATGCGAAAAGCTGATATTTTTCACCACCCCGCCACTGGCCGGTATTTCCTTTCGGGTATTGGTCCCTGCCGTAGCCTAAGACAGACGATTCGTTGTAGGAAAGTATTCTGCCGGAAGGGGCCACGTTGCCGGCTTGCCACCAGCCGCTCCAGTGGGAGTTGAATTCATCGTTGACGAGCCAGTAGGCCCGATGCCACCATGTGTCATCAAGAAAACCAATCGGAGTAAAAAGATGAACTCCTTTGCCGGTCTCGCTTGCTGAGTCAAAATCAATTTTCATATGACGCATGTAGATATCACCTTTATCAGCCAGGAGGATATCCGACTGAACTCCGCGCATTTCTTTGCCTGCGTCGCGGGGCTGTTTTTGCGTTTGCGGGTCCGGGCTGTAAATTACTGTCTCGGATATCTGCCTGCCGGTTTCCGGCTCAAGCTTGTACAAACGAATACCTCCGTCCAAATATGAAGAACGGCCCGCGGCGACAATCAATACATCGTCCTTGACAAGCACGCTTCCATGAACGGGCCATACCGATTCCAATTGCCCGTTGATAAATACTCGTTGCTGCTGCGGTGCCGCGCGAAAACGCCAGATTAATTCCCCGTCTCGCGCACTTAAGGCATAGACCCACCCGTCAGCCGAGCCGAAAATAACCATGCCCTCGTAAACGGTTGGCGGCGAATCGACGCGTCCGCCGACAGTGTAATCCCAGAGCGTGTTTCCGTTCGTGTCATCGAGGGCGTAAACGGTATGTTCGTCAATCGAAGCGACAAGAACCTTGCCGTCGGCAACGACGAGGCTTGAGAGACTTCCGCCGAGATTGGCCCGCCATAATGGATTCAATACGGTATCAACTTTAGCATTTGTCATTCCGCTTCTGGTTGCATCGTGCCTGTACATTGGCCAGTCGCCGGACTGTGAAGGGGCTGATGCCGGATTTTGAGCTTGCCCATAGGCGGGGCCTTGTTCAAGCCTCGGGTCTTCCTGCTCACTGCTGCTGGATTCGCGAGTTGCCGCCAGGGCAAAAAAGCCGTTGAGTTTTGTATTCAGGTTGCAGGCACAGGAGTCCGGCGTGACATAAAGAAGGCCGTTTGCGGGCATTATTCCATACTGGCAGGTGCCGCGTATCCAGTAATTCTGCCAAATCTCGCCGGACTTGACATCGATAAACTGCACACCCTGGTTGCCGAGTAGGATGAAGCGGTCAGTTGCCTTGTTGCGATAACAACGGTGATGCATGTAACCTTTTATTGAGGATATTTCTCTTTTCAGAGTTCCGGTAACACGGTCAAAGCCGTTTCTCTCGACATTCTTACCTTTCGTCCAAACCAGCGAGTCGATTACAAAGATATCGGGAGGAGAATTGTAACCTTCTGTGCATGAGCCGGTCCATAGCTGCCTGCCGTCTTCTACCGAGAACGCGGTGATTCCCCTGAAATCAGCGGAATAGACCACCTGATCCCGGACAACTAAGGTTGGTGACTCCCAACCCACTTCTTGACCTTTTAATTCCATATTTACAGGGGCATGCCACAATTCATTTCCTGTTTCCATATCCAGACAGAATAAATTATCATTTGACTGGTAAAACAGCCGGCTGTCCTGTGCGGCAAGGGTGGGATGCACGAGGGATTCAATTTCTTTGCTCCAGAGTCTAATGTTTCTTGAGGCATTCATTGCCATTATAGTTCGGATGCCGGGTGCCGGTTTCAGGCCCCTCCTGATCTCGGATTCAAGCTGATTTGTTGTTTGCGGCTGAGTGTCGATAAGCAGCACGAGCTTGTCACCAACACACGTAATCTGCCGGGCATCTTCAGTCCCCCTGTAAACCCAAAGCGTATCACCGGTTGCCGTGTCGAGAACGCTGACCGGAGCGTCGATGGCGAGAGTAACATATAGCCGGTTATTCTGCGCTACGAGCCGGAAAGCCATGTCCGGAGGACCGGAACGAAATCTGCGAAACTGGTCCGCCCAGGTACCAATTGGCCTTTTCCAGAGGACAACGCCGTTAAAAGCGTCCCGGGCCACAAGAAACCACTGCGAATTAAACCTGACGTCAACACACGGTGCCTCATCAATAATATAGAACACACGACCTGACTGCGTGACACAGTCGCTAAGGCTGGCAAGCTGCTCGTGTGCTCTTGCGAATATGGGTTTCCCCTGCCACTGGATATGGTGCGGCGGTCCGACAATCGTATCATGGGACACGGCGTTGTTCGTCGCATCGTGCAGGAAATGAGTCCATTCGTCGATTTCTTTCGGCCTGGGCTTGACCGTTTTAGTCCATATGCCGTTTTGTTTGATATAGGCCACGCCGTTGGGGCACAACACCCGCATCAGCTCGTTCATTGGAACTTCGACCGGCTGCTCCGAGACAATAAGGTTAACAAGATTATCGGTGTATGGCAGATTATTACCGCTTAATTTGTCAACGGAGACTTTGCCGTAGAGACCAACAGAGCGAATATACATTCGTGCCTGTTCAACATTCTTTGCATCAGTATCCAGCCCATGAACGAGATAGGCTTCATTAGCATGTAATGCGACAGTTAAATTCCCGTCACCGCAGCCGATATGGACGATCAAACCGCCCTTTACACCCGTAGCGGTTAGAATCCTCAGAGCCAGCTCGGTAGCTTGAGGCTCGGCAGCACCTGCAAGAGATGTCCCCAATACAAAATTCGAGAACAAAACAATATTGATAAACCAACAGCGCCAACTTTTCGTATTCATAAATAAATCTCCAATCTACCTGACCTGTTTGCCCATACTGATTACACAACCATCCACAGTCGATATATATAGTCGTCCGTACGCGGCGGCCATTCCGTCCCAAACCGCCGGTGACTCAAGTTTGTATTCAGCAAGCTTGCTTCCATCCTTCGCCGAGACAATCCGGAGCATGCCGCCTTTTCGCCCCTCATAAGCTGCGTAAGGGTCGTCATTCGGGATGTCCGTCGGCGTTACTGCCATAAACAGATTGTCGCCCGATTTCAGCATTGCCCTGGGACGCACAGACAAACTCGTGTTCCATCGGGACGGGTTGACTTCGCCTTTGGGGATTTCGCGGAAATCCGGCAGAGACTTATCATCGTCCGAGAACGGCGAGTTGTCTCTCTCAAGCAGAGAATAGTCACCGCTTGCACCTTTTCTTTGGACTGCCCATATGGCACGATTGTCATATACCATCATCAACCCGAACGGTACAGCTATAGTGGGACTGCGAGTGCCGGGCCTGTTTACGATCCAGGAGTAAGCGACCGGAACCCTGCTGAAATCACCGGTCCCCAGCACCCAATGCGACCTGTGGTTTTCGGAACCGTCAAGCAGACCTGAAGTCGAAAACAGGTGACGTGACATCTTTTGCTGTTTCTCTAAGTTCTTGTTGAACTTGACGTGATGCATGAATACGTTTTCACCGTCGCTTACCAGAACATCCGTTATCGTGCCACCGGCCATGGAGAAAGAGTCGCTGAGGTCCGGAGCGAGAAAGGTTTTGTAATCTGTCGTGTTCTGGGAAATCTTCGTCTCGTGTTCGGCCTTTGCCTGTTCCTTGCCCTCTTTGAACTTGGGATGTCTGCTCTGGAAATTGGACTTGCAGATGACTCTTCCCGTAGCCGGGTCCAATCCGTAGAAATCTATTCCCCTGTCAAGCCATGTTGATCGTCCTGCGGAAAAATACGCTATGTCATTAAGAACAAGAACGCTTCCATGCACAGGCCAGAGGGATTCTACCTGGTCAAAAGCTACGGTTTTAAGGTTCGCAGGAGCGGCCAGGAAACGCCAGAGAAGTTCGCCGTCACTGAGTCTGAGGCAATACACCCGGCCATCGGCACTGCCGAACAGTACCGTTTCTTTGTAGATTGCAGGTGGTGAATCCACACGTCCCCCGGCCACATATTCCCAGATTGACTTGCCGGTTTTTTCATCCAATGCATAAATAGTATTCTCGTCCACGGCCGATAGCAACACCTTGCCGTTGGCGATAACCGGCTGGGTCAACCTGCCGCCGATGTTCACTTTCCAGACCTGATTCAATTTTGCCGGTACAATCGTTCCGGCGATGCCGCTGCGGCGAGGGTCATGTCTGTACTGGGGCCACGATTCCGAGTTTGCGTCTCTGTCTTTAGAGCTCAGCATCTTGCCGTAGGCAGGGCCCTTCTCGAGCCTTTTCTGCTGTGGAATCTGATATTTCAAGTCTTGAACCACAGGTCTATCGGCCGCCAATGCCCAGAATCCCCAAAGCTTTGACTCCATGTAGCAGCCGCATGCATGGGAAGGGGCATACATCAGCCCATTGGCGGGCAGTATCCCGTATTGGCAAGTGCCTCTGACCCAATTGTTACGGGTATGATTTTCGCCTGTTAGATCCATCATTTCGATGCCGCGTTTGCCGGTGATGATGTATCTGTCGGTGGCCTTCTCACGATAACAGCGGTGATGATGTCCCGAGGTTTGAAGGTCAACCATGATGGAATTCTCACTCCTGATATCGCCTGTGTGCAAATCCAGGCCTTTAGAAAAATCACCTATTGGTGCAGGCGCTACCGAGTCACTTACATGAAGTCCCTGCCATACGAGACCATCGATCACAAACACATCCAAAGGAGAGTGAAAACCGCCGCCGGCATTGCATTCCCAAAGCATCTTTCCATCTTCGCAAGACAGCGCAACAAGCTTCTTTGATAAGTTGCAGAGTATAACGCCATCGGCCGCGACTAATGTATATTTTCCGTATCCTTTATTGCTGCTTTGTTTGCTTCGTTGACCGAAAGACCACAACTCTTTGCCGGATTTCAAGTCGAGGCACGTTACGCTGTCATTGACCTGGAAGTATACCTTCCTTCCGTCAGAGCCAAGTGTTTCAGGCATGGGATTTGCCGCCGGATCCGACCATTCCCACAACGTCTGGCCGCTTTCAACATTCAGTGCGATGATTGTTTTTTTGTTCGGAGACTGGAACATCGTACTGAATGCAGCGTGTCCTACAGCATGCTCAGCCACCGGTGAGCCTTTCAAGGTTAGTAATATATCGTTCACCTTGATTATTTCCTCGGCGCCTTCTGTATTCGTATACGTTTTCAGCGTTTTCCCTGTTACCGCATCCATTGCAGAAATCGGCGAGTTCAGTCCAAGGGGCGCATATACACGATTCTTTGATGCCACCAACAATCTCGTAACCTGCGGAGGGCCTGATCTGAATCGGTTCTTATGCCACGCCCATGTTTCCATTGGTTTTTTCCACAGCTCCACTCCATTGAAAGCGTCGCGGGCTACAATCGTCCATTTCCCGGGCACTTCCATATTTGCCGCTGTCGCCTCGTCCACTATGTAGAATATTCTGCCACCTGCCGTTACAACGGAACTAATGCTGTTTAAGTAGTGATGATAGCGAGTCCAGCGTGGGCTGCCAACCCACTGCATATGTCGCGGCGGTCCGACCACCGTGTCATGTGCGACGGCATTGTTGTCCGGCCCGTGAAGATAATGCGTCCATTCGTCGATATTTTTCGGCCAGGGCTTGGTAATCTTCTCCCAGTCGCCACTCTTGCTGATATATGCTGTTCCGCCCGGAGCCAGCACGCGCAGCATCTCATCCCTCGAGATATTATACCGGTCACTCACAACCAGAAGATTTACAAGGTTGTCAATGTACGGCAGATTCTCTCCGTCAAATGTGTCGGCTATTACTTTACCGTAAATGCCCAGTGTTTTGATATGACTGCGGGCATTTTCAACGTTTGTGATTTTTGTATCCAGACCATGCACAATGCAACTGTCATTTGCCCGCAGAGCGGCTGTAAGGCGACCATTACCACATCCAATATGAACAATCAGGCCGCCATTGATACCCGTGGCGTTTAGGATATGCCTGGCCTGCATTTGCGGCGCCTCGCTGCTTTGATTTTGCAATGCAGAAAGGGTGGGCTGAGAACTTGCCACTGACAATATACAAACCATTATCCAAAAGCTCACAGTGCGTGTAATTATTCTGTTTCTTTTTTCCATGTGCAATTGCCCTTTCTGTCCAAACACTTCTTAAAGGATTCTCGTAACCTCGAATCTGCATATTGCGCATTTTGTGAATGATGTGCGCAAAATATTTGACAATTTAATAACCACCCCAAATTATACCTTTGACCCTCACTCTGAGCAACAAGCTTCTTTCATCCTATACCCTGAAGCCCTTAAGCAATTCGGACAAATATCACTACTTACCTGGCGAGATTATTTTCTTTTCTGCTTGTTGGCCAAATTTATTGTCATTCACCCGGCACGTCTTCTATAATTGTTTATTTGTTGCTCGACTTAGGGTGCCTAACTGATGCTTCTTCAGCCTCTTGTTCAACTCCTTAGCACTAAAATCGGTATACTTATCTAGCTCGGTCCAGAATTTCTTACCATGTTGTTTAATTCTTGTATGAAGCAGCTCATGTAAAATCACGTAGTCCATCAGCTCCGTGGGTAGCCGGATTAAGTTAATATTCAAACTAATGTTATTTTTACTGGAGCAGCTGCCCCATTTTGACTTCTGATTTCTTATTGTGACCTTATTGTATTTGAAACCGTGGAGATCTCTTAGTTCTGCTAATCTCTTGATAAGTGCGGCCCTTGCCTGGAGCTTATTGATTTTGGGCGGTGGGGTGTTCTTCTCCGTATTTTCAAGTTCTTTTAAATGGCGCAGGTGCTTTTTGATCCATGGGATTTTGGAGCTTAGGAACTGCTGGGCTTTTTTCATGGGCATCCCGCTGGGGATGGTTAATCTGATTTTTCCGTCATGTGTGATGGTAATGCGTAGATATTTTGCTCTTTTGGAAAGTGCGAAGTCGACCGAACCAATTTCCGGGACTTGCGACGTTGTACATACAGGCATCCAAAAACCTCAATTCTTACTTTTCTTCACATATCTAATAAGTCAATATGATCCAATTCATCCAAACTCCAAAGGCCCTTATTTTAACAAGTCAATTGTAGCTTGCAACAGGCGCAATTGCCCTGCTCTGAATAGACCATGTCGAGGTTTCCAACTTGCCTGCCGTGAATGTCAGTTCGAGGGAAAATCCCTGTCCGGCCTAAAAGAATTGCCAAGAGGTACTGTCGTGCTTTATTATGAGGGCATCAGGTTCCTAACAGAAAGATTTGTACATGAGTTAAGACAACTTAAATTGAGGATGGAAGATTATGAATAATACCAGCGTAACGCAGGCGTTGTGCAACAGGCGCAATTTTCTGAAGGCCATGGGCTTCGGCGTAACGACATTTATGCTGCCCCATATGGTCCGGGCTGAGAAAGTAAAACACAAGGAACCCAACATCCTCTGGCTTTCATGTGAGGATATCAGCCCGCATATCGGCTGTTTCGGAGACGAGCATGCTATCACACCAAATATTGACCGATTATCTCAAGATGGTGTGCGTTATACCAATGCGTTCACCACGGCTGGCGTCTGTGCGCCTTGCCGTTCAGGGATTATCACCGGCATGTATCAGACAACAATCGGAACTCAACATATGCGAAGCAAAGCCAAACTGCCGCCTATGATCAAGGCCTTCAGCACTTATCTCCGGCAGGCAGGCTATTACTGCACGAACAATTCCAAAACCGATTACCAGACCGACGATCTGGGCGACGCCTGGGATGAATCAAGCAACAAAGCGCACTGGCGAAATCGCAAAGAGGACCGGCCTTTCTTCGCGGTTTTCAATTTTACAGGGTGCCATGAGAGCGGCATTGCCGGTGAATCCAAATACAAAAGTGTGACCGCGCGATTGAAGCCTTCACAGCGACAAGATCCGAACAAGCTTGAGCTTCCACCTTATTATCCCGACACTCCGATTATACGGGAAGATTGGAAACGCAACTACGAACTGATAACGGCTATGGACGCCTGGGCCGGCGATTTGATAAAACAACTTAAAGAAGATAAACTCTATGAAGAGACTGTCATATTTTTCTGGTCCGATCACGGAGTCGGCCTGCCGCGGGCAAAACGCTGGCTGTATGACTCAGGCACACATATACCGCTGGTGGTCCGCATTCCCGAAAGATTCCGCACAGGCGAGCAGGGTCAACCCGGCAGTCTCAACGATCAGCTCATCAGTTCGATCGACTTCGGTCCTACGGTGATTAATCTCGCCGGCTTGAAAGTTCCCGAATACATGCAGGGCCGGCCGTTCCTCGGACCGGACACACCCAGCCCTCGTGAATACATTTTTGGTGCGAGGGACCGTATGGATGAACGCTACGATATCATTCGCAGTGTCCGAGACAAACGCTATCGCTATATTCGCAACTATGAACCTCTCAAAACCTATTACCAATATATGAACACCCCTGAGAAAGGCGCGACCATGAAAGAGATTCGGCGGGTGAATGCCGAAGACAAACTCCCGCCGGCGGCAAAGCTTTTCATGGCTGATAGCAAACCCGTAGAAGAACTGTACGACCTGCGGAATGATCCTCATGAGATCAGTAACCTTGCAAATAATCCTGATTATCAGAACGTACTGAAGCGAATGCGAAAGGTCCATCAGCAGTGGATTCAAGAAACAAAAGACCTCGGGCTGATACCGGAAACGGAGCTTGTCGAACGCGAGAAGAAGTACGGCAGTCGTTATGCAATCCTGCGCCAGGCCGGCGGCGATGACCTCAATAGCAGGCTCGGTGAAATTGCTTTGCTTGCCTCCACCGGCAAAGAGGCACTGCCCAAACTCATTGCGGCCATGGATGACGAAGACGCGGCAATTCGCTACTGGGGAGCGACGGGGATTGGCAATATTGGCAAAAATGGGGCAGAGGCCGAAAGGAAAATGGTTGCTGCGCTTCAGGATGGATCAGTCAGTGTCAGAGTGGCTGCGGCACGAGCATTGTGCATGATGGGTAAGCCGGGACAAGCCCTGCCGGTTCTTATCGAAAGCTTAAGTAGCGAATATGAATGGGGACGTCTCCAGGCTGCTATTGTGCTTGACGGTATCGGGCAACAGGCAAGACCTGCCGAAGAAGCCTTGAAAAAAGCCCTGGCAGATCAGCCCAACAAGTACATCACCCGTGTTGCTAATCATACTCTGAATGTTATGAACGGAACTGACAGCGCAGTCGACTAAGCTTAGAACTTGTAAATAATGGCTGCTTGCGCCCGCAGACTGTCACCATCGCCGTGTCCGTAGTACTCTGTTCGCCAGTTTGAAAGCTCAAAGCCGATATCCGTATGCTTGTTGGCCGAGTAAATCAGGTTCCCGAATACGCACCGGTTCATAATCCTGTCACCCGTGTTGACCTGTCTGCGGTTCACGTCGTCTATCCCGGCCCCGAGGTTGAACTGCATTTTGTCCCAGGGCCCGAGGCTCGCCGCAATCCAGCCGCCCTTGCTGCCGATCTCTTTGTAATAGTTCGCTTCGGCTGTATCGATAATCACGCCCTGACCGATTCCACCCAGGTAGGCACTCAGGTTTTCTCCCTTGAATACTTCACTCTTGATCGTCAGCCACTTGTTGATCGGCTGAGTGACGTCAAGGTTGATCGACCATGTCTGAAACTCCTGTTCCCCCGTCAGGGTATCGTACTCTTCCTCTCCCACGTGTCCCGATATACCCATTGTAGTCTTTTGGGGCCCGAACAACGGCAGCGTCACGCTGGCCCTGCCCTGCAATGAAGGAATGCCCGCGTCCTCACCCGATTCGGTGCCTGCAATTGCGTCGTCCCTTCCGATTGTCCTGGCGATTGCGCCTTCAAGCTTCAAATCTTTTTGTGTTGACAGGCCGATTTCTTTGGTTAGTCGTATTTGTGGACGCCGGTATCCAATATTCCCCGTCCACCAGGCAACGCTGTAGTTCAATGTGGAAGGCAGTAATGGGCTTATCACGTCGGACGTCTGGCCGGCGATAACATTGAACCGATCCTCGGGCCAGTCCAGTTTGATGTAGGCGTGACGCATCATTAGATGCGATTTGTTTTCGCTGCCGCCGCCGTAGAAGTCCACCTCGGCTAACCCGCTTGCCTTCATGACGCTGTCGTCCGGCCCGTTGATTTTTACACCGAACCGGCTCTGATTAGCTGTCATGTTGAACTGGTCGTCATTGTCCTGTGTGTCCTCTCGCTCAACCCATTGGGCATAATTGCCATTCTCGATTCGCGAAGTGTCATACGCCGCATCGAGCTTCAGGTAACCGTATAACTCGATGTCTAAATTCGACCAGACTGCCTTTTTTTCTGAATCTTTTCGTATTTTCGCTGCGATTCTTTCCAGATCCGCATCGGTGGTCTTCTGTGCCTTTGTCTCTCCGGCCTGCTCCATGACCATTTTCCTGAGTTCTGCCATCTCCTTGTCGAGCTTCTCGACTCTCTGCTTTAGTTCGGTGTTCTCACTGGCCATATCCGGGTTGTCGGCCGCCAGGCAGGTTGTCCCGATGCTCGTCAATAGAATCAAACTCAACAAAACTTGCAGATTTCTCATTGTGTACTCCTTAGAAAATTTTACGTTCCAATTCCAATCGTCATTTTAAAAGAAAGGGTAATTTATAGAGAATGGCCGCAAGAAGTCAATAATATTCTCAAGGATTTATTTATGTGCGCACACACTTATTATGGTTGTAATGGAGAAGCTGGTTGATTGTATCTGTCCGAGGTGTTAAGATTGCCTTTTCGAGAGGTCCGCACCGCACAGAGATATAAGTGGAAAAGATAGATTTTAAGGTGATTTAAAACCAGGGATTTCAAATTTCAAATTTGAGATTTCAGATAACAGATTTTAGGAGGCGACAGAGATGAAGTACGAGCGATTCGAGGATCTGCCTGTCTGGCAGGCGGCCATCGATCTGGCCAGCCGGGTATATGAACTGACGCGAGACAAGTTCTTCACTCAGCCGGGTGATCTTCGAAGCCAGCTCCGCCGGGCTTCATTGTCGGTTTCCAACAATATCGCAGAAGGATTCGAACGAGGCTCTACGGCCGAATTGCTGGCCTTTCTGTACATATCGCGAGGCTCGTGCGGGGAGACTCGCTCGATGCTCATTTTCACAGAACGCTTTGACAAAACAGCTCATTTGAAATCTCAAATCTCAGAGCTCAAATCGATGGCCGAATCGTGCTCTCGCCAGATACGGGCATGGGCGAACAACCTCCAGAACAGCGACATAAAAGGCCAGCGGCACCTTAACGAAACCTCGAAACAGCAGTACCAGTCCCGGCAGAGTGCCGATGTCTTTATTCGAAACATAGATGAAATGGTGCGCAGGGCACGGCCGCAGGATTACCCGGAAGAAGATGAATGAAAAGATTCTGAAATCTTAAATCTCAAATCTGATATCTGCCCTCTGATATCTGAAATCTCAAATCTCAAATCCGTTCTCTGATATCTGAAATCTCAAATCCGTTCCCTGAAATCCCTTCTCAAGAACATTTAAATACAAAACCTTGAATTCGATTTTTCATTCATCCACATGCAACTTTGAGCAATTCCCATACAAACAAAATGCAAACGTGACTCATAGTCCGTTGACCCATCGTCAATATCCTGCTTTCCTGTCCAAAACAGAACGGTTTGGAGCTTTATAATGAAAAAACTATATCCTGAAATACAACAAAACGTAGGTGAACAAATAGGTTGTAAATGCCAAATATAAACAACAAATTAAAAGGTGATTGGTATGGATACTCATCCAAATCCTCTCTACTCTAATATGAAGTTAGGGAGCCTCAGACGAATTCTATCAGAACTAGCGAATGAAATAGGAGACAACTCGGAAGTGTGGCTTTCATGCGACGAAGAAGGAAACGAATTTCTACCTATGCCAGCGAATCAGGAACTGAGCATAGGCATCGAAAAAGATACCATGAGAATTATTTTCTTCCCTTCCCATCGGTAATTCTTTTGCTTATTTTTCAAGAATATTCTACTCTTTTGATTTAAGCACTCTCTCTATTGTTGAGATCGCCCCATTATATAATCTAATCATCCTTCGTGCTTTTCTGAAACTCGAACAATTTGCTATAACACAGGGAGCGACTATTGACCCGCTTGCGAGGTATTCTTCTGTATTCCTCCACACCTCCACTCCATCCTCTAAGTGATTTAAAATCTCACCTACTACTTCCATCGGTAAAGATAAGGTTGTCATTTTTCTCATCTTCAAAATTCCTTTTTAAAAATTTATAGGATTGACTTTAATCCGAAATAACTGTCTGTTTTTCGATAGATCCGATGATTTCCTCGTAATAGTTGGCGATATTACGAGCCTCTTCAGCACTTGAACATTCTTCAATAATACATAATTCTTCTGTACTTCCTGTTTCTATATATTCTTGGGTGTATTTCCAAACTTTTTGCCTTTCACGCAGACCGTCTAAAATCTGACCAACCATCTGCCTTGGCAATTTTAAATTTATTTCCTGTTCCATTTCTTTCCTCAGTTACTGTAAAAAAACTTTTTCTCTATGATAAGTGAAAGCCATCTGATCAGGCATGAATTTATCAGGAAGCCTAATTTTTTTCCCCTCAATTTCCAGCAAACCTACTCTATGCAACTTAGGTGCATCTATAATCTTCGCCTGTTCAGATAAAATAATACGAAAGTTATCATCGACTGATATAAGCCCCCTATCGAAAGCTCTGTCATGAAATGCACAAAGTGACACACCATTAGTTGGATCCGCCCTTCGACTCTCATCGATTGACCATGGAATAATATGACTTGCATTTAACATTTTAGCTAAATTGATTTTACATACCGTACAGGAGTAGTTGTAACTTGATAAGACTGTGTCACGAAAGAATCTTTGCACTAATCGTACTCATGTAATTTTCCGAGCTTCAGTAGGTATGTCTGGTTCCAGCAATGATACATCGAGGGCATAATCTTCTTCAGTTTTCCCGATCAATCTTGCCAGCGATTGCTGGCTTTCAAAGGCAAGGCTTTCCCAGTCCTTATGAAATTCTTCCCATATATATTTATCCAGTTTTCCAATGTGCTGCAATCCTTTTACATTTCGTTCTCAATGAAATGGATCTAAGCTGGCAAAATTTACCATTTTCATGGCTGCTGCGCTTGGCGTTCTACCTATATTTTTCGATAGCTCTATTATGTCTGGATTTGCCTTATGAATACGACCAAATGGGATTCGACAGTACAAATTAAAAGCCAATATTAATTCATCACGACTCCAATGTTTACCCTTACTTTGCATTCTCTCGCTACTCCAGATATTTGATGATATTAATAAAGCTTTTTGTTCGCTTAATTTTCAGGTATTAACGCTATTCATACAAGGATTTTTTCTAATTTTTTAAGTTGAGTTTAATTACATCGGAACTACTACATCTTTCATCGTAAAGACCTTCCGGGCCACCCTGATATGGTTCTGACAAGACATCATAAAATCATATTTGTACACGGCTGTTTTTGGCATATGCACAAATGCCATTACGGCAGGGTTACGCCGGCAACAAATACCAAATTCTGGCAGACAAAACGGGAAGGTAATGTTGCAAGAGACAAAAGAAATCTGCGCAAGCTGCGAAAAGAAGGCTGGAAAGTCCTTGTAATCTGGGAGTGTCAAACGCGACATCTGGAAAAACTGACAAAAAAGCTCGCCAACTTTCTTTCTTCTTGACTGAAATTTATGTAGCAGGAGGGCAGCGGACACGGGACAATAGGGGGAGATGACTGGGTCAGTAAATATTTCGAAGAAACAATCGACGTCCCGGCGACCGTTCGACAAAGCTCACGATTTTAGACTGGTCGATAATGTAATCATTAGAGCAATTATTATAGAAAAGAATCTTACGAGGATTGAGTGTATATGAGATATGCAGGACTTAGCGATGAGCCGAAGAGAATAAAAGCCGAACGTGGAAATCCGAAAGACTTCAGAGTTATTCAGCAATTCACTTCCGAGTCGGCCGCCCGGCAATGGGAAAGGAGAATGCTGAACCAGGGATATGATGTAGCCACGAGCGGCAAAGGCTGGAAATACGGCTATACCTTTTCAATCCGAAGTTAGTTCGCAGCCTGTCGCGGCAAATTCGAAGGGAAATAAAAATCCTTGTTTGTCCCACCACAAAGTGTTAATCTTAAGTCTTTAAGAGACCCGCACGGAACAGATACATTTGAGGCAACATCGAGAAGGCGTAAAAATAGCCGGATCAGGTAAAAGATTAAACGATGTCTAAAGAAAATATTTTTGGCTGTTATACGATAAAGATTGACGAGGTTGGAGCATGAGTCCGCACAAGAACAAAATTCTTTCGACCCTGAAAGAAATCACACCTTTCCTGTCCGAGAAATACGGGGTAACACGAATCGGCATCTTTGGCTCGGTGGCCAGGGATGATGCCTCCGAACAAAGCGATGTGGACATTGTTTATGAAATGAGCAGGCCGAACCTTTTCACGGTCGTGCATTTGAAAAAGGAGCTGGAACGCGTCCTGCATTGCCCGGTTGATCTCGTGCGTTACCGGGAAAGGATGAATCCTCTGCTAAAAAAGCGGATCGAAAGGGATGGCGTCTATGTATGACAGGGAACTCGTCCATTCTCTGATGGTTCAGGTCAGAGAATGGCTCCTAAAGATAAAGAAACGGACGCAGGGATTGAAAACTGCGGAAGATTTTATTGCTTCCGATAAAGGCGAAGTAACGTTAGACAGTATATGTATGCTGTTTATTGTAGCTGGCGAGAACCTGAAACGTGTCGACCAGTTGACCGATGGCCATCTGTTCGAAAAATACCCCCAAGCCGACTGGACGGGGGCAATGGGTTTTCGCGATGTGATCGCTCATCAATACTTCCAGATTGATCATGAGGAAGTATTCGCGATTATTTAGGACGATCTGGATACGCTTCTGCACACAGTTGAGAAAGCGATTAAAGAGGTGGAATAACAGCGGCCGTACGATAAAGCTCACGATTCAAGACTGGCCGATAAAGCGAAGAGAAGCGAGCAAAAGTTAAAAGTAAAAACAATTGGGCATCCAGAATCGAGATTTTAGAATCGATTCGCACGATACGCACAACACATCACGCAATACTAACCAGCATTTATCGCCGGTTTATGGAGACTGTAGTAGCAATACAGAGTTTTTTAACGTATCTTGTGTCCAAGTGCCGATGTTCCAATATAGAAACTTGAATCTATGTTGGAGGTTATCGAGATGCTTGGGCCAGGCGACTATGTAGCAGAT
>Ga0307379_10000444_pt1 | contig 69800 bp, 59 predicted proteins | sample UN2MG_FD_202237 | JGI IMG/M metagenome (GOLD analysis project Ga0307379, IMG submission 202237) | Soil microbial communities from Risofladan, Vaasa, Finland - UN-2 | ecosystem: Environmental > Terrestrial > Soil > Coastal area > Acid sulfate soil | place: Finland: Risofladan, Vaasa | collected... | reverse complement strand
AGAATTTATCTGAAGTGATGTCAGCAGCATCATGGGTTGGACACCAAATCCCTTAATTACAACCATGGTCAATGGTTTTTTGAACTCAGGCAAATAGACAGGAATGAAGCCATATCTTAAGTGAAACTGAACTTCTTTCCCTTCAATAATTTTTATAATACTATTCTCATAAGGAAGCCTGCATGCATATGCTAACCATAATGATCTTAAAGGTTTACCTTGGGATATCAGATCTCTTGAGCCTACCAGTCGAATAATAAAGTCTCTTTTATTTTTTAGAAGAGACTCATATAAATAATCTCTGTCTCCACCACGATCAATGACCCATATGCCCCTGTTTTGAACTGCCTTACCTACCTGATTAAATGCTTTTATGATTTCTACATTCTCGCTTTCAAAATCTGGTGATTTCTGTGAATAGAGAGAATGATACAACGGGGTTATTTCATTACTGTCTACCTCCGATGCAATGACCTGGTTGGTCCAGTATCCCTCTACAAGTTCTCCCTCTTCGCTACCATCTCTGACAGTTGCCAGATATTCCATCTTTTCCGCATACTTCTTTTTCAGATCACTTAAATCAAGTATCAATAAGGTTCTTTCTTTTACCCTCTCACTTGCAAGTGATAAGATACTTTTCTGTAAGCAACTCCATATCCCAGGCTTAATTAGTTGCCTGCTAAATCTTTCTTCAATTTTCTTTAATGATACCCGGCTTTCCAACTGCCTTCCAATTTCTGTCAGCATAACCGACTGAGAAGCTATAATGCCATAAATAGCTTCCTGAATAAATCTTCTTGCAGTTTTATCGAGTCCTTTTGAAAGTATCCCCGAAAATTTTGTTACTTTGTACCGTAACTTATTAGCTAGATGGCTAAAGTTCATTTTGTATCCTTCTGATTTTGTGTGTGGAAATACAAATATATACAGGAGGATACTTTTATGCTAATAATAAAAAAAGTATCCCCATTTTTTGTGTTATCACTTGTAGATTACCTGAAAATCAGCATTTATGGGATATACAGAATTTCGCTTATTGAATTTTGGGGTATATCCAATCTAAAATAAACTTGACTTTTGTTTAAACAATGTTTAATTTTGATAAAGAGATTTAATAAAATGGCTGAAAACTAAATTCTTAGAAGGATCACTTTTGTAATAATTCACTATTATAAAGTTCTCTTATAAACTTATTATCATCTCAGTATGTATCCTTTCATGAAATTTTAAAACAGTCATGCAATGAAAAAGATTATTACACTTTCAACTGGAATTGTGTTTTTAGCAACAATTCTGATTACCGGGGGATGTACCCGGGCAAATGGACAAAGCAGAGCCTTTGTTCAGGAAAAAGCAACGATTTATTTAAGATCGATCGAAATTAATGGGGAAAAACACCTTGCTATGTTCGATACAAACGGAAATTTAGTAACTGATAGTCTTAGGACAGATGTTAAGGCAGGGGGTAATGTTTTCTGGGAATTAGACCGCGCCAGCGGAATAAAGAAAATTGAAAGAATATATTCCCCGAAGGGGAAAATAATATTTAAAGAAGATGCCAAAAAGCAAGTTATTGGTAAAGGATTTAAACTTAAAGTACCGGATGGTTTAGCTCGTGGTACAGAAGAAGAATACACTATTGAATATATCGATCAGGATAATTCAAAAGTAAAAATCGATCCTTATATAAGAATAGAGGACTAATAATCATAGCTTGGTGTATTATCGTTTTATTTCAGCTTTTATTGTTGCCCTTGTTGTGGCAATAAATTCACCAATTTTGCTTTTCGGTCAGTCCACCGACAGCCTGTTATATTTACTGGAGAACGACCTGGTTAAAGATGATTCTGCTAAATACCAACTTTTATGTAAGATTATCCGCAGCACACCGGATGTGGAAAGCAAGCTGCAGTATTGTGACCAGGCCATAAAACTTGCTGAAAGGCTGAATATTATGTTTCCTAATCCATATATTTTGAAAGGTAGCTGTTATTTAGATTCCGGAGACCTTGCATCAGCACTCGAATGGTTTATTAAGGCAGCAAACTATTATAAAGAAAATGGTGATAACAAGGGCCTGGCAAGAACATATACCTATATAGCTGAAGCGTACAACAAGCAGGGAAATCCCGATAATGAAAAATATTATCTTCGGAATGCCATTGAAATTTATAAAAAAGAACAGGATTCAGTAAAACTGGCCACAGTTCTTCACAATTTGGGTTATGCGAATTATAGCATGGGCCAATACGACACAGCATTAGTTTTATTTTCTGCAACAAGTGACATTTTTCAAAAGCTCGGTTACACTACTCAATATGCCTATTGTGTAGGGAATTCGGGTTTGGCATATTCCAGGCTGTCAGAATATGATAAAGCAGAAGAAAACCTTCTCCGGGCCATTGAAATACTTACTAAAGAGAGAGATGAACGTGCCGTCACCGAGTATAAAATCGAATATGCCAGTATTCTTCGGCATAAAGGAGAAATCATAAGAGCCATTGACTGTGCAACCCAGGCATTGGGCAGTGCTATAAAGAATGGTCTTAAAGAGTATGAACGCGATGCATCATATGCTCTTGCCCGGTTATATGAGATTTCCGGCATGTATGACAGTGCCTATCATTATCAGTCGTTATACATAAGCGCCAATGACAGTATTAAAAGTAATGAGAATATTCAGAAAATGGCCGATCTGCGTACAGAATTTGAAGTGGCAAAAAAACAGTCAGAGGTTGAGATATTACAAAAAAACAAGTTATTTCAACGTATTGTAATCTTAGGATTAGCAATCATTCTTTTATTGGCCATAGGAATAATATTGGTTTATTATTTAAGTCTGAATCGCTCCAGAAAGCTTACGGCAGCCCTGGATGAACGTCGGGTTTTATTGGAAAAACAGAGCTCTGAACTGAAAGAAAAAAATGACAAAATTATCAGGGCAAATGAAGAACTAAAACAATTATATGAGATTACCAATAATCAAAAGGAAGAAATAATCAGTAGTATAAACTATGCACAAAGGATACAGCAGGCAATTCTACCGCCAGAAACATACATAACTGAGTTAATAAATGAAAATTTCATATTCTATAGACCGAAAGAAATCGTAAGTGGTGATTTCTATTGGATAAAGCAGATAAATCAATATATCGTTTTAGTATCGGCAGATTGTACAGGCCATGGAGTTCCGGGGGCATTTATGAGTATGCTGGGGATAAGTTATTTAAATGAAATTGTTCAAAGAAAGGAAATTACACAGGCAAACCAGATTCTGAATGAACTGCGGAAAGAAATCAAGCATTCCCTCCGGCAAACCGGTAAAAAAGAAGAATCAAGAGATGGAATAGATATGGCTTTATGTGTTATTAATAATAATAAAAGTATTATGCAATATTCCGGTGCCTTTAGTCCGTTATATATTATCAGCAATATAAACGGGAGGCCCGTACTTAAAGAATTCGAAGCCGATATGATGCCGGTAGGTGTGCACATTTCAGGGGATAAATCCTTTACAAATCATGTGATTCAGCTTGAAATTGGTGATACTTTTTACATTTCTACAGATGGTTTTATTGACCAAATTGGCGGAAGCAACAATACCAGGTTTGGCAGTAAAAATTTTAAAAAGTTGCTTTTAGAAATCCACGATCAACCCCTGTTTGAACAAAAGCAGATTTTGCAACAAACCCTTAACGACTGGATGGGTAAACATTCTCAGAGAGATGATATACTGGTCATAGGAGCAAGAGTATAATATGGTAAATTTAAAATCAGTGAGATCATTTAAATAAGTGGTGCTAAATGTTTTTTTGCATTTAGCCTGATTAAGACTTAACTTTGATAATGAAATAAATAGGCCTCTGATGTCAAGCATTATTGAAGGCTATAATTATGACATCTTCATAAGTTACCGCCAAAACGATAATAAGTACGATGGCTGGGTGACCGAGTTTATCAATAATCTCAGCAAAGAACTTGAGGCTACAATCAAGAATAAAATAAATGTTTATTTCGATGCTAATCTTAATGACGGACTGCTCGAAACTCATTTAGTATCTAAATCTCTTGAGGATAAACTGAAGTGTTTGATATTTATCCCGATACTTTCCAGAACATACTGTGACCCAAATAGCTATGCATGGAACAATGAATTCCTTGCCTTCATAAAAATCGCAGAGCATGACAGGTTCGGGCTTAATATTAAGCTTAGCGGCAGTAATTTTTCAAGCAGGATATTGCCGGTTCGTATACATGATCTTGATCCTGAAGATATTAAGTTGGTTGAAAATCAGCTGGGATTTATCAGATCAGTGGATTTCATATACCATTCTCAGGGAGTTAACCGGCCATTGAGACAGAAGGATGATGATGTTATCCAGAACATAAAGCAACTTATCTATCGTGACCAGATTAACAAGATAGCCAATGCAATTGATGAAATAATACGTGGCTTGAAGAGAGCACAGGCAGCAACATCGGAAGAAGAAAAAGTTGAAATTATTCCCTCGGTTGATGTCAGATCACAGGGAATAAAAATACCCTTAACTCAAATTTCCAGGGACAAAGAACCGGATTCTGATGAACCATCTACAGAAAAACCAGCTAAGAAAAAAAAGAAAAGAATAATTTATACCTCCAGTTCATTAGTTATAGTACTGGCAGTCATTGCCCTCTATATTTTCTCAAGCGGAAGTACGTTGCCTTTCTCCAGGCGTGATTGGATCATAATAACTGATTTTGAAAATCTTACTGAAAATCCGGTGTTTGATAAATCGCTCTATACAGCATTTACTCTCTCTACTAGTCAATCAATATATATAAATGTCCTTCCCAAATCCAGAATGATTGAGACTTTAAAAAGAATAGGGATTAACGATATGCAAAATATCGATGAAAAAATGGGAAGGGATATAGCTTTAAGGGAAGGATTAAATATTTATATTGTACCTGGTATCAGTGAAATAGGAAACAAGTATGCTATTACTGCAAAAATCCTTGATGCTAAAACCGGTGACCTTCTAAAATCAGAAATCTTATATGCTGATACACAAGATGATATCCTGGCAACTCTTGACCATCTGAGCAAAAGAGTACGACATTCTTTGGGTGAGTCGAGATATACAATCTCAACTCAGGACAAGCCATTGCAAAAGGTAACGACTTCATCATTAGAGGCACTTAAACTCTATTCGCTGGGCATAGAACAACATCTAAAACTTGATTTCACAGGTGCAAGAGATTACTACCAAAATGCTTTGAAGATTGATACAGGTTTTGTATCAGCAAAAGCATCATTAGGCAGCCTTCTCATTGAAAAATTCGGTGACATGAATCTGGGAAGGGAATTATTAAACCAAGCACTTCACTCCGTTAACAATCTTACTGAAAAGGAGAAACTTGGAATACTAGCATTTAATGCTTCAAATGTTGAAAAAGATTTAGCTAAAAGTGTTGAATATACCAAAATGCGGATTTCGTTATATCCGGATGATGCTATTGCCCACAATAATCTAGGCTATATATATTATCAATTGAACCAGTTTGAGGATGCAGCTGAAGAATATAAAGTAGCCATTCATATTGATCCAAATACCTATATATCCTATAGCGGATTAACGTGGATCTATCTTGAAAAGTTGGGCAAAGCTGATTCTGCTTTAGTCTGGTCAGAAAGGATGGTTTCCAATAATCCTCAGAATGTGTGGGGGTATGTCAATCTTGGTGCTGCATGGTTGTGCTTTGACAGTCTTTCCAGAGCTGAGGCAGCTTTTATTAAAGCCCGGGAAATAAATTCTGATCTGTCTGTTAACCTCTTTCGTCTTGCACATATTTATCGTATGCAAACAAGGTATGACGAAGCCATTGAGATATTAAAAAATATCCTTTTAAAAAATCCGGATGAACCTTCAGCCAACTACGATTTAGGTGTTAATTACCAGGCAATGGGAAATAAGGAGGAAGCTATCAGATATTTTACCGCCTTTAAGAACTATGCTACGGAAGTATGGGTGAAAGAGATGCCGGATAATGTCGGAACATATATAGTAATGAGTGCAGTAAATGCACGCTTAGGGAATATGGAATCCTCCAGCCAAATGCTTCAAAAAGCAATCGAGATTGACTCAACCATGCATGAAAGATATGCTGAACTGTTATGTCTGCAAGGGAAAGTACCCCAGGCTTTAAACCAGTTGGAAAGAGCTTTTAGTAAGGGGTATCGCAACCTTTTCTGGCTAAAACTTACGCCTGATTTGGAAGCATTGGAATATGATATAAGATTCCATAACTTACTTGAAAAGTATTTTAAGTAGACCTTCTTCTGACCATGAAAGAGTAAGAAAATATCTCGGGTTAGGAAAATGCTATAGAAATATAAATATAAACATGCGGTTAAGTATTGCAACCTTAAAAAATCTATTTCCGCTAGCTATTTAATGAACCTGGAATCTAATACGATTTCTATATTAAATTTTATATTACTCTTTTCAGTTATTTGACTACTAAAAAAGGCCTGCTTATAACACGGATAATAATATTAATAAGTTTGCCATTGTTTTGTAATCTCCCAGCCCCCAATATCCCTCATTTCAGGTTACCCCGGGAACATGGGATATAAATACTAAATAGCTTATTTGTTTCAGTATAGTTTCAGTAGACACAGCAATAAAAAAGCGCATTCAGTCATAATATCGCTGTTTGCGCTTAAATAATTGTGGGCCCAGCTGGGATCGAACCAGCGACCCCCTGATTATGAGTCAGGTGCTCTAACCATCTGAGCTATGGGCCCGGCCGTTAAAACGGACTGCAATATTAATTATTTGTTGGTAATTATGCAAGAACCTGTTTAATAAACAAAGCCGGGCTATTCAATGCCTTTTATAACCTCCAGCAGAAGATTAATCACATTATTCACATTTTTATCGAAGACAGCCAGGACCTCCTCCCACGAAACCGGTACCTCATCCTCCTTCCAGCTGTCATAATCGGTGCTCATGGCTATGGCCGCGTAGGGAATGCCAAGCTCATTTGCAAGAATCGCTTCGGGAGCAACCGACATATTGATTATGTCTGCTCCCCACATACGGAACATCTTCGATTCCGCCCTTGTTGAAAACCGGGGACCTTCAATTGTGATAACCGTTCCTTTCGGATGAATTTTTATTCCGACATTTTCCGCCGATGAAACAATAAGATTACGCAATTTCTCATCAAAGGGATCAGGCATGGAAGTATGCTTCATCTTCCCGGGCTCAAACTCCTCAAAGAAGGTATGTATCCTGTGATGTGTGAAATCAATAAGCTGGTCGGGTATCACAAGATCACCCCGACCTATCTCCTCCCTGAGACTTCCGCATGCTGTTGTGGCAATGATATGTGTGCATCCTGCCTCTTTTAGGGCATAGATATTTGCACGATTATTTACCTGTGAAGGGGGCACCATATGTTCCCATCCGTGTCTGGAAAGTATTATGATTTCTTTATTCCCGACGATACCCCTAAGTAACGGGGAAGCCAGATCACCATACGGAGTACTAACGACATGTTGTTCAGAGTTTTTTAATATTTCCGGATTTTCAAGACCGGATCCGCCTATGATGCCTGTCCTGGTCATTTGTCTTTCCTTAGATATGACATGAGGACATTGGCGGCTTCGTCCATATCATGGCCAAAGGTTAGAATGCCTGCCCTGTCGCCGGCCATGATGATTATCCTTTTTTCAAATACATCTGAATCATTGAAAAGGCGGAAAATATCCTTTGCCAGTCCGGTGGTTCCGTATTCCAGTGATGGATTGGTCGTAGGCACATTGTAAATCAGCTCATTCCAAAGGTCTATACTGTGTACGTGAACCACAGCATTGACTCCGGGATCAGCCAGGTAAATAGCCGCATGAGTAAGGGATTCTGATGAGGCCTTTAACGGTCCTATGCACTGAACGGCATTGTCGTCTATATTGAACGAGTTGACTTTAACATAATGCCCGGGTTCAAGCTCAGGTATTTCACCGGTCGCGGAACCCGTTATGATAAACTGATTTCCCCCCCTGATTCTCATGCTTATGTTTCCGAAACCCACTCCATTCTCATAAGCCCCGATAAGGTCCATGTTGTAAAGTATCTCCCTCCAGTAATTGATTATTTCATACTGTTCATCCGAAATAACGGGCCCGGACTGGCTCCAGTGACAGTTGAATTTTACTACCCCTTCCATTTTAATTGAATTTATCAGAAAACATCTTTTTGATATCTTTTTCCGAAGCTTTGCATATGCCTTTCTCTGTAATCAAACCGGTAATATATTTTGCCGGAGTTATGTCAAATCCATAATTTGCAGCGACGGTATTTTCCGGACAAATACGAACTGTTTTAATCTTTCCCTCATTAAGCCCCGAGACAGTCGTCACTTCTGCAGGATCGCGCTCCTCAACGGGGATCCCTGTCAGCCCGTCATCAACTCCGGGATCAAGGGACGAGGACGGAAAAACAGAATAGAACGGGATCTTGTTATCGAATGCCGCCAGCGCTTTAAGATATGTTCCTATCTTATTTGCGACATCACCTTTACCGGTAGTCCTGTCGCTTCCCACCATTACAATGTCAACCATGCCATGCTGCATGAGATGACCGCCGGTATTGTCTGTCACCAGGGTATGAGGCACTCCGGCCTGGCCAAGTTCCCAGGCAGTAAGTCTTGCTCCCTGGTTCAGGGGCCTGGTCTCGTCAACCCAGACATGAACAGGAATACCTTTCTCATGGGCAAGATAAACCGGCGATGTGACAGTCCCGTAGTCAATACACGCCAACCACCCGGCATTGCAATGAGTAAGGATATTCACAGGGCCTTTATCTTTCTTTCTGCTTATGGATTCAATGACCTTCAGCCCGTGAATGCCGATCTGCCTGCAGTTTTCCTCTTCCTTTTCACATATTTCAAGCGCTGCCTTACGGGCCGTGGAAGATAATGATTCCCCGTCCGTTATTCTTTCGAGCTTTTCCATTACATAATTAACTGCCCATGAAAGGTTAACTGCAGTAGGCCGGCATGATACAAGATATCGTGCGGCATTCCCGAGATGAAGACGCGGATTTGAGGCAGAAGTCATTTCAAGCGTTGCCAGATAGATGCCGAATGCTCCTGCAGCGCCAATTACAGGAGCTCCCCTGATGGTCATATTTTTGATGGCATAAAAAACATCATCAACTGTATGCAGTTCAATAATCTCGAAAAAAAACGGCAGCTTCTGCTGATCAATTGCTCTGACAACCCCGGAATCGGATTCATCCAGCCAGATACTCTTATAGTTTTTATCGCCTACCCGCATTTTAAAATCTTTCCGGTATCAAAATTACTCAAAATAAAAATTCAAACCAGAATGAAGACAGTTTATGTGAAACTGACCGTTTTTAGACTTCTCGACCATTTTATTCGAAAATTTTGAAGACAAATAATAATGTTTTAAATTTGTATTTGATAAAAACATTTTCTCTAAAAACTGAATATATGATTAATAAAGAGGAATTTAGAAGAAAGGTTATCGTCACAGCAGGAGCAATATTCAGCCGTTTCGGATTTAAAAAAACAACGATGGATGAAATTGCAAAAGCTTTGAAAATGGGTAAAAGTTCAATTTATTATTATTTTGAAAGCAAGGAGGAGATATTTGAGGCGGTTGTGCTATATGAAGCCAATATACTTAGGAATGAGCTTACTACAGCAATCAAATCGGTTGAATCGCCCGTTGAAAAAATGAAGAATTATGTTTTTGTCAGGATGAAATCGTTCGAAAAACTCTCAAATTATTACAATGCCATTTTTGACAAGAACCTTGATCATTTTGATTTTATAGAAAATATACGTTCAAGGTATGACCGGGAAGAGCTGGCAATCCTCAGACTGATACTAATTCACGGGGTAAGGAAGAAGATATTTAACGTAAAAAACAGCGAATACACGGCATTAGCTGTTCAAACGACACTGAAAGGGCTGGAAGTGCCTTTATTCTGGCAAAAGAAAGAAGTGAATATTGAAGATCGTCTTAACGCGATTCTCGATGTACTCTTCCACGGGATCCTGAAGAAGTAAGATCACTTTTCCACATAGGATATTTTCTTTTTCTTAACACTGTAATACAGCCAGACACACCCCAGAATCACAAACGGGATGCTGAGCCATTGTCCCATGTTGAGATTCATCGATGCCTCAAATTCAACCTGATCCTCCTTCAGAAATTCAATAAAAAATCTTGAAGTGAATATGAGGATACATGTCAGGCTTATCAGGGTACCCTGGATATATGCTCCTTTCTTTCTCCAGTAAAGCCATAAGAGAAGCAGGAAGATTATCAGGTATGTAAGAGCTTCATATATCTGTGTGGGATGTTTTGGCGCATTCTCGCCGTTCCTCAGGAAAACAAAACCCCAGGGAAGGGTTGTTTCAACTCCGTAGATCTCTGAATTCATCAGGTTGCCTGTTCTAATGAAGAAACCCGAAAGTGCAACAACTATTGCAACCCGGTCAATCACCCAGGTGAAATCTTTTTTTGCATTTCTGGCAAAAAGCAATATAGATAATATTATACCTATTGCAGCTCCGTGGCTCGCAAGACCTCCATGCCAGATCTTCAGTATTTCACCCGGATGCGATAAATAAAAGCCCGGCTCATAAAAAAGGCAATGTCCGAGCCTTGCGCCGACAATTGTGCCAATAGCCACATACACGGTAAGCTTGTCAAGAAGCGCATCGCTCAGATTTTCATTCTTAAAGATCCTGCCCAGTATTACATATCCGAACAGGAATGATGATGCGAAAAGCAATCCGTACCACCTTATCGCAAAGGATCCGATGCGGAATATTTCAGGATTGACGTCCCATGGAATTACAAGTAGATGCATAACCAGACCGTTATTATGATTTCCAAAGGTAAAAAAATTAAATTTCAGTATTCATCCGGCGATCGGAATACCTTAAGCTTTTATTTGAACTGCAGGAATTTTCAATAAAAAATATTTATGTTTGTATTTCACAAAATCCAGGGTATATTGATGAGGCGGAGCATATTCAGGCAAATACTTTCTGTCATTCTGGCCTATACCCTGATAGCCGGTTGTGCAAAAGTAAGCGCTCCAGCAGGCGGCCTCAGGGACAAGACACCACCTGTTATCGTCAGGAGCATTCCTGTAAACGGTTCAAAATTCTTTACCGGGAAGAAGTTTGAAATTACATTTAATGAATATGTCGTTCTCGATAAGATAAACGAGAAATTCATGGTTTCACCTCCTATGAAGAAGAAACCTGAAGTCTCCATCAAAGGGAAAAGTATAGTTGTAGAGTATGAAGATGAACTGAAAGACAGCACAACCTATTCCTTTAATTTTCAGGATGCCGTAAAGGACCTCAATGAAGGGAATGTCTATGATAATCTGCAATTTGTTTTTTCCACCGGTCCTGAAATTGACTCTCTCTCGGTAACGGGCAATGTACTTAATGCATTTGTGCTCGATGTTCCTGATAATCCTTTGATCCTTCTTTACAGGGACCTCTCTCCGTCAGCAGTTAAGGAATCTCTTCCTGATTATATTTCAAGATCAGATAAGAACGGATATTTCAGGATTAATAACGTCAGGGAGGGAAAATATCGCCTGTATGCACTGAAGGACCAGGATAACAGCATGAATTTCAATCTGCGGGATGAAGAGATGGCTTTTCTGAATGAACCTGTCGAGGTCTCTCCGTCAAAGAACTATTTTCCTGTCATAAAAGACACCGCCAGAGTGAAAAAGCCCACTGGAAAAACTGCTGATACTGCAGTTCTTAAAGGAGATTATAAGTTTATTCTTTTCCGGCACGAAAGGAAAATAAACTATCTCGCCTCTTCAACAAGAAGTATGCCCTACCTGCTTTCCTATGAACTTGCTCTGCCCCCGGGCGACCGTGTTTTTGATTTTTCAATTCCCGGTGTTCCTGAAAATTCATACTTTGTGGAAAAGAGCAAAAATAATGACACACTACATGTATGGTTGACTGACAGCACATTGTATTCCACGCAACTGATCAACACAATCATCACATATCCCTATACTGATACAACAGGAGTGATAATCAGCAGGGAGGACACGATTGCAATGCGATTCCTGGCCCCCCGTTCGGCGAGAACAAGAGTTAAGCCGACCCCTTATACCGTTAAATCAAACCTTTCCGGGACCCCGTTGAGACCCGGCGAGAAAATTGTATTCAATTCCCCGACACCATTGAAACCGCCAGATACATCGAAGATAAGGATCTATGAGCTGAAAGGAACTGAAAAGATAACTGTTCCGTACAGTTTTGTCAGGGACACTGCAAATTCCTGCAGGATCATTATGAATGTTGACCTTGCCCAGGGGAAACAATATCTTTATATTGCTGATTCTGCTGCTTTTGGCAATATTTACGGAGAATATTCAGATTCAACTGGGAATAAGATTTCATTGAGGGAAGAAAAATCCTTCGGAAAACTTATCCTGAACATAAAAGGATATGAAGGCAGCAGGATAATTCAGCTTCTCGATAAAAATGAAAAGATGGTAAGAGAAACGATAATGAGCAGCGATGGCAAGACAGAATTTCCCCTGCTTGATAAAGGATTATACAGGGTCAGGGTGATATATGATTTCAATAATGACGGAAAATGGACAACCGGTAACTTTAATTTTGGGCTCCAGCCAGAACCGGTTTCGTTTTATCCCCGGGAGATCGAAATAAAGGAAGACTGGGTCGTTGATCAGGACTGGGACATAAGTGCCCGGAATGCTAAAAAGCTCAAAAACATACCCCGGCCAGCCCCGGGCAGATAGAAATAAATACATTAATAATTAAAAATTTATAAAATGAAAAATGTAGTTGCAGGTGTTGACATAGGCGGAACAAATACAAGGTTCGGCCTTGTTGATGAAAAAGGCAAAGTATTGTCTGAAAACAATTTCAAGACCACCGATTATCCTAAGATCAATGATTTTGTCCAGGCCCTCGTTGCAGGGATTAAAAAACTGGTAGCAGCAAATAAAGAGTATAAGCTGCTGGGAATAGGGATAGGGGCTCCGGATGCCAATTATCACAGAGGAACTATTGAACATGCACCAAATCTTGCATGGAAAGGAATTGTTCCCCTGGCTGATCTGATCAAAAAGAAGATCAATGTGCCTGTAGTTGTTACAAATGATGCCAATGCTGCAGCAATGGGAGAGATGATCTTTGGTGTTGCAAAGAAAATGAAGGATTTTATTGTCCTGACACTTGGCACCGGACTGGGAAGCGGAATTGTAATCGACGGTAAAATGGTTTACGGACACACCGGTTTCGCAGGAGAACTCGGACACATGACAGTTGTTCCGGAAGGAAGGGTATGCGGCTGCGGACGAAAAGGGTGTTTTGAAGCCTATGCTTCAGCCACAGGTCTTGTACGTACAGTGATTGAGCTTATGAGCGAGATGAGAGAAGAGAGCCCGCTGAGGGACATTCCGACATCAAAGCTTTCATCAAAGAAAATTGCCGAGGCAGCAGCCAGGAAGGATCCGATTGCTGTTAAGGCAATGAACAAAACAGCCGCAATACTCGGATTCGGGATTATAAACTCAATAGTATTCTCAAGTCCCGAGGCCATAATCCTGTTTGGAGGACTGGCAAACGCCGGAGAAATGCTTTTTGCCCCTACAAGAAAGTATCTCAAGGAGAACAACTATGTGCTGATGAAAGACACTGTTAAGATACTTGCCTCTGGTATTCCGGAAAGCAAAGGCGCGGTCATGGGTTCTGCCGCTCTTATCTGGAACGAACTGAAGAAGTAATATATAACAGACCATGAAGGTCCTGGAAGTCAGCAAAACAGGATTCGTAACACCTTATCCGGACCTGAGCGAGATTTCTGAAAAGCTTGATAATCTGAAAACCAGGGCTTCCGCAGGAGAAGTCAACTGGGAAAACTTTCCGTACAGGCCGGATGTGACATTTTCAATGGGATATACTGAAAATGAGCTTCTGCTTAAATATTATATAACTGAATATTTTTTCAAGGCGGAAAAGACTCAAACAAATGACCCGGTTTACGAGGATTCCTGTGTCGAATTCTTTGTATCACCAGGTGATGACGGGATATATTATAACCTTGAATTTAACGGAATCGGCACATGCCTGATGGGAGCAGGAAAGGACAGGAAAAACAGAACCAGGATCAACCCCCGGGTTGTTGAATCAATAAGAAGAATAACCTCCGTGGGAAAAGAGCCGGTCAAAGAAAAAAAAGGAAGATTCTGCTGGACCATTACAATAGCTATGCCTTTTAATATTTTTCTGCATCATGAGATCAGGGATTTGAAGGGAAAAAACTTCAGGGCTAACTTTTACAAGTGCGGTGATAAACTGCAAGTTCCGCATTATGTTACATGGAATCCTGTTACCACAGAAAAACCGGATTTTCATCAACCGTCATTTTTCGGGTTACTGAAATTTGTTTAATTCCATGAAAAATCAGCGGACAGATTTTTTTTGATTAGTTAATGGTATATTTACATGCATAAAGGACTTAATCAGAAAGAAATGGCTAAAAGGAAGCTCGCTGTCGGGATTGATATCGGAGGGACAAATACGGTTTTTGGTTTTGTCGACAGGGAAGGCAATATTATTGCAGAGGGCAGGATGACTACCTGCAATTATGAAAAGGCGGAAGGGTATGTTGCTGCGCTGTACGACAAAATAGTAACAACCGGGAAAGAGATAAAGCAGGGATTTGATTTGCAGGGATTCGGGATAGGGGCCCCGATGGGGAATATTAACAAGGGAACAATAGAATATTCAGCAGCACTGCCGTGGAAAGGCATAATACCTCTTTCAGATATTTTTCACATACATACCGGCCTGCCGGTAATTGTCACCAATGACGCCAATGCTGCAGCAGTAGGGGAAATGATCTATGGCGGGGCAAAGAAGATGAGGAATTTTGTTGTAATAACCCTTGGTACAGGACTTGGCAGCGGCTTTGTTGTGGATGGCAGGCTTATGTACGGACATGGAGGTTTTGCAGGAGAATTAGGGCATACACCAATCCGCATGGAACATTCTGAACGGGAATGCGGATGCGGAAAGAAAGGATGTCTTGAAACATATGTATCAGCAACAGGCCTTAAGAGGACTTTTATCAAAATTTTGGCCGACAGTCGTCAGCCGAATGATTTCAGAAAACTAAGTTTTGATGAGATCGATGCCGAAAAGATCTTCAAAGCAGCAAAAAAAGGTGATAAGCTTGCAATCAAAGCCTTTGAGCATACGGGGGAAATACTTGGATATAAACTTGCAGACGTCGTATCCCACACTGAACCGGAAGCAATTTTCCTGTTCGGAGGACTGGCGATGGCTAAAGATCTTATATTCAAACCGGCAAAAAAATACATGGAGGAATATCTGTTAAGCATTTACAGCAATAAGGTCAAACTGCTTCCTTCAAAACTGAAGGCCAGGAACGCTGCTGTTCTTGGCGCAAGTTCCCTTGTATGGTCTAAAATTGAATTGAAATGATAATCTTAATAGCAAAACAGATGGCAAACTTCAGCGAAATATTGAATCATATCCTTGGTGTCATCTTTATAATCATAGTTTTTTCACTTGCCTATGCTTACCTGAAGCCTCATCAGCTTCATAAACGACGCCTTGTATCAACACTACTGCTCAAGATCAGCTATCTGTTCTATCTGCTTGTGCTTTTGATCGTTGTTTACTTTTCGGCACTGGTGAAGGGAGGACTTGAAGAAGTTTTCTTCGGAATAGAGTTTTTTGCATTCCTGGTGGTTTTGTTTGTCCCCACAATAGGAATCCTGGCACGAAAACTGGGGCATTTCGCTAAAAAACGCGAAGGCTACAACTATTTTTTTACCGTGGTAAACATCCTTGCAACTCTTGTGATACTGATAATGTTCTTTATATAAAGGCACAACACCCCTTTTATCTAACCTGCATTATTCATGCAGAAGATAAAAGACAAAAGTAAAAAGATAAAAGTCAGGCATTTGTAAACCATTATCAATATTTTTTTGAAAGTTGATTTTTATGATTATTTTTCATAATGTTTTGAACCTTTTGTCTTTAACCTTTAATCTTTTGTCTTTTTTGAAGTTTATGAATTAATCAGGCTAAAAAGGAGTGTTTATTCCGGGCATAATTGTTTTCCAAGTCGTAACTTTGATGATATTATTAACTTAAAACCAGAATTTATGATCAAGGAACGTTTAATTGGTTATATAGAACAAAGCATAAGGCAAAACTGGTCAATAGAGGCTTTGTCGAACTATAAGGAACCGGGCCTGACCTATAAACAGATAGCTGAACATATTCTGAGATTCCATATCTTTTTCAAGGAGGCAGGTGTAAATGAAGGCGATAAAATTGCCCTTGTCGGCAGAAACTCTGCAAACTGGTGTATCGTCTATCTTGCCACAGTAACCTATGGTGCTGTAACCGTACCAATTCTTCCCGATTTCAAACCGGAAGACCTGATAAACCTGATTAACCACTCCGATGCACAGCTTCTCATTATTGATGACAAGATATGTGAAATCCTGGATTGTACCAGAATACCAGAATTAACCGGCGTTATTTCCCTCGATACCTTTAAAATTATTAATTCAGGAAACGACAGGATCAAAGGAGCCTGGTCGGGACTTGATGAAAAATATTCAAAAGCATACCCTGACCTGAAACCGGAAGACATAAAATTCTCTGATATTACAAATGACAAGCTTGCAGTGATAAGTTATACGGGAGGAACCACCGGGTTTTCCAAGGGGGTTATGATAACACATAACAGCCTTGCAGCCAATGTAAGATATGCGCAGAATAATATGCCGCTTAATCCGGGTGATCCTCTTGTTTCATTTTTGCCTCTTGCGCACACATACGGCTGCGCATTCGAATTCCTGTTTCCCTTTACCTACGGGTGTCATATCACAATACTCTCCAAAACACCGTCGCCCGCAATTATAGTTCAGGCTTTCAAGGAGATACGACCAAAGCTTATTCTTTCGGTTCCGCTTGTAATTGAGAAAATATTCAAAAAACAGCTTCTGCCCGTTATAAACAAACCCCACATGAAGATCCTGCTGTCAATACCGGGGATCAACAAGATCCTTCACAAGACGATCAGGGAAAAGCTGACAGATACATTCGGCGGAAGATTTAACGTGATAGTCATCGGCGGAGCTCCTTTCAATCCCGAAGCTGAAGCATTCTTCCGGAAGATAGGATTCAGGTTTACAGTCGGTTACGGAATGACAGAATGCGGACCTCTTATCAGTTATGCCTCATGGGATACAACAAAGCTTGGAGCCTCAGGCCGTCCTGTTGATACCCTGGAAGTTAATATTGATTCTCCTGATCCTCAGAATGAGATAGGAGAAATAATACTGCGCGGAGAAAACGTGATGCTGGGATATTATAAAAATGAAAAAGCAACTAATGATATAATTGATGAGAACGGCTGGATGCATACCGGTGATCTGGGAGTAATGGATAAAGAGGGTAATATATTCATCAAGGGAAGAAGCAAAGCAATGATCCTCGGACCTTCAGGGAAAAACATCTTCCCTGAAGAAATTGAAGCCGTATTGAACAATATGGATTATATTGCAGAATCACTGGTCATTTCTGAAGATAATAAGCTCATAGCATTGATTTATCCGGACTATGAAGTGATGAAAAGAGATAATATCTCTGAAGAGCAGCTTGCTAAGATACTTGAAGAAACCAGGAAATCGATTAATGAACGGGTACCTGAATTTATGGCTGTAAGCAAGTTCAGGATTCATCCTGAAGAGTTTGCAAAAACCCCGAAGAGAAGCATCAGAAGATTCTTATATACGAAAGAATGACCCCACAGCCCCCCTGGAGGGGGGTTTAATTCAGAATTAAATTGGATATTATTATTGGATGAAAGGATGAAATTATATGCAGTGATAGTTGCTGGAGGAACCGGCAAACGGATGCACGCTGAAGTCCCCAAACAGTACCTGGAGCTTGCCGGGAAACCTGTATTGATGCATACCCTTGAAAGATTCAAGGCATTTGATGATAGTGTCGAAATAATCACAGTCCTTCCGGAAAACCAGCTCAGATACTGGGGTGAACTGCAGAAAAAATACTCGTTTAACATACCTCATACTCTGGTAAAAGGAGGCAAAGCCCGTTTCTTTTCTGTCAGGAACGGACTGAAATTTGTTGAGGTTCCCGGACTGGTTGCTATACATGACGGTGTAAGGCCCTTTGTATCTGTTGATACAATTAAAAGATGTTTCGAAACTGCAGAAAAACACGGTAATGCAATACCGGTAATTTCTCCATCGGATACATTAAGAATGGTAAATGATGAAGGTAGCAAACCTATTAACAGGCTGCTGGTAAAACAGGTACAGACGCCGCAGGTATTTGATGCAGCGCTTATCAAAAAAGCATATCTTCAGGAGTATATGCCCGAATTCACAGATGATGCAACGGTCCTTGAAAAGACAGGAATAAAGATCAATCTTGTCGACGGGAACAGGGAAAATATTAAGATCACAAATCCTGAAGACCTGGTGATTTCAAAAGCCCTCCTGCCTGTTGTTTCATAAATTAAAAACATAATCATTATGAGAGCAAGGACATTTCTATTTATTGCATTGATGCTTGTATTAGCAGGCTGTGCCGAATTATTTAATGTACTTCAGTCGTCTGTCGGAACTTCGCTGCCCCTTACAGAAGCTGAGGTAGCAAGCGGCCTTAAGGAAGCCCTTTCAACAGGTGCAAAAAATGCTGCGCAAAAGCTGGCCATTGAAAACGGCTATTATGGAGATGCAGCACTGAAAATACTGCTTCCCGATGAAGCTGATATAATAGTGGATAATATTTCCAGGATTCCCGGCGGCGACCAGCTTCTTGAAGATGTTATAATCAGAATAAACAGGGCAGCAGAGGATGCCGCAAAGGAAGTTGCCCCGATTTTTGTAAACAGCGTCACGCAGATGACCATTCAGGATGCTTTCGGGATCCTCAACGGCTCCGACAATGCAGCTACAACATATTTGAAAAACACTACCTACAACGAACTTTATAATCTGTACAAGCCTAAAATACAAGCCTCTACAGAAAAGAAGATAGTCGGCAATATTTCCACAAAAAACTCATGGGAAACACTTACGACGAAATGGAATACAGTGGCAAATTCAATTGCCGGAAAAATGGGAAACCTGAAGCCGGTAAATACGGATCTTGATGATTTTCTTACTAACAAGGCATTATCAGGTGTGTTTTTAAAGGTTGAAGAAGAAGAGCTGAAAATAAGAAAAGAAGTATCCGCAAGGATTACTCCGCTCCTTCAGAGAGTCTTCGGTAGTCTTGATAAAAAAGCAGAAAACTGAATAGAAAACTAAATCATGCTGGAAAAAAGCATTCTTGATTTTCATGGGCTTGAAGTCAGAGTTACAGATCATGCTACAGAAGGGATACTGGACATCCTGAATCATGCTGTCCAGGGATCTGAAGGGGGAATAAGGTTTTCCCTGCAGAATATTGCTTCACGTATTTCAGCATACAAAGACCAGATAAGGTTTGTTTCCCTTTACAGGAAAAATAAAATCACGGGAACCGTTGGCGCCTGCTTCAGGATCTCGGGCCAGGGGGCGTTGCGATATCCGTCAACTCATATAAGGTACCTTGCCTTTCAGTCAACTTACCAGAGCGGCATAAACTGGAGAAAACGGGAAAAAGCTGTAATAAAACCTGAATCGGATGATTCATTCAAGCAAAAAACGCTCGAGATTTTCAGCAAACCCCATATCCTTGATCTGCCTGATGTTTTCGAAAAAGACAAACATATTATGTATGCCTTTATTGAAAGCATGAATGAAAGATCGAAAAACCTTGTTCACCAGGCAGGATATGAATATATACGATCATTTCTCACGGTTGCCTTCAGCCGCTTTTCACCGAAACCCGACATACGTGTTAAAAAACTGGCAAATGAAGAAAAAGCGGTGATGAACGATATGCTGAAGGATTATTACCGGGATTATTCTTTCTTTTCCACTGATTATGCTTTTTACGGGGACAGGTATTATGTGCTGAAGGAAAACAACAAGATAATTGCAGGTGTATGTGCTATTCCAACTTCATATAAAGTATACGATATTCCGGGTGTATGGGGATGGGTGATGATGAAAGTGCTTCCTGAGGCCCCTTATTTCAGAAGGTTGTTCAAACCCGGTGAATTCAGGTATCTTGTTTTTGACGCTATTTACTGTAGAAAAGGATATGAGCCCCTCCTTGCTGATCTGTTTGAATCGGCCTGTGCCGCAGAAGGATTCAACACAGGGCTGACATGGCTTGATGACAGGAGTGAGCTTTATGACAAGATGCGTACTGAAGTAAAGATGGGGGCTCTGAACAGGATGCTTAATGCAAAACCGGGACTTGTTTACTCAAAATTCGTCAATCTTACAGAAGAGGAAAAGGAACGTTTTTATGATGCCCCGGCATATGTTTCGGGATTTGACTTCTCGTAAACAGATATATTCATCTTATTTTTTATTATTTTTATAGCATTATTGGGTTGTTAGCTCAGTTGGTTTAGAGCATTACCTTGACAGGGTAGGGGTCACCGGTTCGAATCCAGTACAACCCACAGTAGACCTCCGATGAAAGCATCTAGTTTTCTATTCTTAACTGTTTATTGTCCTTGGTTTTTTGTGAATAGTCCTGCCCCCAGTTCGGATCCTTGTGAGCCAGGGATTAAATGTAGATAATTACGCTTCGTAGGATCCTCCTCTATTTGCAAATTACCTTCTTTTTTTATAAAAACATCTTTACCAAATTTCAGCCTGTCTGGATTACCTTTTTCTCCAAAGCTAAATGCACCACCACCTTTGTTTACTAATTCGTTATACCCGATAACAATTGAATTTGAAAGAGAAAACGATACTTTCTCATCCCTGTTTAAAACCCAGAAAACATTTGTACTAGCCACCACATTATTATAAAATTTAAAATCCTCGGCTGCCGTCCACGACCATACAGCTGCGCCATAATTGCCAATGAAGAGATTGTGATGTACTTCACAATGTTCGGCAGGTCGATCAGAAAACCAGAATACAATTGCATCTTTACAGTGATAAAAGACACAGTGATCAACTACTATTCCCTGTCCGCTAGCCAGAATTGCCAGATGGTTAGGAATTACAACCTTATCCCCAACAAACAGGCATTGAGTAATTCTGAGATCATCGAGATTTCGACCCTCTCTCACAATTGGATAATTTCGTCTTACCATCCCTTCCTGTGGTCTTTCATGTACTGGGGTACCTAATATCCGTAAACCCTGAATGGTTACATAACTTGTTTCAATCTGAATTCCGTAGGAAGCCCCTCCTAGTGGATCCTGTCGTCCGTTAGGCTTAAAATCAAGAGGCATAGTTGATACGATTACAGGCATCTTTCCAGGATTCCATTCTGTATCATCTGGTAAAACAGCTGCCCTTATGGTCAGCCGTTGATCTTTTGAAAAATGCCAGTTCACTGGATGAAATGTCACAGTCGCATCAAGTCCATATATTCCTTCAGAAAGATAAATTGTAATAGCTCCTGTTCCGTTGGCTTTATTTAACCTGTTGGCTGCCTCATAAAGTGATTTTAAGGGTTGTTCTTTTGATCCGACATTATGGTCATTACCAGTATTTGCATCGATAAACAAATCATTTATCTGAGCCGAGAGAATAAAATTCATCAAGGAAAAACATAACAATGTAGCAATTGATGATTTGATAGTTTTCATGTTTTTTCATGTTTTTTTAAGTTTCAAATTCTTTTTGCAATAGTAAATCTTCATTTAATTATGTGCAACTAGGTTCGTTACGCACATATAAGTTAGAAATATTGATTATAAATACTTTATATGGGTGGAGTTTATAAAAAATCTTTAATTCTCCTCGTCCTGTAATATCCATTTATGGTTATTACTCTCTAATAGAGTATTTATTATAATTTTGCACTTGCAAAAGGGATAATTATGAGAGCACTTGATTTACATTTTCCAACATGCCCGATAAGAAATGTCCTGGGGCGATTTGCAGATAAATGGTCTTTGCTTATTCTGATCAGTCTGCATGCTCAAAGTAAAATGCGTTATACTGAGCTAAAAAACAAAATCCCTGACATTTCGCAGAAGATGTTAACATGCACCCTGAAGCAATTGGAGAAGGATCATCTTTTGAAACGCAAAGCCTACGCTGAGATTCCTCCTCGGGTTGAATACTCGCTTACTGACCTTGGGAAAAGTTTGATGCCTATAGTAGAAAAGATGATTGAGTGGAGTCAGGAACATTTTATTGAGGTTACAAAATAATTTACATATTTAAAAATAGAAGCCTGTATGCTGTTGCAATACAGGATTTTAGCCTTTTCAGATAAGATGCTTGGAAAATCAACCCAAAAACCTTTTTGAGATTTTGATCTCACTATTAAACTGGTCTCTTTGATAAAGAAAATCGTTAGGTTCAGGGGAAATGAGGATTGAAAATAGAGCCAATCTTATTAAATCCTGCTTATCTCTTTAAATGGTCAAGTGTTTTAAGACCATTTCCTGAAGTGGTCGAAGAAGGACGGATTTTGAAGAAAATCAAACAATTACACATATCATTACTCATTTTTATCAAGCCCTCACGGCATGCCTTGCTCCGCCGTAGCGGCTACCATCGGCCGCCATAGGCTTGCCGACGGCGCGGCGCGAAGGCGCAGCTGGCTCCTTCCCACTAATTTGCTGTGTCATTCCGGGCGCTTTGGGCACCATAGCTTTAGCGAAGGTGGCCAGCGAGGAATCTCCCCAAATTGTTATGAATCTTTATAACCATTTCCCTTAAAAATTAATAAAATATCGGTTTTATAACATCAACAAAATCAGACACATATAAGAAAACGACTATTTACCTAGTCACATTTATTAAAAAATATTTGCATGACTATAAAAATAGTCGTAGCTTTGTAATGATGGATTGATAATAGAAAGGCTAAAGGCTAAAGGAAGAAATATTAGAATGTATTACCTGAAACCATAAGCCCGATACCATTAATTTAATATTGAATATTATGCAGTTAACAAAGGCAGAAGAACAGGTAATGCAGATTCTGTGGGATCTGGAGGAAGGACTCGTAAAGGATATACGGGAGAGGTTCCAGGATCCCAAACCGGCACGAAACACAGTTTCAACAGTAGTACGCGTACTGGAGAAAAAAGGATTTGTAGGCCACAAGGCTTACAGCAATGTACATAACTATTTCCCGATTGTTACGAAAAGCGAATACTCAAAGAGACAGCTTTTCGGACTTATGGAGAGTTATTTTGATAATTCTTTTCCTGCAATGGCTTCATTCTTTGCCAGGGAAAAAGATCTTTCTGTCAGGGAGCTTGATGAACTTCTTGAAAATGCGAGAAAGGAACATAAAAGAAATAAAAAGAAAAAATAATGGAAACCTTCGGCATCTATCTCCTTAAGTCCATTTTATGGCTTACAGGCTTTGCACTGGTTTACCTCCTTTTCCTCAGGAGTGAACGGTTTTTTCAGCTTAAAAGAGCCTATCTGCTGACAGGCATTCTTGTTTCAGTGATTTTCCCTGTCATTTCGATTCATTACCAGGTTGAGGTACCTGTACCTGCAGTACCTGAAATTAACGTGGCAGATTATACAATAACATCAAATGCAGCAATTCCTGTTGCTGTTCAGGGAAAACCATTTAATTACAGCTTTATTTTACTCTCTCTTTATGTTTCAGGGATATTATTTCTAGGGTACAGAATAATACAGCATATATTATTAATACAAAAAGCATTAAATAAAGCAACCATTAATAGTATTGGATCCGCCCGACTGATCCGGATATCTTCATTTCCTGCTTCATTCTCATTTTTTAATTATGTTTTCATCAATCCATCGGTAGATGAAGCAGAAGTAAGGGAGATCATGAATCATGAGCTCGTTCATGTAAACCAGAAGCACTGGCTGGATCTTTTACTTATTGAGATGCTTCGTTTATTTCAATGGGTAAATCCCTTTGTATGGATTTATACTGGTTTTATCAGGCTGAACAATGAATACCTGGCGGATTCACTGGCGCTGCAGCGCTCAGAGAATCCATCCAACTACAAAGCTGCTCTCATGAACCAGCTTTTCAGGTCGCCGGTCATCAGCCTGTCGAATTCATTCAATTATTCACTCAACAAAAAACGATTTGACATGATGAAAAAAATAATCACCTCACCTTACAGGAAACTGAAGGTACTGTTGGTACTACCGGTTTTTGCAATTGTACTCTATGCTTTTGCAACGCCGGAATACCATTATCTTCCTTCGGATGAAAGCACACTAAAACCATTGACAATTTATGAAACCCTGCCGATCGTTCAGAAAGAAGTAAAAGGGATTATACTTAATAAGGAAGGTAAACCTCTTATGGGAGTCTATGTTACAAGTACAGGAACTTCAGGTAATGCCCATATGTCAGAAACAGGAAGCGACGGAAAGTTTACCTTTGATTATGTTCAGCCAGATGCATCTCTGCTTTTCTTTTGCAGGGGATACAAACAACTGACACTTAAACCTGATTTCAATTCTGAAATGAAAGTAATAATGGAAGTGGACCCCGAATATAAAGCACCACCGGTAACAAGCACATATACACCGGGGATACCTGCTCCACCGAGGGAACTTGTTGTGGTTGACGGCGTAATTTCGGAGAACTCATTTTATGAAGTTATGAAGGAACTTGGATATAATATGGGACCGGTTAAATCATTATTCGGGAAGGATGCAACTGATAAATATGGTGAAAAGGGAGCTAATGGTGTACATGAAATAACCACAAGGAAAAAAGCTATTGAAATGGGTCAAATAGTTCCGTTACCCAGGCTGGCCCCTACAGATTATCCAACATTCCAGGGTCAGAGATTCACTAGCTTTACTGATTGGGTCCAAAGTCAGGCAAAGTACCCTGAAGAAGCAAAAGCAAAAAATATTGAGGGGTGGGTTTCCGTAAATTATACTGTTGAGCTGGATGGTACAATAAGTAATATAAAATCAACATTGGGTGATCCGTTACTGGGCGAAGAAATAAGCAGAGTAATTTATTCTTGCCCCAAATGGGATCAACCAAAAAACCCTGAAGTGGATTCCCCTTTTAATTCAACAGTCACATTAAAATTCATATTACCCGATCAAATATTGAGGGTTGAGCCTTTTGTTGTGGTTGAGCAGATGCCTAGGTATCCGGGAGGAGATGTTGCTTTGTTGGACTTCATTAAAAACAATACAAAGTATCCTGAAGAAGTTAAAAATCAAAAAATAGAAGGTAGGGTTATAGTCAGGTTTGTTGTGAATTCAGAAGGTTATGTAGAAGGGGTTTCAGTATTGAAAGGAGTCCACCCCCTTCTTGATACTGAAGCAATCAGGGTTATAAGCAGCTTACTAAAATTTGAACCCGGAATACAGGGCGGCAATCCTGTTGATGTATGGTACATGGCACCAATTAGTTTTTCACTACCCCAAACCGATACTCCCCAACAGAATTAATAACCTCTTTTGTTTTTAAGTCAAACAAAGTCAGGGTGCGGACCGGGGAGCCGCACCTTTTTTATTTCCTGATAAAAATAAAATCCCCGCCTTCATCACCGACATTTTGGATAACACCATACTGAGGTACATTGGGACTATTGTTCATCACGGCCTGCTTGAAACTGCTGAACAGAATTTCAGACGGCAGGAATTTTTCCTCATTTTTATCAAGTCTCTCAACAAGATATTTAATAAACATGCTTTCATCAGGCACCTCCTGAAGAATTCCGCTTGTTATAGCCTTCCTGCTGGAGAGTTCATAAAGTGTTTCAATTCCCCGGGGTGTATCGGTAAAAGCAGCTCTTGATTTAAAGATTGCTCCACTGAAGCATGCATCAGCTATAAGGATAGTATGTTTTGTCTGGATGCTTCCTATCGCATCCCTCAGTGAGCTGTTGCTGAACCAGTTAACGGAATTGCTTTTTGAAGCATCCGAAGGAAGCCAGTATCCCACTTTGCCTTTTTCATCCCAGTAACCATGACCGGCATAGAAAATAAGAAGATTATCATTGGTCATGAGTTTTTCCCTGAAACCATCAAGCGCTATGATCATTTCACCACGGGTAGGATTCTTAAGAAAAACAACATGATCTTTTTCAAAAGTATATTCTGAAAGAAGAATGTCATAAAGACTTTCAGCATCTTTCAACGGATTTTCAAGATCCGGGATTTCGTCACTCTGGTATTCACTTATTCCGATCAGCAGTGCATAGTATTTTCCCCTGGCTATTTCAGGGATTGCTTCTCCAGGGGCACCGGCATCATCTGCAGTGCAATCAACAATAAGCTTCTGCTCATTCATGATACCCTTATTATTGATCGCAATAAGGGATATTATATTCTCCCCTTTAATAAGATCACGGTTAAACTGAAAAATACCTCCTTCTGATAATTTTATAAGATTTTTGTCAATAAGGAAAGTATTTATTCCTTCCGGATCTGATACGCGGCCAACAATAAGAATGGAATTCTTATCATGGGCAACTCTTCCGCCTGTTGCGGCAGGTGAAAAAATTTCCACCATCGAATTATTCCGGACAATTCCGTCAGTTTGTGGCTTATTATCTGTTATGGGCTGTTGGACATTGGATTGATTATAAGAAGTTGTTTTTACTGTTTTATTTTCTGCAGCAGCAATCCACCTTGTTTCATCAATACCGGAAATAGCCCAGGTATCAAGTTTTTCAGAATGAAGCGAAGCAGAAATGAAATCAGGATACAGCGGCGAAAACTCAGCTGCAAGCACAATTTCTCCCTGTTTTGCTGACTGTGAAAGGATCTTTCCTGTGGCAGCATCCCACAGAATTATCATCTGATCATGACCGCCGCTCAGGAGATATTTGCCATCCGGGCTGTAATCAATTGTCTGAACCCATTCTTTATGGCCTGTGAAGGAATTAATAAGGTTCAGATCAGGAACTGAAGAAGTATAGATCATTTTGTCATAACCACAACTGGCCATGGTTAAGCCATCCGGACTGAATTCAAGATCGCGTACCCATCCGTTATGGATCTGCTTTGATTTGATAATACTCCAGCTGTTGGTATTCCAGAGGATCACCGTATTATCTCCTCCGCCGGAGGCCAGTATTTTCCCATCGGGACTGAATCTGACCACATTAACATCTTTCCTGTGACCCTTCAGTTCGTACAACAGCGTATTTTGCCTTAAATCCCATATGAATACTGATTTATCAATGCCCCCGGATGCCAGTAATCTGCCATCCGGACTTATATCAAGAGTTTTAACAGGACCTGTCTGTCCTTTGAGATTCCCTGTTATGCTGCCGGTTACAGGATCCCAGACCGTTATTATATTATCTTCGCCGGCTGATACAAGAACAGATTTATCAGGTGAAAAGATCGCAGCGTTTTGGCGGCTTGTCAACCCGGTAAGGGTCTTGTATATTGTCCCTTTTTCAGCGTTCCAGATAATTATATTGTTATCTGATCCGCTCGTTATTATATAGTTTCCGTCAGGAGTAAATGAGGCAAAATAGATCTGATGGTTTGTTTCACCAAAAGATTTCTTGACATTAAAGCCGAATTGACCGGATGCATTTGCCAGGATCCCGGACAATAAAGAAAACAATATCAACCTGCGCCACATATTACAGATCTTTTGATTTGAGGAAGCTGAATCGTATTCCCGCTTCAGCATGAAATGCATTAAGATTCCCTTTTATGTCCTCACGGGAATCATACGGATAATTCTCCGAATTTATAAAAACTACATAAAATCCGGAAGTAAAGAACAGGGCGATTTTATCATTGGGGGAATATTCAATTCCGATTCCGGGATTGAAACCAACTCCGAAATTTTTTTCGAGATATGTCCAGTATTCGGTATCTCCGGGTTCGCTTAGTCCATAGAATACATAATCTTTCCAGGAATTATCCTCAAAAGGCGCTTTTGTGTAGTTTAAACTTATACCGGCAAAGAGGAAAGGGCTGAACTTGCTCTCCGGAATAAGATATAATTTAGGTGTAAATTCCAGGCTGAGGTTTAAAAGACTCATTTCATTCAGTCCTGAAGAAAGCATCGTAGTCGTATCCTGCCAGACTTCATAGGTCATCCAGTCGTAATCATCAACATTACAGTACCATTTGGATGAATACATAATTCCTATTTCAGTAAGAAGCGAGAATCTGCTGTTAATGTTAAACTGAACTCCTCCTTTTGCAGCAATCCCTGGCTTATACCATGGCATCTGCCTTGGGAGAGGATCTATTGTTTTGTCTCCGAGGGTTTTAAAGACACCCATGGAAAAATTAATGCTTGCTTTCTGCTCAAACTGCGCACCGGCGATCAGTGGAATGATAAGAAATGTAAGTAGAAATCCTTTTTTCTTCATGGAATAAAGATTTAGTTATACCAATTAAAAAAGCAAGTTACACCAAAAAAATGTTTCATACTCTTAAAAGACAGAGAAACAGAGAGTAATAAAGGTATTTTTTATACTGTCTTATCCTGCACTTATCTTCTACAGTAATAACAGGGTAAAACCAAACGGGCTCATCTTCTTCGCAGATCTTCCGGTTTCAGGATTATCAGATGACCGATCGGTTTTCCATTCCTGTAAGTTACCACCCGAAGAGTCACAGGTCCTCCCTGCGGAAGTTCAAAAGGTCCGGAATATTCTGGTGAATATTTATCAGGCATGGCATCATCAACTGTGTAATAGATTTCAAGGTCAGGGGCCTCAGTTTCCATGCTTACAATAGTCTTTCCGTCTTTTCTGCGTGCCGAAATTATCGGATCATAGATTGCTTTTGAGTAATTTATTTCAGCAATATCATTACGGGCAAACTGTTTTTCAGTCCGCTGAATAAAATTGTTCCAGTCCTTTTTTTCACCGGGAGACCAGAATACCTCAGCCAGAGCCCAGCCACGGGGCCATGTCATATATTCCGCATGCCTGAGTATCGGGATTTGCTCGGTCCACAGATTTCCCTGTCCGCCAAGGATATGTTTTACATCAACACCTTCGGGGACAGGATTAAAGCTATAGCAGGTTTTCAACCTGAGATTTGCGTAAATCGGAGGCTCAATTGTCGGTTCACCCTGCTGGTAATCCAGGTAGACAAACCTGGTCGGCGTCATTACAACGTCATGTCCTGCAGCGGCAGCTTCTTTCCCTTTATTTATGCTGTTCCAGGCCATAGCCGTTGCTTCCGGTGAAATGCCTCCGTCAAGGATCTCATCCCAGCCGAGAAGTTTCTTCCCTTTAGCTTTAAGTATGCTTTCAACACGGTTCATAAAATAGCCCTGCAGATCCTCCACATGTCTGATATTCAACTTCTTCATAAGCGCCTGACACCCTTCATCAGCTGCCCAGAACCCTTTATAGCATTCATCCCCGCCAACATGAATATATGGACCCGGAAATAACTGTGCCACTTCCGTAAATACCTTATCAAGGAACTCATATACCTTCTCATCGGAAGGATTAAGAGTATTGTCAATGAACATCCTGAAAGTGCCGTTTCCGTACCATTCGGCAAAATTGGTACCCGGATTGACTTTTGCATCCGGATTTTGAGTACAGCTCAGTTCCGGGTATGATGCTATAGCAGCCATGCTGTGTCCCGGAACATCTATTTCAGGGACTATAGTTATGAAGCGTTCCTGAGCATACTTAATAATCTCTTTGATATCTTCCTGGGTATAGAAACCGCAATCAGTTGCCTTTTCGCCGGGCTGAGGATCCAGACGCTCATTGAAATGACCTCCGCGCGGCACACGGCATGCACCAACTTCGGTAAGCTTTGGAAGAGATTTAATTTCAATTCTCCAGCCGTTATCATCAGTGAGATGCCAGTGAAAAGTGTTGTATTTGAACCTTGCGATCTGATCAATATATTTCTTTACGTCCTCTTTTGAGAAGAAATTCCGGCTTACATCCAGCATCATGCCGCGCCAGGCAAAACGAGGATAATCGGTGATGCTGACAGCCGGAATTATCCAGTTTGCCCTTACTGCTTCACGACTTTCAATTTCACCCGGCAGAAGCTGGAGAAGCGTCTGCATACCATAAAAAAGCCCGGCAGGCTGATTTGCAGCTATGACAACATTTTTTGAAGTAACCGTAAGAGTATAACCTTCATTTCCTAACTTCTCTGCAGTCGTTTTATTAATGGTTAACTGAATAGTGCCGGCATTTCCCTGCTGATCTTTTATTGAAAAACCGGTTGCCTGGTTGATCTTCTGAACAAGCATATCTGCAACAGATTTTGCTTCAGGGACATTATAAGCGATACCTGCAGATGCCGTCAGGCGAAGAACACCTGCAAATTGCCGGATTTCAACCGGTTGAGGAATAAGACTGATCGTACTATTCTGACCGTACACAGTCGCCAGGGTCAAAAGGAATAGAAGAGTAACAGACTTTTTCATTACAGTAAATTTTTCTAAAAATATAAATATTTCTCAGGATGGTACAGATATAGGAAGTTTTAAGTGTTTTGTTTTTAAAACTTTCAGATTCTTTTCTTTTATGCTGACACTTATATCTCCTGAAATTTCAACCGGTTCGCCGTCAATGTGGAATCTGGTTTCATCGGTATATATCGTAAAGGGTTTATCTGTTTTAAGGTACCTTACATATTTTGAATTCTTCAGGGTTCCTCTCATCAGTCTGTAAGCGAAAACCGGAACAAGGATCTTTGGGAAAGGACTGATCATCACAATGTCAATGATTCCGTCATCAGGCCGGGCATCAGGAGCTATATAGGCGTTATTCCCGAATTGCCTGGTATTTGCAATTGTAAGATCAAAAAGATCTGCTGAAATCTGATCTTCTTCTGCTAATTTGATTTCAACGTGAACAGGGCGCAATTTTATGAGATTAACCAGGATTGCCCAGACATATGACCAGAATCCTCTAGTTTTCAGCTTATCGAACGAATGGGCAACAAAACTATCAAGTCCCACTCCGGCAACATTAAGGCATAGTTTATCATTAATCCGGATAATATCAATAAGATGACTTTCAGCTTTTTTAATGTCTTTCAGCAATGACCGGATATTTGTCCTGAAACCCAGTTCTTTGGCAAATCCGTTCCCTGAACCCATCGGCAGAACGCCCAGGATCTTATTGCTTCCCACAAGCTCGGCTGCCACGCTGCGTACTGTCCCGTCTCCTCCTGCTGCAACAAAAATATCATATTCATTAAATGATTGCTTGATATGGGAACCTGATTCATCAATACTAAGCGACTTAAAATATGATAATTCATTTTTCCGGCGCTGTAATTCCTTTGAAATTATAAATTTGACAGGAATCACTCCTGCATGAGGATTAAGGATGAAGAGAGATCTTTTTTCCCCTGTTAATTTCATGCTGTAAATAAATTACCCCTGACCCGTTAATGAGAACACGAAGTTTAAAATTTTATTTGATGAAATCAAATTAATGTTGGACTATCCGGCAGGACAGGATATATTGAAGACTATAGCCATTAATTTGGATATCAATTTAAACAGAACTAATTTCGACTTTTAAAAGATACAAATATGTCAGAATCAAAATTCTATCATTTTACTTCTACGGGTCTGTTCTACGGAATTAAGACCTTAGAGGAAGCGATCGCTGCACTGAATGAGGGAGGCTATATCTGGTTGAATTATTACAATCCTCAGATGGAAGAACTCCATTCCCTTGTCGATACCATGGGCGTCCATCCCTTATCCGTTGAGGACTGTCTCGACAACAGCCAGGTGCCGAAGATTGAACATTTTCCCAATAATACCTTCATAATTTTCAATGCATACAGCTATAAGAACAAGCAGTTATTCATTGATGAAGTTGATCTGTTTTTAGGTAAAAACTTTCTGATAACCGTCAGCGGCATTAATTCAGATGGCAGGAAGCCTTTGAATGATGTTATCAGGATTGTTGAAAATGATCACGGATTGGCCAGGACAGGACCGGCATTCCTGATGCATGTTGTTCTCGACTATGTTGTTGATGAAAAGCTCCAGGCCTTCGAATCGCTGGAAGATGAGCTTGAAGAAGCAGAAGATGAGATTCTTAATGATCCTGCCGGATTTAAGCCTTCTGAATTGATGAGGCTGAAAAAATACCTGGTGACTATTCGCAAGAGCATTTTTCATGAAAGGGAGATACTTGTTAAGATCTCACGGATGGATTGCCCGTTTATACCTGAAAAAGCTATTGTCCATTACCGTGATATTTATGACCACCTGGCAAAATTCTTCGAGCTCACGGAGACGAACCGTGAAATTGTCACCAGCCTCATGGAACTTTATACTTCACTTCTGAATAACCAGATGACAAAAGTTTCAAATGAAACAAACGCCTCGGTAAGAAGACTTACTCTCATCGCGACAATCTTCATGCCTCTTACCCTGGTCGCAAGTATCGGCGGAATGTCGGAGTGGACAATGATGACCGGCGCATCAAAATGGAAAATAGCCTATCCCCTTTTTATTCTTGGACTGATAATTATAGCTGTAATAAATTACTTTCTTATTCGCAGAGTTGATAAAGGCATACGCCGCTGACAGGTATCAGCCGGCTGTCGGTTCGAATCCAAGGTCAAACACTTTAAGATAATCTTCTCCGAAAGCCCTTATGGCATAGGCAAAAAGGAAGCCGGAAAGAATATCAATGCTGTAATGCCCGTGCGACAGGAACAGGGCAAATATTATTGCCAGCAGGAAGAAGGTGAGAATGTACCTGTAGATCCTGTCGTTGACCAGCAATAATAGCAGAAACGAATTCCCGACATGTCCTGACGGATAAACCCCGAGCTCAAATTTGGACCATCCATTAAAGAGGGGATTGGACCCCAGGAATTCCGGGGGATTTCCAAAAGGTGTCAGAACAATGAATATTCCCCTGACAATAAAGAAGATGCCGGATAGTAACATAATATAAGGAAGCCTGTTATAATCTTTTTTATGGATTATATAGACCGCAACAATTAAAATGATCACAAGACATAACAGATCATACATCAGAGAAAGATCAACTACAGGCAGATTATCGAGAATAAGATCAGACAGCATGGGGAGGGTTTTCCCCTGGATCATATAGTTATGAAGATATGTCTGTGAAGCGAAGTTCAGTGCAGCACCCGCAATGATGGCAAGGAGTCCTATATAGAAATACCGGCTTTTCATTACCGGGATCATTGAGTTGATAACCTCAATGACCAGCGCTCCGGGTTTTCGTTTATCAGTCTGAATATGATCCATTTATTTTCTTTCCTTAAATATATCAATTCAGTTTTCTGAAATCTTGATTTTAAAGAACGTGCAAATATAAGTCTTTTTGCTTATTCAGGGTCAATAAGATTTCCGGGCTCTGACATTTCATTATAAATTTTCAGGATTTCTTCCCTGAATTCCGGTGGTGCATCAAGACATCCCCATACTGATTGGGTTTGCCATAATCCGTCGTATGCTGAATCGTGGTAGGAGCGGAGCATATGAGGAATTCCCCTTTGTTCCAGAAGCCCGGAAAGTAGTCTTGCCTCAACTTCGCTGTTAAAAACGAGTATCCTGACGGTTGTTTTCATAAAAACAGATTTAAAGTAAAGATATCAAAAAAACAGTAAACCATGGAGTTGCAATGAGCATTGACGAAGTTACAGGGAGTATAATAACCGTGTAACTCCGTGAAAACTCCGTGTCACTTCGTGTTTAAAAATCTTTTATATTCGGATTCAAAATTCGGTGTAAAGACTCCCTTCCCGATGTTTTCCCTGATCTCCTTAATGGTCCAGTACCTGCCTTCATCGATCTCTTCAGGACTGACAACGGGAATCTCATCCGAACTACCTGTAAATGAGTAAACAAATTCTCTTTCGCGGGACGAGTCCCAGATATATTTACTGATAAGCCGGAATTTGAAGCTGTTCAGTCCAAGCTCCTCCAGCGCTTCTCTTTTCAGCGCTTCTTCAACACTTTCTCCCGGACTGATATGGCCACCGACTGAAGTATCCCATCTTCCCGGGAAAAGATCTTTTGTCATGGCCCTCTTTTGAAGAAACAACTCCCTTTTATCGTTAAAAATATGAAGATGTACAACAGGATGAAGAAGCATGCTCTTCCCGTCATGGCAAACAGTTCGGGGAGCAAAGGAGATTTCATTGCCGGATTCGTCGACAACAGGAAATAATTCTTCAGCCGGATTGTTATTCATAATAGGTTAAAAGTACTCTTTAGTGTATTCCCATCCTCATCCACAACTGTTATAGTATGAGTTCCGGGATTGGCAAAAATCTCAATCTGATGTATAAACCTTGTAGTTGTAACGTATTCCTCATCGAGATGCCAGAAGATCTTTTTTGAAGGATTACGATGTGCCACTTCGGGAATTATCCTTGTCTTAAGGCCGGTCTGATCGCGCGGGATGAATATTTTTATACCTGAGGACGGATATATGAATTCCATTACAGCAACACTTTTATCCGGGGCACATCCTGCAGCATAGGGAGGAAGAATTTTGTATTCCGGGTGTTTCTGCCGGTAGAAATATTCCATTGCCGGAGGCAGGACAAACCACGGTTCATTCCTGATCTGAGCCGCAGGAAAACAATCTGCGTTTACCTGTCTGGTCCCGCTTTTATCAAGATGAATGATCCTGTGATAAGGACATGCCTCACTTCTCAGCCCGCTTACACATCCATATATCTCTTCTGTTTCGGGGCAATCGGGACCAGTCCTGAAGCCGCTTTGAGCACATACTTTTATCATCGTCATATCCTCTGAAGGCTGATCAAACCATTCTCCTGTTCCCATCATACTGACAAGATCAAAGAGTATCGGAGCAGCCGCCCCGATTCCTGTCAGACCGGGCCTCCCTTCACCATCGGCATTGCCTGCCCACACACCAACGACATAATCCGGAGCTGTTCCTATTGCCCAGGCGTCACGGAATCCGAAGCTGGTTCCGGTTTTCCACGCAATGTTGGGTGAAGATGAAAAATACTGCCACCCTGCCTCACTCTCAGGCCTGTTCACTTTCCTGAGAGCTTCATAGGTAAACCAGATTGATGAAGCTGAAAGTGGAGGATCCGGATCTACGGTACTTACAGACAGTAATGTTGTATGTGAAATAAGAACAGGAGCATGATAATCTTCAGAATAGTACTTGTTTTCAATGTTGTACCTGCTCAAAACTCTTGACAGTGAAGCATATACACCTGTCAGTTCGAGCAGGGATGTTTCACCGCCGCCCAGGATTAGAGATAATCCATAATAATCTGCAGTGTTTAAAAAAGAAGTGAAACCTGTCCTTTTAAGAAGGTCAAGAAAACGTTCAGCAGTGTAATCCCGGAGCATTTTAACTGCAGGAATATTCAGCGACTGTGACAGAGCAGATGAGGCAGGTACGGCACCGCTGAAGCTGAGATCAAAATTCTTTGGAGAAAAACCGGGGAAACGTGTCGGTATATCGGCGACAAGGGTGTTCGGAAGAATGTTCCCTGATTTCTGCATCCCGGCATAAAGGATCGGTTTAAGGATGCTTCCGGTGCTTCGGTATGATCTTACTATGTCAACATCGCTCCCGTGCTCCTCAGGTTTGTCAGTCATGCTGTTCCCGACATAGGCCAGAACTTCTCCTGTCTCTACTTCAACTATTATACATGCAGAATTGCTGATGAAATTCCCGGAAAGATCCTTCTGATGAAAATTGATGATCTCTGTTGCCCTCTCCTGTATCTCAGGATCAATTGTTGTCCTGATCCTTTCGCCTCGGTTGATCAGGAAAAAATAATCAGTCAGATGGGAGGCCCCGGAGGGTAATGGTTTTGGCTCCCCAGGCAAAGGTTCATCAATTGCAAGTACCAGGGTGATGGAATCGAAGAAACCTCTGTCAAACATCTTTCCAAGCAGGTCGTCGCGTCGTATTTTGAGTATCTCCTGGTTCCTGCCCGGGAAGACGAGTGATGGTGAATTTGGCAGTACAGCAAACGCCGCCGCTTCTGCCCAGGTCAGATCGGCTGATGACTTACCCAGGTAACGCCAGGTTGCAGCTTCCAACCCGACAATATTGCCTCCGAACGGCGCATTGGCGGCATACATTTTAAGGATGGTTTTCTTTGTCCTGAATAACTCAAGCTTAAGGGCAGAGAATATCTCAACAAGCTTTTGAGAGTATGTACGGGGCCTGTTTCCCTGAGAAATTCGGGCTACCTGCATGGTGATAGTACTTCCGCCGCTTACTATCTTCCCTGCATCAAGATTATTCCTCCATGCCCTGAAAAGAGAAACAGGATTGATACCGGGATGCCAGTAGAAGTATTTATCCTCAAAAGTGAGCAGAGCTTTTTCGAATTTATCAGGGATTTGTTCGAAGCCCGGAAATCTCCATTGACCATCATCTGCAATCCGTGCTCCAAGAAGAGTCCCGTCACGGGCTTCAATGATGGTTGACAATGGAGCTCTGAACCGGGGGAAAGGAGCAAGCAAAACCAGAAAAAATATTATTCCGGCAGCGATCAGTACTTTTTTGATTTTACTGTTCAATCTATTCTCCTGTTACTGTTACCGGTGTTCCGGGAAGCCTTGCATAGAAGTTTTCAGTGTACATTGCCTCGCACCATACCGAAGGCTGGAAATATTTTCCTTTATAGGCAGCATTAAGAATAAGAACAAAAGTCTTTGTCTCTCCGCGGTTAAGAGTGAAATAAGTATTAACCCTGTCATCCCTGAAATCGCGGTAATCAAAGGTGCTTTCCTTTATGCCCCAGTCTGCCTCAAAAAGCCGGGTATTCTGTATCTCCCAGCCGGAAGGCACCATTTCTGTAAGAGCAATATTCTCCACTCTTGAAAAAGTGTTATTTGTAACCTTCACCATCATCATAAAATCAGTACCCTGGTCCAGGCTCCTGTGATCGATCGGCTTCAGGTTCATATCCAGGTAATCAATCTTCATGGTTAATCCTTTTTCTTCTTTTATGGCATCAGAGCGCAGCGGTATTCCTTTTCTGACCAGATTTACATAAACCGGGAGGTCGGATGTGTTCTCCAGATAAAGTGTATTGTTAACACTTATCTTCAGATCCTTTGTCAGCAATTGTTTTTGCCCGATGAGCAGATCTGACTTTTCACCGTTATAGTTCACATTGACCTTCGCCTGGCCCTGGCTGTCTGAAGGGATCATATCTATCCATTTCATGTATGAGAACAGTCCCCATGCCAGAGACTGGGTACTGTACCAGGTATCCTTGCTGATGTTGTCACAGATCTCTTTCAGGATAACAAGAGCCTGTTCCTCATTTTTCAGGAGGGTAAGCGAGTAAAGTATTATGGCTTTATCCCGGATCGGGCTTCCGTAGTAATAGTAATTATATTCAGGTTCCGTGGTTATACTTCTCATGTCCAGCAGTTCGCCTGCAGCCTCTGGTCTGCCGGTCGTGGCATATGCAGCCGACAGGAACCATCTTGACAATTGCGGGATATCTGCCGATTCCCTCAGCCTGTTCATTGCTCCTTTCTCGGGCTGTCCGGCAAGAGCAAGTGTAAAGAGTCTGTATGCCTGGTCGTTTGCCGCTTGCTTATACCTTGTATCATAACGCCACTCCTGTGCTGTTTTTTTCTGGTAACTGATCCATTTCTGCCTGAATCCTGAGGTGATATTGTATCCGAGCCGCTCTGCTTCAAGCATGAAATGTCCGGCATACGAAGTTATCCAGTTATCGGCCTGGTACGATCCGGGCCACAATGCAATGCCTCCGTTAACCATCTGCCTGGATATAAGTTTATTAATAGCCTCTTTAATGTTAGATGAGCTCTTTTCTGCAATACCGGCATCATTACCTGTAATATCTTTCAGCCACAGCTGGGGGAATGCACATGATGTTATCTGTTCAGAGCATCCGTGCGGATAATTGAGCAGGTAATCCATTCGTTTTTCAAGATTGATAGAAGGCAGTGTCGACATTTCCAGGCGGGCTGAATTGGAACCATCAATGCCGAAAAGACTGAAGGTCGTCTCCCATTTTTCTCCCGGCCTGAGAACCTTCATTTCTGCGCGGGATTCAGAAGGATTAGGACTTCTGACTTCAATTTCCATCTCATAGACAGCTGTCTCACCTCCCCCGGATGCCGTTACTTTTATCTTTGCAACACCTGTTTTTTCTCCTGCTGTAAATGTGAACTCAGTATCCTTTTCTCCGGTACCGGGAACAGATATATTCTTTGTATTCTCTTTAATACTGACAAGATCATTGCTTTCTGCTTTTACAGTAACATTCCTGATATTATCTTTCTGAATGAACAGTGTTACCGGCAGCGCTGCCTCTTCACCGGGACTGATAACCCTGGGTGCGGTTACAAGGACCATCAGCGGATCTTTCACAGGCACCGCTTTTTCTGATGCACCAAAAGCCCTGTTGCTTCCTGCTATAACCATGGTTCTCACAGATCCGGTATACTGGGGCAGGGTAATTGTATGCGAATTGGTTTTTCCTGCCCCGAGAGTGAACGGTCCGAGGAATTTGACAACGGGAATAAACCGCTGTGCTTTGTTCGCAGTCTTGTCAACAACAGCTTCATCCCCTCCTATTGCAAAGATCCTCTCAAGAGTGCCTCCGAAAGCGCCCAGGACATAGTCGTATATATCCCATGTCTGCACTCCAAGTGCTTCACGTGCATAAAAGTAGTTCCATGGATCAGGGGTTTTGAAACCGGTAATGTCTAGTAATCCTTCATCAACAACTGCAACAGTATAGGTCATTGAATTTCGGTTTTCTTCAGAGACCCTGATCTCAAACGGCTTTTGCGACCGGATTTCATCTGCCATGCTGATCAGGGGAGAAAGCCTGGTTCCCGGGTCCTCTATCATAACGGGCACAATACCGTAAAGCCTTACCGGCATATCATTTATTGTCTGGCCGTGGGGCTGGATCACCGATACATAGGCATATACATTGGGAGCCATTTCCGGGGTAGCCTTAAACTTAACCTCGGTATTTGCCTTTGTAGTGGGAACCCGTATTTCATCAATAACTCCTGTGGCATTTTCAAGTGTGACGATTGCTCTTGCATTTTCGGGAGAAGGGAATGACAACTTTATATCATCGCCGGGAATATATTTCTCCTTATCGGTGTTTACAGCGAGAAGAGTAGCACCTTCAGCACCGCCTTTCATACCATATTCCCAGGGCCAGTCAATAAGCAGCATTTTTCCCGTGGAATGACCTTCAGAGGTAGTTACGCGTACAAGGTAACGGCCCCATTCTTTTTTATCGATATTAAAAGTGAAGCTACCCTCTCCCCCTGAAGTGTTGATAGTCTCTCTTATTACCGGTTTGTAGATCTGGTTTGAGATATAATAAGCGAGGTTCTCATCGTCAGATTCCCACCACCATCTGTATGAAAGTTTGTAGACGGTCATTTCAACTTCAGACCTCACAGGCCGGCCCTTTTCATCCACAGTGACCACTTTCACCGCTATATCCTGATCCGTGAACAGCATCCTGCTTTTCCCTTTGAGCCCGGGCAGGCTGATACCGGCAAAAACAGGATACGGGGCATATTTATATGTAGCCTGGGTAACGCTTTCATCACCTCCCTGTTCCTGCACTTTAACCGTAAAAACAGCATTCAGCATTCCCGGGGCATTCAGATCATCGCCCGGATCAAATCTTATTGTTGCATTCCCGTTCTCGTCAATGGTGTTATCATAAATATTCACTGATTCGGACCAGAATTCACTTACCGGATCATCAAAGACATACTGGTTGTATTTTTCAAATTCCGTCTTTGTATGTTTCAGGATGTAATCAACGGATGTCCTTAAGTTTCTTGCAACAGATCCGTTGAGCCATTTTACATTCAGCGTTCCTGTTGATCCGCTTACGGGACCTCCAAGAATATCAGCAGGAAATTTAAGATCCAGTTTAAGCCTGTTGGGCTTTATTGTTTCAACCCTGATACGTTTTGTAAAAGTTGCACCGCCTATGTTAAAGCGGGCAGTATAATTCCCTGTAACGGCATCAGCTGATGTTTTTGTCCTGAAAACCAGCAGGTTTTTACCACCCTGTTTATGTATCTGGTTATCAACCCTTTGTTCAAGAGGGTTGATAAGCTCGAATTGTACCGGATGATCGGGAGGCAGGTCGTTTTTCATATCCTTGATGAAGAGGGAAAGGAATATTGAATCACCCGGTCTCCAGACATCTCTTTCGCCATAGATGAAAGCCTTTATTCCGTTCTCGGGTTTTGTCCCTGATACATCGAATGAACTGAATGAAAGAGAAGAACCATCATTAACCTTCAGGTAATTACGGTCCTTGTTTTTTTTGACTATTACCAGGAAGGGTTTTCTTCCGCAGTAAAGGGAAGCGGAACCATCCTGGTCGGAGTTGCCGGACACGATCACCTGCATCTGGTAATCATAAACCTCAATTGAGGCCTCGTTAGCGGGCAGGGCAGTAAGCAGATCGTTTACCATGACATGCAGTATGCCATCTGGTCCTCTTTTGGCAATAAGCCCGAGATTTGATGCAAGGATATTACGCGAAATGCTTTTGTCAGGACTATAGAAAGCTTCCTTGCAGGGATCATCGCGATCCTCCCAGAGGAAGCCGTAGGTATAGTAAAGATAATCCTCACCATCTTCATAATAATCGTCGCTGTCATCCCACAGGTCACGGCTTATATCCTGAGATTGACTGAGAAGCTCATCATACCTGGTATCGATTTCCTGTGATACGCAGGGATAGAGTGAATAGGAGCGTCTCATTGAAAGCTGTACCTTATAGAGAACACCGGGTTCAACATCAATATAATCGGAAAGATCAATAGTATAAAGGTTCCATGTACCGCTGCCCGAACCGGTCCCTGCTATAAGATCAACTTTTCCGGTATAAACCGGGCGTCCGAACCGCTTGATATAATAACCGCTGCTGATATCGCTCTCCTGCAGAAAATAGGGAAGATTGTTCTCAAATATTTTTATGATCTTGAGGTCAACTGCTTTCAGATTGGCTGCCTTGAACGGGAAGACAAGGTTCCCTGATGAAGGCAGGATCACGCCGTCACCTGTAAACATTATTCCCGGATTCACTGCCGTAAAATCCAGTTTTGTGGAAAAAGCAGAGGCAAGGCCATTTCCCCGGCTGTTTTTTACTGAAGATTCAACATAAAGATTTGTTATCTGCCCTGAAACATTTGAAGGGAGGAGAGAGACGATATTGGTACTAACACTGATGGAAGTCGAAGGTGACTTTTCAACATAAATAAGACCATCAAGTTCCTGTGATGCATCAACTGGATCTGAAAAAATCACATCAATCCGCGGATTTTCTCCGCCGGATGTTCTTACATCCAGAACACTGAACTCTGCTGAAGACGGAACCCTGATGACTGAGGATCCTTTTTGTCTGATACCGGAAGCTGTACCGTCCCACAATATAGTAAGCTCCTGTGTCCTGTCAGTGCGCGGGATATCTGTGATGCTGAATTTATGACTGAGGCCGCCTGAGTGATCCCAGGTGATATCCATTTTCCTTTTACCGAGCTTAGCCTCAACATATTTTTCCACTTCCGCTTCTTCAATAAAGTCGGATGCAACCAGCTCGCCATAGAGAATATATTTATCTTCTCCGGCAGATGGACATTCAAGGGCGCCGGTAGTTATGCTGAAATCCCTCTTAAGCGTCTGTATCCTTATTGGAAAGACCTTCAGCCGCTCTTCCACTTCCCCGAGCCTGTAAAGGTTAAGTTCGCCCTTATATGTCTTCCCGGGATCAAGCAGTTTTGCAGGAGTGAATACAAGAGTTGTTTCATCTGTCCATTCTGTCTTGCCTTTTATGAACGGATTAAAAACAAATAATCCTGCTGGCGTCTGTTTTCCGGCTTTTTCTGCAAATTCCGGGGTGAATCGTATCTCTATAACGGAATTTGCCGGAATGATCCCTGAAGTATACCCGGTGATATATTCGCTGAATCCCTTATCGAGCGGGAGGATGATTTCAGATACTTCGGGAGCCCTGCCCGGAAGCTGTTTCAGCAAGGGCTTATCCTTTGGCTTGCAGGAAGTTATGAGAAGAATGACAAGAAAAAGCAGAGCTGGTTTAGTGGATTTCATAACGGAAAGGTTGAAAATTATTTGATAAACTAAATTACGAAATATATATGAGACCCACCAACCCCCCCTGAAGGCACATGTACTCACCCCCCATCCCCCCTAACTTAATACACGTACTCACCCCCTCTTGCCCTCCCTGCAATCTGGCCCCTTCGCTAAAACAGCCCACCGGGCTGTTTCTTAACGCTCGGTCCGCTCTCTGCTGAAGCAAAGAGGGGGGCTAATGCACTGTATATATGTTAGTTTCCCCTCGTAACGAAGTGGAGAGAGGGACAAAGGAGGGTGAGTACATGCAGTTGAAAGGAGAAATGCTTATAGGCCTTTGTGCCGTTACGCCTCTGGACCGTTGTACCTTTCCTACGGTGTCACCATCTCCGTTCTGAGCTTGGTAACATAATCCCTTATTGTATTGAGAGTTTCAACGGTGACAGTCATCTTTGCCCCTGATGAGCGCAGAACCTGCCTGTCGGTATCTATTTCCAGATCGCCTTTTTCAAAATATATCTCGAAGGTGTCAAAGTAATTTTTCAGGAATTTCAGTTTCTTGGTGTAGTAAACAACTACAGGATCGTCATAATAATTCTTCATAAAGCTCAGCAGGGATGTAAGGGTGTATTTCTGCTCAGCGATCTTCTGGACAACTTCTGCATCGGGATTCAGAGGATTATAAACAAGCTGTGTAGCTATGAACATGGCTTCGACCCATCCTCCCATCACCATTAGTCCCGCAGTGCTCTCTCTGCCGCTCTGCCTTAAATGGTTTTCAATGTCATTATATGCATTTTTCATCAGATTAGTGATGGTATCAGGATCAGCCAGATCATTCTGCACCCTTCTGATCGGATCAGTAAGCATATTATCAGGGATGCCGAGCTTGTTGCTCATCTCCCTTATGGTTACCATATAGTCAATAACCTCCTGGCCGAAACCGAACATTTTCAGGTAACCGAAGTCAACTCCGTAAACCCCTGTGTTGATTGCTGCTTTAGAATTGCTGAGATAAAGATCCCTGTTTGATACAGGATTCAGGGTAGCATTATTGTAAGGCACGGCTAACCTGTTAAAGATTACACAGATCTCCATCGGGGTAAGCAGACCGTAATAAGTCTCATTTTTTGCTGCCGGTCCGGCAGGGCCGGTAGGATCGGTTTTATAAGTCGAAAAACTTGGTATAAACGTGTATTTTTCAGGAGCTTTGGGCTTACAGGAAAAAAGGACTAAAAGGATAATAATAAACAGAGAAGAAAGAGAGCTTTTCATAACAGGAAGTTTGAAATCAAAAATAATAATAAAAATGAAAACAGAGCATATATACTAATCCACCCAACCGATAGCTATTGAGACCCATGTTTGATGAATAACGACCCTTGATACACATCTAAAACAATTATTTTAAAGACATTCAGGACATCAGAGGGAGATTCCTGGCTGGCCCGCCTACGCTTTCAGCTTCGGCGGCCGAAGCGCTCGGAATGACAGAAATAATTTTGGATATATAGGGGAGAAGCGGCGATTCGCGAACAAATAATACGACAGGAGCAGTTATTAGATGCGAATCGCCGCTTTTTCCCTCCCAAAAAAAAAGAAATGTCATTCCGAATGAATCCGACGCAGGAGGAGGAATGAGGAATCTCCATCACCCATTACATATTTAATTTAATTGAAATACCGGTTAAAAACTGTATTATCATAATACTATCCTGTTCCCAAGCTTTTCCGAAATCAACCGTAGTGCAACCTTCAGATTCTGGTCTTTTTTCTGAAGCGCCAGCACTCTATCCGAATCCCCTGATCTGGCAGCCTCCTCAAGCTGGGCCATTATCTCCTTCAATCTTACTTTTATCTTATCGCTTTTAAACTTGAGTACTACATCAGGGACAATATCTTTCAGCTTCATATCCTCTGTTTCAACAAAAGTCTGCTTATCTCTCCATATCCTGCTGAGCTCGTGGGAATCAGAAAGAAGATCTGCAGATAATCTTGAAATTGCCGGATCCTCGTGCTTTACGAACTGTTTGTCGGAAGGAAAGATGCCCTGCTGGGTATAGAACCTGAATTCCTCAAAGATCTTTGCGTATGTATCATCATCGAAAAGAAGATCATCGGAAATGATCTCCCTCACAATGTAATCCGATACGGTAGTAACCTCCTCCTGCCCGTCTTCACTTCGTATCTTTTTCTCAAGTTCAACGCTTCCGAATTTCAGCAGCAGCCTGATGACCTCTTTTTCGGAATAGTATGTCACGATTTGCTGCTTTAACTGCTTTTGTATCACCGGTGGAGGAACCGGAAGATCCTCAGGACCGGGGTATTTGTTCCTGTCCTGGAATGCCCTCTGCTGACGTAGTTTACTGACTTCATGGTAAAGGACAGCCTCGGTGATCTCAAGATGAGTACTGCACTCTTTAATATATACACTCCTGGTTATAGCTTCCGGAATTACGGCAATAGACCTTACGATGTCACGGATAAGGTTTGCCTTCCGGACAGGATCACCGGCAGCTTCTTCAAGAAGCAGGTCTGTTTTGAAACGGATGAAGTCAGTCTCCTTTTCCTTCAGGTAATTCATGAATTCTGCGTTGCTGACCTTCTTTGAATATGAATCCGGATCCTCACCGTCGGGAAGCAGAACTATCCTGACGTTCATTCCTTCCTCAAGTACTATGTCAATACCCCTGATAGATGCTTTTATCCCTGCAGGATCACCATCGTATAGTATGGTAATATTGGGAGTGAACCTCTTGATGAGCCTGACCTGTTCCTGGGTCAGTGATGTGCCTGAAGAAGCAACAACATTCTCAATTCCGGACTCATGAAGCGACATCACATCAGTGTAGCCTTCAACAAGGTAGCACCTGTCTTCCTGTGTTATAGCCTTCCTGGCCTGGAAAATACCGTAAACGATACGGCTTTTGTGATATATCTCCGATTCAGGGGAATTGACATATTTTGCGGTTTTTACATCCGATTTCAATATTCTTCCGCCGAAACCGAGAACCTGTCCGGACAATGAATGTATGGGAAACATAACTCTTCCGCTGAACCTGTCGAAAAGATGCTCCTCATGCTGGATTGACAATCCTGTCTTGATCAGAAAATCCTGCCTGTAGCCATCATCCATCGCTTGTCTGGTAAAAGCATCGCGTTTTTCAAAGCTGTAGCCTACTTCAAATTTCTTAAGTGTATTCTGCTGGAATCCTCTCTCCCTGAAGTATGAAAGACCTACCGTGATTCCTTCATCAGTCTGAAAAAGGTTTTCAGAAAATTGTCTGGCGGCATATGCTGTAAGAACCAGAAGACTTTCCCGTTCATTCTGCTTTTCAAGTTCCTCGGGAGTAAGCTCTTTTTCGACAACTTCAACATGATATTTACGTGCAAGATATTTGAGCGCCTCGGGGTAGGAGAGGTGCTCATGCTCCATGATGAAATTGACCGAATTGCCGACCTTTCCGCATCCGAAGCATTTGAATATCTCCTTTGAAGGCGACACTGTGAATGAAGGCGTCTTTTCATTATGGAAAGGACAGAGCCCGATATAGTTGACTCCGCGTTTCTTCAGGGGAACAAACTCCTGGATCACGTCTACGATTTGTGCGGCGTCAAGGATTTTCTCTATTGTGGGACGGTCAATCATGGCATAAAGATATTATGAATCTTGAGATAAACAGGCAGATACTGTTGAAGAGGGTTGAAAAAGGTTGAAGCGGGTTGAAAGGGGTTGATAAAATCAAAGAAAAGCATTACTTTTAATATGTTCTCGTTGTATAACTTAATAGATATTATTATGTACACATTCAGTTTTGAAAAGCTTGAAGTGTGGATTAAATCCAGACTTCTGACAAAAAAAATCTATGTTCTTACAAAAGATTTTCCGGATTCAGAGAAATTCGGTTTGATACCTCAGCTAAGACGAGCATCGATTTCAGTTTGTTCCAACATTGCGGAGGGAGCATCAAGGTGGTCAAAAAAAGACCAAATACATTTTTATAATATTGCGTTTTCGAGCCTTATGGAAACTCTGAATCAGCTAATCTTAAGTACTGATCTGGATTATATTAAATCAGATGTCCTCGTTGAAATCCGGAGCGACATTCACGTAATTTCATTAATGCTCAACAATTTAGAAAAGGCTGCCCGTAATAAATAAACTTCTTCAACCCCCTTCAACTCTCTTCAACTTTAATTATTAAATTTATGCAATAAACTATGAGAATTGAAAAAACTAATCATCCTCACCGGCGCCGGCATGAGCGCTGAAAGCGGAATTCGCACATTCAGGGAAGCAGGCGGATTGTGGGAGGAATATGATGTTACTGAAGTAGCATCACCCATGGGCTGGTGGAAAAACCGTGATCTGGTTTTACGGTTTTATAATGAAAGAAGAAAACAGCTTGCTTCCTGTGAACCAAATGATGGGCATAAGGGAGTAGCAGTTCTTGAAAAATATTTTGATGTTCATGTGATCACCCAGAATATTGATAATCTGCATGAGCGTGCCGGAAGCACCAGGGTGCTGCATCTGCATGGCGAGCTTACGAAAGCAAGAAGCACGGCGGATCCGTCACTGATTTATGATATTGGATACAAGGATATCAATCCGGGCGATATCTGCGAAAAGGGAAGCCAGCTTCGTCCTCACATAGTATGGTTCGGAGAGGCTGTGCCGATGATGGATGAGGCAGTAAGGATAACCGGAACAGCAGACATTTTTGTTGTGATCGGCTCTTCATTAAATGTTTATCCTGCAGCAGGATTGATTGAATATGCTCCCCGGAATGCATCGTTATGGCTTATCGATCCGAATGAAGTGATTGTCCCTGCTTACCGGAAGGTTGAGGTGATCAGGGAAAAGGCATCAGAGGGAGTAAGGATTCTGTCAGAAAGGTTGATAAATGATAAAACTGAAATGTAATATTGAAGGGTTTTGTATACATATTAACAAATAAGGGTAATTCAGTGTTATATACAGGTGTTACAAGTGATCTTATCAACAGATTAAAAAAACACAAAGCAAGGAAATATAGAAATAGCTTTTCAGCCAGGTATAATCTTGATAAACTGGTTTATTTTGAAGAATTTGAAACTATCGGTGAGGCAATTAAGAGGGAAAAACAAATAAAAGGAGGGAGCAGAAAGAAAAAAGTTAACCTAATCAATTCGTTGAATCCGGAATGGAATGACTTAAGAGAGATTCTGGAAGGTTGAATGTGATTGCTTCGTTGCCCCGCCGGGGAGGGACTCCTCGCAATGACGGTATATGCAGGATTAATTTGTTGTCAATTATGTAGTGTCAATAGTAACGCAAACAGTCATTGCGAGGAGCAGGCGACGAAGCAATCTTAATCTAATTACTACATTTGTACCTGAAATATGCAACCCAATAACCGAAAAATAATAGTTGCCATCACCGGAGCCAGCGGATCTCTCTATGCAAAGATCCTTCTCGATAAACTGGTAAGCCTGAAAAATCCACCACAGGAAATAGCTGTCATCTTTTCTGATAATGCAAAAGAGATCTGGGAATATGAAATTGGAGAAAAATACAAGGCAAAACCTCCTGCGAAGGAATATAAAAACAGTTCATTTTTTGCGCCCTTCGCATCCGGATCATCTGATTATGATACAATGATAATCTGCCCGGCATCAATGGGCATGCTGGGACGGATTTCCGGTGGGACATCAGATAACCTTATTGCCAGGGCAGCAGATGTGATGCTGAAGGAGAGAAGAAAATTGATAATTGTCCCTCGGGAGACTCCTTATAATCTTATTCACATAAGAAACATGGAAACGCTTACTCTTGCAGGAGCGATAATCTGCCCGGCAACGCCTTCTTTCTACAGCAAACCTGAAACAATAGATGATCTTGTGAATACTGTTATTGAAAGGATCCTCTCGCTTGCCGGCTTAGAGACAGATACTTACGGGTGGATGGAAAATGACTGACAGGCAGATCATAAAGTTCTTCAGAAAGCATCATGTGCTTACAATAGCCACAACTATGGATAATGAACCATGGTGCGCCAGCTGTTTTTATGTTTACCTGGAGGAGGAAAATGCACTGGTATTCACAACGGATCTGAGCACCAGGCACGGACAGGAATTTCTTAAGAATTCCCTGGTTGCCGGTTCTGTGGCGCTCGAAACAAAGATCATTGGAAAAATACAGGGAATTCAGTTCCAGGGTATTGTCTCTGAACCAGAAGGAGACATGATGGAAAAGGTCCAAAAAGCTTATATCAGGCGATTTCCCGTAGCAATGATTATGGATACCCACCTGTGGATTGTCAGACTCACCTGTATCAAGTATACTGATAACAGGCTGGGGTTTGGGAAAAAAATAATTTGGCCTTGAACTTTCATGTACTCACCCCCAGGCCTTCGCTAAAGCTTCGGCCTGCAAAGCCATCCCCCCTCTCTACTTCGTAAAGAGGGGGCTTAAACGTTTGTATATAAGACAATTCCCCCTCTTTGCCTTAGCACTAATCTTTATACACATCCTGATCTGAGATTAAGTAATGTTTATGAGTAAGACGTCGGAGACGTCCAATTCCAATATCCATGGTAACATCCATGGTAAGGTCATAAATTCTGTTGACAACACCGGAGGTGTTGAATAAAATTGATACAAAAACTATATTCAACCACCTTCCGGGGTTGCATAATATTTTACTAATCCTGCCCCGGATGTAACCGGGGATATTGGACTTTGAAGCCTCCGGCTTCTGCATACTATCGCATAATTAGTTGTTTATCTGAATTATAGGTATATATGTTTAATAATAGCGTCATTCCGAATGAAGCCGACGAAGGAGGCGCAATGAGGAATCTTCTTCTTATAAATATAATCGTTCCAAAGATGTGTATAAAGGGTAGTGCTTTAGCAGAGAGCGGACCGAGTGTTAAGAAACAGCCCTGTGAACCTGTCCCGCCTTAGCGGGAGCTGTTTTAACGAAGGGGCCAGCTTGCAGGAATGGCTGAGCGGAGCGAAGGAAGGGGGTGAGTGTATGAAGGAAAAAATCACCTCCCAAGTTGCTGCTTCACAATCTTCGCTATATATTTCCCCAGTATGTCAAACTCAATATTCACCACCGTTTCCTTTTTGATCTGGTGAAAGTTTGTAACCTCGTATGTGAAAGGAATGATTGCCACCTGGAACGATTTGAGCTGCGAGTTTACCACTGTCAGGCTGACGCCGTTCACTGAAACGGATCCCTTTTCCACGGTGATATAATCATCCTGAAGCGGTTCATATTCAAATGTATAATACCAGCTGCCTCCGGCCTCCACCACCTCAGTGCATACGGCGGTCTGATCGACATGTCCCTGCACCATATGTCCGTCAAGACGCCCGTCAAGCTTTGCGCTGCGCTCGAGATTCACTTTGTCACCAACCTTAAGCAGACCGAGATTGGATTTCTCAAGAGTCTCCCTGATGGCAGTAACAGTATAGGTGTCCTTATCTTTTTTGACAACGGTAAGGCAAACACCGTTGTGGGAAATACTCTGATCAATTTTCAGCTCTTTGGTAAATGAACACTTCATTGTGATATGAAGATTGTCTTTATCCTTTTCAATTTTAACTACCCGAGCAGCTTCTTCTACAATTCCTGAAAACATAACATTACATTTTATTTGCTGAAGTAAAATTAGTCAAATTTCCTAAGGCACATGTACCCTTCCCCCATCCTTCGCCCGGCTCAGGATTTGCCCCCTTCCCTTCTAAAGTAGGGCAGGGGGCTTAAATGATTGTAGATCTGTAGCTTCCCCCTCATTGCTTTAGCAGAGGGCCGAGCGTAAAAAACCAGCCCGGTGAGCCTGTCCCGCCTTAGCGGGAGCTGGTTTAGCGAGGAGCCAGCTTGCAGGTAGGGGGACAAAGGGGGTGGGTATATGTAACAAAAAGTTATAGGGCTAACCTTATTTTTTCTTCTTCCTGATCCTGCTTCTTTCCACAGGAAACCCATCCTTCTTCCATGCAGTAATGCCTCCGTCAAGGTTATAAAGCTTCCTGAAGCCTTTATCATAGAAAAAGAGAAGAGCCTTTTTGCTTCTCCCTCCTGAGTGACAATAACAGAAAAGAGGTAATCCATTTAAAAGTGTATCAGCAGTGATGTCATAACCAACAGATGATGGAAGAAGCAAAGCTCCGTGGATTCTGGATTTCCGGTATTCAAAAAATTCCCGTACATCAATGAGCAGGGCAGAATCTTCCATAAGATACTGAAGATGAAAATCATACGGCTCAAGTGACTGATATTTAACAGAATCAGTTTCTTGTGCAAATACTGAAATATGAAAGAGGAAGTAAAATATAATAGCCCAGGGGTTTTTCATAATCTTATAAATTCAATTATAAAAGTAATTTTTTAATTAATCCCTGTACAAGATATAAAGATTGCTTCGTCTTCCGCTTGGCGGAATCCCCGCAATGATTATAAACTTAACTATCAGCACTACAGTATTGACAACCAATTAATCCTGCATATACCGTCATTGCGAGGAATCCCGCATGAGCGTGACGACAAAGCAATCTCTTTATCCTTAAACAAAATTATTACAGAATTAGCCCCCCTTCAGGGGGGGTGGGGGGTAAATTTTTTACTATCTTTGCCCGTTTCAATTTAGTTTACAGCATAATAACAATGACAAAACGTTTTCCTGAATACAAAACTCTTGATCTTTCAAAGGTAAACAGGGATATTCTGAAAATCTGGGATGATAATGACACATTCCGCAAAAGCGTCCGCGAAATTGACGGAAAAGGTGAATTTGTTTTTTATGAAGGACCTCCCTCTGCAAACGGAATCCCGGGCATTCACCATGTTATGGCGCGTACTATCAAGGATGCAATTTGCCGTTACAAAACTCAGTGCGGGTATGAAGTAAAGCGAAAAGCGGGATGGGATACACACGGCTTGCCGATTGAGCTGGCTGTTGAAAAAGCCCTTGGGATAACAAAGGAAGATATCGGGACAGAAAAAATATCGATAATAGATTTCAATAAAGCATGCAAGAAGGATGTTATTCGATATACCGATCAGTGGGAAGATCTCACCCGCAAAATGGGTTACTGGGTGAATATGGATCACCCTTATGTCACATATGATAACCGCTATATCGAAACACTCTGGTGGCTCCTTAAGCAACTTTATACAAAAGGCTTTCTTTACAAAGGATATACAATCCAGCCATATTCTCCTGCCGCAGGCACAGGATTAAGCTCGCATGAGCTAAACCTCCCCGGATGCTACAAGGATGTGAAGGATACAACCTGTATAGCCCTCTTCAAAGTGATCCGTGATGCAAAATCTGAATTGCTCTTTAACCATATTGATACACCTTCAGTCCACATAATGGCGTGGACCACAACTCCCTGGACACTGCCTTCCAACACCGCACTGGCAGTAGGCAGAGATATAAAGTATATAAGGGTGAGAAGCTTCAATCCTTATTCGGGCGACCCGGTTACTGTAGTACTGGCGAATGATCTTCTCCATTCAATGTTCCCTGAGGCTAATGTTGGCCTTCATTTTTCAGAATACAAACCGGGCGACAGGAAGATCCCTTACAAGGTGATTGATGAATTTTCAGGAAGCAAACTGGAAGGGATTAATTATGAACAGCTTATCGATTGGGTGAAACCGGATGAAGGAGCATTCAGAGTGCTCGCAGGCGATTTTGTTACAACCGAGGAAGGTACAGGTATCGTTCATATTGCTCCTACCTTTGGAGCCGACGACTATAAAATTGCAAAGGAGTATGATGTACCTCCGATGATCCTTAAAAAGAAAGACGGCTCAATGGGACCAATGGTAGACAAAAGAGGATACATGACCACCATTGCTGACCTTGACGAAAAATTTGTGAAAGAGAGAGTCAATATAAACACATATACTGGATTTGAAGGACGACCGGTCAAGAACGAGTATGGAAATAACATTCCTGAAAACGCCGATACTCTGGATGTTGATATTGCAGTGATGCTTAAGCAGACCGGCAGGGCCTTCAGGATTGAGAAACAGATCCACAGCTATCCTCACTGCTGGAGGACCGATAAGCCGGTGCTCTATTATCCTCTGGATGCGTGGTTCATACGTACAACTGCCTTCCGGGAAAGGCTGATAGAGCTAAATAACACGATAAACTGGAAACCAGCTTCAACAGGGACCGGAAGATTCGGGAAATGGCTCGAAAACCTTGTAGACTGGAACCTCTCCAGGACACGTTTCTGGGGTACACCCCTGCCTATATGGGTTACTGAAGACAGGGAAGAAGAGATGTGCATTGGTTCTGCCGTGGAGCTGAAAGATGAAATTGAAAAATCGATAAAAGCCGGATTCATGAAGAAGAATCCGCTCGGGAAATTCACGGTTGGAGATAATTCTGAGGAAAACTATGAGAAATTTGATCTGCACCGTCCTTTTGTTGATGAGATAATCCTTGTCAGTCCTTCAGGGAAGAAGATGTTCCGGGAGCCTGATCTCATTGATGTATGGTTCGACTCAGGCTCAATGCCTTATGCTCAGGCTCACTATCCCTTTGAGAACAAGGAAAACTTCAGTGAAATGTTCCCTGCTGATTTTATAGCAGAGGGTGTAGAGCAGACCAGGGGATGGTTCTTCACACTCCATGCTATAGCCGTGATGACATTTGATTCAGTTGCATTCAAAAATATCATATCAAACGGACTGGTCCTCGATAATAACGGCAACAAAATGTCAAAACGCCTTGGGAATGCAGCGGATCCGTTCAAAACGATTGAGGAATATGGTTCAGATCCTGTGCGATGGTATATGCTTACCAATTCACAACCCTGGGATAACCTGAAATTCGATTCGGCAGGAATCGATGAGGTAAGACGTAAATTCTTTGGTACGCTGTATAATACCTATTCCTTCTTTGCCCTCTATGCAAATGTTGACAATTTCAGATATTCCGAGGAGGATATTCCTGTAAATGAAAGACCTGAAATTGACAGGTGGATCATCTCACTTCTCAATTCACTGGTGAAAGAGGTCGGCAGGTGCTATGAGGATTACGACCTGACCAGGGCAGGACGTGCGATCCAGGATTTTGTCACGGAAAACCTCAGCAACTGGTATGTAAGACTTAACAGGAAACGTTACTGGGGCGGCGATTACGATCAGGACAAAATTGCGGCTTACCAGACTCTCTTCATCTGTCTTGAAACAGTCAGCAGGCTTGCAGCGCCGATAGCCCCGTTCTATATGGATATGCTCTTCCGTGACCTGAATATGCCAACCGGAAAAAACAGTGAAGAATCAGTTCATCTGTCGATGTTTCCTCAATATAATAACAATCTGATAGATAAGGATCTTGAGGAGAGAATGGATATTGCTCAGAAGATATCTTCAATGATCCTTGGCTTAAGGAGAAAAGTAGGCATCAAGGTACGTCAGCCGCTGTCAAAAATAATGATTCCCCTTCCTGATAAAACCTTCAAAAAGAAATTTGAAGCTGTCAGGGACCTGGTCCTTACAGAGGTGAATGTAAAGGAAGTTGAATATATCGACGATACTTCATCCATCCTTGTCAGGAAGATCAAGCCGAATTTCAAGATACTGGGCCCGAAGTACGGGAAACTGATGAAGGAAATAAGCGGTGTTGTTTCAGGTCTGACACAGCATGAAATTGCATCATTTGAAGCTGCTAAGTCACATTCATTCAATATTAATGGTCAGCAGGTAACCCTTACAACTGAAGATGTAGAGATCATTTCCGAGGATATTCCCGGCTGGCAGGTCGCCAATGAAGGCAGGCTCACTGTTGCCCTTGATATTACTGTCACTGAGGAGCTTCGCTATGAGGGTATTGCCAGGGAGTTTGTGAACCGGATCCAGAATATCCGCAAGGAGAATGGCTATGATGTTACCGATAAGATAACAGTACAGATTGAGGATCATGAATTTGTAAGGGAAGCTGTAAAAAGGCATGCTTCTTATATCGGATCGCAGACATTAGCCACTTCGGTCGGGCTGGTTAAATCATTCACAGATAGTATCAGGGAAGTGGAGATTGATGAGGTGATTGTTAAGGTTTGTATTAATAAGGTATAATAAGATGAGTAGTAATGAGATTCCTCATTCCGTCCCGATTGTATCGGGACTCCATTCGGAATGACAAAGTATTTATTATAGAGGAGAGGAAGAAGCGGCGATGAGCTTCAAATATTCTGATTTTGGCACATTATTTTTCGGCTCATCGCCGCTTCTTCCTCTGATTATCCCAAAGATTACTGTCATTCCGAACGAAGTGAGGAATCTCCTGAATATCAATAGTATAGATTTATTTATATACTTTTGTAAAAAGGTTAGTACCAAAGCAAAGAAGGGAAGTGAGGCAATGATAGTTAACAAATATTTGAAATATTTCATAACATCTTCTTAATGAATAATTTATATTTATATTTCTAAAATAATTAGTGATAATAGGTTAAATTCCACGATATTTTAATATTAATTAAAAAATTCTACCTTTGCGCAGAATTAAAACCATGATGCCATGGCTGAGAAAACAAGATATTCGGATGACGAGCTTGAGGAATTCAGGCAGATCATCCTTGCGAAGCTGGATAAAGCCAGGAAAGACTATGAAATACTCAAGTCCAGCATAACTCACGAAGAGAGCAATGATACAATGGATACCTCACCCACTTTTAAAGTGCTGGAAGAGGGGGCAACAACTTTATCAAAAGAAGAAGCAGGCAGACTGGCCCAGCGTCAGCTCAAATTCATACAGCATCTGCAGGCTGCGCTTGTCAGGATTGAGAACAAAACCTACGGGATTTGCCGGGAAACAGGTAAACTGATCTCAAAGGAAAGGTTACGGGCTGTTCCGCATGCAACCTTGTGTTTTGATGCGAAGATGAAACAGAAATAAATCCGCCTTCGCCAAGGCTTCGGCGGACGAAGAGCGTTAATTATACTTCAGATACAGGCCGCTTCAGAAATGGGGCGGCTTTTTTATGCTCATGTACTCACCTCTTTCTCACCTCCTCTGAATCACACGTACCCACCCCCTTAATCCCCCTCCCTACTTCGTAAGGAGGGGGAAACCGCTGGTTTACAACTGAGTAGCCCCCCTCTTTGCTTTAGCAGAGAGGGGGGTTGGGGGGTGAGTACATGTGATTAAAACACAGAACGAAAATAATCTATGGTTTTGGAAAGTCCCGCTTCCAGATCAACCTTCGGCTGCCAACCCAGAACACTCTTTGCCAGCCCGATATCCGGCTTCCTCTGCTTCGGATCATCCTCTGGCAGAGGCATATAAGTTATCTTTGACTTTGAACCGGTCATTCTGATGATCATTTTTGCCAGTTCATTGACGGATACTTCAACGGGATTGCCGAGATTGACAGGTCCGGTAAAAGTGTCCGGAGTATCCATAAGCCTGATCAGTCCTTCAATAAGGTCATCCACATACTGAAAGCTTCGTGTGTGGGAGCCATCACCGAAAATAGTGATGTTCTCGCCTTTCAATGCCTGAACAATGAAATTTGATACAACCCTGCCATCATTGGAATTCATGCGGGGGCCGTATGTGTTAAAGATCCTTGCTATCTTAATACGGACCTTATTCTGCATATGGTAATTCATGAAAAGCGTTTCCGCGCATCTTTTTCCCTCGTCATAGCATGCCCTGGCTCCCAGGGTATTCACATTACCCCAGTATTCTTCGGGCTGCGGATGCACGGTGGGATCGCCATAGATCTCGCTTGTTGATGCCTGCAGGACCTTTGATCGGGTCCTTTTTGCCAGCCCGAGAGTGTTTATCGCTCCCATTACGGAGGTTTTTATTGTCTTGATGCCGTTATATTGATAGTGTACAGGTGAAGCGGGACATGCCAGGTTGTATATTTCGTCCACTTCGAGATATATTGGCATTGTAATATCATGCCGGACAACCTCAAAATGATGATTATCAAAAAGATGTATAATATTTTCCTTTGATCCGGTGAAATAATTATCGAGACAGATCACATCATTGTTCATATTAAGTAGCCTTTCACAAAGATGTGATCCGATGAATCCGGCACCGCCGGTAACTAATATACGTTTCATACTGCTTTTATTTGATAATTACAAATTTAATAAAAGAGAGCAGATATGACATGTACTCATCCCCCAGCCCCCTTTTGGGTCAAATGTACCCACCCCCTTTGTCCCCCTCCCTCCTTCGCAAGGAGGGGGAGAGAACAGAATGGAAATAAGAATTATCTTTGAATTTAATACCATTTAATACAATGTAATTTCATGGACGAAGTCCACAAAATACTTAAGTTACCAAAGCCGGTCCTACCCAAGTGGTACGCAATCTACACCCATCCCCGTGCTGAAAAACTTGTCTATACCCGTCTTGTTGAGATAGAAATCGAAACATTCCTTCCCCTTCAGAAGACCTATCGTCAGTGGAGTGACAGGAGGAAGATGATAGAGAAGCCATTGCTTTCATCGTATGTGTTTGTGAAGGTTATACCGGTTGAGTTTCCGAAAGTCTACAAGACAATCGGAGTAGTCAAATTCGTTTCTTTTGAAGGACATCCGGTTGCCATTCCCCAGAACCAGATTGATAACCTCAGGCTGCTGGTCAACAGTGATGCGCAGATTGAAGTTACATCGGAAAAATTCGAAAAAGGGAATAATGTTGAGGTTATGACCGGCGCTTTGAAAGGGCTTACTGGCGAGCTTATCAGGATAAAAGGGAAGAACAGGGTTGTAGTCCGGATCGATAAATTAGAACAAAACATAATTCTGACTATACCGGTGACTTTCCTCAGGAAGCTATAAAATGATAAATTACTAATTGGTATGTCGGTACGGCGGTGCGAGGATGCTTACAGCAGCCCTTTGTATTTGATCTCTGAATCCAAAATCTTTTAATAATGACGCTGATTTACTAATTTTATAAATTCTTACAGCAAGTTCTTTGGCAAGTTGCCAGACACGGAGTTTTCTGAAATTACCCATAATACAGCGAGTTTAATTTGAAAAATTTTCTTAATTATACAATTCCACATGTATAATAATATTTCAAAAATAATCAAAATAAATAAATTTAACAACCGCCATCCCGCCCTTCCGCTTCGCGGAATCTACGCTTCGCTTCGATCTCACCATCGCACCATCATACCGTTGAACCAATAAAAGTATGTTTTCCAATTCCGACATAGCAGAATACTACGACACTACCAGGATCCATTATTACCGCTGGTGGAAACTTGGCGAAAACCTTTCGTTGCATTACGGGATCCGGGATGAAGGGGTAAAAAGCTTTGCGGAATCACTTATCAATACCAATAAAGTGATGATGGAGATAAGCGGGATCACTTCATCCGATAAAATCCTTGATGCCGGATGCGGAGTAGGCGGAGCTGCATTTTGCCTGAACAGGATGAAAAATGTCGAGGTCACTGGTATTTCACTGAGCGGGAAGCAGATACAGGCTGCTGTTGAATATGCTGTAAAGAATAACCTTTCAGATAAGGTCTCCTTACAAGTAATGGATTTTACTCAAACAACCTTCTCTGATGAAAGCTTTGATGTTGTCTGGGCCTGTGAAAGCGTCTGTCAGGCTCAGGACAAGACAGCATTTATAAATGAGAGCTACAGAATACTGAAAAAAGGCGGAAGACTTGTTATCTGTGATTATTTTCTTCCGGAAGACAACCGGCATGACAAATACTCATGGATCAGGAAATGGTGTGATATCTGGGCTATTTCAGGACTGATCACCCTGGTTGCTTTCAAAGCCACACTTAAAGCCAACGGATATAATGAGATCAAGTCATTTGATTATACAGATAAAATAGTGAAAAGCTCGAAACGTATGTATTTCTCATCCCTTTCCGGAGCTGTACCGTCAGTCATTTATAATCTTCTTCATCCAAAGGTTACAAGATTTGCAAAGACTCACTATAAAAGCGGGTATTATCAGTACAGAGCGCTCAGAGCAGGATTATGGAGGTATGTGATTATGAGCGCAATAAAATAAAAAGTCTTGCAATTGTTCAATCACTACAATCGTTGTACCGTTGCACCGTTGTACCATTGTACCGTCATAGTTCCGTCCCCTTCTGTCTGATCTTAATCTTAAATGAATTAGGTATTTTCTTTTCGCTTATAAGTATCAGGTACCCTCCGCCCCCAGCCCCTGACAGCTTCCATGCCAGCGCTCTATCCCTGTACTGGTCAATGATTTTTTTAATCTTGGGATTCACCATTTTAGGGAACATCCTCACCTGAGCATGAAATGAATCGAGGAATCCTTTTGAAAATATTGAAATATCTTTCGCAATAAGTCCCTCCCAGGCCAGGTCCGCTGCTGAAGTAAGAAACTTTACATTTTTTGTATTGATATTTGTGTCGGACAGGACACCAAAATTAGCTGGACGAGGCCATAAGGTCACCATAAACAATCTCTCCTCCAGCCATTTAATAATGTCTGTATCTGAAATTGTTTCAAATTTCGATGGCCAGTATTTCCCTTTCTCATAATAGAATTTATTTATACCGGGCATAGTGATCCCTATTGAATCCTGCGATCCGCTGACTTCTCTGGTTCCCGGATCGTTATCATACCTGAAAAGTGTCTTTGCCAGCTTTTCAGGCTTTTCCGGGGGCAAATGATCATTCCAGAGCTCAATCGCTTTTTCCCTTGTGGATGTTGCCATTCCCGACCGTTCATTGAATTCAATTGTAGGTTCTATTGATGCTGTAATAGCCGATCCGGGGTGGTATTTTGAAACATAAGGCTGATCAATCCAGGTACCTGCCAGGTCGATCCTGTAGGGCATAGGTTTGACGGTCCTCAGTTCAGTACTGGAACGCGTGGGCAGGTTTGCATGAGGTATCCTCTTTAATACTTTATATTCGATTCTCATTTCCCTGCAGAGCCTCTCTTTTTCAGGAGTATGACCGTCCTCATTGACAATTAGTATATCAGGCTTAACTTCTTTTATTGTCCCTAGAAAATCAAGCAGTCCGCTCCCTTTATTAATAATAACTTTTTTTACACATGCGAGTGCATTGAGCATATAAGCACGTTCATCCTCGGAGTTTATCGGTTCTCTTCCCTTCAGTTCCTTTAATGTCCTGTCAGAACCGAGTCCGATATACAGATCCCCGTATTCTGCAGCCTCTAGTAAAAAGGCTACATGACCCGAATGTAACATATCAAAACAACCGGAAACAAAGACTTTTTTCTTTATGTTGCGCATAGCGGGTAATTTATTTAGTAAACAAATTTACTTAAAATTACATATTGCACTATTAATACTTGGTAGCTAGAGAATATTGAAAGTTTTTTTGTTCTTTCTTTTTGCGGAAAAAGAAAGAACCAAAGAAAAGCCGCCGAAAATGACAACTGCAGCCTGTTTGTCCGCCCGCTACACATAGCTTTTATGCTCCACCAAACAGGCTGCAGTTCGCTCCATTTTCGGTTCGCCCACGCGCTATTACTAAGTTAATTTTGTTATAGATTATCTCTCTCTTTATTTTAGAATATATTGAGCTTATTATGATATAAAATAAGATTGGAAAAATAAAAGATTCTTCTAGATTTCTCAAAATAGGATATTATAAAATGAATTTAATAAATGAAGGTGCGGTGGCAAAACCGGAAACGGTGCGAAGTAAATCATTTCCGGCCATAGTTCGGGAAGGCTTGTGGGTAAAGGAAATGATTTACTTGTCGTTTCCGGCGTCCTTTTCTTTGGTTCATTACTTTTGGACGAGCAAAAGAAATGAACAATCACTTTTGGGCAAGCAAAAGAACCGAGGAAGGCTTTAGCCTGACGAGTTCGGCGAAGCCAAATGAACATCTTCTTTAGACGAACAAAGAAAGAACAAATAATTTAATAATTTTATTTCTTCTTTGAAGGTTAAAAGTAATTTATAAAATACCACATAATGGAATATTTAAAGAAATCAACTCATTCAACCTACAAACGTTACTGTAAAGTTTTAAAATTACAGGACAATAAGAACCTGATAAAAAAATACATTAACATCCATAAACCCGAAAACATCTGGACTGAGATCCCAAAGGGCATCAGGGAAGTCGGCATCATCGACATGGAAATATATCTTCATGGGAACCTGGCATTCATGATAATGGATACCGTCCCCGATTTTGATCATGACAAAGCCATGAAAAAACTTGCATCCCTGCCCCTTCAGAAGGAATGGGAAGAATATGTATCTCAATTTCAGCAGGCAGGGGATAAGGCGGCCACGCCGGAGAAATGGCAGCAAATCAAAAGAATATTCAAATTGGGATGATTAACTGATAGTTCCGTTCTACTTGTTCCTGGTTCAAGATTCAAGATTCAAGATTCAAAATTCAAGATTAGTGGTTTATTGATATTTAGAGCCTTTGAGGTTGCTGCGCTTCAGATAGGAAATAAATCCGGAAATTTGTTTGCTGAGTGTTATGGTTCTATGTGTCAGATCATTAAGTGTTTCCGTATCAATATATCCATAATCAAATGCTCTGTAGGACTGGGATCTGCACTCGCCACAGGATCCTTTTGCAAAACTTAGAAACTGAATAAATTCTTTATTGCCGTTCCGTTCGAAACCTTCAGCTATATTATCCATTACTGATCCTGAAGAAGTTCTAATCTGATCACAAAGTTTATAATCTCTGCAAAACAGATCATTTTTTGTAATAATAAAAATATCCTTACAGAGTTTTCTGGCATCCTGCCAGATTAGCAAATCTTCAAACCTTGTTACTTTCATAATAGTATAGCACATTAATTTTAGAAATGCACATTAAGACATCTGCTAAACTATTAATAACCTTATAATTTCACAAATTTAAATCATCTTTTTTCTTTGAACCTTGAATTTTGAACCTTGAATCTTGAATTTCTTATCTGCTCCTCGCATGATGAAACAAAATATTCCACCACGATTTCCAGAAATATCTGAAATCTGTAAAAATCGGATGCCTGTCATATGAATCCAGGTATTTTAGCTCCGATAGCTGAATCTGTTCAAGATCCTCTGGCATATCAGCATAGAAAGGCGGAATTAGTCCGGGTTTGTATTTTATCCTTCTCTCCCTGATATCTTCTTTGTAAAGTTCAAAATACTGCTTGCTTAACGGCCGCACGCCAACAAGCTTCATATCACCCTTAAAAAAATTCAGCAGCATTGGCAGTTCATCAAGCCATATCTTCCTGCAGACCGCCCCCCATGATGTTATCCTGAAGTCGTTTTTAAACTTACCTCCGTTCTGTAGATCATGAAGACGATAAACATAATCCTGGATATATTCCGAGTATGGATGCATTGTCCTCAGCTTATAGACTTTTATCAGCTTGCCATTCTTCCCTACTCTTGGCAAAGCGATCATGGGACCATAGATATTTTCATTTTTTGGAAGAGGATCCCCTCTCTTTTTTGCTTCGATGCAAAGATAGTTCCCCAGGAAGGATTCCTGTCTTATCCTGAACCCCCCCCTGCAGAGCCGACCAAGCGCTTCCGCACGGCTGATAACCGCATTATTTCCGTGAGTAAGAGTGAAATATAACAGACGAGTAATTTTAAGTTTAGGCAGGACACGCTTGACAATAAAATCAAAGAAGTAATAAATATAATTCAATACCGGCCAGTATTTTTTCAGGATCCTCTTCTTTCGCTGATCCTTTGTTTCAACACAGCAGAAAAAATATCCCTTATCCTCCAGCTTCCTGTTAACGGCATCAATAAAATCGTCAAGCTTCTTTATATCATTGATCCTGTGAAGGTTAATAATATATTCATATTTCTTTTCGTGGAGGCTTGTAATATTGAAAATAGTGGTGGTGGAGAGAACAGCCGTACGATCTGTAAGCTTGGGCCCTGTCATTTTAATTATAGCCTCTGCCATTTCTGGTCCCGACTCATTCTCAATGGCGTTGATAATATCCGGATGCACTTCAACGACACTCTCAATATGGTTCCCGTTTATTTCGCTTACGAGATCATACTCGCTTGGCTTCCTGTATGATCTGTATTTTTCATACTCCTCATAATCCTGAAGTGAAGCTTTTTTATATGCTATATAAACAGATCCAATTATCAACTCAAGGAATGTTGCAACAATAGCTGTTCCCAGAACAATTAATCGGGAATAATCATAATCTCTGAAAGTGTACATTAACAACGCAGTGATTGCCAGGGAGATAATATTGCTGCTTAAAACCCTGTTAAAAAGCGTTGAGAAGTTAATGATTTTGCCCCGGTGCATTTTCCCGTTGATCAGTGACACGATTATCCATATAACTGCAAGGGTTAAAAAAAACAAACTATGTGAAGGGAGATATGATTTCAGGCTGGCCGGTTTAATCCATACCATTGCCAGGAACGATATCGCCAGGATGATGATATCAGCGAATAAAGTTATTATTCTGAACCTGCGTTTCTCCATTTTATCCCCCGGTTTGGGAATGTGAAGTAAGTAATAATAAAGCCAAATTGTTCAAATATGACCTTATTATTAACCTGATAGTTGCATGACTCCCTTGTGCACTGAATGAGCTCCTCTTCTGCAGCTCTGTACGAACTACTCCCGGCTGCTCTGTACAAACTACCTTTCAACCCCCCTGCTGCCCTGTACGAAATACCCCCCAACTCCCCTGCTATTCAGTATAAACCACCCCCCAACCCCCCTGGAGGGGGGCTAATACAGTTACATATGGAAAATTTGTATATTTGAGATGTCACTGCATTTTATTTTAAATGAATACCAGATTTGAAAGGATGAGCATGTTCTATGGTGCCGGATCAAAAACATTTGAAACGGCAAAGATTTTAAGAAAAAATATGACATTGCCTGAATTGATCCTATGGAAAAGGTTAAAAGACAAAGACTTATTTAAAGTTAAATTTCGACGGCAGCATCCCATTGACATTTTTATTGTTGATTTTTATTGTCATGAATGCAAACTCGTTATAGAATTAGATGGCGAAATCCATCAGGAGAATGAAAAGAAGGAATATGATAATGGCAGAACAGCTGAGCTTGAGAGATTTGGAATAAAAGTTATCAGATTTTCAAATTATGAAATTCTTTATAATATTGATTCTGTTGTTACCAGAATCCACAAAATAATTACAGAATTAACCCCCCTTTAGGGGGTGTAGGGGGGTATTAAAATCCAAAAGTAACTCCAAAATTAAAGGTATTCTTTCTCCCATAAAAATAATCCGGACACCACCTGACATCCCCGCTTACATCACTGTAAACGAAAGAGCTCCATACATAAAGATCATTTATAACCTGATAAGAAGCTCTTAAACCTATCGTTGTACTTCGCCAGTTAATGGAATCTAAAGGTGGATTCCCTAACCTGGAACCTCCAAGTTCATTATAATCCGGGCCCCGGACCGCATCAAGGAAATACAATTTTATGTCCATGGTTCGTATTGGACGATAATCCAGAGCAACATACCACTCTCTTGAGTTATCCCTCAGGTAATGGCCGAGGTTATAATTATTTGATTCGAAAGTAGTTGTTGTCACATAATGCTGATACGTCAGCGGATAGGTATATGTAAATTCCGTAGTAAATGACAGGTTCTGAACAGGGAAATTACTTAGTTTGAATCCTGTTTTCCAGCTTACAAAATTCCATTCATCTTTATCAAAGATCCTTTTTACCGAAAGCTCATCTACAAATAAGGTTGCATATAGATGCAGGTTTCTGATCTGGCGTGAGCTTATATCGAAAAACATCTGGGAATTCATATTGTTTATCCCGGATGAAACAGAATGATCAACCGATTTATAGAACATAAGAGGCAAAAGGAAAGCCGGATTGAGAGTTGCATTGTCATAAATGATACTGTTTCCGGCTGAGATATTAAGGTATTTAAAAGGAGTAAATGTTATAAGATTAGCTGCCATGAATTTCCTGTGATATACTTCCCGGTAATCGGTTCCGTAGCTGTTTGTAACCCAGAATGATCTTGAACTATCGACGACCATTGAATTAAGCCATCCGTGGATATAGTTGAAATTAAACCACTTTACCGGATTAAGCTGAAGTCTCAGATGCACAAATGACGGATTATTCCCCCCGAAGATATTTGCCCCGTTATAATTATTTCCCCATTCAAAATTATCCTTTACCAGTCCTGCGTTGCCCCATTTCCATGAGTAAGTCACCCCTCCCTGCATCTCGCTCCAGTCGGTAGATCCTTTAATATGACCACCTTCCCTCTGTGTAAGATATTCCGGCAATCCCAGCAGCGGCTTCTCATGATTATCCCGGAGCGATGCATAAAATCCCCATTTACCTACATAAGCCCTCGCTTCCACTCCATTCCGCCAGTATGTAGCCTGTCCTGAAGAGTTTGTAAACAACTCCCCTCCCAGAATCGGATTAATGGTAAATGAAAACAACGAATCCTTATAATAAAACAAATCTCTCCTGTACCTTACCATCATACCGTCATACCGTCGCACCGTCGCACCGCCAAACCATTTAACCGTTGTACCGTTGTACCGTTGTACCGTTGTACCGTTCTCAAGCTCCTTCCCAAAATCCCCCATATAGAACTCAAGCTCCTTCTGTTGCCTCCGGCTCAGTTGATCCCTTTTCTCCTCAGCTTCTTTAAGGCAGTTCGCAATAAACGATCTTGAATATGGTTTTACTGCAGAATTGATCGTAATTACCTGGCTGTTTGCCAGTTCGTCAAGAAATTCATATATATATATGTTTTTAACGGAATGCGGTACATCTTGAGATGAAACATATACCCAAGCATAACATAGGATTATTATGATGAATTGATTTTTGAAGCAGATGCTCTTCATCTGGATATTGTTTGAAATCAAAGGTATAAATTCTTGTTCATTTCTTTTGCTTGCCCAAAAGAAACGAACCAAAGAAAAGGGCAGCCTCAAATCTTTTTTGGGATTAACATTTTGTCAGCTGCCCACGCAATACAACTCGTCGTCTCCTCGTCTTCGCTCGGAGCCTCCTCAAACAGTATTGCTTACTGGTGCCATACGCTTCGCAGCCAACAAAATGGCAATCTTTATCCAAAAAAGATTTGAAGGCACTTCTCGCCTTACGGCGATTTTGGTCAGTTTGTGATTCTTAAAAAATATGCTTTAAACAGCATTCTTACTAAACCACACAAAATACAATTATTAAATTGATTATTAAAAAGGAATGTGTGAGGGCAAACCGAAAACGGTGCGAACCACAGACTGTTTGGTGGCGGGGAAAGGCATTGTGTAGCGGGCGGACAAACAATCTGGGGTTGTCGTTTTCGGCGCCCTTTTTTGGTTCATTTTTTGGGCGAGCAAAAAATGAACATAACAACTATTTGGAAGACGAATCACAAAAAGGTCTGAGGGAAAGGATTTTAAAAATATCTCGTATGCTAAATGGTTTGCGAAATTCACAAAAGAGACCAGACTAAATTTTCTAAACCTTTAAACCCCTCAACCTTTAAACATATAACATTTTCCGCCCCGTGCCTCACGCCTCGTGCCTCATGCCGCGTACCCGTTTCAAAAAAAAGAGCACTCTTCGCCCTCTTTTCTATTTTATTAATATTGTTCTTGCCCTTCGCTCTTTGCCCTGCGCCCTGTGCATGATAATCAATTCATTCTTTAAAATCAAGTATTGCCCTAAGACATCTTTCCGCCGTCCTGCCGTCCCATAACTCCGGACGTACAGATATTCGCAATTTTTCAAGAGCTGTGTGATATTCCTGTTTGATCCTTTCAATGTTATTTCCCACAAGAACGCTTACCCCGCCATGCTCGCGGAGCGTTACGGGACGTTCAGTATTCCACCGAAGTGTAAGGCATGGGGTCCCCAGAATTGTACATTCCTCCTGCAATCCGCCGCTATCGGTCAGCATAATACGGGCTTCCATGTTAAGCTTGAGCATCTCAATATAGCTTAATGGTTCAAGCAGAATAAGGTTTTTCAGATCTGTTAGGTTTTTAAATAAATCAAAGGTCTCTAACATCTTCCGGGTCCTGGGATGAAGTGTCCAAATCATTGTTCTTTCCGTACAAACCTCCTCAGTAATGAACCGGACTATAGGCTCAAGTATTTCCTTACTGTCAACATTTGACGGCCGGTGCAAAGTCAGAATGGCAAAATCGCCGTGTACCTCGCACCGCGCGCCTCGCACCCGCCGCCCCGGAATGATATTCTTGGCTATTATTTCATCTGTATCAAGTCGTTCTGCCTTTTCCCGGTTAGCCTCCAAAGTATCTATCATTATGTTTCCGACAAACTTTATCTTATTTTCCGTGACGCCCTCTTTCCTGAGATTTTCTGAAGAGATTAAATCCGGTGTAAGAAGAAGATCAGATATCCTGTCTGCAACCAGCCTGTTAATCTCCTCTGGCATCGACATATCACCAGAACGAAGTCCTGCTTCGATATGGCAGCATTTAATGTGTTCTTTCTTTGCGGTAACCGAGCAGGCCAGTATGGCATTTACATCTCCCACCACAATTACCCAATCAGGTCTTTCGGTCTTCAGCACCTTCTCGAAGGCTATCATTGTCTGCCCCACCTGTTCGGCATGTGTTCCCGAGCCTACTCCGAGGTTAATATCGGCTTCAGGAATGTCTAACTCCTCAAAAAAAGTTTTTGACATACGGTCGTCGTAGTGTTGGCCGGTGTGGACAAGGAGGTGGGTTATTGACTCATTATTATGGGAGTGCGGGAGAGCGGGAGTGCGAGAGAGGGAGATGGATTTGTTATGATTTTCTATTGCTCTGATGAATGGAGCGATTTTCATGAAGTTTGGGCGGGCGCCGACAACGGAGATTATTTTCATTGGTTTTTGAAGGTAAAAATATGATTTTTATTCGAATTCACTTGCTGGGAAACAGGATTGCTTCTCCCGCTGCGCGGGATCGCAATGACAGTTTTTCTTATTATGTATAAATGAAATTTCGTACCTTTCGTTTGTGAAAGCCATTCCGGCAAAAGATGAAAACATAATATATTGAAGATGGACAACTTTCATCACTCAATTGTTTATTTTATTCCGTACGATCCTGATGTAAATAATACTAACCATTATTTGTCTGATAATTATGAAAAACAATCTAAAAACAAAAAACCACACGACTGACCTTACCAGTCACTTGCAGAAGATCTTTGAACGACTGGTCATCAAAGCCGTTATCTTCGGAAGCTTCATCATTCTTGCAGGATGTGCCACGGTAAAATTTTACTCCGATCCTGATCTGAAGAATGAAACCGGACTGCGCTATTATACCCTCAAACCCTATCTTCTTGTGGAATACAGGGCAGAGAAAGATAATACGGTCAAAACATCTGTCGTGTATCTGCCGGACCTGGCAAATCCACAGTACCTGGAGTTTAAAACCGGCATAGGTTCAAATGATATTAAGCTGACATTCACGAACAGCTCGCTTACCTCTTACGGGGTGGTCAGTGAATCAATGTTCTCAGAGACCCTTGAAGCCGTTGCAGCCATGCTTTCAAAGAGTGCTTATGCTGCCCAGGGATTCACCGGACCAGGAATGTCTGATACTGATGAATCCGGTACATACTTTAAGATTTATGAAATTATTCCCGGCCGCGACGGAACAACCATAAAAGAAATTATTCCTCTTAAAGGACCTTAAACCTTGAATCTGGAATTTGGAATCTGAAATTTATTGTCATGAATCCCAACATTCTAAACAGGAAAATAACCATTAGCGGACTTTCCCATCAGGTGGGAACCGGCTGGCTTTCTCCCCTGCCTGACCTCCGCGATTATACCAACACTCACACTGAAATTAAAGTCTTTAACAGGAAGCTGGGTCTGACAGCCAAAAACCACAGGCAGCAGACCATGGTTGATCTCAGGGAGTGGTGCTCCCCGGTTGAGGACCAGCTTAGTCTCGGGTCATGTACTGCCCATGCAGGTGTCGGCATAGTTGAGTATTTTGAAAGAAGGGCATATGGAAAGCATATTGAAGCTTCAAGGCTCTTTTTGTATAAAGCCACAAGAAACCTTATGCAGGTCACCGGCGACACCGGCGCATGGCTCAGGGACACAATGGGTGCACTGGTTTTGTGCGGCGTGCCGGCTGAAAAATACTGGCCATATAATGTCGCGGACTATGATAAGGAGCCCGGGAGCTTTGTCTATTCACTGGCCGATAATTACCAGTCGGTAAAATATTTCTGTCATGATCCGCTCTCCTCCGCTACAGCTACGGAGAGCAAAGCAGGGAGCGAAAGGCAAGACGTTCTTGATTCTGTGAAAAAATATCTTGAGGCAGGCATCCCCTCCATGTTCGGCTTCTGGGGTTTTCAGTCGTTTGAAGACTCTGATACGCCGGGCGATATACCCTGGCCCTGTAAGGAAGAATCAGCACAATGGGGACATGCGGTTGTTGCGATGGGTTATGATGATAACCATATTATAAAAAACACAAGATGTAACACCGAAACAAAGGGAGCTTTACTGATACGTAATTCCTGGGGCGGCGCCTGGGGCGAGAAGGGTTACGGATGGCTCCCGTATGAATATGTGCTTAACCGTCTGGCACTCGACTTCTGGTCGCTACTGGAGATGAAGTGGATAGATAGCGGAGAATTTGGAATTTGAAACCTGGAAGCCGGAATTTCGTCATTTCAAAAACGACGGCAACCCGTTCTTGCCGGTTTTGATCTTATAGGTGAATTTAAAATTCAGGAAATAGTAAATGTCGTTCGATTTTGAATAGATTGAAGAATAGCCGTCGATATTATCCGAAAAGGCATATCTGCCACCTAATTCCACTCCGAAATTAAAAATACCTGAATAGTTAAAGTCTGCTCCCAGTCCGACAGGTATGACAGCGGTAAAGCCGTCTGGTTTTGTTACAAATGGAGCAAGATTATCATTAGGTTTGACATGGTATGATAGTCCTCCTATGCCGGCAAAGACATAGAAGTCGATCAATGAGAAGAATGACAGGGAAGGATTCCCTACTCCTTTTGTTACCAGGAAGCTGCTTTCCCCCTTGTTCTTTATAATATAATATTCACCTGTCAGGGAAGGTTCAAAAAAGAATGTCCTCGATTCAAATTCTCTCTCCACGTTAGAACCTCTCTCATCTGTAGTATGAAAATACCCGAATGTAAGGTTTAGCCTTGCCGACACATCATCCAGTATCCGGTATTTAAAGCTGGTATTTATACTGAGACTGGTATGCCTGAAGGAAAAATCCTTTAGTCCCAATATATTTTCGCCCCTTGAGAATCCGCCGATATCGCCGAAGAACTGAGTGGTACACAGTCCGGCAGACACCTCATATCTTCTGAGTTTCCACAGCTGGGCATTTGCCCCGGTATGGATTAAGGAAAGCAGAAGAATGATGATAATTGACTTTCTCATAATAATGGCATTTATAATTACGATACTCTTCCCGGCACCCTAAGCCTTCTGATAATCAAAGTTACGAAAAAACCTGAAACGAGATATAAATTAAGGTCGCTGGGTTTTGTCCGATAAATCGGGATCTTCGCTTCGCTTCGAGGTCCTGGTTCCTGGGTCTCTGGGTACCAGGTTAAGAATTCCAG
>Ga0307379_10000443_pt1 | contig 69960 bp, 66 predicted proteins | sample UN2MG_FD_202237 | JGI IMG/M metagenome (GOLD analysis project Ga0307379, IMG submission 202237) | Soil microbial communities from Risofladan, Vaasa, Finland - UN-2 | ecosystem: Environmental > Terrestrial > Soil > Coastal area > Acid sulfate soil | place: Finland: Risofladan, Vaasa | collected... | reverse complement strand
TCGTCGAGCCTCACCGCCGGGCCTTCAACCTGGTACCACATGTACGTGATCTGGTCGCCGTCCGGATCGCTGCTCGCGCTGCCGTCGAGCTGCGCCCAGTCGCCGACATTGGCTTCCTGTGAAACTCCCGCGTTTGCAACCGGCGGGCGGTTCTCGGATGGCGCCTGGTCGCAGGTCGAGTACCTCACCCAGTCCCACCACGACACGGACTCAGCTCCCAGGAACATTGCGATGTTCGGCGAGAGAGGCGAATCCAGTAGGAGATCGTAGTCCACCTCGTGAATAGGCTGGCCGTCGATTAAGAAACGCGCCTTTCCCGACTTGTTCACCTCCATGCCGTATTGATGGTAGACGCTCCAGTCGAGCCAGATCGTGGTACAGCCCGGTCGCGAGTCGCATACCACTACATCCTTCTCCTCCGTGCCCGTCTGGTGTTCGAGCCTTATCTCGGCGTACTTTTGACCGTCGCTTATTCCGATGCTGGCGCTGACATATGTGCCGGGGATGAAAAACTCCTCCACCTTAAGCATCGTCTCCATCGAGTACGATTCGGCCGTGGCGAAGGCCTCGTCGTTGCGGCGGTAGTAATGAAAACCAAACGGACTGTTCACCGGTATCACGAGCTGACATTCGGAGATGAACGGCTCGCCCTGGCTGCCGGGAGCTTCTTCCCAGGGATATTGCTGGGCCGGGTCGTCGGGCAGCAGGCAGCCATCGTATTCGACCTCGTGCAACGGCACCTCACAGGGCAAGACGGCCCCGGCCGGGCTTGAGCAGAAGATCAACGCGAGCGAGACGGCGGCGAGGCGTATGCCCCCCCCCCTGTAAAAATGAGCTGCTAACCAAGCCCTGCCGACCGAAGAACACGCTCTTCATGATCGCCCTCCCGCGCAAGTGGTTTTGAGACTCTGAGTCTCGCCTGTTCGATTCTCAATTCGCTCATTGTAACACAAACGGCGGCGAAAAATTTTACAACCTGGAATTTGGGTATGGAAATGTGCGCACGAACGGTCGCGGGAGATTTGTGTGCGCTTGTCGGCACGCTCTATTAATATTTTCTATTTTTTCAGGTCAACGAAGACTGTGTGTACTTTGCCGGCCTCGATACGCACTCGTACGCGTCGGGACAACCCGAGGGCTTCGTTCTTTAAAGTCAGGGTGTGACTTCCGGCCGGCAGCTTGACGTTCATCTGCGGCGTCGGACCGATTTTCTTGTTGCCTAAAAAGACCACCGAGAAGGGCTCGGAATTGATCCGCAAGGTTCCGGTCTTGCCTGGAACGTTCTTGACCACGTGCCTGACGAGCTTACTGGGCGGCTTTTTCACCCGATGCTTGACTTTAGGTTTCTTCAACGGCTTCTTCGTGGGCTTCTTCACGGGTTTCTTGACGGTATCTGTCGAGGGTTTATCAGCCACGCGAGTCTTGCCGCCATCTAGCGCGAGTGCAGCGCTTCCGGCATCGGCCGAGCCGGGATCTGAGGCCGCCGCAGTCGAGGGATCTGCTGCCTCGGGCCGGCCGGCGTCGAGATCTTCTGCGCCCGCATCGAGGGTCGCGATTATCAGGCCGGCGTCGATTTCGACGGATCCTACCTGCTTGCGGGCGGTGGAATTCTCTGTTGTCGGGGGCCGGGTCAGGAAAAACCAGGCCACCGCGCCGACCACTATCAGGCCTAAAAACGCCAAGGCTATCTTGAGAGCCAGGTTGCTTTTGGGAAAAGCGGCTGCCTGGAGCTTTCCCGTGGCGACAGGCCTTTCCTCGACCGGCGCCCGCGGCGGAGTCTCGGTCGCGGCATCCAGTTGCAGTCGTGTTTCGCCCTTCATCCAGGCCTCGGCGAGATCTTCTGCGGATCCGGAGCCGGAGGCCTGTTCGGTCGCCTTTAGCATCCTGGTTTCGGCCGCCAGCAAGGCTGGATCGTACTTCGAGGCTTCGCCGCCGACCGCGGGCGCCTGTTCGCATTCCTGCAGGAGCTTGGTCTCGGCGGAGTGCAGCACGGGATCTCTCTCGGCCGGCGGTTTTACTGCCGGCGCTTCATTGTCCGTCTGCAGAATCTTGGTCTGGGCCGAAAGCAGCGCGTCGTCTTTCGCGACGGCCGGCCGGCTCGGATCCGTGGGACGGGAGGAGTCGGGCGGCTCGGTACGGTAGTCCGGTAGATCGAGCATGTGAAAGGCTACTGCTTCGCGCTCGGACAGGGCCGGTTTCTTTTCTTTCGCCGCGGGCGGCACGATCGCTGCCGCGGTTTCCGCGTCCCGGCGGATGGCCCTTATGGGAGTGGGCTGGATGGTGCGCGGCCGAGCGTCCGGCAGGCGCTTGGGGATGAAGGCCGCCAGGGTGGTAGCGTCTGGATAGACACCGGCGCGGTGCAGGTAGCCCGAAAGTTCGGCCGCCAGCTCTCCCGCCGTCCGGTAGCGTTTCTTGACGTTCTTCTCGATCGCCTTTCTGACAATAGCCGAGAGCTTTTTATCGACCTTGCGGTTCAAGATGTGCGGCTTCTCGTAGATTCCCCTTGTGCTGAGCGCTATGGTTTCCTGCGGAGTGTCGCCCTCGAATGGACGCCGGTTGGTGAGCATCTCGTACAACGTGACGCCCACCGAATAGACGTCGGCGCGCCGGTCGACCTTATGGCCGACTATTTGCTCGGGAGCCATGTATGCCAGCTTGCCCTTGACTACGCCGGCCTGGGTGGAGGTGATGCGGCTGGCCGCCCGGGCTATGCCGAAATCGACAATTTTAACCTCACCCTCGAAGGAGACCAGGATGTTCTGCGGGCTGATGTCGCGGTGTACGATCTCGAGCGGATTGCCGTCCGCGCCGACCTTGCGATGGGCATAGTCGAGGCCGCGACAGATCTCAAGGGCGATATAGCTGGCGATCGGAGGAGGGAACGGATCGGAAGTCTCGACCGATTTCTTGACCAGACTGAGAAGATCGACCCCGTCGACAAACTCCATCACCAGGTAGTACTCGCCGTCCAGTACACCGAAATCCAGCACCGAGACGATGTTGCCGTGGCTCAGGGTGACCGTGATCATGGCCTCGTCCATGAACATCTGGACGAAGGAATCATCGCTGGCGAACTGCGGCAACACCTTTTTGATGGCCAGATCCTTCTCGAATCCCCCGGCGCCGTATAGCTTGGCCCGGAAGAGCTCGGCCATGCCGCCGGTCGCGATGCGCTCGATCAGGTGATACTTGCCGAATTCACGTGGAAATCTGTCATTGTTCTCGGCCATACGGGTCCCTTGCCGTTTGCAAGCAGGAGCCTAGCAGACCGGTGATCTTAGCGTCAAATTATCGATGAAATGGTCACAAGTCATGACCGATGACCTGGTTTGACAGGTTGCTGGGAATCGGTTAGCTTGGCCTTGTGTTTTTACTGATTTTACCGGGAGGTGCCCACGGATGAAGCGCGTTTTCTTGGTTCTTGGCTTGTCGCTGATTTTTGCCGTTTGGGTTGGCGCTTGCGCAGGCGAGAAGATCGATGGGCAACTCAATATTCAGCTCACCTGGGTGTGCGATCCGCCCATCGAAGATTTCGTTGCGCAAATCGATGTCTACTGCATTCGCGTGCTTTACCCCGGCAACCGCGCGCCTGACGAGAGTTGCTCCAGCAGCCTGGAGGGCCTGAATCTCGCGGTAGACGAGACCTCGGGCCTGGTCGTGGTTGAAGTGGTCGGCCTTACGGCTTCCAGAGAGCCGCTGGTGCGGGGCAGATCGACCCCGGTGCGGCTGGTGTCCGGCGTGCCCAACACCCTTACCATTCCCGCGCTGCCGTTGGGCGGCTTCTCCCTGGTTGCGGCGGACAGCGGCCAGTGCCGGCCGTTGCCTTATCACGCGGTCGATCACACGGCTACGGTTTTCCCCTCGGGTCACGTGCTGGTGACCGGAAGCGCAAGCCCCAACGAAGATCCTACCCGGATTGCCTTCCTGGTCGATCCGGTAACCGGCAGGCTTGCGACGCTGGAAACACCCCCGGCGTTGTACCGCTATCAACACAGCGCGACACTGCTCGATGACGGCAGGCTCGTCATTCTGGGGGGCCAGAATCAGCTTGGCTCGGCGCCTCAGGACATTCTGATGCTGCACGGCGCCGAGAGTATGATGAAACCTTACGACAGAGCCGTCGACTACAGCCTGGTGTCATTCAAGGAACTTGCCGAGGGGCTGATGGTGTCGCGGGCCAGGCATTTGGCATCGCTGTTTTTCGGAAATCAGGTGCTGGTCAACGACGGAGAGAGGACGGCCGAGATGTTCCTGGGTTCCAGGGAGCAATCCGGCTTCATAGCGGTCAGCGGCAGCGACCCGTTTCCCATCAGCGGCGGACGGATTACCTCGCTGGTTCCGATTGACGATCAGCGGGCGCTGGTGCTGGGGGGCGAGACCAACCACAACGGGTTGCTGACCGTACAGCAGAACACGCGCGGACTCGACTTCACTTCTTTCAACCTGCCGGTCGCCGCGCGCGACCTGCCTGTCGGGGTCGCGCTCGGTGACGACCTGGCCATGTTCCTGGGAGGGCTTGCAGGGGTCATGATCGGCGAACCGCCGGTGGTTATTGTCGATCCCGGCGGACCGGCAATTCACGAAGTTCCGGTGGATGAACCGGCCTTTCCGCAGCGGGGCTTCAGCGCCAGCCTGTTGCCCGACGGACGGGTGTTCGTCGTGGGCGGGGCCTCGGCCCGGGCCCAGTACAAACCGGGCAGCACGTTCCTGTTAGAGAAGCAGGCCGGCGGCGACCCGACAAAATGGGACAGCTACCCGGGCCCCAAGCTCGTCATGCCGCGAGCTTTCCATACGGCCTCTCTGTTGCCCGACGGCCGCCTGCTGTTAATCGGCGGCATCGCAAGCGGCCCGGACGCCACGAATCAGCAGGTGGCTTCCTCGGCCGAGGTGATTGCCTTCTAGGTGCTTGCATGGCACTAGTACTCATTCGTAACGCGTTGCTGGTGGCTACCGGAGATGATCGTCTCGGGGAGCTGGCCGGGGGTGATGTGCTGGTGGACGGCCCGGCCATTGCCGAGGTTGGCAAGAACCTCAACGTCCAGGCAGACCGCGTAATCGACGCCGATGGATGTATCGTCGTTCCCGGTTTTATAAACACTCATCACCACCTTTACCAGGTCGTGACCCGCAACCTGCCAAAGACACAGGATGCCAAGCTCTTCGATTGGCTCACCTACCACTATGAGGTCTGGAAATATTTGACAGCAAGCGAGGCGCGGGCGGCGATGAGCGCGGGCATTTCCGAACTGCTGCTGAGTGGCTGCACTTGCAGCGCCGATCATCACTACCTATGCCCCAGCGGCATTGCAGACGACCTCTTCGGTCTTGAAGCGGAAGTAGCGGCCGGGCTTGGGATCCGCCTGCACATGACCCGCGGCAGCATGAGCCTGGGCAGCAGCCGGGGAGGGTTGCCGCCCGACTCGGTCGTCCAGGACGAGGATACCATCCTTACCGACTCGGAGCGGGTTATCGAGCGCTACCACGATCCGTCTCGTTTTTCCATGTGCCGGGTGGCCCTGGCGCCTTGTTCGCCGTTCTCGGTCAGCCCCGACCTGATGCGCCGCACGGCCGAGTTGGCCCGCCGCCACGGGGTGCGCCTGCACACCCACCTGGCCGAGACGCTGGACGAGCAAGAATTCTGCCTCGAGCGCTTCGGCCGGCGACCGTTGGATTATGTCAGCGAGCTGGGCTGGTTGGGCGACGACGTCTGGTTCGCTCATTGTGTTCACCTGAACGATGAAGAGATAAAATTGATGGCCGCAACGCGGACGGGCGTCGCGCATTGCCCGACTTCCAACCTGCGTCTTGGGTCTGGTATCGCCCCGGTGCCGGGGATGCTTTCCGCGGGCGTGCCGGTCGGCCTGGCTGTCGACGGCAGCGCCTCGAACGACGCTTCGAACATGCTCCGGGAGTTGCAGATTACCCTGCTGGTGCATCGGGTAGGCACGGCCGTGGACGCCATGCCGGCCCGCACGGTATTACGCATGGCGACACACGGAGGCGCACGAGTGCTTGGACGCGACGATATCGGCGCTCTAGCGCCCGGCATGGCCGCCGACCTTGCCATGTTCGACCTGAGCGGATTGGCCCATGCGGGTGCAGGGCACGACCCGCTTGGGGCACTACTGTTTTGCGGTCTTGATTACAGGGCGGAAATGGTGATGGTCAACGGTGAAATCGTTGTCAGCGAAAGGCATCTCGTTGGCCACGACGAGAAGACGATTGCCGCCGATGCCCGCACGGCATCGCAGCGCCTGCTCAAGGCAGCAGGCGTGATCGCCTGAGGAGAACTCGTATATGCTAGCCAACGCCAAGGTCTGTCTCTACCCGCGCGATCAGCAAGAGGCCGTGCGCATTCTCGAAGAGTACGGCGGACAGGCTCTCGTCCTGGCCGGCGGAACCACTGCCGCTCTCAATAGCGATCCAGCCGTTACCACCCTGGTTGACCTGACGCGCATCGGTTTGGACAGCATTGAGGAAGAAGACGGCGAATGGTCGCTGGGATGCTGTGTGCGCATCCAGCAAATCGCAACTCATGCGGGAATCGCGGGGCTTTGCGACGGCATGTTGTCCACGGCGGCCGGTTCGGTGGGCAGCCGCCCGATCCGCAACATGACCACGCTGGGCGGTAACGTGGTGCAGGTGTTTCGATGGTCCGATCCGCCGGTGGCCCTTATGGCAATGAACGCCGGCTTCGAGCTCATGGGCCCTGCGGGTTCGAGGCGCCTGTCGGCGGACGAGTTCTTCGAGCGCCATCCCAGGCAGGTGTTGCAACGGTCGGAGATCCTCACCCGTGTATACGTTCGCCGGCCGCAAGGGGCAAGCGGCGGTGCCTTTATAAAGTATGCGCGCACGGCCTTCGACCTGGCCGTGGTTGACGCGGCGGTATGCATCGAACTCGACGGGAGAAATTGCAGTGCGGCGCGGGTCGTGGTGGGCGGAACAAGGACGGTACCATGGCGATCCCGCGAGGCGGAAAAGATATTGGTCGGGTCACGGCTGACCAAGGCGGTCATGCGCCGGGCCGCTGCGGCCGCACGGCTGGAGACCCGTGCGGCGGGAGGCGTGCGCACGGACGGGGAGTACCGCCGCCAGATGGTCGAAGTGATCGCGGGCCGGGTGATCGAGCAGGCCGCGCAGCGCGCACGGGAGAGGTCCTGAGATGGATATTCATGTCGAGGTTAACCACCAGCCGCTGGTCTGGAAGGTCAATCCGGGCCAGATCCTGCTGGACGTCCTGCGCCGCGAGGGTTACAAGAGCGTCAAGTTCGGATGCGGTCAGGGAGACTGCGGGGCTTGCACCGTCTTGATTGACGGGCAGTCCATGCGCAGTTGCCTGCTCCTGGTGGGACAGGTCGAGGGTCGCTCGATCGTCACCGTCGAATCCCTTGGCAACCACGACCAGCCGCACCCGCTGCAGAGCAGCTTTGTCGAGTGCGGGGCCGTCCAGTGCGGGTACTGCACTCCGGGTATGCTGCTCTCGGCCAAGGCCTTGCTTGACGAAAACCCAAAGCCCGACGAAGACCAGGTGCGCGAGGCCCTGGATGGCAACTTGTGCCGCTGCACAGGCTACAAGAAGATCATCGAGGCAGTTCTTCGGGCCGCCGAAAGGATGCGCTCATGAGCCGCAGACGATCTTTCTCGGTTGTCGGAAAGTCCGTGCTCAAGAAGGACGGCCTTTCCCTGGCGCAGGGTGCGCCGCTGTTCTGCGAGGACCTCCTGCCGCGCGGGTGCCTGTACGCCCGCGTATTGCGCAGCCCGCATGCCCATGCCCGCATAGTGGCCATCGACGCCTCTGAGGCCGAGAGCATGGCGGGTGTGCATGCCGTGCTGCACCACGGCAACGTACCTCGGGTGATGCGCACCACGGCCGGCCAGGGCGCACCCGAACCCTCGCCGTACGATTTCACGACCTTCGACAGCAAGGTGCGCTTCGTGGGCGACCGGGTGGCGGCGGTTGCCGCCGAGACGCCGCAACTGGCGGCCGAGGCTCTCGGGCGCATCAAGGTGGAGTACGATGTGCTCGAACCCGTGCTCGATCCGCGCCGGGCCATGGAGCCGGGCATGCCGCGGATACACGACGAGCCCGACGCCAGGGTAGTTATCCCGGTGCCCTACGAGCCGCAAAAGAATCTGGCCGCGCACGTCGACATGCAGATCGGCGATATCGAGCAGGCGCTGGCCGATGCCGACCTCAGCATCGAGCGTGAGTACGAGTGCCAGTACGCCCAGCACACGCCGATCGAGCCGCATTGCGCGCTGGCCGAGCCCCTGGCCGACGGACGCATCCGGATCACCACCTCCACCCAGGTGCCCTTTCACGTGCGCCGCATCGTGGCCCAGGCGCTCGAGGTTCCCGTCTCGCGCATCCATGTGGTCAAGCCGCGCATCGGCGGGGGGTTCGGCGCCAAGCAGGAAGTGTTGATCGAGGATCTTACGGCCTTCCTGGCCGTGCGCAGCCGCCGGCCGGTTTTCCTGCGCCTGAGCCGTAGCGAGGAGTTTCTCAGCCGAACCCGGCACTCGATGATCTTGCGCCTGAGGACCGGGGTCGATAAGGACGGTTCACTCAAGGCCGTCGATCTGGACGTTCTTTCCAACACGGGGGCCTACGGCAGCCACGCCCTGACGGTAGTCTGCAACTGCGGCAGCAAGGTGCTGCCGCTGTACCGCTGGCCGGTGATCAGGTTTTCAGCCGATGTGGTCTACACCAATCTGCCCGTGGCCGGTGCCTACCGTGGCTACGGGGCCACCCAGGCGGCCTTCGCCATGGAGATCCAGATGGACGAGATGGCTCGTTCGATCGGCATGGATCCCGTTGATTTCCGTTTAAGAAACCACGTTCGCCATGGAGAGACTTCTCCGGTGTTCGCGGCCTTGGGCGAGGGGGGCGAGGGCACCCCCCAGAGCATCGACAGTATCGGGTTGAAGAAATGCATCCGTGAGGGGGCCCGGGCCATCGGCTGGAAGCGCCGGCGGCGCCGGGGCCGCGGGCCGCTCAAGCGCGGCATGGGCATGGTTTGCCTGATGCAGGGATCAAGCATTCCTCAGGTGGACATGGGCGCCGCCATGATCAAGATGAACGAGGACGGCTCGTTCAACCTGCTGGTCGGCGCGACCGACATAGGCACCGGCTCGGACACGGTACTGGCGCAGATAGCCGCAGAGGTTCTGGGGGTCGAGGTCGACAAGGTGCTGGTTACAAGTTCGGACACCGACGTGACACCCTTCGACGTGGGCGCCTATGCGTCGAGCACCACCTATCTGAGCGGCGAAGCCGTACGCAAGGCCGCGCTCGATGTCGCCGGCCAGGTTCGCAAAGTGGCCGCCGAGATGCTGGATGTTGCGCCGAAAACGATTCGCCTCGAGAACGGCCGAGCGCTGGCTTCCGACGGACGGGCTGTGCTTCTTTCCGAAGTGGCCTTGCGCAGTCTGTATGAGAAAGACCAGCACCAGATCGGAGCCCTGGCATCGCACACCACTCGCAAGAGCCCGCCACCCTTCTCGGCCCATTTTGCCGAGGTGGAGGTCGACAGCCAGACCGGCCTGGTCATGGTCCTCAGGTACATAGCGGCGGTCGATTGCGGTACGGCCATCAACCCCGTCCTGGCCGAGGGGCAGATCGAAGGCGCCGTGGTCAACGGCCTCAGCTATGCCCTGTGCGAGGAGTTTATCTTTAACGACAAGGGCAAACTGCGCAACGACTCCTTTCGCGACTATAAGATATTTTGCACCCGGGACCTGCCGCGGATCGAGACCATCCTGGTGCCGACCTACGAGTCCAGCGGGCCCTACGGCGCCAAGAGCGTCTCTGAGATTTGCATCAACGGAGCCTTGCCCGTGATTTCGAACGCTATCTTCGATGCGCTGGGCGTCCGTCTGAGAAAAGCGCCTTATACTCCCGAACGGGTGCTGGCCGCAATTCGGGAAGCCTCAGCGGATTCAGTCGAGTGACATGAAAAGGCGCGATCCCACAAGGCTCGAACGGGAAAAATTCGATCTGCTGATCATCGGCGGCGGGATCTCCGGCGCGACGCTGGCATGGGACGCCTCCTTGCGCGGGCTCAAAGTGGCCCTGGTGGATAAGGGAGATTTCGGCGGCGCTACTTCGTCGGCTACCTCCAAACTGATCCACGGGGGTCTGCGTTACCTGAAGAACGCCGAGGTGCGATTGGTGCGCGAGTCGCTGCGCGAGCGGCGTATCTTGCAGGGCATCGCCGGACACCTGGTGCGTCCCATTCCTTTCTTGATCCCGACTTTCAAACACGGTAACCGCAAGTGGATGATCAGAAGCGGGATGCTGGCCTACGATCTACTCGGTTACGATCGCCGCAGGCTTGAAGATCCGGCCCAGCGTATTCCGAGACATCGCATGTTGACCAACGACCAGGTACTTGTCGCCGAGCCCAGCGTGCCCGCCGCCGGCCTGACGGGGGGAGCGGTCTACTACGACTGCCAGTGCGATCCGGATCGTTTGACGTTGGAGTTCATCATTGGGGCGTCCAGGAACGGCGCGGTGGTGATTAACTACGCCCGGGTGGGCGACCTGGCTTGCAGCCTGGGACACCTGGCCAGCGCCGAGGTTGTGGACCTCTTGTCCGGTAAACGCTACGAGGTCAAGGCCCGCATGACGGCCAACGTGGCCGGACCGTGGGCCGATCGAGTCGATCTGTTGTGTGGGGCGGGCGAAAAGGTCACGCTCAAGCGCTCTAAGGGGATTCATATTATCACCCGGCCGCTAACCAAGGAATTCGCAGTGGTGATGCGAACGGATGCGGGGCGGCACTTCTTTATAATCCCCTGGCGGGGTCACAGCTTGATCGGCACGACCGATACCGAGTACCAGGGCGAGCCGGACGATCTCGACGTGCAAGCGGAAGATGTGCAGAAGTTCGTCGACGAGATAAACCAGGCCTGTCCGGCTGCCAAGCTGAATGCAGCCGCCGTGAAATATCGTTATGCCGGCGTGCGCCCACTGGTCGACCAGGAGACGCAGGTGTACGAGGCTTCCAGGCGCTACGAGATAGTTGACCACTACTCCAGGGGGCTCAAGGGGTACATCAGCGCCCTGGGCGGCAAGTACACAACCAGCCGCAACCTGGCGCGCAAACTCACCAACCGTATACTGGCCCGCCTGGACGAGCCCAAGGCGAGTTGCCTGACCGCTCACAAACTGCTGCCGGGTTCGGTCAGCGGTTCTTTCGGCGACTACGTCGAAAAGCGCTTTCTGGAAGAGCGGGGCCTGCTGCCCGACGATGTGTTGAAGCAACTCATCTGGACCTACGGCGCTCGACACGAGGATGTCCTCGACCTGGTCCGCGAGGATTCGTCCCTGGGAGAATATGTCCAGGACGGCAGGCCGGAAATCATGGCCCAGGTGGCCTACGCGGTTCATTCCGAGATGGCCTGCACCTTGGTTGACATCCTGGCACGCCGTACCGGTATCGCCACCTTGGGTGACCCGGGAGACGTGGCCATGAACAAGGTGGCCAATCTGGCGGCCAAGCTGCTGGGTTGGGGTAGCGAGCGCCGTGAACGGGAGATCGCTGTTTGCCGGGACAAGATCAAGGGTTTGCCGGAGACGGGCCCGGGCGGTTGAAAGTGGGGGAATGGCGATGACTGGGCGGGGTTTTCTTGATGAGAGTGCGAGGTTCCTGGCAGCGGTCCTTATGGGCTTGCTGCTTCTTTCTGTCCGGCCGGCCGGCGCCGAGCCGAAGAATCTGGCCGGTAAATGGCTGCTGGTCACGGGCAAGACGTCCTCACTGGAGGAGGCTTGGCGTAAGAAGATCGATCTCGGGACAGAAACCGAGATCGTTCTCTCCACCGGCTTCAGTGGGCTCGATCCGGGATGGTTTTTTCTGGTGGGCGGAGCATACAAGTCCAGCAGCAGTGCCCGTGCGGCCTGTAAAAAATTGACGGCCTTGAAAATCGATTGTGTGGTCGAGAAAGCGGGCCGGCTTTTCGACTTTTCTGACGGCAAGGTGCGGGTCACAAGGTTGTCGGCAGAGTTATCGGCGGCCGGCCGCAAAATCTGTCTCGGGCCGCCGGGCCTGCAGGCGCCCGATGGTGAAACTTCAGCATCATTCCTGTTCATGGATCCGACCTCCGACGGACTGGTGATTCACCGCGCCGGAGAGCAAAAACAAGTGCCGGGGCTGTTCTTCAAGACGCGGGCCGTATACTGGTCGCCGGATTCGATGCGCCTGGCCTTCGGTGACGAGGACCTTTTTTCCAGATCCGGCAACCAGCGCGTCATCATAGTCGACCTGCCGTCGCTGGGAGTTTCCAAGGTTGAAACCACCGGGCTGGGCTCCGGCGAGAAGCACGGCCTGCGCGACGCGTTCGAGGTTTCTGATGTTTGCTGGATGCCCGATTCGGACCAGTTGCGTTTCAAGCTGCGCGTCGACTACGTCGGCAAAAGCGGAAACCCCGACATCAATAGCGAGAGGCGCAGTCGCCTGGGCAAGAAGTTCGGCAGCCACGATCCCCTCGAACTGGGGAACTACGCCATCTTCTTGCGTCCCCGGCAGCGGGATTTTGGGCAACCTCCGGCCGGCATCCCGCTGATTGATCCTGACAAGTTCGGATACATCGATCGCACGGGTAAGATGGTAATCAACCCTCGCTTCGACCAGGCCGGTCCCTTCACAGACGGACTGGCCGATGTGCTGGTCGCTGAGCGCAAGATATCGATAGATCGCCAGGGCAGGACGATCACCCGGGCTGCCCGGAAAGCCCGGCAGCTGAAGGCGGATAAATCGAGCGAGGGGGTTTCGCCCGTGCCGGTCAAGATCGGCGAGCGTTTCGGTTACAGCGACGAGTCGGGCATGATCATCATCGACCCCTTATACGATGAGGCTTTCCCGTTCTCGGACGGCCTGGCCCGGGTGAAACTGGGCGGCAAGCTGGGATACATCGACCAGGCGGGCCGGATGGTGATCGAGCCCGGCTTTACAGAGGCCGCAGACTTTTCCGAAGGATTGGCGGCGGTGAAAATCGGCGGTTGAGGATGCCGGCCCGGATCTTCCGGAACAAACAACCGTTTTTACTCCAGCCAGGAAATATCGTTGCTCTTGTAATGCAACAAGAAGGCAGTCTCCCCCGTGTCGTCGAACACCACGGGACCCGGCCAGGCGTCGACGTCGATGGTGGCCACGACGCTCTCGCAACTGCCCACATTCTCGCAATCCGTGCCGATGATGCTCAACTGGTTCGAGAAAAAGTGCGAGACGTACACCCGTCGCCCGTCCGGGCTGAGTGACAGGAAAGTGGGATCCCCGCCGGTCGGTATCACTCGGTGAGACACGTTTCCCTCCGCGTCGAAAGATCCCATCAGCACCACCCCGAGTTTACTCATGGCCATGTATATCTGCACCGGCGATTCGGCCTGGTCCGGGCGCGGCACTACCAGCGCGTCTGACAGGTTAGGGGCCAACTCTGCATCCAGGATGTCCAGGCTGAAATCGCCCTTGACGAGATCGATCAGCCGGATGCCCATGGCCGGCTCATTCTCGCCGTTGTCCCCGGGCAGATTTTCAAACATCACAATATAGGGAGCGTTCCGGGCGCTGCGTACCAGGCGCACCCCGGGTTCGAAGTCGTTGAGTTCGGGCTGGTTGCAGAGCGCCAGGGACTCGCGGATGATTCCCTCGGAGTCGGAGCCGTCGGGGTCCAACTCCACACACCAGGTCTCGCCGGTCGTCGTCTGGTCCCCCGTCGTTTCGAAATAACGGGTGAGAACCAGCACCGGCATGTCAGAACCATCCTGGTGTTTCCATGACACGAGCTGCATCTCGTTGAAGGTCTTGTCGAGATTGCGGTCCACCATCAGGCCCCCGTTGGTTAAACCACACGGCGGTGCCGTGTCCGCGATCCTCCCGAATGCGATCGCGCGGTAACGGGCGCCGGCAACATGACCTAGTTCCTGCGCTTCAACCAGTGGAACCATGAGAAGGTCGTGATCGACCCGGCGCAGGGTGGTCATTCCCTGGGAGAGAAATCCCATGGTGCGATGCTCGCTCAAAGACACGATTGGAAACTGGTCGGTACGCAGTCCCGAATTACGATCGACTATATGAACCGCGTTTGAGAGAGAGTCTGCAATGAAGAAGCGCTTACCGTCGTAGGAAGGAGCGAACTGGGGCGCGACCGAACCAGTGGAGGTCGCGCTCTGGGGAAATTCCTCTTCTCCGGCGGTGTACCGCAACACCCGCGTATTGGCTCCGTCCACGAATAGTACTTCGTCGGGCACCTTCAAGATGGAATCCCACAGGGATGCCACCGCCAGGGCCTGCACTCCACCATTGTTGAAAGGTACCGTGATTTCACCCACCAGGCGGAAACCGGGTAGGATGCCGTTCCGGCTGACGTCGAATACCCGCAAGCCGTTCTGGGTAGCCACATACAGATGCTCGCCGTCTTGGGCGGGATCGGTATTCTCGATCGAGTAACGGGCCGTGGCCAGGGCATAAGGGATTGAGTCGAAGATCGCCATCTGCAAGGTCGGCTCGAGATACTCGTCGCGGCCAGCGTTTGCCAGTTTCAAGGTTGATAATCGCAAGGCCGACTTGTCCGAGAGGTAGAGCCGGAGATTGGTGTGCAGGGCATGGGATTGCCGCAAGGCCATGGCCGCATTGGACCAGCTGCAGTCGATCAGTCCAGGATCGATGTCCGGCGTAGGGAACATGCGCCTGACATCGGAGCCGTCCCGGGAGACTCGCCAGACATCGTTGCTGCCTGCCAGGGCCACATATATGTGCTGCTCCACCGGGTCGTAGGCCATGTCGACGATCGGACCCAGCCGATCGCTTTCGGACTTCTTGCAAAAAGGCGCCTGCTTTGGCAATTCGACAAGCAGGGCTTGGGCCGTATCCTGGGAAGACACGATGGCCATGGCCGGCAGTCTCAGGTGGCTGACCACGAAATCATGTTTGTCGTTGTCGGGGGCGGGTCTGGGGATGCTCCAGACCAGGTTGGGCGCAAACGGCTTGCCTCCTGCTGTCGGCAGGATCCAGAATTCCGGGTCTTCGAAGTTAAGGTTGGCGGCTTCCTGCATGTTCAAGGTCCAGGAGAAGATGTCCGCTTCTATCCCCAGATTCTCGTTTGCGATTTCCATACGGGTGCCGACTATCATCAGGCTGTTTTCGTCAACCACTCCGAAGGCTCCGGAAATGGGCAGGCCGCATACTCCGAAATCGAGGTGTAGTCCGTGGAACGGTTCGAAGATTCCAAGGGTGCTCGCTTCGACTCCAATCGTGCCGAAGGTCAGCGTCTTGACCAGAGCCGCCGTGAAAACCGCCCATAGACCGGTGCGAACGCCAAGCAACTTTTTCAGCCGCTGTTGAACCGGGTGGCCCGGGCCGTCGTAGACAAAGTGGATGTCGGCTACCGCCTGCCCGGTTGGGGAACTGACGTTGATGCTCACCTCGCCCGGGGATTCCAGTTCGGGCACCCTGGTAAATAATAGGTTCTGGTCGCAATGGAAACCCGGATCGGCCAGATTGCCAGCCGGGTCTTGCTCGTCGACGATTTCGGCCACCTTGGTTCCGAAGTGAACGATGTTGTTCACGGCGTTTGAGTCGAAGTTCTGTCCGCAGATGCCCACGATGTCGCCCATGAACCCATGGGAAGGGGAGAACTCCCCGATTTTGACCTCGGGCGGCGGCGGAGTGAAATCCCGTGAGCAGCCGGCCAAGGCCGGCACGAAAACGAGCCAGAGTAGGGACTTACCCTTCATGCTTCGTACGCCTCCTTTACGAGAATATCTGCAACTTATCAACTTCAGTCGACCAGGCGCAACGGGGGGATATCGAACAGCGAGCGTAAGACCTCGTCGACATAGTCCGGCAGGTAGCGGTTCCAGAGTTTTATAGGCAGTTCGCCCAGCTCACTCTGCGGTGAGACTGCGAAGTTGAACAGGAAAACCATGAGGTACTCGACATTCTTGGCCAGCGGGCCGCGATATTCCTGCTTCAGGCGCTGCTGGATGATGCGATCCTCGTGAATGCAACGGCCGATCTCGCTTTCCATCATCTCCTGGTAGTTGCTGACGATGACCTCGATGTTGACCTCGTCCTCCCCGCTGCGTACGAAATTCTCGAACTCCCGGCCGGCCTCGGCGGGGTCGAGCCCCCTGCGCTCGATCAGTTTCAGCATGGCCGGCCCCACAGGCCGGGAAAGGATCCTGTCCTTATCGGGAGTGTAGCGCACGATCAGGTTGATGGCATTGTAGTTACCGTGGTGCGGCTCTTCCTCTATGACCACGCAGTTGTCTGCGCGCTCGAAGACGTTGAGCGCCAGATTGTACTGCTTGTCTTCGAGGATCACCTTGATACCCGCAACGTCATTGATGATCAGGTCCTCTTCGAAATCGATTGCACGGTTGTGGCGCAGGTCGTCCAGCAGCCTGTTTTCCGCACTCAGGAACTCACGCAGCATCTCGTCGGGGTCGCTGATTAGAGCCTGACGCGAGACGCCCAGGTCCCTGGCTCGCCGGGCCGCCATCTCGTCGGCATGGCGCTTGATGGCCTGGAAGGTGTGGTCGATGATCCGCCGGGCGCTCTTCTCGGCCAGGCGCCTGACGCGCTTGATGCGCGAGGAGCCGATCAATATTTCTGTCTGTTCCCGGGGCAAGAAGTACATCGTTCCGTGGAAAGGAGTCTCGCGAAAATAGCGTTCCGGGTTTTTACGATAGTCGCTTGCCAGCAATTCCATTCGGGGAGTGTCGAAAGGCGCGTTGGCCACGATGGCGTCTTTCAGCTCTCCCTTGTGAGGAGCGAAGCGCGACACAAGCCGACCGCCGTGCAACCCCGAGAAGACCTTTTCGGAAAAGAGCATGAGATAGCGGGAGATGTAGGCATTGTTGAAATGAACCAGCCGCGTGACCAGTTCCGCGTCATCGGGGAGCGGCCGGTTGTACATCCAGCGGCTGATCAGGTCGCGAAATTTCTCGCGGTGCAGGTAACTATTGATGCTGATCATTTTTGTTCCGGCACGTTCCCCCGGTCGAGAGTGGATTCGATGGCCTGCCAGCATTTCTGCATGGCGGCGGTGTCAAGCGGGGGACCCTTCAGCGGAGCGGGGGATTGCAGCGCACCGCCCACCTCGTTCAGGGAGAGATCGGCGGCGGGAAATGCCTTGAGCAGTTCGGCGATCTGCAGCGGAGTTTTTCCCAGCAGGAAGATGCCGTTGATGCTCTGGTAACGCTGGCCCTGCCGCACGCCGGCCATGGCGGCCGGAGAGTCGGCGCAGACCTCCTCGACCTCCAGGATCCCGTCGCGCGCCTTGTAACACCAACTCAGGCCCAGGGCGATCTCGGGTGCGCCGGCCTCACTGCAGGTTTCTTGTTGCAGGGCGACTTCCCAGAGATTCTTGCCGAGCGGCTGCTTGCCGCAGATTGCCTCGACCCTGGCGAAGGCGATCTTTTCAAGGCCGCCGTAGCGGATGAGCAGGACGATCTGCTTGTCCTCGCAAGATTCCAGGTGGGCGATGCGCTCGGCGGAGTCGAGGCCGGCCGTTATAGAACCGTCGATAGCAACGATCAGGCCCTGCTCACGAATACCGGCCTGGGTGCCCGGGTCGCCGGCAACGGAGTCGATGCGGATGCCTTCTCGCTCTTGGTGAAGTTGCATCCCGAGCAGCTTGCCGGCGTGCTCGATGGTTGCTTCGATGCCCCCGGCGGCCCGTTTCTTGGATTGCTGCAGGATTGCGATGCTGTTCTCGATCTCGAATTTCTGGGAGCGGCTCAGCTCGGAGGCGTGCTTTTTCATGTAATTCCGGTAGCAGACGATACGTTCGTCACGGCTGCGGCCGGACAGCTTCAGGCAGGCCTCCATCTCCTTGCGCAGCTTCTCCGACTGATCGCTTGAGCGGTTGGCGTTCTCGCGGATCTTGTTGATATCCGCAGGCGACAGCTCGGCTTTTTCCACGAAATCACGGTCGCCCTGGATCTTGACGAGCAGGCGCTCCCAGCAAGCCTGGCTCTGGCTTGCCATCTGTTCCTTGTCGTATTGCAGACAACGGCGCACAGAGGAGTTTTTGTAGAAATGGTCGCCAGTGGGTTTGACCTTCACGGTGCCGCCACAACTTGCGGCAATGCTGCAGGCAATGCCGCCCAGAACAAGAATCATTCGCCGCGCGTCGGAAAGCATGACTTCCTCCTGGAATCTTGGTAGCTTGAAAACCGGCCTAATCGTACCTTCGGTGCGAGGCCGAGTCAACGATATCGCCGGGTCCGCCCGGTTGTGCGGAGCGAGTGATCGAGTCGAGCGCCAAGAAGGTCTTCACCATCTTGATTGTCACAAGCTGGCTGCTCGCCGGTCTCGGGGCCGGCTCGGCCCATGCGCAGCCCGACGCCGGTGGATTTCGCCTCTCGCCCCCGGCCGTGGCGCCGGACAAAAAGGATCGCGGCATACGGGTGACCAACCTGCGAGACCTAACGGACGCCCATGGTCTTGCGCTGCTGGTAAGAGACGACGACGCAGCCGGTCGGATTCACGCAATCCTCGATAGGTGGCGGCGTGACTATTCTTCGCTGCTGTCATCCGACCCGGTTCTTGCAGAGATCGACAAGCGCATGCAGGCTCTTTTCGGGCAGATGCTCGGTGGAGAATCTCGTTCGGTTGCCAGGATAATAAAGCTGCTTTCTTCGGCTTCCCCGGAGAACATACACTCGATAACGGTCAAGTGGCTGAGAAGCCTGATCCAGCGCAGGGGCGTGCTCTTCAAAGACGACCTCGATAGACTTTCGAAAACCGACCTGGCGGACATTTGCCTGCAGGCGCGGGCAGCGGACACCCTCAATGATCTGCCGAACTGGCGCTATCGCCAGCTGGCCTGGCTGATCCGCGATCGGCAGGTGAAGCGCTTTTTTACCGCCCGGGACGAGCGCCTGGCTTTCATCACGCCGGTGCGAATCCACACCGACAAGCTGCGGCCGGACGTCCGGGATGCACTGCGGCATTACCTGGCCATGCTGCACAACCTGAAGCTCCAGGTATTGAACAACAAAAGCATGCCTTACGATCGCTACCAGACCCTCGCGGGTCTCCTGCGAGGCCTGCGCTATATGCAGACCATCCGGCGAGCCTGCGAGCTAACCGGCATCGATTTCTACATGATCACGCGCCTGTTGATCCAGGAATCCGAGTTCATCCACCAGCGCATATCATGGGCCGGGGCATTCTCGCTGGGCCAGTTTCTGAATATAGCCCTGAAGGACGTCTGGCTCTTCAAGCACCGTATACCCGGAGCAACCGTTTTGCTGAAGGGCATCGCAAGTCTCGAGGAAATGAAGAAAAAAGTGCTGGCCGATCCGCGCATGGCCATAAAGGTCACCTGCATCTACTTCAGGAGGCTCAAGGACGAGGTAGCCCTGCGCCTGGGCAAGAAGGGCCGCAGGGCCAGCCGGGAGATGATTTCGCTCTTGATGCTGGAGACGTTCCTGTTGCGCAAGGGAGTCGCCCAGACTTCGCTGGACGACTCGCTGGCCGAGCTGAACCGGGCCTGGCCCGTCGGCGAAATGGTGATGTTGCCGGCGGTGCCGCTGGCCGGCTGCATGATTCCGGACACCGGAACATTGCTCGCCGGCTGGCTGGGACGCACGATCAGGGATCTGGTAGAGATGCGCCTGGCCGAGGGAGTATTCCTGGAAAGGCTCGACCGGTTGCACTCGGCCATGGGGCTTGCGGCCTACAACGCCGGCATGAGCAACCTGATCAAGGCCTCCAAGCGCCGCTCTCCCTTCGGGCCGCTCAGCTTCCCGCTGCAGATCACCGAGACACGCAACTACGTAGACGACATCCTGGACGGCCGCGACATCCTGGAAGGAGTCACCGACTTGATCTCGGATGTTGCCCTGATGAGCTACTCCGACCTGATGGACTTATCCGCTCGGGCCTGTAGCAGGGCAGGAATCAAGTAGGTTCTAGCGCCGCGGCGCTAGAAGTAGAAACGCCCTCCGATGCAGGCATCTAGATCGAAGTAGAACGGGTCGGGCGCGATGAAGGCCATCGAGGGGGTTATCTCCAGGAAGATATCGAAGGGGGCGCGGGCGAAAACCATGGTCACGCCGAATGGGACGCGCACTCCCAGTCCGACTCCGGTGGTGTCTTCGTCCTTTTGGCGATAGCGCCAGACGCCTAGTTTCACGCCGGCGCCCATGTAGAACAACAGGTCGAACGGCGTCTTTCCGGCCCTGATGATGGTGAACACGTTGTAGAGGTAGTCGGCGAAGAAGGCCACGCCGTGCGAAGGGTAGAATCCGTAGCCCACGGCCATGTCTACGGCGTTCTTGTGGTCGAACCAGTACTTGGCGTTCACACCGGCCGGCTCGCCCAGGCTTAGCCCAAGACCGAACGCTTTCCCGTCGGGTCCCTGGGCGCGGGCGCTGCCGGCGAGCAACGCAAGAACCAGGAGACATCCACCGATTTTCATGACCATGCAAGACCCCCAGACTCCAGCACCAGGACGAACCCCAATAGCATGAAAGCGATGATGGTGTCAAAAGCCTGGTGTCAAAAGCCGGAACTTTTAGCGCTTGAAAACGATGTTGCGCTAAGGCAGCATGTCAGCTCTAACCAAAGGCAAACGGGAGGATAGATGATGGGCATGGGTATGATGGAAATTTTCCTGGCGCTTTTTTTCCTGGCCGCTCCCAGCGGACCTTACGGGCAGCCCGCTCCGGCTTCCACCGTCTTCAGGCATCTTCCCGAGGGTGCCGTATTGGTGGTTGGAGTGGACGTTGCCAGCCTGGCCCAGGGTGTGGACCAGGGCCTGGGCAGGATACTGAAGGCGCCCTTTGTGAAGAAGTCTCCCGTCATGCAGATGGCTGCCACTGCCATTACGACGGCCAAGGAGACGATGTTGCAAAAGGCTCGCCAGCTCGGAATCGATCCCCTGAAGGACATCCGCTACCTGATGGTCGCTCTGCAACCCCCGCACCAGGGCCAAGAGCGGATCTTGCTGGTGGCCGGGGGTAAGTTCCCGCCCGGAATCATGGACGGCCTGGCCGGACTGACGGGCGCTCAAAAGAAAGACAACATGCTGATCGTCGATGATGATCCGGAAAATCCCATGGTACTGGCCAAGGCTGGGGATAAGACCCTGGTCTTCGGCAGCCGGCCCTGGGTTCAAGATGCCCTGGCGGGCGAACACAAGAACAAGACGATGCGCTCGCTCTTGAAGGATTACGGCCGGGATACCTATTTCATGCTGGCCTTCAGGCCCAACGAGTCGATCCGCGCCGATTGGAAAACCGAAGACCCCATGGCGCGGCCCCTGCTTGCGCACTTCGAGGCCATCTCGGTCCGGTTCACTTACAAGAGTGAGATCATCAAGGTGTTGACAGACGATCCGCGGTTCGTCGCGGTCTACAAGGGTCTGCTCGACGGGCTGGGACAAATGGCCGTCGCCGGCTGGCAATTCGCCGAGGGTGCGCTGGCCATGGGCGAGGCGTACCTGGCTTCACTGGATCCCGTCGCCCAACTCGATGCCAACTTGCCGCCCGAGGGGCAACAAGTCGTGCGGGTGCTGGTTGATAATCGGCGCGAGATTCGCAAGCTCGTGCAGCAAATGTTTCTGGGTAAGAAGACCCGCGCCACGGCAAGCGGGCTGAAAAGCAAGCGGACCGCCATGTTGACCATCAGCGGCCACGGGCCGTCGTCGATGATGTTTCTCGGGGTGATGCTGGGAGGGTTCGCGTATGCAGGAAGTGCTTATAGAGTGCCTCCGCCCGTAGTCGAAGCGCCCATCGGCCATCAGTGAATCGTTATGCCAAGGCCGAGCCCGTGTTCGAAGAAGGCGGGGCCCAGAGCGACGCCGAGCTGCTGTGTCTTGCTGTCGCCGGCGGTTGTCTCGGAGCGATTGGCTGTGTGCAAGTAAGGCACCAGGAACCCGATCGTGCTGCCTATGGCCGCTCCGGCCAGGACGTCGGTCCAGAAGTGCTTGCCGGCCTCGACGCGCAGGACGCCGGTCGTGGCCGCCAGCGCGTGGGTGGCCAGCCAGACGGGAATCACCAGCGGCGAGTTCGGATGGCGCTTGGTGAATGTGTAGCTATAGGCGGTGGCCATGCAGAAGACCGTCGATGTGTGTCCCGAGTAGAAAGACAAGGCGGCGTCGGGCGTCGTGCGCTCGGTATCCATAAGCGTAGCATCGTAGACGAAGGGCCGCGGGCGGCGCACGGCGTACTTGACGACCTGGTTTACGGAGAAGCTGACGGCCAGCGTCTCGATCAACACCAGGCTGTCTTTTGCATAGCCGCCCCAGCCGTCGGAAGGTTTCGAGATCAGCGCGTCCAACAGTCCGGCCAAGTGCGGCAAGACCATCCCGCTTATGACCAGGGCGTCAGAAGCGATACGGGCGCCGGACGAGTGATTACCCAGCACCTTGCGATCGAGACCGTTCAGCCCGGAAGGATCGCAGGAAAGTCCGCACCAGGGACCGCCCAACTCGCTCTTGACAAGTTCGGGAACCAGCGAAACGACGCCGGCCCCGAACGTGACCGGCAGATCCAGCGCCAGATCCACCTCGTAAGGGCTGCGATTTGCGAGTTCTTTGTCCCGCTGATCATCGGCCACGGACTGCGCGGGAAACGCCAACCCAATAACGATGCATAAGTCCAGAATGCGCATGCCCTTATGAAACACGCATCTTCATATGGACGTCAATATTTCAAGGGGTCTAGCCAACCTTCAACAACGCCTTGGGTTTCTTCTTGATTTTTAAAGAGGCTTCGTACAATTTCACAGCTTGCTGCGCATTGAGCCAGAATTCCGGAGTTGTGCCAAAGGCAGCGGACAGCTTGATGGCCATCTCCGCTGTGACCGATGTGTGCCCTTTGACAATCCGGTTGATCACTTTCACGTCGCAGCCAAGATGATCGGCAAGCTGCTTCTGAGTCATCTCCAACGGCTTTATGAACTCCTCGGAAAGTATCTCCCCCGGTGTGGTGGGTTTTCTATATATGCGCATGACTTACTCCTCAATGATAGTCAGCCACCCGAACCTCTTCAGGTCCTGCGCTTGTCCATCGAAACAACACTCTCCATTGATCGTTCACCCTTATGCTGTAAAACCCCGTAAGATTCCCTTTCAAAGTTTCCAGTCGGTTGCCAGGCGGTGACTTCAAGTCACTCAACTTGTCGGCATAGTGGAGCATATCCAGCTTCCTCATGACCACTTTCTGCACGCCGCTCCAGCCCACACCTTTACTGACGCTTCCTGACAAGAAAAACTTTTCGGTTGCCCTGTCTGCAAAGGACTGAATCGCCATGTTCAAGTCCTACTATACCCAATATGGGTATACCTTGTCAAGGTAAGTGGTTTCGAGGGGTGCCTAACGAAAAGGGGGTTTTCGGAGGCAAAGATCGAGGTGGGACCCCCAAATCTGTTGCACTCGGTTTCGAGTGTGGTAGCAATATGAAAACGTCAGTGTAACTGCATCAGGTTGTCTCGGAGCATGATGTATTATCATAAAAACGATGGTGTTTATGATCTTGTTGACAAGAAACACTATTGTGTTTATGCCGACAGGCGCCTTGCTCGCGACCCGTGTCTGGTCCACAAGCTCCATCTCGCTCCCGTTGCGAACCCGTCCGAAGTCGGCACTCAAGCTGCTTCCTCTGGATATCGGCCTGGCGGCCACGAGCATGGGAGTGACCCATGACTCCATGCGCACTCTGCCCTTGGACCGAATACTGGAAGGGCGGCTGGCCGAGATCTTCGTGGGTCTGCAACTGCTTCTCTTCAAGTCGGGCAGTCGTGTCGGATACCGTTTTTACCTCGGGCCATGCGGGGACGAGAGAAACACGGTCAAGATGCCCGACGGAAGCATGGACTACAACCTTCTTTCCCGGCCGCTCTACCTTGCGGAGACAATCTGGAAAGCCGATGCAGAATAGAACCCTGCCAAATGCGGCCTGGTTGCGGCTTGCGCGGCGGAACAATTAGGCGAACAATTAGGGACGATCTCAGGTTATTAGGTTTTTAGTTTTTCTTCGACATTACGAAACCCCTTCAAAAGAAGGAAATGCTAGGCCTGATTTGGATCGCACGTGTGTTCGGGGTTTTTACTCTTCATTTTCAAGCAGGACAATGATTTTCTACCGAATCGAGCGCGTCCGCGAGCTCGTCGAGAGACCCGCCTCCAGCTGAAAATCACAAACCGAAGCAGTCCTGCCCCGGGTGTCGCCGCCCGATCCAGGGAATGCACGCCCGGACCAACGCTCCCGCGCGCGATTCTCTCGCGTCTCCTGGACTCGATCAACTCGGTGCCCGCGGCGACTCAAAAAGGGATCGCAATTGCCCACCACCTCAATGGTGATTTCGATGTTTTTCCCGCGTTCAACCCGTTGCACGACAGCCCGGAGGTCCTGTGGATAACCTGTGGATAACCCGACTGCTTTGGGCCTACTTGCAGCGTGGCGTCAGGGTGGGCACGATGGTTGCATGGCTGCCTTGCCTTGCAAACGGATTCCAGGCGCTACAGGGGAGAGTCGGCGCCGTCGGGCAAGGAAAGGCACGTGGCCGAGGTAATGAAGTCCACTGATTCGTTCAGTCTCGCTGAGGTCGTCGATCGAATACTCGACAAGGGAATCGTCATTGACGCATGGGCGAAGGTCTCGCTCGTCGGAATCGAGATCCTGTCAATCGAGGCGCGTGTGGTCATCGCCTCTGTCGAGACGTACCTCAAGTATGCAGAGGCGATCGGTCTGACCGCGACCGCATCGGCGCCCCTCGCCTCATATTACGAGAACGAAGACAGCGAGTTCCTCGGGAGCAGCGCGAGTTGCGGACTCCACGGAGAGCCTCGTCGAGCCAGCTTCACATGAAACGAGATGGGAGGTCGTCGCAATTGACCAGGCGGAAACAAACAGGGCGGTCGCACGCACCCGATCGGTGTTGCGGTCCTGACAGCGGGGCATCGGCAGGGTTCGCTCGCAATAACAGGATCCGCACCATGAAGGATGTCCGAACCGCTACGAATATCGTGAGGCCGATCATCGGAACCATGAGCGGCAGGGCCGATCCCACACCTATCGTCAGGCCGATATTCTCTGAGCGCTTGTCGCAGATGGCAAAGTTCGCCGAGATCGGAAAGCTCGCAACCGGCATCATTCACGAGATCAATAATCCGCTCGCTTGCCTTCGTTCGAATGTAGACATGCTGCTCAATTGCGTTCCGCGTCTTGCCACTTTGGCGCTGCCTGAAACGCTAAACCGACACGGTGCTAGCGAAAAAGAGCACGAGACCGGAGAGGCCGTCAAACTCCTGCGAGATGTTAATGAAATTCTGGAAGATCTCGTGATCTGCGCCGAGCTCGTTACGTCGATCTCGCAGAATCTGAAGTCGCTTGCCTACTCGGCCCACGACGCACCGAAGAAGACCGACCTCCATGCGTGCATTGAGGCGGCGCTCCGCGTGTCGAGACACGAACTGAAGTACCGCGTTTCGGTGAAGAAGGACTTCGGCACGTTGCCTCATCTCATGGCCTATCCGGGGATGCTCATCCAGGTTTTTCTAAACCTGTTCGTCAACGCAGCCCATGCCATTGAGGGAGAAGGTGTTCTGCGCATCCGCACGCGCCCCGACGCTGACGGTGTGATCGTGGAGGTCAGCGACACCGGGCTCGGTATCACGGCAGTGAATCTTAAGAAGGTCTTTCGCCCGTTCTTCACGACCAAGCCGCTCGGCGGCGGCCTCGGCCTCAGCATCTGCAAGAGGGTCATCGACCACCACGGCGGCAAACTTGAGGTCTCAAGTTCGCCGGGTAAAGGGACGATGTTCCGGATCAGATTGCCGCGAGAGGTTCGGAGAGAGCGTCATTCCTCCATCAAGCCTGACGGCAAGGAGGGTGTCATAGACCCAGGGTCACGGAACCCCCGCGCCCTAGTGGAAGTATCCACATGAATCTGGAATCGTGGCGGAATTCGCGATCGACTCTCCAAGGCCGCACCCTGGAGAGGGTTGCCAACAACCCTCCCATGGCTACTTTCTACGTACAGACGAGGCCCGATCCGAAGCTATGGCAATCGACTGAATCTCCTAATCCAAGGTTCTCAGGTGTAAAGAAACGTGCTGATCCAGATCTCCCATCTCAACACTCGAAAGTTGGAACAGGATTTGCACAGATTTGCACATAAAACAGGACGAAACGGAGGATACATGGTGCGTAAAAGCCAACCCGAGTCCGGCTCGGGCGATGTCGGTCTAGGTGGGATTTTCCGAAGCCTCGGTGGCTTCCTGGACCTCCTCTCCAACCTCGCCGAAAAAGGCGAGGGGGAATTCAAACGCTCCGGCGAGCTCGGCGACGAGAAGAAGGGCGTCAAGGCTGTCTACGGCTTCTCGGTCCGGATTGGCGGTGGTGGCAAGCCGCTCATCGAGAAGTTCGGGAACGTCAAGGACAAGGACGATGGACAGTGCCCCGTCGTGGAAGAGGCGCGCGAACCCATGGTCGACATGTTTGACGAAGGCGATCACCTGCTCGTGGTTGCGGAACTGCCCGGGGTCGATGCGAACGACGTCCGCTTCGAGGTGAAGGAGGACGTGCTCAGCCTGAGCGCAACCCGCGGCGACCGAAAGTACCTCAAGGAGGTTTTGCTTTCCTCTACGGTCCGCGCTGATGCGGCGACCTCGTCGTACCGAAACGGCGTCTTCGAAATCAAGCTACCGAAGGCCGACTAGACCTTGGCGTAAAGGGGGAATGCGGTGGAAACGGAAGTCGGTGGCGAGCGGGTCTTGTATCTCTACGGCGTCGTCCCCTGTGGTCAGCGCCTTCCGACGACCGAAGCCACTCCGCTTGAGGCGGTTCCGTTTTCGAGCCTCGTTGCCGTCGTCGAGCCTGTTTCTGCGACCGAGTTCTCTTCCGAGGCTCTCGAGCAGAAGCTACAGTGCGTCGACTGGGTTGCCCCCCTGGCGCGAAAGCACACCGCCGTGCTGGAGGACGCCATGCAGCACGGACCGGTGGTCCCCGCACGCCTCTGCACGCTGTTCAGTAGCGCCCACGCTCTCACGAGTCTGCTTGCGCAGAAAGAGCAGCGGTTCCAGGAGACGCTGAGCTGGCTCAAGGGCCGCCAGGAGTGGGGCTTCAAGGTCTTCGGCAACGAAGTCGGGCTTCGATCCTTGCTGGGATCGAGCGATCCCGATGTGCAGGCGATCGAGGCCGCAGCGGCCACAGGGAGCGCGGGCCAGGCGTACGTCCTGAGAAAGAAGCGTGACCGCCGTCTGGACGAGGTCGTCTCCACGCGAATCGACGAGGTCGTCGATGAGGTGCTCGATGCTCTCGACTCCCTGGCAGTCGAGAGCCGACTCAGGCCTCTGCTCTCAGAGGCAGCGACCGGACGAAGCGAGGTCATGGTTCTCAACGCGGCCCTCCTGGTGGACCTGGCCGTCTGTCCGGGGCTCCGCACCGAGACCGCTGAGCTGGCCTCGCGCTTTGGCGCCGAGGGATTCGCGTTCGAGTTGACTGGGCCCTGGCCGCCCTACAGCTTCTGCGACGATGACGACGCTACATCGGACCTCGGCGCGGACGAGTCTGCGCCCGAGGAGGTGAGGTAGCCATGCCGGTGCCCGGACCCATTTGTCTCTACGCGGTCGTACCTAGAGGCGAGGCGGACGAATTGTGCGCGACCACGCGAGGCCTCCTCCTCGTGGTGTGCGGCCCGGTCGCCGCGGTCATTGGCAAGCCAGGGAACGAGACGGAGCCACGCGCGGCCCTACGACACGATCGCATCGTTGGGCGAGCTCTCGATGTCTGTTCGTCGGTGGTGCCGTTCCGTCTCGGCGTCGAGCTCCAGTCCGGGGCTGAACTCCGCCGTGTACTGGGGGCAAACGAGAAGGCGCTCTCCGGGCATCTCGCACGCTTTCGCGAACGAGTGGAGATGGGCCTCAAGGCCAAGCTTGCGACGCAAGCGGACGGCGGGGCGATGCGGCTGCCCTTTGGCATCGAGCGCGTCCGCGCGTTGGCCCCAAGAAACGAGGACCGCCGAGAACGGCTGAAGCGAGTGCCGAGCGGGCAGGTCTTCGAGGGCTGCTATCTTATCTCGCGGCAGACCATCGCTGCTTTCTGGTCGGCGGTGGAAGACATTCGCCGCACCCTTCCGGACCTGCCCCTCATGGGGAGCGGTCCCTGGGCCGCCTACAGCTTCTGTGACTTCGCACTCCGGTTCGCGCAGAGCGAGCAGCGGATCGCAATTCAGACTCAATGAGGTGAGACGTGCATCCGATTCGGACACTCGAAGATCTCATCCACGCCGTAATGAACTTGCTGAGTCTCATCTCGAGCCACTCACAATATCTGCTCGGCAAGCGTGAAGCGATCTCGCCGGGAACAGAAGAGCTACGTATCATCTACGACGCGGCAGAGCGAGCTGCGAGGTTTCTTAGCCTAGTTCCTCAGGGACTCGCGAAGATCCCCATCCACGAGACGACGGATGCGAGGCCTCCATCCGAGGCCGGGAGAAAGTAAACATGAGCGCTCCAAAGACCGTTCGCCCAATCATGGTCGTCGACGACGAGCCCCTGGTGTGCCGGCTCTTCGAAAAGATTCTTCGGGAGGAAGGCTACCAGGTAGTCACGGCCACGAGCGGTCGGCAGGCCTTGGCACTCGCCCCGGAGGCTCAGCCGCAGCTCATCCTTCTCGACATCGTGATGCCAGAGATGGACGGCGTCGTGACGCTCAGGGAGCTGAGAAGACAGGGACACCTCTGCGCGGTCATCATGCTGACCGCAAAAGGAACCCTACAGACTGCGCGCGAAGCCATGATACTCGGCGCGTACGACTACATCACCAAGCCCTTCGACCTGGAATTCCTGAAATCCGTTCTTCGGGAAGGGCTAAAAGAACGCCGCTACGGGCGGAGGGAAAGTGCGTGCGCGCTCTGATCTACGTGCCCATCGTCCACTCGGAGGTGGACCTTGGGACCATGGCCGACGAGGTGCGTCGGCGGTTCCAGGAGGCCTTCGGCGCCGACGAATGGGCGCGGCGCCTTGGCTCGGTGGAGGCCATGTGGGCCGGCCTCCGTACGAAGCTGTTTGCCTTGCCGATCAGCTGGCCTTGCACGCGGCTCTACCAAGATGGTCTTCCCGTGTGCGACCGGGAGCGCGAGATCGTTCGCGATCTTGCGGCAAAGAGCAGCCGAAACCATCAGCTCCTCATCGATCTCATGGAGCGGGGGTCCACCCTCATGGGAACTGAGAGTCCAAAGCTGCTGGTGAAGGAGTACCGGAGGATCCAAAGGCTGGTGCAGGTCTCACAGGGGCGGGCGCCTGATGAGGGGGTCGAGGAGCTCAAGCGCGAGGGCGAGACGATTCTGTGCGAGCGCGATGGGTTCATCGCCGGCCGCATCGATTCCACTCTTCAAGAGGGAGAGACGGGAATCCTATTTCTCGGACTGCTACATCGGGTTGACGAGCTCCTCTACGGAAAGTTCGAGGTTCGCCACATGATCCACAATCTTCCGTTCGGGGCAGACCCCTGGCGGCAACTAAGGGAGCGGTGCGGCCATGTCGACTGATACGAGAAAGAAGGAGACGACGACGGTGGAGACTGTATCGCTCCGAGTGGCAGAGGCGTTGGGCAAGGACGTTGGACGAGCTGTCGCCCGTCTCGACCCCAAGGACCTGTCAGCGCTTGGTGCGGAAGTGGGCGACATTCTCCTCATCACCGGCGAGCGAACAACGGTAGCCAAGGCCATGCCCGCTTACAGCGACGCGCGCGGCAAGGGCCTTGTCCAGGTCGACGGCATCACGCGCGGGAATGCCAAGGTCGCTCTCGACCAGCGAGTGAAAGTTTCGAGAGTCGACCACGCGCACGCGACGAAGATCGTGATGCGGCCCGTGGGCGAGATCCCCGCCCTCAAGCACAATGGGGATACACGCTATGTGGGACGACTTCTCGAGGGGCTGCCGCTCGTGGTGGGGGATCGGGTGCGGGCGACACTGTTCGGCTCGCGATATCAGGACTTCGAGGTCGTCGGCACGCATCCCAAGGACGTTTGCGTAATGGTCCACCCGCAGACAAAGATCGTGATCGAGGCAGGGTCCGAGAAGGTTGCCAAGTCGGCCGGCATCTCCTACGAAGACATCGGAGGCCTTCGCAAGGAGATCCGGCGCGTCAGGGAGATGATCGAGCTGCCGCTGCGTTACCCGCAGCTCTTCGAGCGACTCGGAATCGGCGCGCCCAAGGGTGTTCTCCTTCATGGACCGCCCGGAACCGGCAAGACCCTCCTGGCCCGCGCCGTCGCTCACGAGACGGAAGCGGCGTTCATCTCGGTGAGCGGCCCGGAGGTGATTCACAAGTTCTACGGGGAGAGCGAGGCCAAGCTGCGCGGGATCTTCGAGCAGGCGCGCAAGGACTCGCCGTGCATCATTTTCCTAGACGAGCTCGACGCAATCGCTCCCAAACGCGAGAACGTCCAGGGCGAAGTGGAGAAGCGTGTCGTCGCCCAGCTCCTGGCGCTCATGGACGGGCTCGAGTCCCGGGGGCAGATCATCGTCATCGGCGCGACGAACCTGCCCAATCTCCTGGACCCGGCGCTTCGCCGTCCCGGGCGGTTCGACCGCGAGATCGAGATCGGCATCCCGGACGCCGTCTCCCGCAAGGAGATCCTCGAGATCCACAGCCGCGGCATGCCGCTCGCCGAAGACGTGGATCTCGCGCGTCTGGCTTCGATCACGCACGGTTTTGTGGGAGCCGACATGGAGTCACTCTGCCGCGAAGCGGCCATGACGACCATCCGGGGTGTGCTGCCCGAGATCGACTTTACCAGTGAACAGGTTCCCTACGACGTCCTGCTAGCGCTCAAGGTGACGATGGAAAACTTCCTGTCGGCTCTCGCGGAAGTCGAGCCGTCGGCGGTGCGCGAGGTTTTCGTCGAGGTCCCTGACGTCAAGTGGGAAGACGTAGGTGGATTGGACGAGGTCAAACGCGAACTCCGCGAAGCGGTCGAGTGGCCGCTCAAGTACGCGGATCTGTTTCAGCACGCGGGAATCCGTCCGGCCAAGGGCATTCTCCTCCATGGCGCTCCGGGGACCGGCAAGACGCTCCTCGTCAAGGCCATCGCATCGCAGAGCGGTGTGAACTTCATCTCGGTCAAGGGACCTGCGCTGCTTTCCAAGTATGTTGGCGAGAGCGAGCGGGGCATCCGGGAAATATTCAAGAAGGCGCGCCAGGCCGCGCCTTGCATCCTGTTCTTCGACGAAATCGACGCGCTCGCACCAACACGAAGCGCGGATGGCGGCGACTCCCACGTGTCGCAGCGGGTGATCAGCCAGCTTCTCGCCGAGATGGACGGGGTCGAGGCGCTCAAGGGCGTCCTCGTCATCGCGGCGACGAATCGCAGGGACATGCTCGACCCCGCTCTGCTCCGGCCGGGGCGCTTCGACCTCCTGCTGGATGTGCCGTCGCCGGACGCCGGCGGACGGGAGAAAATCTTCGAGGTCCACCTGAAGGGGAAGCCGATGTCTGCCGATATGGACATCGTGGACCTTGCAAAGCGCACGGATGGTCTCACGGGAGCCGACATCGAGCTTATCTGCCATCGAGCGGCCCTCCTGGCGGTGCGCGAGTTCATCGAGGCTAACGGAGAAGGGAAGGACCTTTCGAGCTTGAAGATCACACGAGACAAGCTCGCGACTGCGATCCAGGAGCACTCCGCACCGCGAGGAGGTAGAACAAGTGGAAAGTAAATTAAATACAAACACTTACTTTCTGGGGAAAGCGGGTGATCTGTCTACACTACAAAGACGAACGTGAGCTTGCGCAGGCGCTCCATTCGATCGCAAGCCGGTGTCAGTCGCTTGGCGCTCGTTTACTCTTCCTCGGCTCGGAGGCCGCCTGGGAAGAGGCACTTAAAGCTATAAGGAACCTCGACCCTTCGGCTCTACAAGGCCTGACGTTTCGTCCTCTGACATCTCCCAAGCATGAGCCCGGCGGTGACCACTGGAACGCGACAATCGAGGTAATCCGCTCCGCGCTGCTGGAAGCTTCGGTCGTGAGCGGCCCGATGGTGGCGTGGGTCGATTCGCCGCTTCCGCTCAACGGTACCCCGCTGCGGACGGCCATGCGCGACTACCGCCGCTCGCTCGACATGACGCCGGGCTCCTCCACGGTCATCTGCGCCTATCGCCTGGCCGACATCCCGGAAGTGGCGCGAGCGAGCTTGCTGGAAACCTTCGACACCGTGATCAACGCGAAGATGCTTCTTCCCCGGTGTCCGTCCTGGCTGATCAATCGGGCCAATGTTCGGAACAACGAGGACCTTACCCCGGCGTTGTGCATCCCGGCACCTACGGTAGAAACCGACCTTCAGCTCACCACCTTCGTACAGGCCGAGAAGCTGGCGGCTCTCGGTCAGCTGGCGGCGGGGGTGGCTCACGAGCTCGGCAATCCTCTCACCATCATCAGCTCGAGCCTTCAGTACCTGCACAAGCGGCTTACAGCGGCGAACGATCCCGCCGGCGACTTCACCACGACCGCGCTGGCGAACGTCGAACGGATGCACGGGCTTCTTCGCAGCATGCTCAACTTCGCCGCCGTAAAGAAGCCTCGCTTCGAGCTGAGCGACCTGAAGGAAGTCATCTCCGATGTCCTGCGATTCACCTCCACGGAGTGCGTGCGGCGCGGCATCACCGTCGAGGTTGCGTTCGATCCAGCTCTGCCCAGGGTCTGGGTCGAGCCTCCCGGCGTCAAGCAGATCGTCCTCAACCTCGTCAAGAACGGCCTCGATGCAATGGTCGAGGGCGGCAACACGCTGCAGGTCCGCACGCGAATGGCGAAGGACGAACAGACCACCGTCGTTGAGATCGATAACAACGGCCCCTCGGTTCCGACTGATATCCTGCCCCATCTCTTCAGGCCGTTTCATACCACCAAGGACGAGGGAACGGGGTTGGGGCTCTACTTGTCGAGACAGATTGCAAAGGAACACGGAGGCGATCTCGAAGCTGAGAACCTGCCCAAGGGCGGAGTGCGGTTCACGCTAACACTGCCGGTTGATCGGAGAAAGGGAGGGGAAAATGGCTCACATCCTGATCGTCGACGACGAGCCTGATCTTTGCGCCCTTGTTGCGACGCTGCTTACTGAGCGGGGCCACAGCGCGAAGTGCGTCTACTCCGGGGAGGCCGCACTTCAGTCGATGAAAGAGCGGCGGCATGACCTCGTGCTTCTGGACCTGCGCCTTGGAGGCATGGATGGGATCGAGACGCTCCGGCGGCTGAAGCCGATCGCGCCGGGCACGCCCATCGTGATGATGACGGCGTTTGGGAACGTGCAAGCGGCAGTGAAGGCCATGAAAGCGGGGGCGACCGACTTTGTCAGCAAACCATTCAACAACCGTACCCTCCTATCCATGATCGAGACGCTCCTCGCGATGCACGCCGAGGAGCGGGGCGACTCTCCGAAGCTCGTCGGCGAGAGTCCGGAATTCCAAAAAGCCATGGACCTGGCGCTCAAATTCGCCGTCCCAGACATCAATATCCTGCTCTTGGGCGAGACGGGGACCGGCAAGGAGCTCTTTGCCCGTAAGATCCATGCCGCGAGCAAGCGTAGTCGTGGTCCGTTCGTGCCCGTGGATTGCTCGATGCTTGCCGAGCACATCATTGAAAGCGAGCTCTTCGGTCACGAAAAGGGAGCATTCACGGGCGCCACCTCCACTCGGATCGGTCGCTTCGAGATGGCGCAGGGGGGAACGATATTCCTCGATGAAATCGGAAACCTGCCGACCGCCTTTCAGGCGAAGCTGCTCCGGGTGCTGCAGGAACGGCGCATGGAACGCGTCGGCGGTCGTGAAACCATTCGGCTCGATATACGAGTGGTGTCGGCAACCAATGTGAATTTGAAGGAGGCGATCTCATCCGGGAGGTTCCGGCAGGATCTCTACTACCGTCTCCAGGAGATGACCATCCGCCTGCCGGCACTACGCGAGCGAAATGGCGATCTTCTGCGGATTGCGCAGTACTTCGTGGGCCTGTATGCGAATCGATTCGGGACCGGCGTACGAGGCATCTCCGACGAGGTGATCGAGGTCCTAGAGCACTACGACTGGCCCGGGAACGTGCGCGAGCTCGAAAACACGATCAAGTCGGCGGTGGTTCTTGCCACGGATGTGGTGCTTTCCGATCACCTGCCACCGGAGATCCGGGGTCAGTCGGCCCATGCCACGGCACGTTCCGTTTCTCCGAACGACGGCGGCGAGGAGCGGTTGAGAGTCGAGATCGATCTCGGCATTCATGACTCCGAGATCGACTTGAAGGCGCTCGGTGCCGAGGCGGCCGAGCAGGCCGAGCGCTCGCTGCTCACTGTACTCATGGGCCGACGGCGCATGAGTGGTGTACAGATGGCCAAGATGCTGGGCGTTGATCCAAAGACGCTGCGGACAAAACTCCGCAGGTATGGTCTGGAGGCGACACTTGTTGCGGGCGGTTGAAAAGATGCCTACGGGTCGCGTCCTGGTCGTCGACGACCAGGAGAACATGTGCTGGGTGCTCTCCAGGCTCCTGTTGGAGCGCGGCCATGTCGTGCGCACCGCGCAAGACAGGGCACGCGCCCTGAAGATGCTCGATGACTTCGACTGCCAGGTTGCGGTCGTGGACTACCGGTTGCCGGACTCGAACGGCATCGCCGTCATCGTCGAGATGACGTCGCGACTTCCTCGGTTGAGGTCGATTCTGATGACCTCCTATGGCGGTGACGCCCTGCGGAACCAAGCGATGGAGAAGGGCCTCTTCGCGTACTTTGACAAGCCGTTCAACAATGACCGCATGATCGAAACGGTCGAGTTTGGAATCCGCGCGTGGGAGACCGATCCGGCGGCCCGTGCAAAAGCGACAACGAAGCGGGTGAAGCGGTAGCGACTCCCTTGTTCCGGGAGCAGGAACCCGGGACTGATTCACCGGGATACACGCGGGCGGAACACATGCCGACGACATCCTTTTAACAATCCTCGCCTTCCCGGTCGGTTGCGCCGCCGCTACTTGGCGCATGGGCGATCGCTGTCATGGCACTCTTCTTGCTCTACGCCTCTACATGTCGCAATAACGCGGCCGATAAATAGAAAGGGTGAACACAAATGGCAAAGGTCATGAAGTCAACGGACTCGTCGAGCCTGGCGGAAGTCGTGGACCGGATCCTCGACAAGGGAATCGTCATCGACGCATGGGTGAAGGTCTCGCTGGTCGGCATCGAACTGCTGTCCATCGAAGCCCGTGTGGTCATCGCCTCTGTCGAGACGTACCTGAAGTATGCCGAGGCGATCGGTCTGACCGCGACCGCGGCCGCGCCCACGCCGTAAACGGTCCGGTGGCAAAGGTTTCGCTCTCCGGGAGCGGCCGGAGCGTCGCTCCCGGGGAGTGGTTCCGATTGTGAAACAATCCCGGCCTGCCTTCCCAAAACGAACCAGGCTTGGGTGTCAGTCCCTAACCATGAGGAAAAAGAGGAGAAGAATCATGAACGCGCATTTCAGCAGTTTCACATCGGAGGCGATGCGAGCCTTCAGAGAAGGGCTCGCGGCTGACTTTCAGCGCCGAGCCGAGTTCATTCACAACCTCCGCAAACACACCATGCTCGAGGGTTTCAGGCACGACCGCCGCCGGCGCGTCAAGAGCGAGGCCGATGCGCGCGGGTTGTTCGTGAGCGAACTTAAGTCGGGGGTCCACAGCTTGTTGAATCGTTTCGAGTTGGGCCGCAGAGAGATGGCCCGCGAGTTCCAGGCGGCACGCGACGCCTGGCGGAACCGGACGGGGAGCCAGGGCGGCCAGCAGCCGAAGCAGACGCAGTCCAGCGCGAAGGCGAGCTCTATCGATGAAGCCAAGCCTCGTCACTCCAGGAAGCGCCATGGGTGAGCGCATCCTTGCGGAGAGTGCATCGGCGTGTGCCCCCTGGCAGCGCTCCCTGACCGATTCGCACCATGAGGAGGAAACGATGAACGGCAACGGGCAGGCCTCGGCAGCGCTGGTAGAAGTCCCCATTCCCGCGAGCATGATGGTGGAAGCCAGCGAGAACTTCGTCCTGACTCCACAGGTGCAGAGCATGGCGGATCGGGCGCTCGCCTACCTCAAGGCAGGGTATCCTGTTCACTTTTCGGGTCCCGCCGGAGTCGGAAAGACCACGCTGGCCCTCCACGTGGCGGCTCTTCGGGGACGTTCCGTGATCCTGATGCACGGGGACGACGAGTTCGGCTCGAGCGATCTCGTAGGACGCGACTACGGCTACCGCAGGAGCAAGCTCGTCGACAACTTCATCCATTCGGTCCTCAAGACCGAGGAGAGCATGAGTACGTTATGGGCCGACAATCGGCTCACCCTGGCCTGTAAGAGCGGAAACACGCTCGTCTACGACGAGTTTACACGCTCGCGTCCCGAGGCGAACAATGTGCTGCTCTCGGTTCTCGAGGAACGCCTCCTGACGCTCCCGAAGAGAAGCCATCAGGAAGACGGCTACGTCGACGTGCATCCCGAGTTCCGCGCCATCTTCACGTCCAATCCCGAGGAGTACGCGGGCGTTCACCGCACCCAGGACGCCTTGATGGACCGTCTTATCACCATCAAGGTGGACTACTACGGCCGCGACAGCGAGGTGGAGATCACGCGATCCAAGTCCGGCATCCCGCTCGGGGAGGCAAAGGTCATCGTGGACATCGTGCGGGATCTGCGGGCCCTCGGATTCGCCAAGCAGGGACCAAGCCTGCGAGCGTCCATCATGATCGCGCGCGTCACCGTCCAGCAAGGCGCCCGGGCGCGCTCCGGTGATACAATCTTCGCCGATGTGTGCCGCGACGTCTTGGGCTCGCTCACGGCCAAGGTGGTCCGTGATGGCAGCAAGGGCGTCCAGACCACGATAGACGACGTCGTAGCCAAACATGCGAGGGAGCACCGTCGGCCCGTCAAGAGCACCGGCGTGTCGAATCCGGCGCCCGTGGCCGTCGGGAAGGGAGCCTAGTAATGGGTGTCCGCGCGAGAGGAGTCTCGGCGATCAAGACCCTTTCCGCCGTCCGCGGCATCGGCATTCATACCAAAGAGAGGCATGTGCAGCAGTTTCAGATTGCCTGCCTGGAGCTGGAGCGCTCCCGGCGTGTCCGGGAAAGGCAGGCCGCCATGAACCGGGTCAAGACCCTCGACGCCCGGCTTCTCGAGATCGAACTGTTGATCCGCAACCTTCAAGAGGAGTTGGGCGCGACAAGCAGCGACGACACAAGTTGCGGCAAGCCCATGCACGAGACAAGGGCAGCGGCGAACGAGAAGCGGCGCACGCTTCGGTACTGACTGGCGGATGACGCGAACATGCGCCCACCACAAGGATTAGGGAGGATCTAGCGCCATGAGAATCAGGTTGAACTGTCTTGAATGCGGGCACCCGATGGACCTCGGTGATGCCTACGAGGACTACCAGGGCGAGGTCCGGTGCTGGGGCTGTCGAACCGTCCTCGATGTGACGCTGCAAGAGGGCAGGCTGAAGGCGATGAGGAAGAGCTGCGCCGCGGAGACGCCTCGTTCCTCCGCGGGACGCGCGGAATCGTCCGAAACGCTTTCCCCGGCGAGTGGAGCAGAGCCACCCGCGGCCGTTCAGGAAACCAGGTGAATCATGACGAGCACGGGGCGCTACCTGTATGGGTTGATTCGAGCCACAGAGAACATGGATTTCGGCTGCATCGGGCTCGAACATGACGGCAAACCCGGGCGCGTCTACACGCTACGCGCCGACTCGGTTGCGGCGGTCGTGAGCGAATTCTCGGCGCACGAGAAGATCCTCCCGCTCCGCAAGAACCTCGACCCACACTACAGAGTCATTCGCGAGGTCATGAAGACGACGACCATCGTTCCGATGACGTTCGGTCATGTGGCGAATAGCGAGGAGGAGATCACCAAGTCGCTCCGGCTAAACCGCGACGGAATCCGGGAGCAACTGGAGCTGGTGGACGGGAAGGTCGAGATGGGCCTCAAGGTGAAGTGGGATGTGGACAACATCTTCGAGTACCTCGTGGGCATTGATCCGGAGATGGCGGCGTTCCGCGACCAGGTCTTCGGACGGTCGAGCGCGCCTTCTCAGGCCGAGAAGATCGAGCTCGGGCAGATGTTCGAGGAGCGGCTGAACCAGGAGCGCGAAGAGCAGACGGACCGCGTCGTCGAGATGTTCAGTCCCTGTTACAGCGACGTGAAGGTGAATCCGCCATCGAACGAGAAGATGATGATGGACCTCGCCTTCCTGGTGGACCGCGGTGGGCTCAAACCGTTCGAGGAGCGCGTCTATCAGGTCGCAGGGACGTTCCCCGCCCAGTGCACCTTCGACTACAACGGTCCCTGGGCCCCCTTCAACTTCGTCGAGCTCGACCTCCAGCCGGCGGCGGCCTGAGGCGCAAATGGGGCTCCTATCCGCACCGTTTCGAGGATTGCTCCGGGTTTTCGAAGAGGTCGCCGACCGTGCCGATCAGGAACTCTACAACGAGGATGCGGTCAAGGCCGAGCTGACGGACATCTACATGCAGATCGAGGCCGGATCGCTGACGGAGGATGAATTCAACCGACGCGAGACGGAGCTGGTCAATCGGCTCGAAGAGATTTGGGAGCACAAGAAGCGAAGGGGTCGTCTTGGAACTCGCTAGCCCGCGGCACAGCCCACTGCGCGCTCGGCCGTCTGTTCCACGGCGAAGTGCAGTCGCCCGGCACCGTCGAGTGAGTCTGTGCGAGACCCTCGACCGCGTGCTCAACAAGGGAGCAGTGATCGCGGGTGACGTCATCATCTCCGTAGCGGACATCGATCTCATCTACCTCGGGGTGAACCTGGTCATCACGTCGGTGGAAACCCTGCGCAACTGGGACTCCGACCGGCGCAGCACCCGCGACATGGGCGTCGCAGGAACACAACCCGGCGTAGTGGCTGTGCCGAAAGTGCCCTTCGCAACGCAGCGAGCGGAGGTGTGACCATGCGCTACGGAGAGATTCGAGGAAGACCGGAAGACTTTGAGGCGTTCGATGAGCCAACTGAGTCACCGCGTCCCAAACTCCCACGTCGCATCAACCTTGAGCCGGAAAAGGTCGAGCGGGGACTCACCCAGCTCGTGCTGTCCCTCGTGGAGCTCGTTCGCCGTCTCATGGAGAAGCAGGCCCTGCGGCGCATCGAGGGCGGAAGCCTGACCGCGGAGCAGGAAGAACGCCTCGGGACGACGCTGATGCACCTCGATGAGCAGATGGAAGAACTGAAGGACCATTTCAAGATCAAGAACCTCAACATCGACCTCGGTCCGTTGGGGAATCTGTTCGATTAGAGCGATAGAAGAGGAGAGGCACGATGGAACGGACACGGCAAAGGCTGACGCACTCCACAGATACCAGCAACCTCGCCGACATCCTCGAGCGCGTTCTCGACAAGGGGATTGTCATCGCCGGCGACATCAAGGTGAAGCTCGTGGACATCGAGCTTCTGACGATTCAGGTGCGCCTTCTCATCGCCTCGGTGGACAAGGCACGCGAGATGGGCATGGACTGGTGGCTCAAGAATCCAGACTTCACCTCGAAGGCGGCCGTATCGGACCACGGCGGCGAACTCGACGAGCTGAAGCAGCGGCTCTCCGACCTCGAGCAGAAAACTGCGGTCGCTGTGGAGGCGCGATGAGCGCACTAGCTCGATTCGCACGCGCGGCGAAATGGCCCCGCGTCCTCATCATTGATGACGAGGAGCAACTACTGCGTGTCTGGACGCGAGAGCTGGAGTTGCTCGGTCTGGAGGTCTGGGCGGCCCGTTCCGCGCGCGATGCCGTGGGTGTACTCGCTCAACTCGATGGCGATCTCGATGCTGTGGCCTGCGATCTCCACATGGCGGATGGAGATGGGATGGAACTCCATCGGTTCCTACAAGTCGAATACCCGGGACTCGAGCACCGGGTCGTGTTCATCACCGGGGGCGCGGTGTCGGCCCGAGAAAACGAGTTCCTTGTTACTGCCGCCAACCCGGTCTTGGAAAAACCTTGCAAACTAGGACGTTTCGTCGTGCTTGCACGCGAGTGGGGCGAGCGACGGCAATCGCGTCGCGGAAACGCCAGCGCAGACGGTCGAAGATGAACTCTTTGCTTACCGAGACTGGGGTGGACCGGCGTGCCATCGTGCCGGCGCCGGCGATGCTCGTCTCGGTGGTCTCTGGGTAACAGATGGCAACGCTCGAACAGGTCGAACGGGTGAGTCGGCCTCCTCTCTTTTTCGAGAGGCCGACACAAGGACGGAATAGAGATTCAAGATGAACCAGGAAAACACCACGAAGGAATCGATGGAAGACATGAACGCCTACTCCAGACTAGCTCTCATTCCCGAGGACGAGTTCTCGGTAAACGTAGGCGATTCCGACTTCAGCTACACGGCCCGCCCCACCGGGTTCGAGGGCTACATCGTCAATGGAGCTACCGGAGAGCTGATCGTTCCGTTCATCGAGATCTAGGAATAACCGGCTCTCTTTTCGTTTCGTGCGTTGCTATGCAATGGTAATAACCCCTTGGCCTGGGGGTGTGATTCAAACCCGTTGTTACTCATACGTCATTCCCGCGGTAGTAGGCGGGAATCCATAGTGCGCAACCTGCTGGATCCCCGCTAACATCATGCGGGGATGACGATTTTGTTTGTAGATTTCGAAAAAAGTGCTACAGGTAACTCGTACCTGCTTTTAGATACTATTTTCGTAACTTATCAATAACTCCAAAGTAACCAATGGGCATCGATCGAACCCTTGGCCTGGTTGCGGCTTGCGCGACGGTTCACAAAATGGTAGGGGGAGTCGTAATAACGCCCTTTTGGGCTTGGGAGATCCGGGTTGAATATTCTGGTCTTGAACTGCGGCAGCACTTCGATCAAGTACGATCTGATCGATCTGGACGGCGAGCGCAACCTCTGGTCGGGGCGCCTGGAGCGCATCGGTCTCGACGGCGGCACTCATTCATACGGCCGCGGAGACGAGCGCATCACCGAGCGGGTCGCGGTCGGAAACCTGTCGGCCGCCTTCAAGCTTGCCTTCGCCACCCTGAGTGATGCCCGCACCGGCGCGCTGCAGATCGATGCCGTGGCGCACCGTATCGGGCACGGGGGCCTGCGTTACCGCGGCCCGGTTGTGATCGACCAGGACGTCAGGGATGAGATCCGCAGGTTGATCCCGCTGGTGCCGCTGCACCACCCGGCCATGCTCGAGGGAATCGAGACCGCCCAGAAGCTGTTTCCCAACGTGCCGCAGGTTGCGGTGTTCGACACGGCTTTCCATCACAGCATCCCCGACGAGGCCGCCATCTACGGCCTGCCCTATGAGATGTTCCACGAGAAGGGCATCCGCAAGTTCGGCTTCCACGGCAACTCACACGAGTACGCAGCCTTGCAGGCCGCCGCCCGGCTCGAGACGCCGTTGCACCGGCTGAACATTATTACCTGCCACCTGGGCGGCGGTGCCTCGATCTGCGCCGTCCAACGCGGCCGTTCGATCGACAACAGTCTCGGCTTCAGTTCGCTGCCCGGGCTGATCATGGGCACGCGGGTGGGCGATCTCGACCCGGGCGTAATCACATACCTGATGAAAGCCGAAGGCCTGCCGCTCGACGAGATCGAAGAACTGCTTAGCCGCCGGGGTGGCTTGCTGGGCATCTCGGGCGTCAGTTCCGACATGCGCGAGATTCTGGCGGCGGCGGATGGCGGCGATCATCGCGCGCTTCTGGCCATCAAGGCATTCTGCTACCGCGTCAAACTGTACATCGGGGCCTACATCGCGGCCATGGGCTCCGTCGATGCGCTGGTTTTCACCGGGGGCATCGGTGAGCACAGTCGCGGCATCCGGGCCCGCAGCCTGCAAGACCTCGAGCAGATCGGCATCGCGATAGATCCGCGTGCCAACGATCGCTGCCGGGTCGATGGCGAGAACATCGTTAGCGACATCAGCGCGCGGCACTCGCGGGTCGCGGTGCTGGTGGTCGCCGCCAACGAAGAGCTGATGATGGCGCGCCATTGTGCCGAGGCCCTGAATCTCAAAAAGTCGATTCAGCCCGCCCAACTGTCCACCGACCGGCGCCCGATTCGCGTGGCGTTATCTGCGCACCACGTTCACCTGTGCCGCCGCGACGTCGAGGCCCTGTTTGGTCCCGGGCACGAGCTTACCCGCAAGGAACCGTTGTATATTCCCAGCCAGTTCTCGTGTCAGGAAACCGTCAACCTGATCGGACCGCGCGGCCGGGTCGAAAATGTCCGGGTTCTGGGGCCCGAGCGCTCCCGAACCCAGGTGGAGATCTCGCGAACCGAGGAATTCAAGCTTGGGATCGACGCGCCCATCCGCGCCTCGGGCGATCTGGACGGCACGCCCGGAATCACGCTGGAGAGCCCGACGGCCAAAATTGACTTGCCCGAGGGTGTTATCTGCGCCCGGCGCCACATCCACATGACGCCCAAAGACGCGGAACTTTACGGTGTCAGGGCCGGCGATACGGTCATGGTCAGACTGGGAGGGGAGCGAGAGCTGATTTTCGGCGACGTGCTGATCCGGGTCAGCCCGAGTTACAGGCTCGAGATGCACATCGACACCGACGAGGCCAACGCCGCCGAGTTGCCTCCTGTATCCAAGGGCTACCTGGTGATGATCGAGTCCCGCCAATGACCCGCTTATTCGTTATCCGGCACGGGGAGACCGATGGCAACAAGAACAAGATCTACCGCGGCCGCTGGGACCTGCCGCTCAACGAAAAAGGGCTGGCACAGGTTGAAAAGGCCGGCGCGGCGCTCGAGACGGTCAGGCTGGACGCAATTTTAACGAGTCCTCTCGAACGCACCTGTCAGACCGCGGCCGCGGTCGCCAGGTTTCAGAAGATCGAGCCCCAGACCGAGCCGGCCCTGATTGACATCGACTACGGTCAGTGGACCAGGCTGCTGGACTCCGAGGTTGCCCGGAAACACCCGGATATCTACGCCCGTTGGAAGCAAAGGCCCGAGACGGTTGTTTTTCCAGACGGCGAAGGCCTGGCCGACGTGCGCCGGCGGGTGGAATCTCTGCTGGCCGGGCTTGGGGAGGAATACCCCGGCCAAAACGTTGCACTATGCGGGCATCGAGTTTCGGTCAAGATGATCCTGATGGTTGCGCTGGGTCTTACAGACTCCGCCTTTTGGAAAATCTTGGTAGACACGGCCTCGATTTCCGTAATAGGTCTCGATGACGGTGCATTCAGCCTGGTTTTCGCGAACGACACCTGTCACCTCAAGCCGCTGGCCGACAAGTTCAAGGCGGCGGATTTCTGAACACGGGAGTTATTGGAATGAGACTCATCCGGGATTGCTTCTTCTCCATGGTTGCTTTTTTTGCCGCCTGTGCCCCGACCGGGCAACAGGTGTTGCCCGACCGAGCGACTACTGAAACCGTGGCCGCGGCAGGCCGGAAGACGGATCACGCACAACCGTCCGCAGGCGCCGAAAAAGCGGCCAATCCACAGGAAGTCATGGACGAGGCGCTGGCCTTCTGCCAGGCGGCGCAGGATTACTGGGAGAAGGGTGATTTCGACAATTCGTTCGAGGCCCTGGATAGGGCATATGCCCTGATTGTTTCGACAGACTGCGGCGACGATGCCGATCTCGAACAGCAAAAAGAAGACATTCGTTTGATGATCTGCAACCTGGTGTTGCGCATCCACGCCTCGCAGCATACCGCTGTGAACGGGGCGAGCAAGGCCATTCCGATGGATCTCAACCCGATCATTCAGCGGGAGATCGAGACATTCCAGGGCCTGCAGCGAAAGTTCTTCACGGCCTCCTATAGGCGTTCGGGCAGCTTCAGGTCACTGATCCTGGCGGCGCTAAAGAAGGCGGGTTTACCGGAGGAGCTTTCCTGGCTTCCCCTGATCGAGAGCGGTTTCAAAATCCGTGCCCTCAGTTCAGCCCGGGCGCTCGGATTGTGGCAGTTCATTCCGACCACCGGCTATCGCTTCGGCCTCAAGCGCGATCGCTGGGTTGACGAACGCATGGACGTCGCCAAGGCAACCGTGGCGGCGGTCGCCTACCTGGTCGATTTGCACGGGATCTTCGGCGATTGGACGACTGCGCTGGCGGCCTACAACTGCGGTGAGAACCGCGTGCTGCGGGTCATCCGCAGCCAGAACATCGACTACCTCGACAACTTCTGGGATTTGTATGAAAAGCTGCCCGGTGAAACCCGGCGTTACGTTCCGCGCTTCCTGGCTGCGTTGCACATTCTCAGAGATCCCAAGAAATACGGGTTCGACTTGGGCGACCCGGATAAACCACCCGACACAGTGGAGGTCAACGTCGCCAGGCAGTTGGATCTCAAGCAAGTCAGCAAGCTGATACACGTTCCCGCCGACGTACTGGCCTCGTTGAACCCGGATCTGAGGATTGGAATCACACCCCCGCGCGAGTACGCGCTGACGGTTCTCAGGGACAAAGAGAAGATGCTGGTGTCCAGCCTGGAGAAGATTCCCGTCTATACACCGCCGAAGAAACGCTTCACCATCCACCATATCCAGAGCGGCGAGACCCTCTCCCACCTGGCGCGACGATATCACCTGAGCATCGACGCCATTGCCCGCGTCAATAAGATCAAGAAAACAGCCGTGCTGCATATTGACCAGTGCATCAAGATACCTGTGTCAACCAAGACACACGGCCGGGTAAGTCGAGTTGAACGACCGGGCAAGACGCCCGTCACCAAGCCGATTCACTACCGCGTCAGCCGGGGAGATACTCTTTGGAAAGTCGCGAGCCGCTATGACACCGATGTGGCTTCGATAAAGCGCCTCAACAAGCTGGACGGGGAGCAGTTGCACGCGGGACAGGATCTCGTCATTCGGCCCAACGCACGCACGCGCGAGATTCCCGCCAATGCCAGCGGCTACGAGGTCAAGCCGGGAGACAGCCCCTATTCGATAGCCAAACAGAACAACATGAAGCTGGAGGACTTCCTGCGCCTCAATCGCCTGAAGCCCACAAGCCGTATTTTTCCCGGCCAGAAACTCCTGGTTGAAGATCGGTAATAACTCAGTCGGTTCTGAAGCGGTTGGCGATGAACGGGAAACGGGTGCGGCCGGCCTGGATCTCGTCGAAGTTCTTGAGCCTGATGGGGGTCTTGCTAGACAGGTTGCCGTTCACCAGGGTGCCGTTGGTGCTACCCATGTCGAGCAGGCTGTAAAGATGGCCGTTGATGCGGAAGACATGCTTCGTTGGGAGCACGGAGGCTATTTCTCCTGTTGATTTAGTATGCTAATTCTTTTTGGCGGTGCCACTCTTGATCTTCCATTTGCCGCCGTTCTCCAGCTTACCGACTGGCCATTTAACTCCGCCGCCGACGATATCACAGCTGTTGCTGGATGAGTGAAAGGTGACCGTGGTCGTTCCGCTGGGAATCTCAATGGTCTTGCTGCTGCCGCTACATTTAAGATTCACGGAGTACTTGCCATCACTTTCGACGCGGATCGAGCCAGCCGAAGCGACGGACATTGTTAGACCTAAGACTGCCAAGACGGTAAGGATAATTGTAAGTTTTTTCATGGGCGGTCCTCCTGAGAATAGTGAGGTGTAGAAAACAATCAATGAGTCCAGTGATTAGTTCAAAAAATATTGACGGGGTCAAGGTAAAGATTGAGCGCCTGCCTCCGTCCCCGATGCTCCCGGCCATCTTCTTGATGGACGAGTTCTTCCCTTTCACCGTGTCAAGCTGGCAACTGGGATTGGTCGACCTGGGCCTTTTGCTGTTCCCCCAGGCCTTCGGTCTGGCCGCACTCATCCTAGCCTATCTGACCCACCAGTACGGACAACTAATGAAAGAACGCGGCCAGATGAAAAAAGATCTCGAACGCACGATCTGAGGACGATGCCATGCCAATCATTGTCAATCTGGACGTGCAGCTAGCCAAGCGCAAGATGAAGCTCACCGAGCTCTCGGCCGCCGTAGGTATATCGGTGCAGAACCTGTCAGTTCTCAAAACCGGCAAGGCCCGGGCCATCCGGTTTTCCACCCTCGAGGCGCTGTGCCAGGCCCTGGCATGCACCCCCGGCGATCTGCTTGAATACACCAGCCTTGATATCGGCCCTTAAGCGTCCCCTGGGCTCCCGACTCATCGGCAGCGCATGGTTATGCTGCCCGTGAAAGCCGATGGAATGCATTGACCGGCAAACTCCACGCATATTGTCGACCAGGTTCCAGCAACTCCACAGGCCGGGATAGCGTTAAAGTAACCCGCATGGACGATTGCACAGTCAGGTACACTCCGACATTCTGCCAGTACATCGAGTTGAGGATCCTTCGTCTCCACACCGTCGCAGTTGTAATCATATCCACCACAGCCGTTTACCGGATCGTCGTAGTAGTTGACTTGCCCCGTGAATGTCCACGGGTCCCTATCGCAGCAGTCGTCGACCTGGCCGTGGTTGACCTGATTGCATACATAGTGTGAATCGTTGTCGCAGTCTACGGGATCGTCTATCCGGCCGTCACAATCGTTGTCCAGCGAGTCACAGTCTGCGGTGTAAAGTCCCTCGCCATGACCGTTCGGATCACTACAGGAGTAGCTTGGAGGCAGGTCGGGTCTTATGTACTCGGACGAATTGGCGAGGAAGTCCGCCTCAGAGCAGTTTTCTTCCCAAGTGCCGCTTTGGCACTCACTTGTCATGTAGTGCGCACCATGGCAGACGCCGTTCTGCTCACCGCACAAGATGGTTTGCAGGCCGCTATCGGCGGCGTCGGTTTTACTGTCGCAGTCGTCGTCTCGGCCGTTGCAGATCTCTGCCGCACCGGGGTATATAGAGCTGTTACTGTCGTCACAGTCTCCGGCGCAGGTCGTGTATGCATCGCCGTCAATGTTGAAACCCTCGTCTACCCGCGTGTCGCAGTTGTTATCGGCACCGTCGCAGACTTCGGGATTGGTCGGAAAGTTGTTCGAGTCGTTGTCGTTACAATCATCCGATGGGTCCGAGCAGGAATTCGTAGTGAAATGCCCATCGCCGTCCACGTCCGTGTCCAGTCCCTCATTGTTGAGCGTGTCACAGTCGTTGTCATATTCGTCGCACAGCTCGTCGGTCGAGAAATACTGGCTGTGTGCCTGGTAGCTTGCGGCCGTACAGGCCTCCCACTCGCCGGCCACGCACTGGATGGCCAGCTTGGTCGAGCCGGCACAGACTCCGTTCTGATTTTCGCACAGTTGGGGCAAAAGTCCGGCATCGGCCGCGTCTGCCTGCGCGTTGCAGTCGTTGTCGAGCCCGTCGCATACCTCGGCCCCGTAACCCTGGGGATAGTTGGCGGCGTTGCATACTTGCCACTGTCCGGCAACGCACTGGGAGGCCTCGTGTGTAGAGCCTGCGCAAATTCCCTGCTGCAGCTCGCAGGAGGTCAACACCAGGTCGCCGTCTGCGGCGTCGGTCAGCCCGTCACAGTCGTTGTCCTGCCCGTCGCATACCTCGTCGGCCTGCAGGTACTGGCTGCCGCCGGGATCGGTGCTGCAGCGGGTAGTGTTCTCGTCGGCGCACTCGATCGTCCCCTGGCCGCAGGCTCCTTCGCCCTGGCATGCTTCGCCGACTGCAAAATCCTCGTCTGTCTCCGAATCGCAGTCGTCATCGAGGCCGTTGCAGGCCTCGGCAATGTCCTCGACGCTCTCATTGACACACTCGAGCGCGGATCCGTCAGCCTTGCATGTTGAGGTGCCGTTTTTGCACATGTCGCTGTCGTCCCCGTCACAGGTCTCTCCCTTGGCCGGGAAATCTTCGTCGGTCTCTGAATCGCAGTCATCGTCCAAACCGTTACACAACTCTGTACTCGACCCGTCGGCACTCCCACCAGGGCCGCTGCTGCAGCCGGTCTCGAGGTCGCCGAAGCACTCGATCCGGCCGTTGCCGCACTTGCCCGGGCTGCCGCAGTCTGCCCCCAGGCCGAAGCCTTCGTCTGTAAGCGAGTCGCAGTCGTCATCCAGGCCGTTGCAGAGTTCGCTGGAAGGCAACTGGCCGTTCAGACAGCCCGGCCATACTTCGCCATCGCAGATTTCTACGCCCGCGGTGCACTCGCCCACGCCGCTGCCGCAGTCCTTTTGATCACCGTCCTCGCAGGGGCAGTTTTCGTCGGTCTGGCCGTCGCAATCGTTGTCCAGATCGTCGCACTTCTCGGGCACAGGGACCTGGCCGCTGCAGGCCTGCCAGATACCCGAGTTGCAGGTTTGTGTCCCGGGACCGCACTCGCCCACATCGGTTCCGCAATCCCGCAATTGGCCTTCCTCGCAGGCGGGACAGTCCTCGTCTGTCTGGCCGTCGCAGTTGTTGTCCACTCCGTCGCAATATTCAAAGGCTCCGGGGTGTATGGTGCGGTTGTAGTCGTCACAATCCTCTCCGACCGGGCTCTCATCCGCGTCCTTGTCATCGGCGTTTGCGACTATGACACACTCTCCGCGGTAACAGATTTCTACGTCATCATTGCATGGCGGGTCGCAAGGATTGATCTCGGGCTTCACGCAGACGTTCTGCTCGCAAACCAGATCGCCCTGACAGGCATCGTCGCCATCGCAGAAATCTCCTTCCGAACCGGAGTTCCCCTGACCGCAGTGGATAAAAACAGTACCCGATGCAGTCAGAAACAAGACGGCCAGAAAAGAAGTCACATGTTTGAACATGATTGGCTCCTCCATAAAGTCTAGCAAGCTGATTAGGTTAGATTACTTGCGGTGCACGAACGTTCTTGCACCCGCCGCCCAGCGCCTCCCAAAAAGGGTGGTCGGTGTTCGACACAGTTCCACCCTGATCTGTGGTAAAATACTCTTTCCATGATCGATTAGCAAACGAAAATATGCCGCGTTTTCATCTTGCATGGAATGCCCAGCCGCTTCCCGGAAACTTCCTGGCTGTGGAACGGCCATTGGGCGCTATCGCCACCAATGGACAGGTTGCTCCAATTCATTGCGAGCAGTGTTACACAACCAATTTACCCTTGAGTGTTCTGAGCGGCGACGAGGTATTGTTGGCTTATCGTTATAATGGTTCCGAGCTGACTCCCGAGCATGGTTACCCGCTGCGCTTGGTGGTACCAAAACGATATTTTTGGAAAAGCGCCAAATGTGTTATTGGGAGCAACGCGGCTATCATAACAATGCCGACCCCTGGCAAGAAGAACGATACAGCTGATTAGCTGGACAGCGAACCCTGCGACCACTCCAAGAACCTATTTCGGCTGCAAATGTTGACACGCGGATTTGAACCAAGGCATAGTAGCGAAACCTAAAATCTGTAGTTTTTCCACCAATTCCAAGGAGGGGAATAATGCAACGGATACCGCTATTCGGCCTGGGGATAGCTACCGTGATGGTGCTATCGCTGGAGCCTGTCGTGCTGGCCGAAGGCCAGTTTCTTACTAATGGACTCTTGCCGTCCGTGCCGGTGCCCGTGGATAATCCTCAAACCGACGCCAAGATCCGGTTGGGCAAGCAGCTTTACTTCGACACCCGGCTTTCGGCCGACAACACCATCAGCTGCGCGACCTGCCACATCCCCAAGACCGGCTGGGCCAACAACAGCCCGACCGATACCGGCATTAAGGGCCAGGTGGGCGGCCGCAACTCCGGCTCGATCATCAACTCGGCCTATATGCGGGTTCAGTTCTGGGATGGGCGGGCGGCTTCCCTCGAGGAGCAGGCCCTTGGCCCGATCCACAACCCGATCGAGATGGGCGAGACGCTTGAGAATGTTATCAGCAAACTCAACGCGATCCCCGGATACCTCGAACAGTTCCGAACGGTCTTCGGAACCGATGTCACCACCGAAGGAATCGGCAAGGCCATCGCCTCCTTCGAGCGCACGATCATCGCCGGACCATCCCCTTATGATCTCTATCTGCAGGGACAAAAGGATGCGCTCAGCCCGGCGGCGCTGCGCGGTTTGCGGATATTCAACGGCAAAGGCCACTGCAGCCCTTGCCACAGCGGGCCGTCGTTTTCGGATCAGTCTTATCACAACCTGGGAGTGGGCATGGACAAAGCCAACCCCGATCTGGGACGGGAAGCAGTCAGCAAAGATCCCAAGGACCGCGGGCGCTTTAAAACCCCGACGCTTCGCAACACGGCCCAGACCCCGCCCTACTTGCATGACGGCTCGGAGGCCAGCCTGCGAGATGTAGTCGAGCTCTACAATCGTGGTGGTGTGCCCAACCCCAGCCTCGATGCGTTGGTGTTTCCGTTGCACCTGACTGAGTCAGAAAAGGCTGATTTGGTAGTGTTCATGGAGGCGCTCACCGGTCCGGTGCCGGAGGTTGCGGTTCCTGATTTGCCCAAGAATGCCGGAGAGAATGGGGGTGGCCAATGAAAACCTTCCGAGCGATCGCAGCATTGGTTTTGGTAGGTGTGTTAATCTGGCTGGCCAGTCCCGTTGGGGCAGTGCCGATCTTTGCCAGAAAATACGGATTCAATTGCAGTATGTGCCACTCCAACTACCCGCGCCTCAACGACTTCGGCCAGCGCTACCGGCAAAACGGATACCAGTTGCCCGGCCGGGAAGGCGACGAGAAAACCGTGCTGGAAAGTCCGCCGCCCATCGCCGCGCGGACCAGCCTCGGTTTCAATGTTCAACAGGCCGCCGGCAAAGAACAGGACCTCAACCAGTTCCAGCTCAACGGCTTGGACCTGCTCTCCGCCGGATTGGTGTATCGAAATATCGGTTACATGGTGGTCTATCTGCCGCCAATCCCGGCCTTCCGCGGTGTCACCGATCAGGCCGGGGCCCTGGAGATGGCCAGCGTGGTGTTCAGCAACGTTGCCAGCCCGTGGCTCAATGTGCGCGTCGGGCGCTTCGAGCCGGCTCTGGTCGCGTTCAGTGCCAAACGTCAGTTGACCGCCTCTCCCTATGAAGCCTATGAACTGGCCTTCCCGAGCGGGTCGCCGCTGAGCGAAACCCAGGAAGGCATCGAAGTGACAGGCCACGGTGGAGGATTCGAGTTTGCATTTGGTTGGCTCAATGGTTCGGCCACCAACCGCGTCGATGATATTCCCTCCGATGTCTACCTGCGAATCGCCAAGGTATTTGGCCAGGGCGAGGGGCAAACCGCCGGCCAACGCATTGGTCTGTTTGGCCATTTCGGGCAGGCGCGCCCGGATCCCACCCTCTCGGACAAGGTACGGCAACCCCTGTTCCGCGGCGGGCTCGATGCGAGCTTGAACCTGGGCGATTTCAACCTGTCTTTGCAGTTTTTATTGGGCCAAGACGACAGGGATCTGTGGGGCAGCAGGGACAACATTCTATCCTACGGCGGGTTCGCCGAGTTGAGCTTCCTCCCGGCGACCGATTGGGTGGTTCTGGCCCGTTACGATGGGCTCAAGCTACCCGGCGAGCTGGATGTCGGCAGCATCAACCGCATGACGGCGGCGGTGCGTTATTATATCTGGGACAATCTAGCCCTGCACCTCGAGTATTCTTATCGCCACCAAAACTCAGATCTGCCTATCGACCAAGAGGCCCTGACATACCATTTTGCGACTGTCCGCTTGGATGCGGCTTTCTGAGAGTTGATTCCCATCACCGGATCACGGGCGAGTAAAAATAACTGTTGATCTGGTTGAAGACCGCTAGGAATTCACTCGCTTCTGAAGCGGTTGGCGATGAACAGGAAACGGGTACGGCCCGCCTGGATTTCGTCGAAGTTCTTCAACCTGATGGGGGTCTTGGTAGACAGGTTGCCGTTCACCAGGGTGCCGTTGGTGCTGCCCAAGTCGAGCAGGCTGTAGAGGTGGCCGTTGATGCGGATCTTGAAGTGTTGGCTGCTGACCCTGGGATCCTTGACGACGAAGTCGGCTTCTTCCGATGCGCCAACCGTGGTCTCGATTGCGACGATGCGATGGATGGCGTGAGGATCCGGGCCGGCGATGACCGCCAGGGCTAGGACATAGGGTGACCCGAATGGATCTCGGTCTATGGTGATCACGTCCGTCGTGCGTCTATCTTTTGCCATTCTCAATTCCTCGAAGAGCGTTTATCCGAGATACGGCGGCCATCTTATACTGCCGAGGCCGCGATGTAAACAGTGACGGCCAACTACAGCGCCGCTATCACTCCGCCGCCGAAGCCCAGCAGGATGGCGGCGATTTTTCTCTTTGTCAGGGGTTCTTTCAGAAACAGCGTTGCAAAAAATAAGACGAAGATTGTGCTTAGCTGGTTGAGCACGCTGGCAATTGTAGTATCGGTGTACTTCATGCCCGCAATCCAGAAAAACATGGCTAAAAAACCGCCCAGTATGGCCGCCGGTACGACTACCTTCCAGTGAGGGCCGGGCCTGAAGCAACGCCACACCGAGCCGCGGTTGCGGCGAGTAGCACCCTGGACAGCCAGCAGCGCGATCCCACCCGCCAGGCGTACGGTTGTGGCCCACCACGGATCGGAGCGGTCCAGCACCGGCTTGGCCATTGAAATGCTCACCGCCATCAGCAGCATGGAAAGCACTCCCAGCATGACGCCGGTAAATATTTTTCTGCGTTCGGCAGGGCAGGCGGTGTTCTCGGGCTTCCATGTGCCGATTATTATGCCAATGATCATCAGCGCCAATGACAAAAGCAGTGAGATGCCGATTTTCTCTTCGAGGAAAAAGAAAGAGCACAGGATTATGAAAGGGCTGTAGAGGCAGTCGACAATCGCCGAGCGACCTGCCCCGATGCGGTTGAGACTGGCGAAAAACAGGGTGTCGGCCAGCCCAATCCCGATTGCACCGGACAGCAGCAGAATACACCAGTCGTTGAGCGGATGTTGGTCGATAGTGATCGGCAGGCCAAAAAACAATATAACCGCCAGGAAGAGCAGCATACCGACGACATCCTTGAACAGGTTCAAGGCGACGGGAGGGACGGACTCACCACTCTTTTTGAACAGGATTACCCCGCTGGCCCACAGCAGGGCGCACAGAGTGGAATAGAACTCGCCTGCATTGGGAAACCAGGGATCCAGCATGAAGACCTTATCTGCCCATTTGGTAAAGGAGTCGCCGGGTATCTATGTTGTCAACATCGGCCCGGTATGCTTTTTCGAGCGTCTTGCCCGCAAGCCGCTTCTTCTTCTCGGCCAGATATACTCTCGAAAGGCCCAGCAAGGCGCCGGCATCGTCGGGATGATCCAGGAGAAGATCGAGGTAGGCCTTTTTCGCCCGCCCATGTTGATGGTCCTCGAACATGGCTCGTGCCAGCAAGCGGCCGCTGGTGACCAACGTCGGGCGCAGGTCATGGGCCTTTATGAGATACGGCAGTGCCCGACGCGGTTTGTGCCGTGAAAGTTCGCATACCCCCATATACAAGTTCGCCGGAAAGCAGTTTTGGTCCAGGTCGAGAGCCTGGCGTAGGCTGCGACGCGCCTGTCTCGGTCGTTCGAGGCGCAGGAGAACGATTCCCATTAGAGCGTGCGCCTGCGCGATGTCGCTATACTTCTGTAGCGCCTCCGACATGCGTTGGGCCGTTTTGCGCAAAAGCCCGGGTCCGTCGAAGAAGTCTGAAAGCGTTTGGTGGCTGTCTGAGAGGAAGGGATCCAAGATGGTGGCTTTTTGCAGGTTTTCGAAAGCGTCGTTGGAGTTGTCGAGAAACAGGTTCAGCGAGGCCAGCATCAGCAGTACGTCCAGGTCGTCGGGTTGCATGTCGTGCGCCATCTTCAGGTTACGCATTGCTTTGTCAAAATCGTGAGCCATGCAGTTTGCGTCGGCCATTCGGGCCAGCAATCTTGCGGATTGCGGCAGCAGGGGCCTTAACTTCTCGATGATTTCGAGCGCAGACTTGCCTCGCTTGGAGTTGATCTCGAGGACAGCGCGGGCGTAAAGGGCCGAGGTGCCGGGCGCAGTCAAGCCGGCGGCCAGATCCAGATCTTTTTCAGCATGTTCATAATCTCCCAGTAAGCGTTCGATGATCGAGCGCTCACAAAGAACCATGGCACGATCGGCAGGCGCTATCTTGTCGCCGTTTTGCAAATACTCGGTCAGCGTCTTGCGCGCCCGCCGCGGGCGACGAAAAAGCTGAGACTCAAGGCGCGCCATGGCGATTACCGGCTCGGGCCGCAACGGCTCGAGACCATGAATTCTCTCAAACATGTCACGGGCGACTTCAGCCTGACCCAATTCCCTGCGGATTTCGGCCAATGAAATCATTGTCTCATACTCGCCGGGAGAACGTATCAAACGTGCCTCCAGCGTCTCTATCGCCCTCTGGAAGCGCCCCTGGCGTATCAGGGCTTTTGATTGCAGGCGATAGGCCAGCATGATTTCCGGCCTGTCCGCGATGACTTGTCCGAGAGAGTTCGCCGCCTGCCGCGGAGATGAATCGAGTTGGGTCGCGCCCATGACCAGGGCGGTCAGGGGATCGTTGCCTCCTGCCTTCATTGCCGTGCCGGCCGTAATGCGAGCCTGAACAGCGTTACCCAGACTGAAAAAGAGATATGCCCTGGCGCGCAAGAGCGAGTTCGTGCCTGGCCAGCGACGTCGTGCATACTCGATCAGATCGAGACAGGTCTTTCTGGCAGTGACGTTGGCACTGCCAAAATCGAGCATGGCCCGGTTCAGCACCCAGGCAGCCAGCGCCTCGGGATTATCGTGGTCGAGGAGGATGGCTGTTTTCAGGATCTTGTCGGCCCGCCGGTATGTGTCCCGGCGATCGAGCAGAAAGAGCTTGCGGCCTTCCTCCAGCAGGTCATGAGTCGTGCCGGAAGGTGACGAGATCTCACGCGAGAACTCAGCCAGCGTGGATTGATAAATATCATCATGCGCCTGCTTGCCCTTGGGCCAGAGCCAGATTCCAAGACCGAGCGCGAGGGCCAGCACGAGGGTTGCCGCGGCGGCCATGGCTGGAACACCCCTGACAGGGCCGATCCCGAAGCCTCTTTTTTCTTCCTGCGGCTTATACTCCTGGCTCGGGCGCTTGAAGAATGGCTTGAACTCGGGGTACGAAGAGATCAGCCTGAAGTTGTTCCTGTCCTCGCTCTTGGCGAGCATGTCTCCGGCGGAGATCTCTCCTGCTTCGAACTTCCTGAGCACCTGCCTGGTGGTCAAGGGGCCGAAGGTGCGGAAATCGGGTTTTCTGACCATCCACTCGGGACCGCACTCGACCAGCGTAGCCTCATGCGCCGACTCCTGGCAGGCGGCACACAGCCGGGCACGCCCCGGAACGGGATCGATCTCGGCTCCGCACCAGTCGCAGTGGCATTCACTAGCCGCGGGGACTTGCTCAGACACCGGTGTCGCGCGCCGTTTTGCTTCTTCGACGGGGGTGTACGAGCCGCCGGAATCGTTCTCGTTCTTGTCGATCTCGACCGCCGGAAGTTCGTCCTCGAGATCCCCGAACAGAAACTCCTTCAAGGCCAGCTCATGCTGCACGGCATTGACAATGGCGGCTTTCTTCCTTTTTCTTCCGGCAAGCACGTTCTCTGCAAAGAGTTGCAATTCGTTGGGCCGACCCTGTTTGTCGCCGTAGAAGAGAAAACTAGTCAGCGCCGAGCGCAATTCGACGGCATCTTTGACGCGGTTCTCGGGCTCGCGCTCGAGGCAGTGCATGACTATTGAATCGAGCGCCTTGGGAATGTCCGGGCGTTTATCCCGCGGCGCGGGAATGGGATCGTCGCGGATCATCTTCAATATCTTGTACTCGTTTTTCTCCTTGAATAGTTTGACCCCGGTAAGCAACTGCCAGATAACGATACCCAGCGAAAACAGATCGCTGCGGCCGTCCAATGCTTGCCTGGTGATCTGCTGGGGCGACATGTAACTCAGCTTGCCTTTGATCGTGCCCGCCTGGGTGGCCTGGCGGCGTCCCGACACCAGGGCAATACCGAAGTCGAGCAACTTGATGCGACCGTCGTAGCACAGAAAGATGTTTTGCGGGCTGATATCCCGGTGCACGAGTCCCAGCGGGTTGCCCTGCAGATCCTTGGCCGTATGCACGTAAGCCAGGCCGTTGGCAACTTGAATGGCAATGCGGGTCACCAGGGTACAGGGCATCTTCTGCTTGTGCTTTTGCGCGGCCCGGAAAAGAATTCCCAGATGGTCGCCGGCCAGGTATTCCATCACGATGTAGGGACGGCCGTCCTGGTAATCGCCTGCGCCGAGCACCTTGACCACGTTCGGGTGGTCGAGGTTGGTCATGATGGCGGCCTCTAGGCGGAACATTTCCATCAGTTCGGCCTGTTCCAGGAAGGGCTCGAGCAGCAGCTTGACCACGGCCAGGGAATTGTCGATGGGATTGTGAGCCAGGTAGACCTCTGCCATGCCTCCAGTGTCGAGATGTGCAACGGCCCTGTAGGGACCGAACATTTTTGGTTCGACGATCTTCAAACCGGCATGCCTCTTACGGATCAGTAGATCACTTTTTGTGACACCACCTGATTCTTGCGGATTCTTACCGTGAACGTCCTCGAGATGCCAGCTTTCTCGTTGAGCAGGCGCAGTTTATAGCGGCCCGCTACGAGGGGAACATCGATTATCGGTGTCTTGCCCAGGAATCTACCCCTTAGGTAGACATCGGTGGGCGGATTGGAATCGAAGCGCAGAAAACCTACATTACCATCGTCAGCCGGGTTGGTTGCCACATCGCCCGCGTCTTCGCCATCTGTTTCGCAGTCGCCGGCCCGGCCGTCTGCCGGCCCGGCGTCCACTCCCGGGACCTCCGCCTCGTCGCCTGGACGGGCCTCGCTGCCCTCATCGGCCGGAGTAGGCACCCGGCCGGCATCGGCACGTTCTGTGCCGGCATCGCCGCTGTCCTGCGGAGTTGCGGGATGTGTGGCCCGGCAGATCAGCCAGCCGGCGCCCGTAAAAAGAAGCAAGAAGAGCAGGCCGAGCACCACCAACATCAGCGGAAAGCGGTCGTGGACGGTCTTGCCTGCCGGCAGTGGATCTGCAGGGAAGGGTGAACTCGGGGGTTGCACGGGACTGAAGGAATCGCTTGATTCGCCTGACTGCTTGCCCGATCCCGAGCCCGATTCGTCCAGTCCGTCGTCCATGTCTCCAAAGAGGAACTCCTGCAGTTCGGTTTGGTGATGGACGTCCTCGATGAAGGATCTTTTCTTGGCGGCCCGTTCGCAGAGTAGATCCTGGGCCAGCTGTAATAGCTCGTCGGCACGGCTCGTACCGGCGGGTGAAAAAAGAAATTCCGACAGAGCTTGTCTCAAGACGGCCGCGCTCTGGAAGCGGTTCTCTATCAGTCGCTGCAGACAGGACATGATGATGGAGACCAGATCGTCGGGAAGATCGGGGCGCACTGACAGGGGAGATGCGATTGGATCCTCGCATACGAGCTTCATGGTCTTGTACTCGCTGGAGGCCTTGAACAGTCTTTCCCCGGTGGCCAGTTCCCACATGACGATACCGAGCGAGAAAATGTCGCTGCGCCCGTCGAGCGGCTCTGAATTGATCTGCTCGGGCGACATGTAACGGATCTTGCCCTTGAGCATCCCTGTGCGGGTGAAGACATCGCGGTCGTTCGACAGCGCTATCCCGAAATCCAGCAGTTTTACCCGGCCATCGTAACACAGGGAGATATTTTGCGGGCTAACGTCTCGATGCACTAGTCCGAGCGTTTGCCCCTGCCGATTGACGGCCCCGTGGACGTATGCCAGGGCGTTGGCCGCCTGGAGAAAAATCCTGGCCAGCATCGTGGCCGGGAGCATCCTGCAGCGCTTACGAATGATCTTGTAGAGGATGCCCAGGTGATCACCGCTGAGGTACTCCATGACGATGTACGGCAAGTTGTCGTGTTCGCCCAGGCCGAGTATCCTAACGACGTTAGGGTGATTGAGGTTGGCCATGATCCGTCCCTCTTGACGGAACATTGACACAAGCTCGGCCTCGCCTTCCGCCTGCTTGCTGAGCATCTTGACCACGGCTAGCTCGCGCGACAGGGTATCGCGGGCAAGGTAAACCTCGGCCATGCCTCCCGTGGCCAGGTGGGCCACTATTTCGAGCTGTCCCAGGTTCTGCCGTTTTACGAATTTCAAGCCGTTATGCATCCTTTGCAAGTGTTAGAAATCCGATTGTTTTTCATGGCACGCCGCGTGTCAAGTCAACCGACGGTAATTTTCAGTAGACTGCGCCTGCTGGTGATATAGTGCCTGGCGTGTCGGATGTTTCCGGGGAACGGACTGCATGGCGAGATACGAAGAACGAGTGCTTGACAGCCTGGAAAGGATGGTTGAGGAGTTCGAGGCCGGCACCTCGGCCGAGCTGGTTGTCGTCTTGGCCCACAAGTCGGAGCCTTATATCGACGTGCCGTATAAGGCGGGAGGTATCCTGGCCTTTTTGGCCGTCGTCATGTTCATCTACCTGCCGATCGATTTCCCGGCCGACCTGCTGCTGGTCGATACCCTGCTGGCCTTTGCCCTGGGATTCGCGGCCGGCAGGTTCTCGCCGGGCCTCACCCGTCTGCTGACCGGCCGCAAACGTCGTGCGGCGAGCGTGCAACAGGCCGCCAGGGCGACCTTCGTCGAGCGTGGGGTGTCGTTGACCCGGGAGCGCAGCGGGCTGCTCTTGTACATATCGTGGTTGGAGCGCGGGCTGCGCCTGATTCCCGACGTTGGAGTGGAGCGCCGCCTGCCCCGGCCGACATGGAACGCGGCCACCCGACGCCTGTTGACTTCCCCGCTGGAGAAGGGATTTCCAGAATCGCTGGTCGAGGCCATGCGCCCGCTGGCTTCGGCTTTTGCCGAACACCTGCCGCCCGGCCCGGAAAACCCCGACGAGATTTCCAACCGGCCGGTGGTGATCTGATGTCCCGCGAAAAGCGGGCACTTGCCCGCCGTATAATTTTTGTAGTCGTGCTGCTTTTCGGTTTGTTGCTTTGCTGTCTGGGCATCGCCCGTGTCGGCGGGGGCGGGGGATTCGGAGGGGGCGGTGGATCCGGCGGCGGCGGTGGATACGGCGGGGGCGGCGGGGGAGGAGGGGGTGGCGGCAGCGGTGAGTTGATCGCCTTGGTAGTCTGGATGCTCCTGCGCCACCCGACTATCGGCGTTCCGATCATACTGATCGTGGTCGCGGGAGCGTTCCTGGTCGGCAAGTCGAAGGCACGCGAGCTCAGGGCGCGGCAGATGCGTAGCGCCCAGCTTTTTCGGCTGGGCCAGGCCACAAGACAGCGCAAGGCGATCGACGCGGTCCGTCCGCTGCTGCTCGCGGACGACCCCAACTTCTCGGAAATTCTCTTTCTGGACTTCGCCCAGATGATCTACACGCGCTTTGAGCAGTTGCGCGGCACGACCGATATCGAGGCCCTGCGTCCCTACCTGACGAGCGGCATCTTCGAGCGCCTCGAGAGCGTGGCCGGGCATTTTGCCGGATCTAGCTTCAAGGTCCACAGCGTCATCGTGGGGTCGATAACGCTTGCCGAGATCGTCTCGGCTTCAGACTGCTGGCGGCTGCGCTGCGAGGCGGAGACGAACTACACCGAGTCGAGCGCCGCGGCGGACGGCGCCGTTTCCGAAACTGCCTGGTACACGCGCACACGGATGACATTTCGCCGCGACAAGGGAGTGCTTTCCAAGGGGCCGGAAGAGATACATACTCTGGGCTGCCCGAAGTGCGGCAGTCCCACCAAGCTCGACGTCAAGGGGGTCTGCGCTTTCTGCGGCCAGGCCGTCCGCCCGGGCGAGTTCCACTGGGAGCTTGTCGAGATCGAAGAGCTGGAAAGAATGCCGCGTGTCCAGGTGCCCCTGGATCTGGGCGGCGTCGAGGTTGGGACCGAGCTGGAAACGGTTCGCGACCCCGTCCTGGAAGTCAAGGCCAAGGAGTTTCGCATGCGCTACCCGGGCGAGAGCCTGCAGCACCTGGTGGACCGTGCCAAGCTGGTCTTCGAGAAGCTGCAACAGGCCTGGACCGACAACAATTGGGAGCAGGCCCGGGCGTTCGAGACCGACCGCCTGTTCCAGATGCACACCTTCTGGATGGAGCGCTATCGAGAGAAGGGATTCAAAAACGTGCTCGAGCAGATCCAGGTGCTGAAAGTCACACCGGTCAAGCTCGATAGTGACGCCTTCTACGAGCTGGCCACTTTGCGCATCAAGGCCTCCATGCTCGACTACACGCTGGACAAGCAAGGCAAGCAGGTAGGCGGTTCGAACAAGCTGGCCCGGGTATTTTCCGAGTATTGGACATTTCTGCGCCGGGCCGGTTTCGCACCTGGTGAGAATAAGGACACAGCCAATTGCCCGAGCTGTGGTGCACCGGTCAAGGTGTCCATGGCCGGCCGCTGCGAATACTGCGATGCCAACCTGACCCGAGGAGACTTCGACTGGACGCTTGCAAAGATCGAACAGGACGAGGTCTACACGGGTTGACGAGAGCGGTTGGATGGCGCTATCTAACAAAGATGCAACGCACGGTAATCATGCTAGCGGTTGTTATCCAGCTTGCCTCGTTGCCAGTGGGTGCCCAAGATGCGGATCGAATAGAGAGCCTGCGTTTCGCCGAGCACTTGTTCGAAGAACGAGACTTCTACCGCGCCATTACTGAGTATAAACGCTACCTGTTCGCGCAGCCGGACTCGTCCCGGGCGCCCTGGGTGAGATTTAGAATCGCCGAAGCCTATCTGGAAGGCGGCAAGCTTGATGCGGCCGGCAACATCTTCGCCGAACTGGCCCGCAAGACTCCCGGCACGCGCCTGGGCAACTGGGCAATTCTGGCGCGAGCCCGGGCCTTTTACCTTCAGGGACGCCTGATGCAGGCCTGGGGCGTGCTCGACGATATATCACTCGCCGGAACTTCGGATGAGATGCGCGGAGTGAAGTTCTACCTCAAGGGCTGCGTGCAATTAAAGGCCGAGTCCCCCGCTAAGGCGCAGCGCAGCTTCTTGTCCATCGCAGCCGTTCACCCGTTGGCCGAGCGGGCCTCTCTGCTAGCGGCAAGGGCACAGGAAGCCTTGGATCTTCCCTTGAAGAGCCCGGTTTTAGCGGGTCTGCTGTCTATAGTGCCGGGCCTGGGACACGTCTACCTGGGCGAGTACTCGGTGGCCTTGACTGCCTTCATGTGGAACGGCCTGTTCGGTTACGCCGCCTACGACGCCATCAGCCGGGGCTACTATGGTCTGGGCGCGCTGGCGGCGACGCTCGAGTTGCTCTGGTACTCCGGCACGATCTACGGCGCCGTATCCGGGGCCGAGCGCTACAACCGGGACGCCCGGATGAATTTTCTTGATGATCTGGATAACGCAGCCGGCCTGGACGTGGCCTTTCCAGACCCTCACGCCGTGGGCGCAATTTTGTTGCAGGGTAAGTTCTGACGGATGGCTATTTTTCCCGCTCGAACAGTCCGGCCGCGCCCATTCCGCCGCCGATGCACATCGAGACCACGCCCCAGCGCAGGTCCTGGCGCTCCATCTCGTACAAAAGCTTACAGGTCAAAAAGCCACCGGTGCAGCCCAGCGGGTGGCCCAGCGCTACGGCGCCGCCGTTGACGTTTACCTTCTCCATGTCCAGGCCGAGGACGTCCTCGCAGCAATACAGGGCCTGCGAGGCGAAGGCCTCGTTGACCTCCCACAGGTCGATGTTTTCTTTTTTCATCCCGGCCTTGTCGAGCAGCTTGGGGATGGCGAAGGCCGGGCCGACGCCCATGATCTCGGGCGGAACGCCGGCCACCTGGTAGCGGCGATAGACCGCCAGGGGTTTCAGCCCCAGCGCTTTCGCCCTCTCGCGGCTCATGACCACCACTATGGCCGCCCCGTCGTTCATCTGTGACGAATTGCCCGCCGTGACCGAGCCGGTCGGGTCGAAGGCCGGCCGCAGTCTGGCCAGGGCCTCGAGGCTGGTGCCGCGGCGCGGACCCTCGTCGGTATCCAAGGTGATCTTTTTAACCACCGGGTGGCCGTCCGGGCCTTGTTCGAAAACCTCGGTTTCGATCGGTAGAATCTGCGACTTGAAGCGGCCCTCGTCGATGGCCCGTATGGCCCGCTCTTGGCTGCGCAGCGCGAACTTGTCCTGGCGCTCGCGGGTGATGTTGTATTTGCGGGCCACGTTCTCGGCCGTCAGGCCCATCGGCGTGTAGGACTCTACCCAGTCTTCGACTAGCGGCGGGTAGGCGACCGGCTTGTTGCCACCCATGGGGACGTGGCTCATGTCCTCGACGCCGCCGGCCACCACCACGTCGCACTCGTCGAGCATGATACGCTCTGCGGCCTGGGAGATACTCTGCAGGCCCGAGGAACAGAAGCGGTTGACGGTGAAGGCCGGCGTGGTGTACGGCAACCCGGCCGCCAGGCCGATCAAGCGCGCCAGGTTCATGCCCAGCTCGGCCTCGGGCATGGCGCAGCCGACGATCAGATCGTCGACCTCTTCGTCCTTGAGACCCTTGCAGCGGTCGACCGCCTCGCGGACTACCTTGGCGCCGTAGTGAATTGGATGTGTGTCGCGGAAGTTGCCCCTGCGGTAACGGGCGATCGGCGACCGGACTGCGCTGACTATGACGGCTTCTCTGGTCATGTCGTTTCTCCTTGACTCTCGACCGCATCGCTAGTTGCGAAGCGGCTTGCCATTCATCAGGAAATAAGAGATGCGCTCCTGCGTCTTCTCGGTACCCAGCAGGAACAAGAAGGCCTCGCGCTCGAGATCGAGCAGGTACTGTTCGGAGACGGCGATACGTTGGCTGGTCTTGCCCCCGCACAGCACCCAGGACAGCTTCTCGGCGATGACCTGCTCGTGCCCGGTTATCTGGTGCTGTTTGCACATCGAGTCGATCACCATGCGGAACGTGGCGAAACCGTTCTCGCCCGGCAGCTTCAGCAAGCGCTGCAGGGGTTGCTTGTAGCCTTCCAGGTGCATGGCCTGGACCATGCGCTTGGCGGTATGCAGGACGTGCTCCTTGTTGGTGACTATTTTGTCGGAAGGCCTCAGGAACTTCAGCGCCCGGGCCTCGTCGGCGCTCATTGTCACCTTGGCCATGCCGATGGCCTCGAAGATGCCTTGCAGGTAGGGCGTCAGGTTCGGGTTCTGAACGCTCTCGGGGATGCCCTCGGTGTAGCGGATGAGAAGTTCCTTGTTGCCGCCGCCGCCGGGGATCAGCCCGACACCCATCTCGACCTGGCCCATGAACAGGTCGGCGTGTGCGCAGATGCGATCGGCCCCCATCGAGATCTCCATGCCGCCGCCCAGCGTCATGGCGAAGGGCGCCGCCACCACCGGCTTGGGCGAATATTTGAGCCGCATGCAGGTGTCCTGGAATGCCTTGACGGCGAACTCGACGTCGTCCCAGTTGCCGGCCTTGGCGTTCATCAGCAGCAGCATGACGTTGGCGCCGACGCAGAAGTTTTCACCGTGGTTGCCGATCACCATGCCGATGTAATCGTCGTTCTTCTCCAGCAGGTCGAGCCCGGCGTGCATCATGCGAATGACATCGTCGTCGATGGCGTTCATCTTGCTGTGGAACTCGCAGCAGATAACGCCGTCTCCCAGATCGACCAGGGTGGCTGAGGTGTTGCCGTCGATCTCGCGTTTCTGTTCTTTCAGCGCCGGCAGCCAGATCTTCTTAGGATCTTCACGGACGGGCTTGTAGCTCTTGGACTCGAGATCGAAGAACATGCGCTTGCCGTTGTCCGACTTGTAAAAGCCGGCGCCCCCGGCCGCAAGGATTGCCTCGGCGATTGGCGGCAGCTTCTTGCCGTCTTTTTTTATACGCTCGCAGGTATCTTTGAAGCCGACCGCATCCCAGGCCTCGAAGGGGCCTGAATTCCAGTTGTAGCCCCACTTCATGGCGTTGTCGATCTGCATGATGTCGGCGGCGATCTCGCCGACCCGGTTGGCAGAGTAAATCAGCGAATCGGACATGACAGCCCAGGCATACTTGCCTGCCCGGTCGTCTGCGGCGATCAGATCCTTGACCCGCTTGTTGACGTCGTCGGTGTTCTTGGCGACGCCGACGGAATCGAAGCGTACTTTCTCTTTGGGCCTGTACTCGCCGGTCTTCCAGTCGAGCACCATGATTTGCTTCTTGCCGTCTTTGTCCTTGCCTTTCTTGTAGAAGCCGCCCTTGGTTTTGTTGCCGAACTGCTTGCGCTCGATCATCGTCTTGATGAAGTCCGGTGGGATGAAGATCTCTCGGGCCTCGTCGTCTGTGAGGCTCTCGTGGCATTTGTTCGTGATGTGCACCACCGTGTCCAGCCCGACCATGTCGATGGTGCGGAAGGCGGCGCTCTTGGGCCGGCCCATGGGCTGACCGACGATGGCGTCGACTTCCTCGATGGTGTAGTCGTTGTCGATCATCTCCTTTAAAGTGCGCATCATGCCGTAGATGCCGATCCGGTTGCCGACGAAGTTGGGGGTGTCTTTACCGAAGACCACACCCTTGCCGAGCACGTTGGTGCCGAAGTCGGCCATGAACTCGACTATCTCGGGATCGCTGTCGGCGCCGGCCACGATTTCCAGAAGGCGCATGAACCTGACCGGGTTGAAGAAGTGGGTCACCAGGAACTGGCGCTTGAAGGCTTCGGAACGACCCGTAACCATCTCCTTGATCGGCAGTCCCGAGGTATTGGACGAGATGACGGCCCCCGGCTTCATGTGCTTTTCGATATTGGTAAAGACCTTGCGCTTGATTTCCAGGTTCTCGACAACTACCTCGATCACCCAGTCACACTCCGCGAGCCAATACATGTTATCTTCGAAGTTGCCGCAGGTGATCAACTCGGCGAACGAGTCGTGATAGAAGGAGGGGATCGGCTTGCGGTTCTTCAGGGCTGATTTTACGGCATCTGTGGCCAGCTTGTTCCTGAATGCCGGAGTCGAAGTGTCGACTCCCTTCTTTTTCTCCTCTTCGCTGGGGCGAGGCACGATATCCAGCAAATATGAGCTGATCCCGCAGTTGGCTAGGTGGGCGGCGATGCCCGTGCCCATGATACCGGCACCCAGCACAGCGGCCTTTTCGATCTTGCGACTCATGAAAAAACCTCCTTGGAAGGGGTCCAGGCGTTTTGACGCATGGAGTCTAAACATGGGTTGACTGGAATGTCAATCACCGTTTGTATATCGCTTGACGTCCTTCGAGCAGGGTGTTTAGTAAAGAGACGGAGGTTATAGCGTGCTGAATTTCCTACATTTCAGTGAGGAGCAGGGGAGGGGTTGCCCATGAGCGCGGCGGTGTTGCTAGTCGTTGCCTTGGTCTTTTTTATAGGTGGCTATGTTTTATATGGGCGTTACGTGGCCCGCCGCATCGGGTTGCGACCCGATCGTCCCACCCCGGCGCATACCATGCGCGACGGGATCGACTACGTGCCGGCCAAGCCGCAGATCCTGCTGGGGCATCATTTCTCGTCGATCGCCGGCGCGGCGCCGATCATCGGGCCGATCACCGCGGCCGTTTTCGGCTGGCTGCCGGTCTACCTGTGGATCGTGCTCGGCGGCGTCTTCATGGGGATGGTCCACGATTTTGCGGCCCTGGTAGCCTCGGTGCGCCACCAGGGTCGATCGATCGGCGAGATCATCGACCGCCGCCTGGGACGCGGCGCCAAAACTATTTTCCTGTCTTTCGCCTGGGCCACGCTGGTGCTGGTGATCGCCGTGTTCACCAACGCCGTGGCGCTGACCTTCAACAGGGTGCCCCAGGCGGGGACCGCCTCGTCATTGCTTATCATCCTGGCCGTTCTGTTCGGCCTGGCGGTCTACCGCTTGCACGTTTCGCTCTGGCCCGCGACGCTCGTCGGCGTGATACTCATCGCCGGCACCCTGGTCTGTGGACATTACCTGCCGCTCAGACTTTCTGTGACCGGGTGGAAGCTGCTGCTTCTGGGCTACATCTTCATGGCATCGGTGACGCCTGTCTGGATCTTGCTTCAGCCGCGGGACTTTCTGAGCTCTTTCTTGCTCTATGCGCTCTTGATCGCGGGCGTGGCGGGAACGCTGATCGTCAACCCATCGCTCAGCCTGCCTCCTTTCGTGGGATTCTTTTCCGATATCGGGCCTCTGTTTCCGATCCTGTTTGTCACCGTCGCCTGCGGGGCGCTATCGGGTTTTCATTCCCTGGTGGCCAGCGGCACGACCGCCAAGCAACTCGACAGCGAGGCGCACGCCAAACCGATCTCGATGGGAGCCATGTTGATCGAGTCGCTGCTTGCGGTCATCGCGCTGGTCACCGCGTCGATGCTCTCACCCGGCCAGTACCAGGCCCAGGTGCAGCACGGGGCGGTGCCCATCTTCGCCAACGGCATCGGGGGATTCGTCTCTATAACCGGCTTGTCTGTCGGTGCCGGGATGACCTTCGCCTCGATGGCCGTGGCTACGTTCGCCCTGACATCCCTCGACACCGCCACCCGCATCGGGCGCTTTGTCTTGCAAGAACTCCTGCAACCCGAGCAGGGCGCGTCCGGGGCGGCAGCCGGGCTAAGGAGCCTCTTTTCCAGAAACCGCTTCCTGGCCACCAGTGTGACGGTCGCGGCGGGCGGCGCTTTAGCGCTTTCCGGAACCGAAAGATCGATCTGGCCTGTGTTCGGGGCCGCCAACCAGATGCTGGCGGCGCTGGCTTTCTTGGCGGTGCTGGTCTGGCTGCTGCACCGCGGGCGCAAGGCGATCTTCATCCTGCTGCCGACCCTGTTCATGTTCGTGGTCACGCTGGGGGCACTGAGTTGGATGGTGGTAAAATTCGCTCGCGACGGAAAGTGGCTGCTGATGGTGATCTCGGTTCTGCTGGCTATGCTTTCGCTGGTGCTGATCCGCGAGGCGATTGGCGCTTTAATAAAGGCGCGCGGTGTGAAGGCGAACGAGGGCCGGCCGAATGGACAAGAAAAATAACTTCGCTAGACTGCGGTGCTTTTTCAAAAGCCTGCGCCTAGGAGTGCGTTCGAAAGCGACCGGGGCACTAGCCTGGGAATACAGGGAGTTCGAGAATCTTTTTGCCTTGATGGTGCTCTCGCAGGCTGCGGGAATTGCCGGTCCGCCCTCGTTTCTCTCGCTCGATCTTTTACCCCACATGGAGCGCGAGCTTCTGGTCTTGCTGGATCGCGCCAGGGAGTCGGGCGATCCCTATGGTGAACTATTTTCGATCTTCGAGGTCGGCTGATGGCCGCTGTAGGCATGTACCTGTTCACCGGAAAAGGGGGCGCCGGTAAGACCACTTGCGCCGCCGCCTTTGCCCTGCAACTCGCCTCGCGCGGGCAAAAGACGCGGCTCGCCTCGCTCGACCCGGCGCACAATCTGGGCGACGTGCTACGGGTGAAACTGGGGCCCGACCCGTTGGAGGTAGCGCCGAATCTGGTGGCTCTCGAAGCGGATCTGGCCGCGGCGCTTTCGGCCAAGACAGAAAAAACCCGGGCGCTCATTCAACAGCGTTACCGCTACCTGACCGTGGCCGCGCTGGATCCGCTGGTAGATCTCTTAGGCCAGTCGCCCGGGGCCGAAGAACAGGTTGCGACGGACGTGCTTTCAGATCTTTGCGAACAGGCGGCCGCTGTGGGAGAAGTACTGGTGGTGGATCTACCGCCATCGGGACAGACCATGCGGATGCTGGCGCTACCGGATCTGACGACCCGCTGGTGCAACTCACTTGTGAAGTTGCGCAAAAGAATTCTCGAGCGCCGCGGGACGTTGAACAGGATCCTGAAAGAAGACAGCCCCGCCAAGGATCCCGACGGTGAGGCCTGCCCGGAAGATCCCAAACACGACCCGGTCAGCGCTGCGCTGGAGAGGCAACTCGCCCGCAACCAGGCCCTGGCAAAAGATCTCGGCGACCCGACCAGGGCAGCCGTAGTGGTCGTCACCCTGCCGGCCGCCATCTATCTGACAGAGACCCGCCGCCTGATAGACGGCCTGGACGAGCGCGGCATTCCGGTAAGCGCCCTGGTATTGAACCGCGCCGAGCAGACTTCCCCCATCGAACTCGATCCCGACCCGGGCATCAAGCCGGCCGCCATCTTGCCCGATCTCCCCGACGAACCCCGGGGCGTTGATACCTTGATGAAACTCGGACGAATCCTGGAGGCTGTAATAAACTCAGGTTGACCCAGTCAGCCGGAAGGGAAAAGGGTGGAACTTGCTGGCACGGAATTCATGAAAGGATACCACTATGAAATAGGTTCTTCCGAAAACAACGTCCCCTGTTTCAGGAAAGGAGAAAATTATGAAGCTGCCTGAATATGTAACAACTGACGAGGTAAAAAGGGTCTGCAACGAAATAGGGTTGCGTGACTGGTCCGAAATAACGGACCCAACTATTTCAGAGGAGGAGGCATCTGCTATCCTGGAAATTGTCAATACGAAATCAATGGATATCCCCCTTGAGGATTTTCGAAACGGTTTAGAGGTAGAGCTTGAACACGGCACACGATTTGAGGATGCAAATATAACGAACAACCACCCAATCCTGACCGGTAGGATTGTCATTGCACATCTTAAAGAAACAATGGACTACTATAGAAGAATCGATGTAGCTGAAATGGAAGGTGATTTGCTGAAGGCTATTTTGTCTCGAAATCTTGAGAAAATAGAGTCAAAGTACAAAAAACTCATTGAAGCTCAGAAGTCACTGAATCAAGCGGTTGCAAGTCAATTAATTTAGTGCATCTGACAACACGGTGAGATGCATAATGTGAAAAATCTTTGCGGCGGACTCGCTTTTGGGATTGTTCTGGCGCTCTCGGCGTTTGGTCGTGCCGGTGCGCGGTCGGACGAGGTATGCCCGGTGGTCGGAGACCAAGCGGTTACCGACGCTCTTAAATCCATTCGACAGCGGTATCGGTTGCCGGCCATTGCCGGTGCCGTTGTGACGAGCAAGGGGTTGGAGATATGCGGTGTCGTTGGCGTCCGCAAGAGCGGAACCGGGATTCCCGCTTTGCTGAACGACAAGTGGCATCTTGGGTCTGATACCAAGGCAATGACGGCCAGCTTGGTCGGCAGACTGGTAGAGCAGGGCTTGCTGAAGTGGAACACGACGGTCGTAGACGTCTTCCCTGGCTTGGCGTCGGCATTTGACCCCGGGATGAAGGAGATTACCGTCCTTCACCTCCTCTCGCATCATGCCGGATTGCCGGCGAACATAAACTGGAGGTCGGTGGCTGGGGCAGGAGGCACACCCCGGACGCAACGGGTGCAGGCGCTGAAAAAGGCGCTTTCGAAGAAGCCGGAGTTCAGCCCCGGAAGCAAGTACCAGTACTCTAATCTCGGGTATGTGATCGTTGGCGCGATTGTCGAGAAGGTGACCGGGATGTCCTGGGAGGAGGCGATACAGGAGAGGGTATTCAAGCCCTTGAAGATGAAGAGCGTGGGTTTCGGAGGTACCGGCACGCCCGGCCGGATTGACCAGCCATGGGGCCACAAAGAGGGCGGACGACCGGCGGCCGCCAATGGCCCCTCGGTGGACAACCCTCCTGTCATTGGGCCGGCCGGACGTGTCCATTGCACGATCCAGGATTGGGCCAAGTTTGTGACCGACCAACTCCGGGGCGCACGGGGAGAACCCGCGCTTCTCAAGGGCTCCACTTACCAGGTCCTGCATAGGCCGCCCTTCGGCGGAGATTATGGACTGGGTTGGATTGTGGTCAAACGGGACTGGGGAGGCGGCAGCGTGCTGAATCACGGCGGGGACAACACAATGAACCACGCCAACGTCTGGATCGCCCCGCAACGCGATTTCGCGGTGCTGGTATGCATCAACCAGGGGGGCGCCTCCGCGACCAAGGCGAGTGATGAAGCAGCGGGAGCGCTAATCAAACTGCATGACTCGAGAAGTCCGGCAGTCGAACAGCGCCGCTGAAATAAAATCGCCCAACAAGCCTCGGAAACTCACATGGCCCGGATGCCGCGGGGTGGGGGTCGTGCAATCTCGGGGAGCATATTCCAACAGCGTTGGAACTATTGGAATTGAAGCAGTTCTGACCTCCAGTTGACGAGCCAGAACGGTCAATGGGTAGTCTGGATGAAAGAACTTGGTTGGGAAGAGAGGGACCTGCTGGCTTAATGTTCTTAATGTACCAACGTCTATGAAAACGCCTGTCAAGGGAAAACACCTCTCCCGATCTGTCAGGAATGGATGAATGTTTCTGACAGTGCGTCCTTCGCGTTTCGAATACTCGTAGCCACT
>Ga0307379_10000442_pt1 | contig 70014 bp, 79 predicted proteins | sample UN2MG_FD_202237 | JGI IMG/M metagenome (GOLD analysis project Ga0307379, IMG submission 202237) | Soil microbial communities from Risofladan, Vaasa, Finland - UN-2 | ecosystem: Environmental > Terrestrial > Soil > Coastal area > Acid sulfate soil | place: Finland: Risofladan, Vaasa | collected... | reverse complement strand
GTGCAGATGAGTGGAGTCCTACGTGAGGCAAAGGCCCACCGTCATTTTCTATCCAAGGGAGAGACGGCACGGTTGAAAGCGAAAAAGAGTGCAAGAAGAAAGCAAAAACAACCGGTAAGGAACTAATTAGTAATAACAATAACCTAATGAAAGGAGCACTAATATGAAAATCTATGTGGGGAACTTATCTTATGATGTCACTGAGGAGGAATTACGCAAAGAATTTGAGGCTTTTGGAGGGGTTGAATCTGTAAGTATCATAACGGACAAGTATAGTGGACGGCCAAAGGGATTCGGGTTTGTTGAAATGGCATCAGTATCTGAAGGTCAAGCTGCAATTACCGGCATCAACGGAAAAACACTAAAGGAGCGGACGCTAAATGTTAATGCGGCTCGACCTCGCTCTGATGACAGAGGCGGCGGGTTTGGCGGAGGAAGAGAGAGAAGATATTAAACCTTTAGTCATAATCTATATGCCTAAGGGATGTATAACAACTAGCCACAGTGTTACCCGGTTGTAGTCCCTGCGCTTTATTGCTACAATTGCCTTTGGCAAGAGCAGTGGGGCTATATAGGAAGAAGAAAAGCAAGCTTAAAAGTTCTACCTATTGATACCCCAGCCCCACTTTTTGCTTGAAAAAGCTTACTAATCATTTACTCATTGCTTTCAAAGTTCCCAGTAATTGTCTTTACTCGGTAGTTTGTAGTTTATGCTGCCTCAAATTCAAATTTGTAGTGGATTTTATTCGCAAACCTCCTGACATTCTCCCGAAGTTAGCCACTTTATCATCTTCTTTATTCGATTTATTGACAACTCCTTGAGACTGATATATCGTTATCGGGACTGGGGTGCCCTCATTGGAAAGCGCTGGATTAAACGATATAAATGTGATAACCAACAAAATAAGTATCAAAGATGAGATTAAGAGTTTATTTAAATATGTAGGTTTTAGAGATACAGTGGGTATGCTTTTTGGCTTCATTCGCTTATACATAGCAAGACCAGCGGATAGAAGATTGATTAAAGAGATGTTTGTCAAACCGAAGGGTATTATAGATTACATAGGACACGGAATATATGCTGGCAGGAAATAAAAGAGCGTTATCCCGTAGCTGCAGTTTTCACGCTTCATTGCGCCAATGAATTACTATTCAGGAGGGGAATAGGAGTATAGTAAATTAGCGTAGCCAAATGGGGATGCTAAATATTTACTCAGGAGGAACACATGGAAGTTACTTATAAAGCGGAGTCCAAGTTGTCTGAGACCACAGAAAAGCATGGAGGGAAGGAGCAACATGGTTGCACTTTGAGGGTTCAGCAGGCGAGAGAAAGGGTGCTTAGAGCTTTACCTAGTATAGACCTTGAAAGAGCTAAGATTGTGACTGAGAGCTTTATGAAGACTGAAGCTGACCCCGTAGTGATGAGGTATGCCAAGGCTTTCAGAGAGTTATGCCAGAGGAAAACGATATTTATTCAGGATGGCGAGCTAATTGTTGGCAGTCCTGGAAGCGTGATACGTGCCGGCATCGTGGCTCCGGATACTAAATGGCAGCTCGTCGGGGATGAATTAGATACTATATCAACCCGCCCACAAGACCCTTTCCAGATTACAGAAGAACAGAAGAAACTTATGAGGGAATTCATAGCCCCATATTGGGATGGTAAGTCTCTTTACGATGCCTGGCTGGCAAGGAGACCAGGCGACATACGGCAGCTTTGTGAAAACACAGGGCTACTTTTCCCTGATGTTCAGGTGGAGCAGGCTAACCAGTATACAGGGGGCTATGACTGGATAATAAACATTGGTGTCAATGGTATTAGAAAGCGAATAGAAGCAAGGCTGGCTTCTTTAGATGCCACCATACCAGAGGACTATGATAAAACCGTCTATTTAAGTGCTTTGCTGATAGTCTGTGAGGGTATGGAGGCGCTGGCTCAAAGGTATGCCCAGCTGGCAAGAGAAAAAGCAGCTAAAGAAAAGAGACCGCAAAGGAAGGCGGAACTAATGAAAATAGCTGAAATTTGCCAGTGGGTGCCTGCCAATCCAGCCCGGACTTTCTGGGAGGCTTTACAGTCACTCTGGTTTTATCAGGTGTGTTTGCTGGCATATCAGCCTAATAGCATTTCAGCTCCGGGGCGGACGGACCAATATCTGTATCCGTACTATAAGAAAGATGTAGAAGAGGGGGGAATTACTAAGGAACAGGCGCAGGAGTTATTGGATTGCCTGTGGGTTAAGTCTTCCGAAATATGCTTTATTTACAGCGAGCGGACCGCCAAGTATTTTGCCGGATACATACCTTATCAAAATGTGTGCTGTGGCGGTGTAAACAAGAGAGGTCTTGATGCCGTAAATGACCTTTCTTACATGATGCTCCAGGCAACGATGGATGTAAGATTGTTCCAACCGTCTCTCACCGTAAAATATGCAAAGGGGAAAAACCCGGATTCATTCTTACGTAAGGTGGCTGAGTTAGTTTCGCTCGGCACCGGATTTCCCGCCATTTTTAATGATGAGGTTGGTATCAGGACAACCATAGAGAAGGGTGCAAACCTTGAAGAAGCTTATGATTGGAATCCAGGAGGTTGTATTACCCCTAGTCTGATAGGTAAGTTACGTTACTTCAGCGAAGGAGGCGAGGTAAACCTGGGAGGTGCTCTGGAGCTTGCACTACTCAATGGCGTAAACAGGATGACAAATACTCGCATGCCGGTGCCTGAAACTGGTGACCCCAGAGGTTTCAAAACCTATGAAGACTTTAAAAATGCTGTTAAAACACAAATATCATACCTGATAAAAAAGTCAGTAGAGGCAGCTCACATAGTCCAGACGATAATGATGGAAAAAAGACCGATGCTTGTAGTTTCGGTAACTCATGATACGTGTATAGACAGGGCATTAGACATTGAGTGTGGTGGTGCAAAATACGATGGTGGTTATACATTCCTGCTTGTCGGGTTTGCCGATACCATCAATGCTTTAGCTACAGTTAAGAAATTGATTTACGACGACAAGAAATTAACCTGGGATGAACTCTTAACAGCCCTGGATAATAATTTTGGGGGTTATGAGCAAATTCGGCAAATGTGTCTGGCAGCTCCGAAGTATGGTAATGATATCCCGGAGGTTGATGAAATAGCCTCAGAAATAACTCAGTTTATGGCTGATGAGGTTAGGCAGTACAGGGGGCTACTTGGAGGCAGGTGTGAACCGATGACATCGGCGGTGTCCGTACATGTTGCCCACGGTTCTTATATTGGAGCTCTACCTACCGGCAGGAAAGCCTGGCAACCATTATCTGATGGGTTATCACCAATGCAGGGTACAGATACACAAGGGCCTACAGCAACCTTAAAGTCTGTATCAAAAATTAATCACCAGCTGTTTCCGGCTGGAACACTACTGAATATGAAGCTTGACCCCTCGCTCTTCAAAGATGAGCGGGGAACAGGTAGTTTTATGAATCTAATAAAAAGTATGTGTGACCTCGGCATATATCACAGTCAATATAATGTAGTTTCTCCTGAGACACTGATGGATGCTCAAAAGTACCCGGAAAAGCATCGTGATTTACTGGTGAGGGTAGCTGGCTATTCTGCCTATTTTGTGGAGTTGGGAAAAGAAGTCCAGGATGATATTATATCGAGAACCACACTTAAAAGGCTGATATAGGACGACTCAAGAAGGGAATGAGGGTATCGCCTAAAGATATCTCATCTTCCATGGTAGTTGGGCTTTTGTGAAAGGCTGATAAAATCTCTAGATATGACAAGAGGAACAATAGTTAACATTGAAAGGTTTGCTATCCATGACGGCCCCGGTATTAGAACTGTGGTCTTCCTGAAGGGTTGCCCCTTAAGGTGCAAATGGTGTTCTACCCCCGAGTCTCAAAATATATCTCTCGAGATGGGATATTACGCGGACAAGTGTATCAGGTGTGCCAAATGTGTGGAAGTATGTCCTGTTGGGGCAGTTACCATATCAGACAGCGGAGAAATAGTAACTGATAGATTGCTTTGTAATAATTGCGGTAAGTGTGTTGAAATATGCCCTGCCGGCGGCAGGAGCATTATTGGGAACGAAGTTACAGCAGGGCAAGTGTTAGAGGAGATTGAGAAAGACACTGTATTTTACTGGAATTCTGGCGGAGGAGTCACCTTAAGCGGTGGTGAGCCAACAATGCAAGCGAAATTCTGTCTGGAGGTTCTTAAGGCGTGTAAAGAAAGAGGCATCCATACTGCTATGGAAACGTGCGGTTATGTGAAATGGGATGTTTTAGATAAGATGTTAAAGTGTTTAGATTTAGTCTATATCGACGTCAAGCATATGTCACCAACGGAACATGAGAAGCTTACCGGCAAGAAAAACAAGCTGATTTTGGAAAATATTGAAAATATGGCTACAAGGTATGCTGATATACCACTTATTATACGGATACCTGTAATACCAGGCTATAACGACTCTGTTGAGAATATTATGAGCACGGCAAAATTTGTACGCAGTTTAGAAGGAGTCGAGAGAATCGAGCTTTTGCCCTATCACAGATTTGGAGTTTCTAAGTATAGGGTTCTACTAAGGGATTACCCCATGCTGAATCTAGAAGTCCCTGATGAAGACCACTTGCGTGATTTGACCGAACTAATTAGGTCTTATGATATTCAGGTCCAAATAGGGGGTTAGGTGACTAAGCCAAGTGTGATGTGGTTGCACAGCCCAGCCTAAATTGCTACAATTACCCTTGGCGAGAGCAGTGGGGCTATATAGGAAAGCCGAAAGCAGGCTTAAAAGTTCTACCTATTGATACCCCAGCTCCACCATAAATTCTACTGGTGCGGCTCTTCGCTGGTGGTATTTTGTGGCGGAGGGCTTTTACTTAGATAGGCAGGATAAATGATAGCTAAGTATAACCCGCAGCAAATAGAGAAAAAATGGCAGCAGAAGTGGGCTGAGGATAGGCTGTATGAGGTCAGTGAGGCTAACACCAAGCCCAAGTGGTATGCTCTGACGATGTTTCCCTATACCTCGGGTGACCTCCATATCGGGCACTGGTATGCTATGGCTCCGTCTGATGTTCATGCCCGCTTTAAGCGGATGCAGGGCTATAATGTGCTTCACCCTATGGGATTTGATGCCTTTGGACTCCCGGCTGAGAATGCAGCTATCAGCCGTGGTATTCACCCTTTCACCTGGACGATGCAAAACATAGATAATATGCGCCGCCAACTCAAGAGCATGGGGGCTATCTACGACTGGAGCCGGGAGGTGGTTACCTGCCTGCCTGAATATTATAAGTGGACCCAGTGGTTCTTTTTGAAGCTCTATCAGGCTGGTCTGGCTTATCGGGGCAAGGCTCCGGTTAACTGGTGTCCCCGCTGCCAGACGGTTCTGGCTAATGAGCAGGTGGTGGAGGGCTTCTGCGAGCGTTGTGGCGCCGCCGTCAGCCGGCGAGATTTGGAGCAGTGGTTCTTCCGTATCACCAAATATGCTGACGAGCTTATGGAGCATAGTGGCATTGACTGGCCAGAGCGGATAAAGGTAATGCAGGCTAACTGGGTGGGTAAGAGCATCGGCACTGAGATTTCCTTTGCCCTTGACTACCCCGGAGTAGATGAAAACGAGATTCGGGTATTTACTACTCGCCCTGATACTATCCTTGGCGTTACCTTTATGGTTCTGGCGCCAGAACACCCGCTGGTGGCTAAACTGACCTCGCCTGATAGAAAGGCTGAGGTTGAGGACTATATTGCTCAGTCACGGCGGCGGAGCGGAATAGAACGGCTCTCCACAGAGAGGGAAAAGGATGGCGTATTTATCGGGGCTTATGTAGTAAACAGGCTTAACGGAGAGCGAGTGCCTATCTGGATTGCTGACTATGTATTGATGACCTATGGCACTGGGGCGGTAATGGGGGTGCCGGCTCATGATGAGCGTGACTTTGCTTTTGCCAAGAAGTATAACCTGCTAATAAGGGTGGTGATAGCTCCACCCGGGTGGCAGGGGCAAGAGCTGGATGAGGCATATACTGAACCGGGCACTATGGTAAATTCAGCCCAGTTTGACGGTTTATCTAGCCAGAAGGGCATAGAGGCTGTCTCTGAATTTCTGGAAAGAAAGGGCTACGGGAAGTGGGCTACAACCTATCGGCTTCGCGATTGGCTTATTTCCCGCCAGCGCTACTGGGGGGCACCAATACCTATGATTTATTGTCCTAATTGTGGTATTGTCCCGGTTCCAGAGCAGGACTTACCGGTGTTGTTACCCGAGGATGCTGAGTTCAAACCCACCGGTGAATCCCCCCTGAAGTATTGTGAGCAGTTTGTCAATACTACCTGCCCCCAGTGTTCAGCACCGGCTAAGCGGGAGACTGATACTATGGATACCTTTATGTGCTCCTCGTGGTATTTTTTGCGCTATGCCAGCCCTGATTGTGATACGGCTGCCTTTGATGCCGATAAGGTGAGGTATTGGCTGCCGGTGGACCTTTATACTGGTGGTGCTGAGCACGCCGTTATGCACCTATTTTATGCCCGTTTCTTTATTAAGGCACTTCGGGATATGGGGCTGGTTGACTTTGGCGAGCCATTCAGCCGCCTGTTTAACCAGGGGATTATTATTGCCCAACGCCAGAAGATGAGTAAATCGCGGGGCAATGTGATTACTCCCGATGAATATGTTTCTGAGTTAGGGGCGGACGCAGTGCGTGCCTACCTTATGTTTGTCGCCCCCTGGGAGCAGGGCGGTGAGTGGAATGACAGCGGCATTAGCGGGATAAGCCGCTGGCTTAATCGGTTATGGAACCTGGTGCTCGGGGGGTATAGCTGTGTGGATTCTATTGCCAGAATAAAGGCGGAGCGAGAGCTATCTCGTATTACTCACCAGACTATCAGGAAGGTAACTAACGACTTGGAAAGGCTGCGCTTTAATACTATGATAGCGGCACTTATGGAGTTTACCAACTATCTGGTCAGAGTAAAAGAAACAGGCTCAGTTACTCCTTCTGCCTGGGAAGAAGCTGTGAAAACCCTTATGCTGCTTTTAGCGCCAACAGCTCCTCATCTGACCGAGGAGTTGTGGCAGCAAACAGGGCATGACTATAGCATTCATAATCAGAGCTGGCCCCAGTGGGATGAGGAGCTGGCTAAGGATGAAGAGATTACCCTGGTGGTTCAGGTCAACGGCAAGTTGCGCGACCGGATTATGGTGCCCACCTCTATTACCGAGGCTGAAGCCAGACAGCTAGCCATGGAAAGACAGCGGGTAAAGGATTACTTGGCGGGTAGGCAGATTATTAATACAATATATGTCCCGGGGAGACTGGTAAACCTGGTGGTGCGGTAGGCTATCTCGGTTAGTCGATATTAATGAGGTTCACCGCCAGCACCCTGAGCAGCAATACGGCGTGGCAGTAATGGCATTTTTATTTGACCTTATCAGGCTCCTGTGTGAAGTGCTTACCTTGGCTATTATTTTCAGGGCTATCCTGTCTTGGTTTTCGCCAGGACCAACCAACAGGCTGACTATCATTCTCTATCGGGTCACTGAGCCACTTCTGGCACCGTTGCGCCGCATTATCCCCAGGCCCGGTAGGCTGGATTTTAGCCCACTGATAGTTATTATGTTACTTCAACTGATTTGCTACTTATTATCCTGAATTTTTAAATATATTGGCTGGCTCAATATGGGGTCTTGACAAAGACCTGATAATGTGATATACTTTTATTATGAAAATATTGCATGGTGCAAGTTAATGAGCGAGAATATCCAACAAACGGTTTACGATAAGCAAGTAACTGCGGTCGTCCACGGTTTCATGCAGGTATGGAATAAGTACGAGGCTACCCTATCCCAAGAGCTGACTCAGATACAGGAGCGCCTTGAGGGGATACATCCCGGAAGAGGACCTCACCCCAATGCCAACTACGAGCTCTTTTATCGGGTAAGCAACAGCATCTATTACAAGGGCAACCTGACAATGGGAGAATTGAGCAGTGCCTTATCAGTGCCACTCAGCACGGCAACGCGGATAGCCGATTGGCTGGTGGACAAGGGATACCTGCAACGATTGTCGGACTCAGAGGACAGGAGGATAGTTCGGGTAGCCCTTACCAATATTGGCCAAGAGGTTTACCAAACTATTGATAGGTATATAAGACAGCGTCTTCAGCAAATCCTATCCTGCCTTACTGATGAGGAACGGATTGTACTCCTTGCCCTCATTGGTAGAGTAGTAAAGGCTTTAAAAGAAGAGACGGAGTAAATTTTTTTAAGTATATATTTCCGTTACGGAATAGTTATTTTTTGAGATATTAACTATCTAAAAAGAAATGAGCGAATTATGGGAAACCTGAAGTTAGCCTTGTTTTTAGCCTACAAATCAATTATTAAGGGCAATCGGTGGGCACTGGTTCTTATTATCTTGGTTATGTCCCTCAGTTTTGCCAACTTAATTCTTACCCCTTCAATCTTGTCCGGGGTAACCGATACTCTGGATGAGCAACAGGTCAATACTCTCTTTGCCAATATAGTCATTGACCCTGAGGAAGATAAATATTATCTCGACCATGTAAGTCAATGGGAAAACAAGATAAAGCAGATTCCGGGCGTGATTGGAATTTCGTCTCACTTAAATACCGGCGCCTTTATTGAATATCAGTGGCGTGAAAAGGACTCACCATCAGACAGGGGTAAAAGCGGTACCTGGTCTGTAATTGGCGTAAATCCGCAACAGGAGGTTAATGTCACCACCATTCATGAACATATTATTGACGGCAGTTATCTAGATGAGAGTGACCGGGATGAAATTGTTCTAGGTGTAGAGATTGCTGGTGGTGATAGGGCACAAACCTCGCCATTCCTTACTCTGGGGGAGGTGGGGGTTGGTGATAAGGTGCGGCTTACTTACTCTAATGGCGTTCAGCGGGAATACCGGGTAAAGGGAATCTTTCAAGCCCGGGAGATGGCGCAGGCAGACCGTTTAGCCTTTGTAACCAGAGAAGAGATGGCATCAGTTTTGGGTCGGACGATTTTCGCCGACCGGGCTAGCCAGATTCTGGTTAGTATTAAGCCGGTGGGTGATGAGGCCAGGTTTATTGAACAATTTGAAGCCCTGGGCATCAGTGGGGAAGTCAGAAGCTGGCGTGAATATGGTGGTGCCGTAGGTGGTATAGTATCAAGTTTTGATGTAATTGCTTCCCTCATTAACGGTATTGGATTGGTAGTGGCAGCCATCGTGATGTTTATTGTGGTTTACATCAATGTGATACACAAGAAGCGACCTATTGGTATACTACGTGCCATCGGCATCAAGAGAAATGTTATCATTTATTCCTACCTTACCCAAGCCTTATTCTATGCCGTGCTCGGCATAATCTTCGGTGGCCTTATATTCGGTTTCATACTCCAGCCCTATTTTGAGCTTCACCCGCTTGACCTGCCAATTGGGCTGGTAAGCCTATCCCTCAAGCCAGCAACAATACAGGGTGCTATTATGGGCTTAATCTTGGCTGCAATTTTTGCCGGATTTATTCCAGTGCTGAGCATTATCAGGCAAAGCATTATCAAGAGTATCTGGGGGAATTAAGCTATGATTAAAGTAAAAAATTTACGCAAGGTTTATGGTCAGGGTTCAGCTGCAACCCACGCCCTTAAAGATATCAGTATGGAAGTCAAACCGGGTGAATTCGTAGCTATTATGGGTAGAAGTGGCTCGGGTAAATCAACACTGCTTCACCTCCTCGGGCTTTTAGACACGCCCACGGGTGGGGAGATTTACATTGAGAATGAAGATGTGCTGAGATTATCCGAGGGGGAAAGAGCCAGATTTCGGTTAGAGGAACTGGGCTATGTTTTTCAGGAATATTCCTTGCTTGGTGAACTAACAATTTTGGAGAATGTCTACCTGCCGGCTCTTTGTTTGGCTCAGGGGAATAATTATCGGCAGCGGGCAGTAGAAATGCTTAAAACCGTAGGCTTGGGGGAAAGACTGAAGCACTATCCTAATGAGTCATCCGGTGGTGAACAGCAAAGGGCAGCCATTGCCCGGGCTTTGATTAACAGCCCTAAAATACTGTTTGCCGATGAACCAACAGCCAGCCTGGATGCAGCTTCAGCTAAAGTCGTTCTGGAATTATTTAAAAAGCTAAACAAAGATTTAGGGCAAACAATCTTAATGGTGACCCATGAGCCTGAGGATGAAAAATATGTGAACCGAGTAATCTGGCTGAAGGATGGGCTGGTTGGTGAAGAGAGCCAGCCGGAATAAATTACGTCTAACCCTAGATAGTGCCCACTTTGTGGTATAATGTCCATTAAGCAGTGAATAAAGGAGGTTTGATTAGGTGAAAGTTTGGCGAATTATGGTTGCTTTACTGCTATGCCTGGCTTTGGCCGGCTCTATAGCTTGTAGCCCGTTTGGCGATAGTGAGGAGGAGATTACTCAGCAACTAGTTGAGGTGGTGCGGGGTGATTTGACCGTCAGTGTCAGTGGCAGTGGTAGCATAGATGTTTCTAATGAGGCAAATTTAGCCTTTGGCGTGGGGGGCAAAATAGATAAAATATCTGTTGAGGAGGGCGATGAGGTCAGAGCAGGTGATGCCCTAGCCAGGCTTGATACTGGTGCCCTGGAACTGGCTTTAACCCAGGCACAGCTGACTAAAATCCAGGCAGAGGCAGCTGTGGCTCAGGCAGAAGCAGCGCTGGATGAGGCAGAGTATAACCTATACATATTGGAAAAGCGGCATGTCTCTTATGAGCAACAAAGGATAGCCAAATTACAGATTCAGGCGGCTGAATTACAACTTAAGGCAGCCGACTCGCAGATTGAGTCAGTTGAGCAGAGTATTACTGAAGCCCAGAAGCAATTGGGCTGGGCGATTATCACCGCTCCATTTGATGGGATTGCAGCCAGGGTTAACGCTGATGAAGGTGACACGGTTCTTGCCACTCAAACAATCGTTTATCTGATTGATACCACCACCATGGAGCTAAATGCAGAGGTGGATGAGATAGATATACCTGATGTGAAACTGAACCAGAGGGCTATTATTGAGGTGGATGCATTGCCCGCTCTTCCTGTCGAGGGTGAGGTGGTCTCTATTTCCCCACTGGCGAAGGAGGAGGCTGGGGTGGTGCTATATGAGGTTAAAATTGCCTTTGCCATTCCGGAGGGTTCAGGGCTTAAGCCTGGTATGAGCGCTACGGCTGACATCATAATTAGTGAACGGAGCAACGTTTTGCTGGTGCCCGACCGGGCTATTGAGCAAGATAATCAAGGCAATCCAATAGTTAAGGTTAAGGTTGATGAGCAGATTCAGGAAAGGTCTGTAGTTGTTGGTATAAGTGATGGCTATCAGACTGAGATTGTTAGCGGGCTTCAAGAAGGAGATGTAGTAGTAATAGAAAAACGAGTCAAAAAAGAAGCGGGGGGCCTTTTTTAATAATGGGTGAAGGGTATGATTGAGCTGGAAAACATTACCAAGGTTTATCGAATGGGTAAGGTAGAGGTTCCTGCTCTCCGGGGGATAACCCTTAATATAGAGAGGGGAGAGATGCTTGCTATCATCGGTGCCTCAGGCTCGGGCAAGTCCACCTTGATGCATATCATTGGCTTACTGGATATACCTACCCTCGGTAGATACACCTTTGACGGGGCTGATGTCAGCCGGCTTAATGATAACAAGCTGGCCGAGATGAGAAATAGGAAATTTGGCTTCGTCTTTCAGGAATACAACCTCTTGTCCCGTGCCAGCGCCTTAGCCAATGTTGAGCTGCCTCTTATCTATGGCGGTAGCCGTCACAAGCATAAGCAGGCTATAGAGGCATTAGAGCGGGTAGGATTGGCACCGAGGGCTAAGCATAAACCCACCGAGCTATCAGGTGGTGAGCAGCAGCGGGTGGCTATCGCCCGGGCGCTGGTGACCAATCCTGCCATAATTCTGGCTGACGAGCCTACCGGTAACCTGGATAGTGCTGTCACTGCCGAGATTATCTCTATTTTCCGTCAGCTTAACCGGGATGGCATCACTGTGGTCATAGTTACCCATGAGATGGATGTAGCCGAACAAACTCAGCGCATCGTTCGGCTCTACGATGGTAAGATTATCAGTGACGAGAAGGTTGCCCAGACAACTCCTCCCTAATTCTGGCTATAGAGGAGATTATGAAGTTTATCGAGTTCTTCAGTATTGCCATAAGGGCACTATTGTCTAACAAGTTGCGCTCGGCTCTAACCATGCTGGGTATGATAATCGGGGTTGGCGCCGTTATCGTTCTCATGTCCGTGGGGGCGGGCCTCCAGAATATGATTACCTCCACTTTTGAAGAGTTGGGCTCCAACCTGCTCTTTGTGGCGCCGGCCAATCCAGAAGCGCCAGAATTTGCCGCAATGGCTCCCGGCTATGCCACTGCCAGTATTACTATGGATGACGCTGAGGCTATGCGCGACATCCGCTCGGTGATATCCGTAAATCCGACCAACGAGAACTTTGTTAAGCTAATAGCCGGTAATGAAAGCACGACATCCGTGATAGAGGGTACTACTCCCGAATTTCAGCAGTTGTATGATTTTGAGATAGCGTCGGGGCAATTCATTTCTGAAGTGAATATAGCCAGGAGGGATATGGTGGTGGTATTGGGGAGTAAAACTGCTGAAGACCTGTTTGATAGTGATGACCCTGTCGGTCAGCAGGTCAAAATCAGGGATAAACGGTTTACCGTCATCGGTGTTTTGGAGCCTAGGGGTATGTCATCTTTCGGGTTTAGTTGGGATGAGATGGTGATAACACCGATAACCACCTATCAGGTCCGGCTGTTCTCCCAGACGACACCCAGCGGGGAAGACGCTGTGCAGTCAATCGTCGTACAGGTAGCCAGCGCTGAGGTGATGGACGAAGTAATAGAAGAGATTGAAACCCTCTTAAGGAAGCGCCACCGCATCGCTGAGGATGAGGATAATGATTTCGCCGTTACCGGCCTAGAGCAGTTAATGGGGACAGTTGAGACCATAACCCTGGCGCTAACCGTATTCCTGGGAATGATTGGCGGTATCTCCCTGCTGGTAGGTAGTATTGGTATCATGAACATTATGCTGGTTTCGGTAACCGAGCGCACCCGGGAGATAGGCCTGCGTAAGGCGATAGGAGCCAAACGCAGGGATATTCTAATGCAATTCCTGTTAGAAGCCGCCATGTTGAGCCTGGTTGGAGGTGCCATTGGACTGACTGGTGCTTGGCTGGTGGCACAAGGAATCTCTCTTATCGACCTTGGTGGATTCACAATCAACGCTGTGGTCTCACCATTTATTGTGATTTTGGCTATCTCAGTGTCAATCTTCATCGGTCTTGCCTCTGGCGTATATCCGGCAATGAGAGCAGCCAGGCTAAATCCTATTGATGCCCTGCGCTACGGATGACTCAAATGCAGAAAATAGGGTTAGATATAAAGGGGTCGTTTATTAAGGGAGTGAGGGAGGTTAACAATCTCTATTAATTGGCTTGATATAGTTATCGTAGTAGCTGTAGCTATTTCTACCTTCCTTGGGCTAAGAATGGGGATTATAAAGGCTGTTTTATCCCTAGCTGGGGTAATAGTTGGGGTAATCCTGGCTGGGCGCTACTATGTCCCCTTTTCCCACCAGCTATCCTTTATTCCTGGCGAAAAGGTGGCTGAAATTGTTGCCTTTGCCATCATACTAATCGGGGTAATGGTAATTGCCGCTGTGCTCGCCTCGCTATTGAAGTGGGCTGCCTCAGTGGTGATGCTGGGCTGGGTCAATCGCCTTGGTGGCGCTGCCTTTGGCTTAGTGCTGGGGGCTATATTCTGTGCTGCCCTATTAGCCACCTGGGTCAAATGGTTGGGTGCCGGCAGCATTATTACTGAATCAATTGTAGCGGCTATATTATTAGATAGATTCCCGTTGATACTGGCTTTGCTGCCTGATGAGTTTGATGTGATACGCTCTTTCTTTCAGTAGCGGGTTAGGCTATCACTAAATCTTTCCATCCCCCCTTTCCTGTGGAGGAGAGGGGGGATGAGAGTAATGATTGATTCTAAAACTGAGCAATATTAGCTAGCGGCTGGGGTTTCACCCGGGTGTAGCTTACGCCACTTTTCCAGCAATTGCTCTCTGCTTTCCACATGGTCTGGGTCAGGTATGCAGCAATTGTCTATGGGACAAATTTCAGTACACTTGGGTGACTCAAAGTTACCGACGCATTCGGTGCACTTATCGGGGTCAATCACATAGATTGTCTCCCCCTCACTGATTGCTTCGTTTTGGCATTCTGCTTCACAGGCACCACAGCTAATACACTCGTCGCTAATTTTGTACGCCATATATACCTCCCGGCTTTATTCCTTAAGGAATTGGTTTGTTTTTGGGGTAATGCTCTCGTTTGTGGACAATGCCTACATTTTGCTTTTCACCTTCCTTCTTAAAACTGCAGCCACGTGTTTGGGGACAAAGTCTGTAATGTTACCGCCCAAGCTGGCTGCTTCCTTGAGTAAGCTGGAGCTAAGGAACTGATATTCTGGGTTTGCCATTAGACAAACTAGCTCTAGCTCAGGGAATAACCTTCTGTTCATCATTGCCATGTCAAACTCTCGCTCAAAATCCCCGCTCATTCTCAGCCCGCGCACCATAGTTTGTGCTTTTACCTTCTTGGCGAAATCAACGGTAAGCTCGGTAAAAGATACTACATCAACATTGGCTAAACCCGCCACTGCTCGCCTTGCCATCTCTACCCTCTCTTCAGTGGTGAATAGAAGGTGTTTGTTCGGCGTATCATAGACCCCAATAATTAGCTTGTCAAAAAGCTTGGCTGCTCTAGTGGCAATGTCAAGATGCCCATTAGTTATTGGGTCAAAGCTACCGGGGTAAATAGCAATAGTCAAGGCTTGCCCTCCTTTTGGTATACTGCGATGCAACTATCACCGTGACGGTGCTCTTTAATGAGATTTAATGGGGCATAGGTTGATTTTAGGGGGTGGTGGGGGGAGTGGGTTACCACAACAGTTGAATTTGTCCCCACCAGCCTAGAGGTTGCCAGTTGTGCTACTAGGCTGTCTATAGATAAATTAGAATAGGGTGGATCCATCAATATAATATTATACTCCTTTTCAAGAAAGGAGAGTGCTTTGGCTACACTACAGCAATAAATATGAGCCTGTGCGCCAAGTTTTGTTTTTTCTAGGTTTTGTCTAATTATATCACAACATCGTGGTTCATGTTCAACAAAATCAACCCAACCTGCGCCACGGCTTAAAGCCTCAATCCCCAGAGCGCCACTACCAGCAAATAAATCAAGCACTTGTGCCCAATCGCTGGTAGTAGTTTCTAGAATAGAAAAAATCGCTCCCCGTACTAAATCTGTCGCTGGACGGGTAGCAGCCCTCTTCGGCGCTTTAAGTCGATGTCCTTTGGCTTTGCCAGCAATAACTCGCATTCTTAATTGAAGGTATATTCCCCTTTACTACTACAATACAATTAGAGCTTGCTTTTCGTCAAGTAGCCAGCACAAGGTAGTTAATCAACCCATCCCCATAACCACCATTGTCTTAGGCAAGATTGGCGTGGTATACTAACAGTCGTTATTGTGAGGCAGGGAGACAGTAGTTGCTGGCAAATTATGGTTATATCGCGTTATTTCTTATAGTTGCTATTCTTTTTGCTGTTAGCACCCTTCTCCTCCCTGTCTTTCTTAGATTTATTGGTATTGTTCCCCATAAGCCTAATCCTGTTAAGAGCTCAACCTACGAATGTGGCATGGAGACCGTAGGTAAATCATGGGTTCAATTTAATTTCCGTTACTATTTTTATGCCCTGCTATTTATTGCTCTTGATATCTTGGTTGTTTTTCTGTATCCATGGGCAGTTAACCTCAGGCAAATAGGCAGTTTTGGTTTTATCGGCATACTTATTTTTATTTCCATTATTGTTGTCGGCTATATCTATGCCTGGAGGAAGAAGGTCTTGGAATGGAAGTAAAAGATAAACCAGGAATATACGTTTATGGTGATAAGCAGCTTGATAGGGCTGAAGGTGAGGCTATAGAGTCGCTAAAGGCGCACTGCCAGCAGCCTATTCCTGACCCGGATAGGTGGCTGGCACAGGAAATACAGCGCAACGTCTTGGTGACCACGGTGGATGGGGTGCTTAACTGGGCGCGGAAGTTTTCACTCTGGCCGGTGAATTTTGGTCTGGCTTGCTGTGCCTTTGAAATGATTGCTACTGCTGCCTCTCGTTTTGATATCTCTCGTTTTGGTATGGAAATCTTTCGCCCCTCACCCCGCCAGGCTGACCTGATGATTGTTGCTGGAACTTTAACCTGGAAGATGGCGCCACAGTTGAGGCGAATCTATGACCAGATGGCTGAGCCAAAGTGGGTGTTGGCTATGGGTGCCTGTGCTATTAGCGGCGGCACCTTCGTTCAGTCTTACAGTGTGGTGCCCGGAGTTAATCGCATAGTCCCCGTTGATGTCTATGTGCCTGGTTGCCCACCACGCCCCGAGGCTCTGCTTTATGGCATAAGGCTGATACATGACAAAATATCTAAGCGGAGCATTGTTACCGAGGGATAGGGGGATGACACTAGCCTTTTCTGGTGAAGAAATAGCCAGCCAAGTAGAGGAACAACTTCCGGAGAGCATTGTAGACTCTAGCCAAGATAGTCTGGTGGTTAACAGCGAGTCTTGGTTAGCTGTAGCTACTTTTCTGAAAGACACCCCCGGTCTTGATTTTGATTACCTCACCAGCATTACCGCTGTTGATTATTATGACTACTTTGAGATGGTTTATCAGCTAACCTCATTAAAGCATAACCACAGCCTGGTAGTGAAAACCCGATGTTATGAGAGGGAGAAGCCTAGGCTTCCTTCAGTAGTTAGTTTATGGCGAGGAGCCGATTTTCAGGAGCGGGAGATTTATGACCTTATGGGGATTAGTTTTGATGGGCACCCCAATCTGAAGCGCATCTTCCTCTGGCAGGGTTTTCAGGGACATCCATTGCGGAAGGATTATCTATGAAGTTGTCTCAGAATCTACCAACATCTATCTCATTTATTGTCAATGAAAAACCACCATATAAGCAGGCTCCTCCTGATGCAGGGGAGCGGAGGAGTCAAGCACAGCCAAAGGAAGCCTGCCAACAAGAGGCGAGGAAAGTTTTTGCTGGGCACAATGTATTAACTAACCCTTGTATGGTCTCAATACGCTATTGGCGTGGTCGGGGAGGAGCCGATAGCGCAAACATTATAGGTGGGATACTGGATGCACTGGAAAATATTTTATATCAAAATGACAAACAAGTTGTTGAGATTTCATACATTGAGCACAGAACAATGCGTAGTGATTGGTATCAGATCACTATAACCGAGGTCGTTTAGCAACCTATCCCCCTGCCCCCTTCCCTTATTAAGGGAAGGGGGAGTGCAGGTAAGAGAGGGGCGAAACCCCTCTCTAAAGCCTCTTCCCCCTCTCCTTGGGAAGGAGAGGGGGATTAAGGGGGTGAGGTTAATAAACAATCTCTATAACTGGAGAAAAGGAGAATAGGTAGCCTTTGTTGCAAGGGTTAAATCATGGCACTTAAAACTGAGCCCTTTGTTATCAATGTAGGTCCCCAGCACCCCAGCACCCATGGGGTGTTTCGCATGAGGTTGACCCTTGATGGTGAAGTCATTGTAGATATGGAGCCAGTTCTTGGTTATCTTCATCGGGGGATTGAGAAGCTGGCTGAGGGACGCACCTACACCCAGAATATCCCGTTTACCGATAGGTTGGATTATTTAGCCTCAATGAGCAATAACCTGGCTTATGTTCTGGCAGTAGAGAAGCTGGCTGGAATTCCTGTTCCTGAGCGGGCTGAATACCTACGGGTCATTATGGCGGAATTACAGCGCATCGCCAGTCACTTAGTTGGCGTTGGCGCCTTTTTGAATGATTGCGGCGCTTTTATGACTCCCCTATTATATATGTTTCGGGAAAGGGAAAAGATTCTGGACCTGTTTGAGATGGTCTGCGGTCAGCGACTTACCTATAACTATATGCGTATAGGTGGGGTAAGCCACGACATCCCCGCTGAATTCTTACCTGCCTTGGACAGGTTTGTCACCACCATGCCCGGTTTTATTGATGAGTATGACCAGCTTCTGGCTGAGAATGAGATATTGTTAGCTCGCGCCAAGGGGGTAGGTATTCTGCCTGAAGAGCTGGCTATTAATATCTCAGCCAGTGGTCCGGTGCTTCGGGGTAGTGGTGTTAGATGGGATATCCGTAAGGCAGACCCTTACTCTGTCTATGACCGCCTGGAATTTGATATACCCACCGGCAGTGTTGGCGATTGTTATGACCGTTATTGGGTAAGAATTCAAGAGATGCGCCAGAGCGTGCGTATTATCAGGCAGGCTGTGGAGCAGCTACCACCGGGCGAGGTAAGAACTGAGGTGCCTCACCTACTTCATCCCCCAGAGGGTGAAGCCTACGGGCATATTGAAGCCCCCAAGGGTGAGCTTGGTTTTTATCTGGTGTCAGATAATTCCATTGCTCCCTACCGCTTCCACGTTCGGGCACCAACCCTAATCAACCTGACTGCCCTTCGCGATATGATGATTGGCTGGAAGGTGGCTGATGCCGTAATTATCTTTGGTAGCATTGATATCTGTCTGGCTGAGGTGGATAGATAGTGGCTATATTTAATTATTATCCGCAAACCCTGCCCCCTGACTGGCCGGGGGGTTATTGGCTTCATTGGGGAGTGTTTGTAGTTATTATTTTGGTCTTTGTTATGGCTATGATTATGGGATTTATCTGGTTTGAGCGCAGAGGGCTGGGACGTTTTCAGGTGCGCCTTGGTCCTAACCGAGCTGGACCTTTTGGTCTGCTCCAGCCGGTAGCTGATGCTATTAAGGTGCTGACCAAGGAGGACATTATCCCGGCTAAAGGGGATAAATTGGTTTACTGGCTGGCGCCGGTGGTTGCCTTTGTCCCAGCATTGATGATTTTTGCTGTGGTGCCATTCCACGACGGGGCACTGCTGGCTGACCTCAATATAGGCATCCTTTATGTGGTGGCTGTTAGCTCGGTTGGTGTAGTTGGGATATTTATGGCTGGCTGGGGTTCCAATAATAAGTATTCCCTTATCGGGGCTATGCGTGCTGTAGCCCAGATGGTGAGCTATGAGATTCCACTGGCGTTATCCATTATTGGTGTGGTTTTAATCGCTGGCTCTCTATCTATGAACAGCATTGTAGAGGCTCAGGACATACCCTTTATTTTGCTACAGCCGCTGGGTTTCATCATTTACTTCCTGGCAGCTTGTGCTGAGATTAATCGCACCCCCTTTGACCTCCTGGAGGCTGAATCAGAGATTGTGGCTGGTTTTCATATTGAATACTCAGGGATGAAGTTTGCCATGTTTTATTTAGTAGAATACTGTGAAGTCCTGGCTATCTCGGCTATCATTACCACCCTTTTTCTTGGCGGCTGGAGGGGACCCCTGTTGCCCCCCTTCCTCTGGTTCTTGATTAAGGTATTCGGTGTATTTTTCCTTATTTTCTGGGTGCGGAGCACTATACCCCGCTTGCGGATAGACCAGGTAATGGCATTTGCCTGGAAGTGTCTCCTGCCCCTGGCTTTGATTAACATGGTCATAACTGGCATAGAGGTAATTGCCTTGCCGCCGGCTTTATTATGGACGGTAATTTTTTTAAACTTGGGGATAATGGCAGTATTGGTAGTTCTATGGTCTAAGTTTTTCAGACTAGGAGGGGGAAGGGTTGAAGTTTGAACACTACGGTATCGGCGTAGCTAAAGGAATGGCGTTAACCTTTAAGCACTTGTTTCGTAAGCCGATTACGACGCAATACCCTGAGGAGAGGCTTACCGTCTCGCGCCGAACTCGGGGTAATGAGCTGGTCTGGGACAAGGAACGGTGCACCGGTTGTGCTACCTGCGCCAAGAGCTGCCCTGAGGGTTGCATTGAGATTATAACCTCCAGGGGTGAAGAAAATAACTATATAGTGGATAAGTTTGAGGTGGATATGGGGCGCTGTATATTCTGTGGCTTGTGCGTTGAGGCTTGCCCCTTTGAGGCATTGTTTATGGGCTATGCTTATGAGCGGGCTAGGTATCGTCGGCAAGAACTGGTAATGGATAAGGAGGGCTTGTTGCTATCTGGGGAGAGGCAGCCCAGTGGTTATGCCCGACCCAAGATTGAGGCAGGTTTACCTCGGCAGACTTTACTCCTTGATAGGGATAAGGTGAAGAGGTGATAGGGCTGGATATTGCCTTCTGGATATTAGCTGTAGTGGCTATAGTGGCAGCTTTAGCCGTAGTTTTACTGCGTGATATTTTTCGGGCAGCTATCTCCATGATTCTGTGTTTCCTGACTGTGGCTGGAATCTATATTACTCTCAGTGCTGACTTTCTGGCGGCAGTGCAGGTTCTGATTTATGTTGGTGCCATATCGGTACTAATTATCTTAGCTATCATGCTGACCAGAGAGGTTCAGCGGGGTAGCCCGTCTAATAAATTACGAATTCCTGCTTTTATTGTGGCTGTATTATTTTTGGGGGCGGTAAGTTTTGCCTTGCTCAATACTCCGTGGCAGGTATCGGCTGAGCTGCCCGTGGAGCCAACTACTGCTGCCCTCGCCACTAGGCTTTTTGGCGAAAACGGCTATATTTTGCCGGTAGAGATTGCCGCTGTCCTTTTATTAGCTGCCATTTTGGGGGCTATCGTTTTGGTAAGGGAGAAGTAACATTATGTCTGTGGGTTTGGAGCATTACCTTATACTGTCAGCCATTCTATTCTCCATCGGGCTATACGGGGCTCTGGTTAAACGCAGCGCCATAGTTATTCTAATGTCTATTGAGATTATGCTGGTTGCGGTGAGTATCGCCATGGTTGCCTTTTCCCGCTATATCGTGCCGTTACTGCTAACCGGACAGGTTTTTGTTATTTTCATTATGGTGGTGGCGGCGGCTGAGGCAGCCGTTGGTTTAGCCATAATAATAGCCATTTATCGTAGCCGAGAAACTATTGATGCCACCAAAATCGACCTGATGAAATGGTAGTTGGGGGAGTTTGAGAGGGGCGAAGCCCCTCTCAAGAAATTATCTTCCCCCTTCCCCTTATCAAGGGGAAGGGGGATAGGGTTCTAAACAAATATCTAGGGAGTGAGGTTGATAAACAATATGTGGGTAGAGATTAAAAAAGCACAAAACCTAATGACGGCTGAGATGTGGAAGGAACTCTTTGAGGGTGAAGGGATTCCGACTCGTATCCTGCCAGCCTCAGGCGAGGTTATAGGTCAGGAGTCAGCTACCTATCTTATTCTGGTGCCGAAAGAAAAAGAGCATGTTATACAAGAGGTGCTAAGGAAGCTATAATGCCGCATCAATTAGTCTGGCTTATTTTTCTACTACCGCTTTTTTCATTTGTAATAATATCATTTTTCATCAGACCCTTCGTGCTGCGGGAATCAAGAGTTGCTGGCTATATCACTATCACTGCTATCGCTGGTTCTCTCTTCCTATCAATTTGGGCGCTAGTAGCTGTGCTGGCTGCCCCGGGTCATGAACTGCCAATTCCTGATATAAACTGGGTGATTATTGAAGGTGGGGTTACCATTCACCTGGGGTTGATAATGGATTCGCTAACCGCAGTGATGCTCATTGTTGTTACCGTGGTCAGCCTGATGGTGCAGATTTATTCTCAGGGTTATATGGATGGCGACCCAGGTTATCACCGCTACTTTGCCTTTATGTCGCTGTTCACCGCTTCAATGCTGGGTCTGGTTGTGGCTGATAATTTGCTCTTCCTGTATGTCTTCTGGGAACTGGTGGGCTTATGCTCTTACCTTCTCATCGGCTTCTGGTTCCATCGTCCAGCGGCGGCTAATGCAGCTAAGAAGGCTTTTATTGTTACCCGGCTTGGTGACTTTGGCTTTCTGGCAGCAATACTACTCTTGTTCCATAATACTGGCACTTTTGATATTGCTCAGCTTCATAGCCTGGCTGTGGCTGGAACTCTGGCAGGCACAACTCTTACCTGGGCAGCTATTGGCATCTTCGCTGGTGCTGTGGGCAAGTCAGCCCAGTTTCCACTCCATGTATGGCTGCCTGATGCTATGGAGGGTCCGACCCCGGTTAGCGCCTTAATCCATGCGGCGACTATGGTGGCGGCTGGTGTTTTCCTGGTAGCCCGCATGTTTCCCCTCTTTGCCCATTCGGAACAAGCATTGCTCACCGTAGCTATCATTGGTGGCTTCACTGCTATTTTTGCCGCCACTATGGGTCTGGTAATGACTGATATTAAGCGGGTTCTGGCATATTCCACCATCAGTCAGCTCGGTTATATGATGCTGGGGCTGGGCACTGGTGGTGTAGCCATTGGTATTTTTCACCTGTTCAATCACGCCTTCTTCAAGGCACTGTTATTTCTAGGTGCGGGCAGTATCAATCACGCCACCGGGACATTTGATATTCGGCAAATGGGCGGACTGCGTAGGCTGATGCCGTGGACATATGCCACCTTTGTTATCGCTTCACTAAGCATTGCTGGTATCTGGCCCCTTTCTGGGTTCTGGAGTAAGGATGAAATTCTAGCCAGTTCTCTGGCAAGCCAGCCCGTCTTGTTTTACCTTGCCATGCTCACTGTATTTATGACCGCCTTTTATATGTTCCGGGTGGTATTTCTTACCTTCGGTGGTCAGTATCGTGGAAGCGGTTCCGGCACCAAACCTCGCCAATCGTCATCATTTATCGGGGGAAGTTTGAAGGGGCAAAGCCCCTTCAAAAACCATTCCTTCCCCCTCTCCTTTGAAGGAGAGGGGGACAAAGGGGGTGAGGTTGATAAACAACCCCATGAATCGCCATCGGTAATGGTTATGCCTATGGTAGTTCTGGCAATCATGGCGGTGGTCTCCGGTTTCTGGAATGTTACTGGGCAGTTTGGCAAGTTTATGGGTCATGGTGAAGCACATAGCTTTGTTCAAGGCTTCTTTGGTATTTTAGCTCACCCCCTGCCCTGGGTATCCCTAATACTGGCTGGTTTGGGTATTCTTCTTGCTTATGCTATGTATAGTGCTAAATGGCTATCGGCGGAGCGAATAGGCAGGATGTTTGCCCCACTATATACCCTGTTCTCTAGGAAATACTGGTTTGATGAGCTTTATGAGAATATCTTTGTCGGTAAGGCGTTGGTCAATGGATTCTTTGCCGGCTTACAGCAGTTTGATAACAAGGGTGTTGATGGGGTGGTAAATGGGGTAGCTAATGCCACTATGGTTGGGAGCAGAGCTATCAGGAGAGCCCAGACCGGTCAACTACAGCTCTACGGACTGTTCATCGGCATCGGTGTATTGGCTATTATTCTCTGTCTATATTTCTTTGGATGAATGTTTATGAGTTTACGGGAAAAACTGATTGAAATCTTCTACAAGGCGGCGAGAAGTAGTAGCCAGATTCGAACTCTTCTTACCCCTGTAGGGTTACTCTTCTTTTTTACCCTTGTAGTGCTGTTTATTATTGTTTCTCCTCAAGTTGATAAACTTTTAGGGCTTCCTAAGCTCCTCCCCACATCAGTAAATATCATCTTGTCTGTGCCTATTCTTGCTATAGGACTGTTTCTAGTGCTGTGGTCGATTCTGTATTTTATCAAGGTAAGAGGAACGCCTGTGCCTTTCAACCCGCCACCTAAGCTGGTTACCACTGGTCCCTACGCCTATGTTAGAAACCCCATGCTCACTGGTGTGTTTATCCTGTTCTTTGGACTTGGCGTTTTGTTTAGGTCAATTTCTCTTGTTTTTATATTTACTCCACTTTTTATTCTGCTCAATGTGGTGGAGTTAAAAGCAATTGAAGAGCCAGAACTGGAGAAGCGTCTTAGAAAGGAATATCTTAAATACAAGAAAAGGGTGCCCATGTTTATTCCACGTCTGAAGGTGAGGGGGATAAAGGGGATGAGGTTATAAATAATCTCTACAGGAGTCAATATAGTTGGGTTTTAATTATCTAACCACCATAATCTTTCTCCCGGTGGCGGGGGCAATTATAATCGCCTTCCTGCCTAATCTTGGCCATAGGTGCATTAAGCGCCTGGCGGCTGTTTTTACCTTCATTCCTCTGGCTTTATCTGTCTTTCTCTTTTGTAATTTTGATAAGTCGCTGGGTGCCGCCGGAATAGTTCAATTTGGGGAAAAGGTGTCATGGATTCCAGCCATTAATGCCTTCTACCATGTTGGTGTTGATGGCCTAAGCCTGCCTTTAGTAATACTGATGACCTTTCTTGGTTTCTTGGTAGTTCTCCTCTCATGGAAGATAGACCTCAGACCCAGGGAGTATTTTGCCTGGCTCCTATTACTGGAAACAAGCATTCTGGGGGTGTTTTGCTCCCTTGACCTTCTGCTGTTCATCCTCTTCTGGGAGATAGAGGTTATTCCTATGTATTTCCTAATCTCCATCTGGGGGACAGGCAGGAAGGAATACTCAGCCATAAAGTATGTTGTTTATACTTTATTTGGCAGTGCTATGATGCTGGCTGGCATCCTTAGCTTATACTTCACCACTGGTAGCCTCAGCATGGTGGACTTAGCCCGGAGTGGTCTTGGCTCGTTTACCGCAGTTATTCCCACGGTAGCTATCTTCTTCCTTCTCTTTATTGGCTTTGCCGTTAAGCTACCTGTCTTTCCGCTACATACCTGGTTACCTGATGCCCATACCGATGCCCCAACTGCGGTAAGCGTGGTGCTGGCCGGAGCTCTACTTAAGATGGGCGGCTACGGGATGATTCGCCTGTGTGTAACCATATTCCCACAGGTTGCCCATAGGTATGCGCCTATTCTGGTGGCATTGGCTGTAGTTAGCGTCCTGTATGGTGCCGCAGTAACCATGAGGCAGACCGACCTCAAGCGGCTGATTGCTTACAGCAGCATCAGTCATATGGGCTATGTGCTGTTAGGCATCTTTGCCCTGAGTCAGGTCAGTCTGACTGGAGCTGCCTTGCAGATGTTCAGTCACGGCTTCATTACCGGGCTTTTGTTTGCTATGGCCGGGCTAGTTATGCACAATGCCGATGAGCGTGACCTCAGGAAGCTCGGCGGTCTGGCTCGGCAAATGCCAATTATTGCTGTCATCTTCTCTATAGGGGGCTTAGCTGCCTTAGGCCTGCCGACCACCAGTGGCTTCGCTGCTGAGTTTCTAGTTTTCGTGGGTAGCTTTTCCAGCACTACTGTTTCTGGAATTCAAATTTACACCATCCTGGCTGTGCTGGGTATTGTCATCACCGCTGGATATATTTTGTGGATGTTACAGCGCATATTCTATGGTCCGCCATTGGAAAAATATGATGGTGTCAAGGATGCTGATATTTCAGAAAGAGCCTATATGTTTATCTTTGTGGCGGTGATTATGATGGTAGGTATCTATCCAGCCATCCTGACCGATGTTATTAAGCTCGGCATTTTGCCTGTAGTATGAGGTCGTTTATGAGGAGAGTTTTAGGGAAAGCTTGAGAGAGGAAGGTTGAAGGGGCATAGCCCCTCTAAAGAAATTATCTTCCCCTTCCCCTTATCAAGGGGAAGGGGATAAAGGGGATAGGGTTACCAAATGATAATGATTGGTGTAGGGGCAGTGATTGAGGATGGGGCTGGCAGAATACTTTTGGTAAAGCATATCCCGGAGAGGGGTGGATTCTGGCAGGGTAAGTGGATATGCCCTGGCGGGGAATTGGAGTTGGGGGAAACAATAGAGGAGGGAATTAAAAGAGAGGTGAAAGAGGAGACCCAGCTTGAAATAGATTTAGTTGCATCCTTACACCCCTTTGATAGGATTGTCAGGTCAAATGATAAGGCCACTCTCCATGTCATTTACATTGATTATCTAGCCAGGGTAACCGGGGGTAAGCTTAAGCCAGGCAGTGATATCGGTCAAGCCATATGGGTGGAAAAAGAGCGTATCCCCCAGATATGGGAGGAGCTACACGACGATACCAAGAGGCTTCTCCAGATAGCTAAGATTATTGGTGTTTCAAAGGAGTAGATTTTGAACCTTGAGCTGTTTATACCAGAGTTGAGCTTGGTTGCCTTTGCCATAGTGGTAATCCTGCTTGACCTTTTTAACCAGCGGAAGGGACTGCTGGTGGCGGTCAGCCTGGCCGGTCTGGTGGTATCGGCTAGCTTTACCATAGCTATGTGGGGGGGTGGCTCTCAGGCTATCTTCAATAATATGCTGGCGGTGGATAACTTTGCCCTGTTCTTCAAGCTGCTATTTCTAGCTATTGCCGCCCTGGTTATTCTAGCCTCGGTGGATTATGTGTCCAATTTTGCTCGCTTTCAGGGCGAATACTATGCACTGGTGCTTCTATCTACCCTGGGTATGATACTGATGGCAGCTACCGCTGAGCTAATCGCTATCTATGTTGCCTTGGAGCTGACCAGCATCTCTCTATATATCTTGGCTGGCTTTCTCAAAGACCCCAAGTCAACTGAAGCCTCGCTCAAATACTTACTGCTGGGGGCAGTAGCCTCGGCGGTGCTGCTCTATGGCATGGCGCTGGTTTTTGGCTTTACCGGGGAAACTCAGCTGGGGGAGATTGCCCGAACTATCCAGGCGATGCCTCCACAAACCCTCCTCGCCAGCCCAGCACTTATTTTAGGCATTGTGCTGCTGGTAGCCGGCTTCGGTTTCAAGATTGCTGCTGTCCCCTTCCATATGTGGGTGCCCGATGTCTATGAGGGGGCACCAACGCCGATAACCGCCTATCTCTCTGTGGGCAGCAAGGCTGCCGGTTTTGCCATTATCTTGCGGGTATTCTATTCTGCCTTCGGGCTTCCTGAGTGGCTCAGTCTGGACTGGGGGCTAATCTTCGCCGTGCTCAGTGCTATTGGTATGACCCTAGGCAATGTAGTCGCCATTCCCCAGACCAATATCAAACGAATGTTAGGTTACTCCAGCATAGCTCAGGCTGGCTACCTTATGGTGGGATTAGCCACGGTAGGGCTTTCTCCAGCTGCGGATATTCTGGGTCGGAGCGGGCTTCTCTTCTTCTTAGCCAGCTATGCGCTCACCAATCTGGGGGCTTTTATTGCTATTATTGCCATCTCGGGCAAGCTCAATAGCGACCTGATTGACCATTATTCAGGGATGGGCAAGCGGGCGCCACTACTGGCTTTAGCTCTGACCCTGTGCCTTATCTCTCTTATTGGTCTGCCCCCTGCCGCTGGCTTTATGGCGAAATTCTATATTTTCAGCGGGGCGGTCCATCATGGCCTGCTGTGGCTGGTGATTATAGCCGTAATCAACAGTGTAATATCAGCCTACTACTATCTCAGGGTGGTGAAGGTGATGTGGCTTGGTCAGCCAGCCTCAGCCGAAAAGGTACCCTCTTCCCCAGCACTACGGGTAGCCCTATCCATTTCCTGTTTGGGCGTCCTGCTCCTTGGTGTTATCCCCGGCTACATAATGAAGCTAGCTGAAGTGGCAGCCAGGATGCTCATTTTTTAACTGTGGTTGTCTTTCAACCTCACCCCCTTAATCCCCCTCTGATAAACAGCTTCTTTTTTGACTGAGTGATGATGTATAATGTGGTTAAGTCGTTACTATTAACAAAGCCAGCAAGACGGCTTTGGCGATGGCAAAGGAGGTACCAGATGCCTAAGGCTTTAGTGGTCTATGATTCTAAAACAGGTAATACTGAGAAGATGGCAAGAGCCATCGGTGACGGAATAAAGGAGGCTGGGCTTGATGCTGAGGTTAAGAGCGTGGATAACACAGGTTTAGATGACCTCATTGCTGCTGATGCTATAGTCCTGGGCTCACCAACCCGTTTCTGCTCTATGTCTGGCAAGATGAAGGCGCTTATTGATAAGTCTATTGAAATCTATCCTGACAAGCTTCGGAATAAGATTGGCGCTGCCTTTACCTCTTCTGGAAGTATAGATGGTGGCAATGAGACGACCTTGCTTTCCCTTATCCAGGCTATGTTAATGCACCGGATGGTGATAGTCGGTCACCAATCAGGCTCATTCGGAGCAGTTTCAATTGAAGCTCCAGATGAGAAATGTATAGCTGGATGCAGGCAGTTTGGTAAGCGAATAGCTGGCTTGGTTAAGCGCTAGTTGATACCATATTATGATGAAGCTAGCTGAAGCAGAGGCTACACTTAGTCTGAGATTGGCGGATTAGGCGAACCTACAGTCATCTATATGTTTATTATTCGCAATTTAGTCTAATAAGAGGAAGTAGAATGAAGGATAAAACTAAAATTGGAATTATTATCTGCGACCGCTACCATACGTGTGCTGGAGGCAAATGCCTAAGAGCCCTCCGCAACAGAGAGGGGGCGTTCAGTATTTATGATGCACAGGAGGTGGAGTTGGTTGGGTTCACCACTTGTGGCGGTCACCCTGGTGGAAACGTTGAATACGCTCCGGAGGAAATGAAGAAGAATGGAGCCCAGGTTATCCACCTTGCCACCGGATTGGTTGTCGGCTATCCCCCGTGTCCATACATAACCTATTTCCGCAATTTTATCAGAGAAAGATATGGGATAGAGGTGGTTATTGGGACGCACCCAATTCCTCAGAAATACTATAATATACATATGAAACTGAAAACATGGGCTTCGCCAAAATGGAAAGAGATTATTCAACCAACATTAGCTGATGAGAAAACTCGTTTGTCTTATGACTGAGAGGCAAATGTGCCAGGTATATATTGACTGACGAAAATACGTTTAAAAATTACCCGAAGGCGATACTGAAGCGCATGACGAAGGCGGATAGTCTATGAATAGAACCAAGGGTTTTGTTAATCTGAACAGGTTTAAGTCGGGCAGGGCAATTAAGCGGCTCGGCAAGGTTATTTACCGTAAGCGTAGAAACAGAGACAGGAGGGTAAAGGGTTAAGAATATGGATGAGCGACACTTCCGCATCCTGTATATCTTGCTGGGGGTTGGTATTGTGGTACTTTGTGTTGGCGTAGCTTTACTCTTTACACAATCTTGCTGAGATAAAGGTTAAAGGAGGTGAGTAATGGGCTGGTTTGGTGATAAGATAGAGAAACTTAGGCGGATGCCAAATCCCTACCTCTTCATGCATGTTACCGGCAAGTTCCTCTTTGGGGTGGGGCTGGGTATATTATTGGCTATTTGGCTGCCAATATGGACGGGCTGGCTGTTCATTATTGCTGCTTTGCTGATAGCTATACCAAGTGCCAGAATTATTCTCGGGAGTAAGACAAAATGAAGCGAAGGTTAAGCTGGCCAATATTCTGGGCATTAGTCGGGGTTTTTGTAGTAATCGCCAGTGTGTTTTTGATTCCAGCAGCTAGAGGATTACTTATGGGTTTTGCTTTTCTTATTGCTTTGGGGATAGTCTTCTTTTCGTTAGGTGTGGCGTTGATATTTTTAACCTTGAGGGAAAAAGTGAGAGGAAAGCTTAAAAAGTTCTTCATATTGACCGGAGCTTCCTCCGCCGGATTTTTTGTCAGCTTATTATTGCACAATGCTATTTATGGTTTGCTTATCTACTGGTTTGGCGCCGACTTTTGGAACGGGGGAGACGAGCCGTTCTTCTTTGTGATGGCAGTCTTCGTCTGCCCAGTAGGGTTTTTAGTCGGGGTGGTGGGTAGTATAGTTATCGCCATCAAAGAGTTTAGACGGGCGAAAGAAATATCTCCCAGCCCATAGTAACCTGGGGCTGGCCGGACTCTAGCCTGAGCTAGTTCAGATAGAGAGTGACAGTTCAAAGTATAAGAGTATCCTCCACTTTAGGTTAGGAACAAGCCCTGGTTGTTCGTTTCATTGTGAGGAGCCTCTTCCTATTGTCATTGCGAGGCACAAAGTGCCGAAGCAATCTCCAGGAATGCCCGGGGATTGCCACGCCTTCGGCTCGCAATGACGAGGTAAGAAAACAATGTGTCACTAATCATATGAACGAGTACATAGCCTTGACACCCCCAGATTGCCAATGTTACACTTCACTTACCCTCATAGTGATGCGTTCATTATTATTGGAAAGCAGTTATGGTTATGAAAAGAATTGGTATTCTCTACCACCCGATGATTAAGGCTGCCTATACTCTGGCTGAGAAGCTAGAAAAGTTTTTAAGCTCAAGGGGCGTTTCTGCTTGGCTATGCTCGGCTTGGGAAGGGGAGAAGGCTAGAGCTCAGGTAAACGATACCGATTTAATTCTTACTGTTGGTGGTGATGGCACTATTCTACGGGCGGCTCAGGCAGTAGTTCCCGGGCTAATCCCTATTACCGGGATAAATCTAGGTAGGCTGGGGTTTATGACTGAACTCAGCACTGATGAGGCTCAGGCTAAGCTACTTGCCTTGTTGACCGGGGAAGGCTGGATTGATGAGCGGGCTCTGCTTGAGGCAGAGCTTTGTCCTTCTGACCAGGAGCATGAGCCACCCCGTATATTTTATGCCCTGAATGATGTAGTGGTGGCGCGGGGGGCAATAGCTCGGGTAATCTATGTGGAAGCCAGCATTAATGGTGAGCCACTAACCACCTATAAAGCTGACGGGGTGATTGTGGCTACAGCCACCGGCAGCACTGGCTACTCGCTGGCAGTCGGTGGTCCTATTCTCCATCCGCAGGCTGAAGAGTTTCTGCTGTTGCCAATATTGCCTCACCTTAGCTCAGCTTACCCTCTAGTTTTACCACCTACAGTGGTAGTAAAACTACGCATTAGCACTGCCCATCAGGCGACACTAAGCATTGATGGTCATATAAATTTACCACTGGTAAGCGGTGCCACTATTGATGTAAAACTTAGCTCTAACAGGGCTCGTTTTTTAAGAATTCACCCAGAGACCTCTTTCTATGGCTCTCTGGAGCAAAAATTGAAAGGAAAGCAGTAGGTTGAATCCAGTAGAAAAAGCCAGAATCAAAGATGCAACCCGGATGCATGAGTTGATTAACTCCTTTGCTGATAGGGGCGATATGCTACCTCGTCCGCTGAGCGAGATATACGAAAATATCAGGGACTTTTTTGTAATTAGGCGGGGGGAGCGGATAATTGCCTGTGTCGCCCTGCATATTAGCTGGTTGGACTTAGCTGAAATAAGGTCGCTGGCGGTGCTTGAGGATAACCAGAAGCAGAGAATTGGCAACCAGCTGGTAGATGCCTGTCTCAAGGAGGCTAGGGAGCTTGGTATTTCCACTGTTTTTTGCCTCAGCAATAAACCAGCCTTTTTTGAGAAGTGTGGCTTTACTCTGGTAGATAAGGCGGAACTGCCGCACAAGGTCTGGGCCGAGTGCTACCGTTGCCCCAAATTCCCCGATTGTGATGAGGTGGCTCTTATTTATCGCTTGGAGGCGGGGGCTTAACTTGGCAGAGAAAACGCTATCTAGCCAGCTAATCTATGATGGGCGGGCGGTAAAGCTGCGGGTTGATACGGTCAAGATGCCTAGTGGTCGGGAGACCACACGGGAGATTGTGGAGCATGGCGATTGTGTAGCCATTATCGCCATTGACGCTGATGATAATGTGCTGCTGGTTAGTCAGTTTCGCAAGCCGGTGGAGAGGGAGCTATTAGAGATACCGGCTGGTGGCATTGAAACCGGTGAAGACCCGGTGACTACTGTTCGCCGTGAATTAGCCGAGGAAACAGGCTACCTCCCCCAAAAAGTGGAGAGGTTAGGTGGCTTTTACTCTACGCCGGGTTACTGCACTGAATATCTTCACCTTTATCTGGCTACCGACCTTACCCCTAGCCAACTGCACGCTGAGGATACCGAGAACATTAGATTAATCCGGGTGCCGCTTGGTCAGATTTCCAGTCTTATTACCTCAGGCAGTATTTGTGATGCTAAGAGCATCGCCGGGTTGCTTGCCTTCTTGGAGTATCACAAAGCCCACCAATGAGGGATGACAATCTTGGCTGTGGTGGGAGGTAGGGAAATAGAGCAAGCTATGGCAGTTTCAGTCAGCCCCTCTCATTTCATTCCACGGGGGCATTTTTAATACAGATTTATTAACCACGGCTTCAACTTGTGGCAATCGACCTCTCAAAACATCAGCTACGTTTTCAGCCACCGAGATTGCCATCCTCTCTAATGACTCCTCAGGAGTTCCGGCAACATGAGGCGTCAGTATCACATTTTCTAATTTGAGGATTGGGTTATCCCTCGGTGGAGGCTCTTCAGCAAGAACATCTAAAGCTGCACCCGCCACCTTCCCGCTGACAAGGGCGGCATAGAGTGCCTTCTCGTCAATTAGCTTTCCTCTGGCACAGTTTATTATGAATGCCCCCTTTTTCATGAGATTGAATTCTTCCCCTCCCAGAATTCCCTTGCTTTCTTTGGTTGCGGCGGCATGAACGGATATATAGTCAGATTGCCGTAAGAGGCTATGGAGGTCTAACAGCTTCACTCCAGCATCTCTAGCTTTCTCTTCCGAAATATACGGGTCGTGTGCAATTACCCTCATTTGAAATGCCAATCTAGCAATTCTGGCTACCTCGGAGCCTATTCCTCCCAGACCGATGATTCCCAGAGTCTTATTTCGCACCTCGCTCCCAATGAACTTATATGTTTCCCATTTCCCACTCTTAACTGAGGTATTTGCTGGAATAAATCTCCTTGCTAGAGCAAGCAAAAAGCCTATCGCATGCTCAGCTACGGGGTATGGACCCTCCCCAACCGTCCTAGTTACCAGAATGCTCCGCTGGCTGGCAGCCTCCACATCAATACACTCGTAGCCAAGTCCATGCCTGGCAATTATTTTCAGATTCTTAGCCGCTTCAATTATTCTCCTGTTGGTTGGTACCGACCTTACATTAATCATGGCATCAGCCTCAGCTATTTCCGCTAAGACTTCGTCCTCTGTTATCGGGTTGAGTGGGGGATACTGATTTCTTAGGATTTTGATAGTGGCTACCTCGCGGACAATATCCATCCCTCTCTGGCTGGTAGGAAAGGTATAAAGAACCTTAAACCCCATTGTTATTCCCTCCCTGAACTATATTGTGGACACTTAGCCGAGTTTGTCTGAGAGCTTTCTCCCGCCGAGAAGATGCAGATGGAGATGGGGCACTAACTGTCCGCCTTCCTTACCGCAGTTTATCACCAGGCGATAGCCGCTTTCAGCAATGCCTTCCCCTTTGGCTAGGTGATTAGCCGTGCTTACCACATGTCCTACCAGAGACGACTCAGCTTCGGTTAGTTGGGCAAGGGAAGGAATGTGCCTTTTGGGGATAATAACTAGGTGGGTCGGTGCCTGAGGATTAATGTCACGGAAAGCAATCATTGCCTCATCTTGGTAAATAATTTCACTGGGCACCTTGCCGGCTACAATCTGACAGAAAATACAATCCATTTTCACTTCTCTATTTCCTCTCTTTGACTCTCCTTTAGTCTTTGCTCTTTTGGTATCTGGCTTTACCCTGTTCAAACAGGTCTCCCCCGTAAACATCATTGGCTACAATAGCCGGGAAGTTGTCTACTTCAAGCCGCAGGATAGCCGCTGGCCCCAAATCCTCATAGGCTATAACCTCTACCTTTCTAATGGATTTGGCTATTAGAGCGCCAGCCCCACCTATAGTAGCCAAATAAACCGCCTTATACTTTTTGATAGCCTCTTTTACTGCCGGTGAGCGGTTACCCTTACCAATCATCGCCCTAATCCCCGAGGCGAGAAGGCGAGGGGTATACATGTCCATGCGGATGCTAGTGGTGGGGCCGGCTGAGCCAACAACCTGCCCCGGCCTGGCCGGCGATGGCCCCATATAATACAGAGTTTGCCCATTAAGGTCAAAGGGGAGCTTATCACCCTTATCCAGGGCTTGGGTAAGCCTGTGGTGAGCTACATCGCGGGCAGCATAGATAACCCCCGAAATCAGCACCTTGGTACCTACTGTCAGTTTTTCTATCACTTCACTATCAATTGGTGATGTAATATTTATCTACCTCACCCCCTTAATCCCCCTCTCCTTACATGAGGGGGAGGGATTATTTTTGAAGGGGCAAAGCCCCTTCAATCTACCCTAAGAGCTACCTTTATAGTATCGCCTCTTTGTGGCGAGCGTTGTGGCACTGGAGATTAACAGCTACCGGCAGGCTGGCAATATGAGCCGGCATAACCTCAGCCTGCACTGCCAGGGCAGTGATTCTACCCCCAAAGCCCATCGGTCCGATACCCAGAGCATTGATACGCTCCAGAATCTCCTGTTCAAGCTCGGCAATCTCAGGGTCAGTGTTTGGTCTGGCTACCGAGCGCAATAGTGCTTTCTTAGCTAGTAGCATTGCCTGTTCTGCTGTGCCGCCTATGCCTAAGCCAATAATTAACGGCGGACAGGAATTACCTCCTGCCTCGTCCACTGTTCTTACTGCTTGGTCAATAACGCCTTGCCTGCCATCACCTGGCTTGAGCATAGCCAGGCGGCTCATATTCTCGGCTCCACCCCCCTTGGGCATAACAATAATCTTGACCCGGCTACCAGGAACTATCTCGGTATGAATAACCGGTGGGGTATTATCGTTAGTATTTATTCTGGCTGAGAACGGTTGACGAACCATACATTTGCGTAGGTAGCCTTGCGTGTATCCCTGGCGCACCCCTTCGGCGACTGCGGTATATAGGTCACCGCCAATAATGTGAACTTCCTGTCCTATCTCCAGGAAGACCACTGCTGTGCCGCAGTCTTGGCACAGGGGGAAAACCTTCTCCCTAGCAATCCTGGCATTCTCTAAAAGCTGGCTTAAAACTTCTCTCCCCAGTGGGGATTCTTCTGTTTGTTGGGCTTGGTTAAGCGCTGATAATACATCATCGCCCAGCTCGTAGTTTGCCTCTTGACAGAGTTGGGCTATTACTTGAGTAATGGCGCTGGCTTCAATGTCTCTCATTGGGGGTTTATCTCTCCTTCGGCTATCAACCTTCTGAGCTCAATTACCATTTCTGGTATGTCAATCTTAACTGGACATCTTATCTTGCACCGACCACAGGTTAGGCAGGTATAAGCCATTGAAGCTGCCTTTTCTATGTTCTGGCTAACCATTGCCGCCCAGACAGCGCCAATGCCGGCAAAATACTTGTCCCCAAAATGACCGGCGGTTACGGCAAAGACAGGACACTCATAGAGACATCCGCCACATCTCAGGCAATAGAGGGCTTGGCGCATTATTGGGTGCTTGGCTAAATCGGTTCTCCCCGCATCCATAAAGATAACATGAAGCTCCCTTGGACCGTGGACTCCGTAGGTAATCACCCGCTCAATGTCACCGGTTTTACTCGGACCAGACACCAGGCTTACATACTGGGGAACGGTATAATTGGCGTATCTCCAGGTTACCTCAGCCACCTTATACGCATCATTCAGAGTCGGAACTAATTTCTCCATACCAACCAGAGCAATGTGAACCGGTGGGGCGCCAGTAGCCAGTCGAATATTCCCCTCATTCTCAATGAGGAATAACGTTCCTGTGTCGGCGGTGACCACATTGGCACCACTTATGCCAAAGTCTGCCTGGAAGAACTTATCCCTGAGCAGCTTCCTAGCCGTTGCTACCAGTGTTTCTATATCCGGCGGGAGTTCCTCTCCTGTAATCTTGGAAAAAAGCCGGGCGACATCCTCCTTGGGCACATGAACTGATGGCGACAAGATGTGCATAGGTCTTTCTTTCAGTTGCTGGATGATAAACTCCCCGAGGTCGGTTTCGTAAACCTCGTTGCCAAGTTCTTCTAGGTAGCCTCGTAATTCAATCTCCTCCCCGGTCATGCTTTTGCCTTTGACAATTAGCTTGCCCCTGCCCACAAGCCCCCCGATGATACCAAGGGCATCATCGGCTGTTTTGGCGATGTAGGCTTTGCCCTTGTTCTCCTCAATAGCTTCGCATGCCTGTTGGGCAAGTTTCTCCATCTCACCGATAGCTTTTTCCTTTATCTGCCTGACTTCCTCCGCCATCTTAATGGTATGAGGGAATTTCCTCAGGGCATTATTGGTATGTGCCCTGTAGTTCTTAATTGCCCGGGATAGAGCAATTCTTATCCTCTCATTATGAGCAGCATCCATTATTTCTTTCTTGTAATCGGTAAAGACAGACATCCGGTTTATACTCCCATAGCCATAGCCACGATTTGGGCCAGGTCAAGGACTTTCACGCCATCGGCTTTCAGTTGTTTAAGCCCATCCTTTAGCTGTATGATACACCCCGGGCACTGGGTAACAATAATCTGGGCTCCGGTTTCAAGCAGTTCCTTTACCCGGTTCACTGCCAGCATCTGGCTTAACTCGGGAAAGACGACTTCAAATCCTCCCCCACCCCCACAGCATGTCGCCCATTCCCCTTTGGTCCACTCAGGTTCTACCAGCTCTATACCCTTGATAGCCCTTAATATTTGGCGTGGTTCCTCTATCACTCCTAGGTAACGAGCAAGCTGACACGGGTCATGATAGGTAACCTTAACCCCCTCGGGAAATTGCAGTTCTCCGGACTTGATATTCTCTAGGACGACCTGTGACCAGTGCCTGACCTCTAGGTCATATCCCTCTATACAATCGGGGATTAGGTTATGCAGAGTATAGGTGCAGGAAGGAACGATACTGATAATTCGCTTCACCCCAAAGGACTTTAGCTTTTTATACATTTCCCCGGCATTTTTAACAAACTCCCGCTCAAACCCAGTGTAATATAATAGTCCCCCGCAGCACGGCTCATCATCAGCAAGATAACCAAACTTGACTCCAAGATGGCTCAGCACCCTAACCGCAGCCCTTAGGGGTTGGGCATCAGACTCGCCTCCCTTGGCAAACATCTTGCGGTACATCCCCGCCAGGTCAACCCCCAGCTTCTTCTGATAACTGGCAATGCTCATTGGTAGATTGGTGCCGACTACGCTTTTGTCTAGCCCTCGTATAAGGGACATCAATGATTCAAGCCCGCTGATATATTGATATCCGCAACCGGCAAAAAATATAGTCTCTGCCTCTTGGGGAAGGTTAAGACCTTTAGCCCACTTGGCTCCTTCTCCCTTCGGGGCGCCTAATATATTGTGCTTGGAGGTGATGTTATCTGCAAGGTAAACCAGCCCGGTAGGGATTAAGCCTTCTGATTTCTTGTTCAACTCGTACTTCTACCCCTTATATTTAGGAACACTGCCGTGCATAGTCATTAGTGTGGTCTTGGCACTGCATCCACAGGCGTTTATGATTATATCACCAAACTTGATATCGTGGTAGGGTCTTCATTGTTGTCTCGCCCGGCTACAATACTTGATAAGTGGCGAAAGAGTGGTAAAATGGGGGTAAATAGTAGAAATTTTTGTAGTGCAGTAGTATCACCGTATGCTCGGTGAGCAATGCTATTGTGTCAAGGAGGTCAGGTGAGTTTCCAACTGGTAACAGTATATCTTGGTCTTGGCTCAAATATAGGAAATCGTCAGGATAATCTGGATAGGGCGTTAGATTTTCTGTCACAAAGGTTGCGAATAGACCGGGTTTCATCTGTATATGATACTGAGCCTGTAGGTAATGTTGAGCAACCTCATTTTCTTAACCTGGTGTGTCAGGTTAATACCAGGCTGGCACCGAGGGAGCTACTTACTCTGGCTAAGAGCATTGAGAGCAAACTGGGTAGGACGCCTGGTAAATCTAATGCTCCTCGCCCTATTGATATAGACATCCTCTTTTATGGTGACCAGGTTATTGAAACCCCGGAGCTGGTTATTCCTCACCCCAGGTTAGCGGAGAGGGCTTTTGTTCTCATCCCTCTAGCTGAGATTGCCCTTAACCTAGTGCATCCAGTAAGTGGCAAGACTGTTAAACAGTTAGTGAAAGAAGTGAGAGAGACGCAGGGCGTATTTAAGTGGGAGAATAGTTGAGGAGGCAAAATGTATCACATATCTGTAGAGCAGCATTTTGATGCCGCCCATTTCTTGAGAGGTTATCAGGGTAAGTGTGAGGCGCTGCACGGGCACCGTTTTCGGGTAGTGGTAAAGATAATAGCCTCTGGGCTTGATGACATAGGTCTAGCCTATGATTTTGCTGAGCTAAAGCGATACTTGGCTGATATTTTATCCAGGTTTGACCATACCTGCCTCAATGATGTGCCGCCATTTGATAAGATAAACCCTTCTTCGGAGAACATTGCCTCTACTGTTTATAATGAACTCCAACCTAAGCTGGCTGGAGCCCCTGTTTCTATTTCCTGTGTAGAGGCATGGGAGTCTCCCCAGACCGGGGTAGTCTATACCCCTGACTAATCACGTTGCTCTGGGGGCAAAAGATTGGGGATAGTATCCACAATAGGGTAGTGCTCATCGCACTTGGGGCAGTATAGGCAGCCGGCAACTACTTCCTCCTCGTTTTCCTCATCCACACTAAGCTCCAGCTCCCCCTTGCACACCGGGCAGGCCAAAATATCCATCAATTCTCGTTGCATAAAGGTTAGATAATGCCTTTCCCTGAATTTTGACCCTTCTACTGTGGAGTCTTTAGCTTTGCCAAGTGCTTAGCACCTTGATGCAGTTATTCAGGTTTCACTTCTTGCAATTGAATCCATCTATGTCCATCGGCATCATAGGTATTAGCCACTTTCCTGCCAGTTTCTGCCCTGGGGTGTGGAACATCAAGTTCAGTTATGAATGGCACCCCTTTATTCTTCAGCTCTTCGTAGGTTTTATCTAAATCATCTACCTCAAAGGCGACATGACTGAAGTATGGTCTTACTGGTGCCTCATTGCTCTGGTATTCCTCGGTCATCTGGTGGAATTCAAAGATTATATCACCGGCAGGCGAAGCTAGCTCAATTGCTTTCCCCAGATGCTCGGTACGCCTTATGAGTTTAAAGCCCAGCTTTTCAGTGAAGTACTCAAGCGTCTTTTCTAAGTCGTCGACAAAGAAATCTAAGTGGTTAATCTTTCCTAGAGCCATATCACATAAAAAAATATTGGTAGCGGGGAGAGGATTCGAACCCCTGACCTTCGGGTTATGAGCCCGACGAGCTTCCACTGCTCCACCCCGCGCTGTGCTTTAGTATAACCGCTGACAGAACGGGGTGTCAAGGCATTTTTTATAAGTTTTTTTATTAATCGCCCTTCTTTTCGGTCTTATCCGGTTTTTCTCTGTTTTGCCACCAGGCTTTAAGCCGGGCTGTAACCTCTTTCTCATAGCCTTGGTCACTCGGAGTGTAGAAGTGTTTGTCCTGAAGAGAGGGGGGCAGGTTTTGCTGCTGAACGAAGTGCTCGGGGTAATCGTGAGCATATTTATACCCTTGGCCGTAGCCTATGTCTTTCATTAGTGAGGTTACCGGATTGCGCAGGTGTAGCGGCACTGATTCACCGGAGCCCTGTTTAATCCTCTTCTCAACCTGGGAGTATGCCTGATACACCGAATTGCTTTTGGGAGCGGTAGCCAGGTAGATTGCTGCCTCGGCTAGGGCTAGGTTACCCTCAGGCATGCCAATAAAGTGGACGGCTTGCTGAGCTGCCATGGCTACTACCAGAGCCTGGGGGTCAGCCATGCCTATATCCTCTGAGGCAAAGCGAACCAGACGTCGGGCAATATACAGGGGGTCCTCCCCTGCCTCTAGCATTCTGGCCAGCCAGTAGACCGAGGCGTCCGGGTCTGAGCCCCGCATTGACTTGTGGAGGGCTGAGATGACGTCATAGTGTTGCTCCCCTGCTTTATCGTAGCGGAGAGCCCGGTGCTGGATAGCATCTTCAATGGTAGGCAGTGAGATACGGCGCTTTCCATCAGCATCAGGCGGTGTAGTCAAGGCTGCCATCTCCAGGGCATTAAGGGCAACTCGGGCATCATTATTTGACATAGTAATGAGATGCCCGAGGGCTTCGGCAGCCAGCTCTATGTTTAACGCACCAAGACCTCGCAGCCTGTCCTTTAGTGCTCTCAGGATTATGATACGCAGCTCATCCTCGGTAAGCGGATTCAGGGTGAGAACCTGGCAGCGGGAGAGGAGGGGGGAGGTAACCTCAAACGAGGGGTTTTCGGTGGTGGCACCAATAAGGGTGACAGTGCCATCCTCAACAAAGGGCAGAACTGCATCCTGCTGAGCTTTATTAAACCGATGAATCTCATCTATGAACAGGATGGTTCTCTGCTGATACATTTTACGGCATTCCTTAGCCTCTTCTATAATTCGGCGTAGGTCAGCCACGGTAGCACTAACGGCACTTACCGGACTGAAGCGCGAATCAGTAGCATTGGCGATAATGTAAGCCAGGGTAGTCTTGCCGCTGCCTGGCGGACCCCACAGGATAATTGAAGGTAGCTGGTCGGCTTCAATGGCCTTCCTCAGCACATGCCCCTTACCTATAAGGTGCTCCTGCCCGACAAAATCGCCTAAGGTGGTAGGTCTCATCCTGGCTGCCAGCGGCGCCTCCTGCCTCTTTTCCTCCTCAGACTTATGCTCAAACATATCCATAATGCACCCCTTTAAGGTTAGAATAAGCCCTTTACTTTCTTATACGTATCCTTTGAGCGCTTGGCTATCTTACCCACGACTATTAGATTATCCTTCTCAAAAATAGCATAGACTATTCGCCAGTCGCCAACTCGTATTCTATATATAGGTCCCCTTAATTTTTTAACTCCAGAGGGTCTGGGGTTATCTATAAGCCGTTGTATAGCGGCTACTATTCGCTCTAGGTTGACTACAGAAAGTTTATCTAGCTGGCGCTGCGCTTGAGATGTTAACTCAAGCCGATACATGCGCCTTCCTCTGAAGCAAATATTTCTCTAACTCTATTGCTGATTCAGGGTGAGCCTGATATTTAATCAACTCCCTTTCCATGTCTTGAATATCTTCAATATCCTCACTATATACTGTATCAATGGCTTGCCTGATTAGCTCAGCAATTGAGGTATTTGCCTCAAAGGCTAGCTTCCTCAGCCCTTCATGAGTTTGCTCGGGGAGATAAATCATAGTCCTTTTCATCACTTACTCCTTCATCAACAATAAGATAGTATATTATAGCATATATATATCATTATGTCTAGGATAACAATTGTTTATCTCCCCCCAGCGGCGCCCCCTTTATGTTAAAGCGTTAATCAGGCTTTACCATTGCCTGCTTTCTCTAGCGGGTTTTGCTCTGCTCTTCCTTAAATTTTCTAAACTCATTAAAGGCAGACTGGTAGTCTTTAGCCTTTTCTTCCCATGACTTAGCTATAAATCGTTTGGTCTGAGGCTCATAAACCGTGTCTGTAACTTTCGTTCTACACCAGATATCAAGCTCAGAGTGGCAATTACAGCACAGGCTTATCTTTGCCGACTCTGGCATACCGGCCTGCTGTGTAATGTCCTTTGGAATAAGATGGTGTTGGGCTACCGCCCCAAGATGACTTACATACCCACAAATCTTACAAGTCCCCTCTGTATCTATCATCCTCACCCCCTTTATCCCCCTCTCCTTCAAAGGAGAGGGGGAAGGATTATTTTTTAAAGGGGCTTTGCCCCTTCAATCTACCCCTTTAGTTAGTCATTTGTATCTTTTGACCTCAAACATATCCATGATGTAACTCTTTAAGGTTAGAGTAAATCCTCTTTCTTCGATATCCATTCAAATTAACAAGGCCTCTGGTTCTATTAATAAGCTACTTGCCCGCTTTCCTCTTACCTCCTTACTTCTGCTCTTGGGGCTTGTTATCAGTGGGATGCCCGACTCTGTAGTCAATTCCCTCTGTGTCTACTTCTATCCCTGGAGAATTCTTGATGAACTCGTTATATGAGTCTATGTAATGTTTCCTCAATAGTATGATAGACACTACAACGGCTATGGTAGCGATCCAAGGGAGAGTGAAAGGTAGAGCCTGCTCCAATTGGTTAAAATTCCACGTGGTTGGCCATCTCTTGAGTACTTCGGTGAAAAGATGGTAGAGCAGAATCAGTCCTCCAACAAATACTCCGAGATACCACTGGATACGTATATGATCCATCATTGACCCTGCTTTCCGGTGCTTTCCAAAATAATAATGAATTTCTGTGAGGTCACTCCGACTGAGAAATTGGCGTTCAATGTTGGCAATTATGACCAAGTTACGGTTATACCAATAAGATGAGTCGTACAGGATTGCTATTAACCAGCCTGCTAGCACAATTATGAGGGCAGCTGCTATATCCATAGATATTATTTCGCTAGTCGCAGCTGCTATCAGGGCAAAAGAACCGGCTAGAACTGTTATCGGTTGCCAGACTACGCCCATATGCCGATTAATATCGTTGAACATTTGGTTATACATATGAAGCAAGAATTCTTTGCGGTTAGCCTCGTTGTTGTTTTGACCTTCTTCGTTCATTGGGCAGCTCCTTATATTGATTATTATTTAATATTCCTCCCACAGTCGGTTAATATTAAGGAGCGAGTCTTTTATACACCGCTCATAACCACCTAAATTGTGTGGACGAAATGTTTCCCCATCAAAGAAATCTCCAAATGTCGCATCCAATGTAAATCTATTGCAGTCTATACTTTCTACCATAAGTTGCTCTCCCAAAGCACGTTGTTTGGCAGGGTGTCCTCCAAGCAGATGAACCTTTCGTGGAGCAAAGCAACTTAATGGTAATTCAGTTCCCCCATAGCCAGTTGGGACACTATAACCGAGCAAGAAATCCTCTGGGATGATATGGGGCAACATTGGTTGAAGTCTCAAATCTTTGGGAACGATTACAACAGTATCTGCCCATTGCGAAAGCTCTAATGCCTCACTAAGAATTTGGTCTAGTTCATCTATGTCAACAACGTCTCTTGCAACAGTTAACATAGGGCGAGCATCTTTTGTGGCCTGTAAGTGCTTACTGTAGTCGTAGTTCTTCCAGTCGATATCCAAAAAGCCAAGCCTATCAAACTTCCTAACATCTCGCAAGTTAGTGTACCGAGCACCGGGTAACCACCCCAATTTAACTGCTTGTGAGCTAACTTGGTAACTGTGGCAAATAAACTTTAATACTGCCATTTACGAATTTGCCCGATTGGATTTTCTGAAGTGATGTTGTTTAAGTCTTCTATCATGTCAGCCTCACTTATACCTCCTCACCTCAAGGAGGTTAACATAACTATAAAAACAAATCAAAGCTAATCAGCTAGGAATTGTTTCCCTATTTTTAATAATATCGTTATATTGTGTCTCTTCCTCCTCCTTCCATCACTTACACACCCTCACCTCAAACCGATAGAGCGCACGCCACATAACTAACCTATGATGATGTCATCTAAGGGTCGCTTGGGCACATGGTGTACTCTATCACTATCACGCCAGTAATTGAAATCTCCGTCAGGCCCGATAGTCTCAAGCACCACCTTTTCCTTGGGCTTACCAAGAGACAATACAAGGAGTATCTCATAGCGCGGCGGTATCCCGAGAGCTTTACTAAGCTCATCCCTTTTTACCGAAGCATGCATACAGCCGCCTAAACCCTTCTCTGTGGCGCCTAGAAGAATACTTTGAGCCGCTATTCCATGGTCACAGAAAAAAGACTTGGCTATCTCTGTGTCTCCGAGCACAATGATATACGCTGATGGTCTCTCTCCTTCAGGCGGACCGGGCCAGTCTTTGAGGGCACCTGCCCAGCCAAGACACGAAAATATCAACGCATTCTTTTGATGGTCACAAGAAATGATGTATTTCAATGGTTGCCGGTTTGAAGCAGAGGCAGAGAGCCTCGCCAAGTCAACAAGCTCTCTTAGTGTCTCAAGTTCTATGGCAACTTCTTGATGAAATCGCCGACGTGTCCTGTTCTGTATTACCAAATCTCTTATCACCTAGATTACCTCCAAATCACTTATACCTCTTCACCTCAAACCTGTATAGCTTTATCGGCTCATTGGGCATTATGCCTGCCTTCTGGCGGCAGATGTCAATCTGATAGTTCACAGTATTTACCCCCTCAAGGTCAGGGAGTAGTAGCCCCCGCCGCCACCCAGCCTCCACGATAACCCCATACCTCTTTGGGTCTAGCTGGTCTTGGCTCTCTATCGGTTCAGGCGTGGTCAGAACATCCACACTGTAACTAAGGTCTTTAAGCTCGTTAGCAGCAACGGCTGGGAAGCGGGGGTCTCTGGTAGCTGAGCTGATAGCATTGGCGATAATTTCCTCGGCTACATTCTCTGTAGCCGGCTCAAAGGTGCCAATGCAGCCTCTTAGCCCACCAAACTTATGAATAGAGACAAAGACCCCTGCCTTGTCCCTCATTTCAGGAGTAAGCTCTCCTATGTCTAGGGTCTTGCCTCTTCTGACATAGGCCTCTACTGTTTCCTTGGCTAATCTCACCAATGGCGACATCCCCGTTATTATTATACCGGCGTAGCCGACTACAGCGGAGTAATCGCCGGTGGTATCACCGCTGGTCTGGTATCTAACCAGTTCTGCCCCTGTTGCCCCCAGTTCCTTGGCGGCAGAGAGAAGGCTGACTGTTGGTCCATAGCCACACATTGATATATTTAATTCATCAACCCGCTTTAATAGTTCATCCTCATTCAAATCCAGTATGGCTTCTATTGCTTGACTATCTTTCTTTTGGGCAGATTTTTGTGGCTCGTAATGGGTCATGTCACTACTAGCTATGATTACCACCTTCTTATTTAACTCCTTAACTGCTTTAGCTATTTCCTTGCCAATCTCCTTATAGGTGGCGCCAGGATAGTAGGAGAGTATAATGGGCACGAGCCTGATATCTTTTTTGAAATACTGTAGAAATGGTAGTTGAACCTCAATAGAGTGTTCATATTGATGCGCTGTATAGTCCTCTTTCAGGTGCTTGGATGTAGCCAAAATCTGTTTACCCAGTTCTGAGTCAATCTCTACTTCCCCCAGTGGCGTTTTCCATACCCCCTCGGTCATAATACTGAGGGGTTTTCCCCTTCCGGTGTGGTTGGGACCCATGATGATAAAGGTATCGTTAAATTTGATTCTGGATATAACGGCACCGGCTACCGGTCCCGAGTAAATATATCCAGCATGAGGTGAAACCAGACCAATCACTTCCTCTTTTACTGCCTCCTTATCAACGAATCCCTCAATCATTGACTTTAGCTGTGAAGGCGATTCTGGATAGAATTGTCCTGATACCACTGGACTCCTAATCATAGTGACCTCCCTTTGCCCCGGATGTCCTAAAATTGAGTTCTGCCCCACAGAAGCGGCATCTTGAACCTTCCAGACCTACTACCCTGGTTTGATAGCCAAACCTTTGCACCACAAGCTTACCGCAGTTGTAACAGATAGTGCTTTCACTGCTGTGTCCCGGAACATTGCCAGCATAGACAAACTTAAGACCGGCTTTTTGCCCGATATTGTAGGCGCGTTCCAGAGTGGATACTGGGGTGGGGGGTAAGTGCATCATATGATGCTGGGGGTAGAACCGGGTTACATGCCACGGGGTTAGCTCACCCAGTTCGTCTCGTATCCAGTTAGCTATCCCCTCAAGCTGCTGGTCATCATCATTCATGGTGGGTATGATGTTGGTAACAACCTCAACATGCATGTTCCACTTATCTTTAGCTCGTTTGGCAACCTCTAGTACCCCCCGCCAGCGGGGTATCTTGGCTAGGTTGCGATAAAAGGTGTCAGTGAAGCCCTTAACATCAACCCGCCACGCATCTAAGTAGGGTCCGATGGTATCCAGCGCCTCTGGAGTCAGGTAGCCATTGGTTACATAGACGGTGTATAGGTTATTCTCCTTAGCCAGCTTGGCTGAGTCAAGGGTATATTCAAACCACACAGTGGGCTCATTGTATGTCCAGGCAATGCCATCGCAGTTGTAGCGTTTAGCCAGCTCTATAGCCGCTTGAGGCTGGATTTCCTGGGAGTTACGCCACGGCTGGCTAATCTCTGGGCAGGAGATTTCCCAGTTCTGGCAGTCCTGACAGTGAAAGTTGCAACCCCAGCCACCTAGGGAGAAGGCTAGAGTATCAGGAAAGAAGTGAAATAGGGGCTTCTTTTCAATAGGGTCAGCCGCCACTGATGATGCTTGAGCATAGTTCAGGTTATACAGGGCACCACCCCTGCTCTGATACATACGGCAAACACCAAACTTACCCGGGCTTATGGTGCAGCGCCATTGGCAGATGTTACACCGCACTCTGGAGCCAGGCAGCTTTTCGTAGAGCATTGCCTCACGCATTGCTTCCTTCATTTTTCCCCCTATAACCTAATTATATCACTCACCTATTGTCAATTATAGCCTCACACCAAAAATGTGTTAGTTTATCCTCTCTTAACTTAGAGTCTCTAATCCTGCCTCCTCACCTCAGTCTATTGACAAGTTTCGCCATGGCTGATAATCTAACACAAATACTTAAGGAGGTAAGAAACGATGCCCAGTAAGAGGACAGAGGAGCTTATCAAACTTGATTTAGACCATATCGTCCACCCCTATGTTGCTGTTGGTCAGCATATGGGGATAATCTTTGAGAAAGCTCACGGAGTCTACTTGGTAGATACAGAGGGTAAGGAGTATTTTGATGTCTCATCCCAGTTGATGTGTTCCAATCTAGGTCATGGACAAAAGGAAATCGCCGACGCTGTATCAGAAGCCATTCATAAAACCGACTATACTACTTCCTTCTATGGCTTTAGCAACCCGTACACTATTGAGTGTGCTCGCTTGCTAGCTGAAATCACCCCCGGCGACTTGAACCACTTCTTCTTCACCTCTGGCGGCTCGGAATCCATAGATTCGGCGATAAAGTTAGCCCATTTATATTGGCACTATAAAGGTAAAGACACCAAGTATAAAATTGTCAACCTGTATAATTCCTACCATGGTGAAACCGGTATTTCTACCTATCTTACTCGTATGGGGCGGGGTGCCCCCCAGATGGGCTTTGGCCCAGAGCCCCCCGGTTACCTCCGTATCCCCCCATACTATTGCTACCGCTGTATGTTTGGTGCCAAATACCCCGATTGTGATGTGCTCTGCGCCCGATTTCTTAAGGATGTCATTGAGAGTGAGGGTGCCGATAGCATAGCTGCCTTCCTCGCCGAGCCAATACAGGGTAGTGGCGGTGTTATTACCCCTCCAGATGAGTGGTGGCCAATGGTAAGAAAGATATGCACCGACCATGATGTGCTGTTGATTGTTGATGAGGTTATGACTGGTTTTGCCAGAACCGGCAAGATGTTTGCTACAGAACACTGGAATGTCTTGCCCGATATAATGACTATGGCTAAGGGGATTACCGGTGCTTATCTGCCTCTTGGGGCAGTGGCTATGAATGATAACATTTACGAAGCCTTAGAGGGTAATGTATTCTGGCATGGTGTAACTTATACCGGACATCCTATCCCCTCGGCTGCCTCGGTAGCCGCTCTAAACCTCTACAAAAAGCAGAAAGTAGTTGACAATGCCGCCAGGGTGGGTGCTCATATTAGACAACGCCTTGATAAGGAGTTCTTGCCCCTCCCCTGCGTGGGGCTGGTCGATGGTAAGGGTATGTTTCAGGCAATTGAGTTAGTAAACGATAAGAAAACTAAGACTGTGATTGACCTGGATGCGAAAACAGAGCTATTTAAGAAGATACTCCAGGGTGGCGTTTATCTGCGCATCACTGGGGCTCTAGCCAACCGAATGTTTATTTGCCCGCCGTGCACAATGACTATTGACGAAGCCGACAGGGCGCTTGACATCATACTTCCGCTGGTGGCTGGACTAAAGCCAAAATAATTGCCCGGTTAATTGAGCACCAAATTAGGTAACCTATTTACCTCAGGATGCTATAGGAGGCAAACTCTACCAAAAATCCATGAATGAATTAGGGGAAAAGGGCATAACCATGCTTGACATTTCTGCTATTCTGCTATAATGTAACAGGCAAGGAATGATATGACTGATACCCAAAAATGCCAGGCAAATTAGATGCGTTTACAGTCTTTAAAAGAATAAGTAAAAGGAGGCAATAAAATTGGCTAGTAAACGGACAGAGGAACTTCTCAGGTGGGACAGGGAGCATATAATACACCCCTCATGTATAACTGGTCAGGGTACGGATATAGTTTTTGAGAAGGGTAAAGGGATAACCTTAGTGGATACCGATGGCAACGAGTATATTGACATGTCATCTCAGTTGGTGTGCTGTAATTTAGGCTACGGACAGAAGAGGATAATTGATGCCGTAACCGAGGCTATCAATAGAACCGGCTATACCACTTGTTTCTGGGGCGTTGGCAATATACCAAATATTGAGTGCAGTCGGAAGCTGACCAAACTCACCCCGGGCGACTTGAACCATTTCTTCTTCACCTCTGGTGGTTCGGAAACTGTAGACTCAGCAATAAAACTTGTCCGCCAATACTGGCATAATGTCGGCAAAAGGGGCAAGTACAAGATTATCAGTCTGTATGATTCCTACCACGGGGAGTCTGGTATTTCTACCTATGTTACCGGTGAGGGGATAAGTGAAGCTCAGAACCCGTTTGGCCCACCACCCGTGGGCTTCCTCCACATACCTTCCTATAATTGCTATCGCTGTATGCTTGACCTTAAATATCCTGAATGTAATATCAAGTGTGCCCGCTATCTTGAGCAGGTTATCAGGCTGGAGGGGGCAGATAGTATAGCTGCTGTCATTGCTGAGCCGATACAGGGTAGTGCCGGCATTATCACCCCCCCAGATGAGTGGTGGCCGATAGTAAGGGAGATATGCACCAAGTATGACATACTATTGATAGATGATGAAGTTATGGCTGGCTTTGCCCGAACCGGTAAGATGTTTGCCATAGAGCATTGGAACGTCCAGCCGGATGTAATGACTATGGCCAAGGGGATTACCGCTGCCTACTTACCTTTCGGGGCGGTGGCAGTTGGCGACAAGGTTTATGAAGGCTTAAAAGGCAGATACCTTGAGCATGGCTTCACCTACTCAGGACACCCTATCCCCTCAGCCGCTGCCTGCGCTGCCATGGACATCTATGTTGAAGACAAGGTAGTGGAGAATGCTGCTAAGGTGGGCAGCCATATTAGGCAGCGCCTTGACAAAGAGTTCTTGCCCTTACCCTGCGTAGGCACTATTAGCGGCAAGGGTATGTTTCAGGCGGTTGAACTGGTGACTGATAAACAGAGCAAGACTATAATCCCCTCAGCGGTGAAAGAGGAATTCCGGTGGAAAATGTTTAGGAGCGGCATCTTTCTGCGCATCACCGGAGCCCTGGGCAACCGAATGTTCTTCTGCCCGCCATGTATAATGACTATTGAACAAGCAGATAAAGCGCTTGACATCATACAGCCGCTTGTGGCTGAGCTAAAAGCCAAATAGCGGTCACGCTAATTGATTAGCAAAGGAGGTGAGGATAAAGAAGAGTATGATAATGAACACAAAAACCATCCGAAAAAACTCTTGGAGGTTAAAGGAAAATGAGATTAACTAAAGGGTTATTGTTCCTGTTGTTAGCTGTGGTGGTTGCGGTGGGGATTGCCGGTTGTGCTGCACCAGAAGAAGAGGTAGTAGCACCAACCACTTTTGAGTGGAGGTTGCAATGTTCTTTTGGTCCTGGAGACCATGAGGCAGAGCTTGGCATCCCGTCTTTCGTTAAGTTCGTCGACGAGGAAAGCGATGGGCGGCTCGCCATTGAATTCTTTTATGATGGTGAGATTTATGCCGGGGAGGACATACTGAGTGGACTAGGTGAGGGGCTAACTGAGATAGCTAACATGGACCCTACTTATGTCTCCGGTATTGAACCAGCCTGTGATGTCTGGGGAGGTATGCCTTATGCTAACCTAGTCTCGCCTACATATGGGGATACCTATGCCCTGGTTGAGATGAGTGAGCTTTCTGAACTGTGGCGACAATTAATGGATGACAATAATATCCGCCTTATTGGTTCTCACACCTTTGGTCCCTACCCGGTTATATGCTCCAATGTCCCTATCCGCAGCAATGCTGACTGGGCAGGGGTGAAGGTAAGGTCTTATGGCTGTTACGCCAAACTCTTTGAGGAGTTGGGCGCCTCCACAGTTTGGATCCCGGGCACAGAGCAATATGAGGCTCTAATGCTGGGCACCATTAATGTGGCTACCTGGTCTTTTGAAGCTGTAGAGGACATGAAGTGGCATGAAGTAATGGATTACCTCATCATGGGGACACGGGAAGACCCAGCCTGGTGTTCCGAAGTGGGCTCCACATTGGTTAATAAGGATGCCTGGGGGACTTTGCCCGCTGACCTCAAGGACCTTATAGAATTAGCCGAAAGACGGTACGCAAGGGAGTCTATAGAGTGGTATAATAACGATGTTGAGCGTGTGATAGCTATGGCTGATGAATGGGGCTATGAGGTAATCTGGCTGTCTGAGGAGGATGTAGAGGAACAGCGCCAGCTTTCCGTTGATAAAGTCTGGCCTTGGGTTGCTTCACAGAGCCCCTTAGCTGCTAAGGCAGTTGAGCTGTCAATAGAATGGTATGCATCGGGATTCGAACTCTAGAATTCAGTACATAACTTTACCCTTGATGTAGCTCACCCGCGGAATAGTGGTTGCAGAGTCAGCAAGAGGTAACCACTATTCCAGCGGGTGGGTTGAGTTGGCTCTTTGGCTAAAAATACTCTCTAGTGCCAAGCACCTCAGATGCTATTACGAAAGGGGGGGGAGTTTGCTTCGTTTCGCAACTTTTGTTGATAACTTTAATGACTGGGTGGCGAAGATTTTTCTCTTCATAATGCCCATTATAATGTTAATTGGAACATATGAAGTAGTAATGAGGTACTTCCTTAATAGCCCCACTCACTGGGCTTGGGAAATAAATGCCTCGCTATTGTGTGTTGCCTGTGCTATGGGGGGAGGATATGCTCTTCTGCAAAGAAACCATGTGAGGGTCGATGTAGTCTACAATCTCTTTCCTAGGCGAGGGCGGGCGATTTTGGATTCGGCTACTTCTTTTCTCGCCATTGCCTTTTTGTTTGTGCTGATATGGCAAGGTATTGGAATTAGTTGGTATTCAATACAGGTACATGAAAGCTCCCGTTCCCTATTCCGTTCCCCTCTATACCCTTTTAAAACCATAATAGTCATCGGGTGCTTTTTCTTTTTGTTGCAGGTGCTGGCTAACCTGGTGCGCAGCCTCTACATTGCCTACACCGGTAAGGCGCTGGGACCTGAGATAGAAGAGGGTATCACCCTATGAACGTAGAGCTATTTACCATCCTTCTCTTCGTCGCAATGTTTCTTATCCTGGCGACAGGGTTACCGGTTGTCTTTGTCCTGGGTTCCATTGCCTTGATTGGTAACATCGTATTCCTTGGATTCAACATGACCGCTAGTATGTTTATTACCACGTGGGGAGGCTTTACCGACGAGATACTACTAGCTTGCCCTTTGTTTTTGCTGATGGGAAGTTTTCTGCAATTCTCAGGAATAGCTGACGATGCCTATGACATGTTCCATAAATGGATGGGTGGCTTAAGGGGAGGCTTGGCAATGGCGTCAGTGATAATCTGCGCTATCTTTGCTGCTATGGCTGGGGTAAGTGGCGCCGCTACCGTGGCTATGGGACTGATAGCCATCCCGTCAATGATAAAGCGTGGCTACGACAAGCGTATGGCAACTGGCTGCATAACGGTTGCCGGTGTACTGGGAATCCTCATCCCCCCAAGTGAAACAATGATTCTTTTTGGCGTAATAACCCATGTTTCAGTAGGCAAGCTCTTTATGGGGGGGGTTGTCCCCGGCGTTATGCTTGCCATTTTTTATATCATTCTGATAGCTATAAGGTGCTGGAGAAACCCAGACCTGGCTCCGGCGCTACCCCCGGAAAGTAGAGCCACTTGGGGCGAGAAACTGACATCACTCAGAGCTATGGCCTTCCCTGTAGTACTCATTTTAATGGTTCTGGGGTCAATTTACCTGGGAGTGGCTACCCCGGTTGAGGCGTCAGCTGTAGGTGCCCTCGGTGCCCTCCTTTGCGCCGTCGCTCACCGCAAATTTAGCTGGACGCTGTTCACGAAAGCAGCCCGCCTGAATCTCAGCCTTACGGCAATGATTTTCTGGATTTATGTCTCTGCCATCTGCTTCAGTAATCTATATACTGTTATGGGAGCTCGGGATTTCATCGAGCAAATAGTGTTAGGTTTAAATCTACCTCCATTGCTCGTTATTGGCTTTATGCAGCTCTCCATCATCATCATGGGTTGTCTGATGGATGATTATGCCATCATACTCATTACCTGCCCCATATATGTTCCCATAGTTAGGGCTCTGGGTTTTGACACCTTGTGGTTCGGTATCCTGTTTATCGTGAACATGCAAATAGCCTATGTAACACCCCCCTATGGCTTCAACCTGTTCTATATGAGGGGAGTTGTGACCCAGCTAAAGGGCCAAATCCCTGAGGAGATAACCACGGTTGATATCTATCGCTCTGTTTTTCCGTATATCCCGCTTCAGATTCTTGGGCTAGCTTTGGTTATGGTATTCCCCCAGTTGGCTACCTGGCTACCCAGCACCATGACAGCGAAATAATGAGCAGCATCATTTAGACAGTATCATCCTGGCATCAACAACTGAAGCTCCATCCCTGAAGATGAACACCGGGTTTAAATCAAGCTCACTGATTGCCTCATTCTCACTGGCCAGCCTTGACACCTTCATAATTATGTCAACGATTGCCTCAATGTCACTTGGCTCCTCCCCCCTTATCCCCTCAAGAATGGGATACCCCTTTATCTGTTTCACCATTTCGTAGGCATCGCCTTTAGTCAACGGCACCACCCTGAATGAGACGTCCTTTAACACTTCAACGAATATCCCCCCCAGCCCAAACATTATCACCGGCCCAAACTGTGCATCCCTGGTCATGCCGATGATAACCTCTACCCCCTTCTTTTCCATCGGGGAGAGCAACACCCCGTCAATTTGTGCCTCTTTGTTATATGCTTTGGCACTGTTAATAATCTCATCAAACGCTTTTCCTACTTCATCCCCGTCCTTCAGGTTCAGTTTGACGCCGCCAGCATCTGATTTATGGATGATTTGGGGAGAAACAATCTTGGCTGCCACCGGATACCCAATCTCCTCGGCAAGCCTGGTGGCTTCCTGCTTACCTCTGGCTAATCTAAACTCGGGGACAGGTATCCCATACTCCTTTAGTATTTCCTTTGCCTCTGTCTCAATCAGGCTGGATTGTCCCCCAGCCTTTGCCCTTTCAATAATCTGAGCAACCTTTGTTATTGACCTCAGGGGCTCAACCCCTTCTGGTATTTTCATCTCCATTGCCTTCCTCTTATCACTAGCATACTTCATCAGCATACCCAGACACATAGCACTTCGCTCTGAGGACTCAAACACAGGCACCTGGCTTGACCTCAGTATATCAAGGGATTTGGTCGTTTCCTTGCCAAAACAACTGTGAACAAAAAGCGGTTTCTTATATCTACTTACTAAATTAACCAGTTCTTGGCAGGTTTGTTCCTCCGCAGCCGGTGGACAGGCATGAAGGATTTCGGCCAGACCGCCGAGCAGACCAGTTACCAGCACTGCATCCACCTGGTCATCCTCCATGCACGCTCTCACGCATTGTTCTATCACCTGAGGATTCCCCTCAGCCACTCCACCATAATCAACCGGATTAACCGCTGACATCCCTTCAATCAAAAGGGGTCTTATTTTCCCCTGGGTAGCCTCAGTCAGAATAGGCACTTCCATTCCATATTTCTGGGCATTGTCGGCGGTAATGGCATTATCCCCACCCCCCTCTGATAGAATGGCAACCCGGCTTGCCTGAGGCAGCGGACAGCTATAAAGCACCTCAACTACATCAAACAGCTCATCCACATTTGATACCCTTATTATTTCGGCTTGCTTAAATGCCGCATCTACAATGCGGTCGTCTCCAGCTAAGGCACCGGTGTGGGATAGGGTAGCTCTTGCCCCTGCTTTCGACCGCCCGGCTTTAAGCGCTACAATCGGTTTTTTCTTAACTGTTTCTCGGGCTACCTTAATTAATTCATTCCCCTCCTTTATCCCCTCTATATAAAAGGCTATGGCCTTGGTTTCCGGGTCATCTTTCAGGTATTCAAGATACTCATGGAATTTGACCCCGATGGCATTACCAGCGCTTACTGCCTTGCTAAAGCCAATCCCTCTCAATTGCCCATAACGGACGAGCGAGTCAATGACATTGCCACTTTGGGCTATTAGCGCCAGTGGCCCCTTTTCAATATGATAACCAATAAGATTCAGGTTTACCGACCCGCTGAATATACCAATACAATTAGGTCCAATAACCTGGGCACCAGTTTTAGATGCCTCATCCAAGACTTGCTGTTCAATCCTCTTCCCCTCTATTCCAGCTTCACCTTGGGCTTCACCCAGCCCTGCCGTCATAATAATGATTCCCTTGGCTCCCATTTTGATGCTGTCAGCCACAACCGAAGTAATGAATCGCGGCGCCACAATAACCACCACTAAGTCGGCAGGCCCATCTACATCAAGAATACTTGGATATGCCTTTCGGGAGAAAAGCTCAGCCCTTTTGGGATTCACCAGGTAGATTTTGCCCTTATAGCTCCCGTCAATCAGGGTTCTTGTTCTTCGGAAGGCAAATTTACTGGGGTCTTCAGATGCGCCAATGATGGCAACCGAGCTGGGATTAAATACAGCTTCCAGTGATTGAGACATGTTTTCCCTCCTTTATCTAAAGGTACAAATTACTATTTTTTCTTGAGAGCGTCCTTCATTCCTGTCTGTCTCTGACCGCTAGCAAATGAGGTTGAAGCAGCCAGAGTTTCAAATTTGAGCACGGTTTCAAAACCTACCTCGGCACCCGTATCCAGACTTAGCCTAGTCAGCTTTATCCCAAGAGGGTCACGGGAGGCAATCTCCTCAGCCATTTCCATAGCCACTTTATCTAGCTCGCTTGCTGGAACCACCCTGTTAACTAATCCCCACTCTTCGGCTTCCTTGGCATCCACCCTTCTACCGGTATAAGCTAATTCCTTGGCTCTTCCTATCCCTATTAATCGGGGCAAGTTCTGCGTGCCAAGATTGGTGATGGTTGCTCCTACTGTTGTCTCCGGAAACCCAAATTTAGCTCCCTCAGCCGCTATCCGTATATCGCAGCCTAGGGCTAATTCGCACCCCCCGCCCAGGGCGTAACCCTGCACGGCGGCTATCACCGGCTTCCCCAGATTAACAATAAGCCGGCTCACCTCCTGCATATGCTCGGCATGATTGAAGTAATCCTCTATGCTCCGAGGCTGAGCCCCCTCCTTAACATCGGCTCCGGCCGAGAAGGCTCTTCCCTCTCCCTTCAGTATGATGACCCTGGTCTCATCTTCACGGGCTAGCCTAAGTGCCGACAAAAGGTCGGTAATCAGCGGGTCATTTATTGCATTTAGCGCTTCGGGGCGATTAAGTTTAATAATCCCAACCTTATCCTTTTTCTCATAGATGACTGTGTTTCCCATTATCTTGACTCCCTTCATTTTTAGTATTGAGGTTCAGAAATCTGCGCATGCGTTATACTGCGACTGCTATATACTATACCTCACCAAGGCTCACTTTTCAACCTATCCCTTGACCGTTGACTAATTAGGTATCACCCTCACCCCCTTAATCCCCCTCTCCCTTAAGGGAGAGGGGGAGGGAATATTAAAAAGAGTGGCTTCGCCCCTCTTAAACACCCTTGACTACTTGGCTACTAGTAGATAGACTGATAACGGCGGCGAATGATGAAGGTCATAGGTCTTACTGGTGGCATCGGTAGCGGCAAGAGCACCGTGTCGCAGTTCCTGGCTGAGCTGGGGGCGGTCATTGTTGATGCTGACAGGGTAGGGCATGAAGCATTCAAGCCTGATACCGATGTCTGGCGTGAGGTGGTGGCTGCCTTTGGTAGGCAGATTCTCACCCCCAATGGTGATGTTGACCGTGAAAAACTAGGCGAGACGGTGTTTGCCAACCCCGAATCTCTACTGCGGCTGAACCAGATAACGCACCCCCGCATATATGAGATGGTAAAGGCTCAGCTTGAGGAATACCGGCGGCAAGGAGTGAGTGTGGTAGTGCTTGAAGCCCCTCTTTTGGTAGAAGCTGGCTGGAGTTCGTTAGTTGATGAGGTTTGGGTTACTGTAGCCCCTGAGCCCACCGTGCTCAGGCGACTTAAGCAGCGGGTTGGGCTCTCTGAGCAGCAATCTCTGGCTCGCATCCATGCACAATTACTGTCGGAGGAGCGGTTAAAGCATGCCGATGTAGTAATCAATAATAACGGTAGTCTTGATGAGTTGAGGGTGAAGGTGAAGAGATTATGGCAGGCACTTCGCTGACGCTTGACACCTGGCTATAGCAATTGGTAGAATGTATCGTTTGGTGGAGGTAGGAAAATTTACGCTATTATTGAAACTGGCGGTAAGCAGTATAAGGTAACCCCCGGTCAGACAATAGATGTGGAACGACTTGATGTGGCTGAGGGTAATACTATTGAGCTGGACAAGGTATTATTTATTGCCGATGGCAGCAAGATAACCATAGGCACGCCCACTATTGATGGAGCCAAAGCCATTGGCACCTCACAGGGGGAGGGCAAGGGCAAGAAGATTATCGTTTTTAAGTATAAGCCCAAGACGCGTTACCGCAAGAAGACGGGGCATCGGCAGCTTTATACCAGGCTGGTGATAGATAAAATAATTGAGCCAGGGGCTATGCCAAGCCAGCCAGCGAAGAAGGTTCGCCGTCGTAAGAAAGAGGTGATTGAAAGTGGCGCATAAAAAGGGAGGTGGCTCCAGCCGCAACGGGCGGGATAGTCAGTCCAAGCGGCTCGGTGTCAAGAGATACGCTGGGCAGAGTGTCAATGCCGGGACTATTTTAGTTCGGCAGCGGGGCACCCGCATTCATCCTGGCAATAATGTGGGCGTGGGCAGGGACTATACCCTCTTCGCCCTTATTAATGGCGTGGTTAAATTTGAGGCGGCTGGCAATAATAGGAGGAAGGTTAGCATTTACGCTAGCTAAATAGGATGAAGGATAAGATTCATCCCCAGTATTATACTGATGCCAAGGTAATTTGTGCTTGTGGCAATACCTTTACCACCGGCTCCACCAGGAAGGTATTAAAGGTTGAGCTATGTAGTAAGTGTCATCCCTTTTTCACCGGCGAGCGTAGAATGGTAGATACTGCCGGGAGGGTGGAGCGGTTTAAGCAACGCTACAAGCTGGAAGGTTAAACAGGCTAACTAAGTGAGGCAGGAGCGGGACTATAAGCCGCTCCTTTTTGTTTATTAGGGGGTTTTTAGTCGTGGCAAAGAGGTTTCATTACGGGGGGCAGGCGGTTATTGAGGGGGTGATGATGCGAGGGCGAGGGACTATGGTAACTGTGGTGCGTCGTCCTAACGGTGAGCTGGCTATAGATACTCAGTCGCTACCTCACATCTATACTGGTTGGATGAGGAAGGCCCCGCTAATACGGGGCATCATTGTCCTGATTGAGGCTTTAGTTCTGGGTATCAAGACCCTACTCTACTCGGCTAATGTCTCTCTAGAGGAGGAAGAGGAGGAGATTTCTGGAGCCTTAGTTTGGGCTATGGTTGCCGTCTCCCTTGCCCTCGGTGTTGCCTTATTCTTTATGGCACCCCTGTTTCTCACCAAGTTACTTGACCCTTATATTCATTCATCACTGGTATTTCACCTGATAGAGGGCTTTATCCGTTTGGCTATTTTCATCGCTTACCTTAAGTTAATAACCCTGATGCCTGACATTAAGCGAGTATTTGCTTATCATGGTGCCGAGCATAAGACAGTGAATGCCTATGAAGCTGGTGTTCCATTGGAGGTAGAGGCAATTAAGCAATACAGTACCGCTCATGTGCGTTGCGGCACCAGCTTCCTGTTTGCCGTTTTGATTATAGCCATTATAGTTTTTGCTCTCATTGGTCGACCATCGGTATGGCTTATGGTGCTGTCGCGGCTTATCCTCATCCCGGTTATTGCTGCCCTTGGCTATGAGGTTACCTATTTCGGTGCTAACCATATTAAAAATGGTTTAGTCAGGGCTATCCTATACCCTGGATTGTTACTACAAAAGTTGACTACCAGGGAGCCTGATGATAGCCAGCTTGAGGTAGCTCTATCGGCATTAAGCAGGGTGGTGGAGGCTGACCAACCTGAGGAAGCGGCTCAGCCCCCCTGATGGCTGACTTCTATATCCTGTTTGGTTAGCTGTTGAAAGAAGCAGGTCTTATTACCGGTATGACACACCGGACCGGTGGCTTTTCCCTTAATTAGAATGGTATCGCTATCACAGTCCTTCCACACTGACCGCACCATTATGCGGTTGCCTGAGGTTTCCCCCTTGTGCCACAGCTCCTGTCGGCTGCGACTGTAAAACCAGGCTTCGCCGCTGGACAGGGTTCGGCGCAGTGCTTCTTCATCCATATAGCCCAGCATCAGCACCTCGCCGGTATCGGCATCCTGGGCGATACCCGGGATAAGCCCCTTTTCATTAAACTTAATATCCTTTATCACCTCACCCCCTCAAACTTTCCCTATTAAACACCCTTGCCTTAAGAAACACAGTTGACTACTTTCTCCCATACCTAGCTAATGGCGGCTAAAGCCTGTTTCAGGTTGATGTCCCCGGTATAAAGTGCCTTGCCTACTATAGCCCCATCCACCCCTAGCTGTTTTAACGTCTTTAGCTGGATTAGCGATGAAATACCACCAGCGGCGATGATGGGCAGTCCGATTGTAGTTATTAGCTCAAAAATAGTGGCAAAATCTGGCTCGGTCAGTGTTCCATCACGAGTAATATCAGTGTAGATAAAACGCCTTACCCCCAGTTGCACCATAGACTTGGTAAATTCTATAGTCTTTAGCCCCGTTTGTAGGCGCCAGCCGTGAGTAGCGATACACCCCTCCCTGGCATCTATACCAACGATAATGGATTTCCCGAACCTGCGGCATGCCTCTTTAATCAGCTTTGGGTCTTCCACAGCGGCTGTGCCCAGGATGACACGTTCTACCTCAGCTTTAAGCAGTTGTTCTATCGTTTCCAGTTGGCGGATGCCACCACCCACTTGAGTAGGAATTAATACCGCACTGGCTATCTCTTTTATAATGTCTAGATTAACCAGCTCACCCCCAGCCGCACCATCAAGGTCAACAATGTGTAGTCGTAGTGCCCCTAGCGATTGCCACTGTAAGGCTACCTCTAGCGGGTCATCAGAGAATATCGTTTCCTGGTCATAATCACCCTGATACAGGCGAACGCACTTACCTTGCCTAAGGTCTATGGCGGGAATTATCTCTATTGTAGTCTTACCTCATAGATTAATATTGGAATACTTTCGCCACGGTCTGGCGTTAAATGCCTTGTTATCCTTATTCTTGTCCTCTAGAATATCCAGCGCTCTATTTATGACCTTCCTGGTATCACTGGGCATTATTACATCATCAATGTAACCTCGCTCGGCACCACGATATGGATTCTCATAAAGCTCACTGTATTCCTTTACTCTCTGGGCTCGCGTTTCTTCTGGATTCTCTGACTCCCTTATCTCTCTGGCGAAGATGACACTGGCTGCGGTCTCGGCACCGACAATGGTAACCCGAGCCGTCGGCCAGGCAAAGACAAGGTCAGCGCCTATGCCTTTGTCCAGCATCCCGTAGTGGGCACCGGCGTAGGACTTTCTCAAAATGATTGAAATCAGAGGCACAGTGGCATCAGCCCAGGCAAAGAGCAGTTTGGCACCGTGGCGCAGGATGCCTTTCCAATCTTGGTCAGAGCCTATCATATAACCGGGACAGTCCCCAAGGGTAACCACCGGTATATTGAACAGGTCGCAAAATCTGGCGAACCTTGCCCCCTTGTCGGCGGCGTCAACATCAATAACGCCGGCTGCCTGCATCGGTTGATTTGACCAAATACCCGCCGGGCGACCATTAAACCGAGCAAAGCCGGTTATTACATTCTTGGCATGCTCCTTCATTGTCTCAAAGAAATAACCATCATCAACTATGGCATTAATCACCTTATACATATCATACGGTTGAGTCGGTCGGTCGGGGATTATGGTATCCAGCTCCGGGCATATCCGCCACGGGTCATCACTGGTCTGAATACGGGGTGGCATCTCCCTGTTGTTAGATGGTAAAAACAATAACAGCTCCTTAGCCTTATCCAGAGCATCCTTATCATCCTCAGCGACTACGTGGGTCTGCCCTGATTTGACCGCATGCGCTTTCCATCCAGATAGCTCCTGAAGGCTGATTTTCTCGCTCAGTTGGGTTTTGACAAAGGCAGGACCGGCAATCCCCATGAAGCCGGTATCCCGACACTGAATAAGGAAATCCTGCATTATAGGATGGTAGGCTTGTCCGCCCAGGCAGGGACCCATCAACAGGGCTATCTGGGGGACTATACCTGACGCCAGGATTTGAGCCCGGAATAACTGCCCGTAGAGCTCCAGGGTATCCATCCCCTCCTGAAGGCGGGCACCCCCTGAGTCATTCATACCGACCAGTGGCCATCCTTTCTCCTTGGCAAAATCTATGGCTCGGATTTCCTTCAAGCCGTGATATTCGCCAAAGGTCCCCGCCATAGCCATATAATCCTCAGCAAAGGCAACAACATACCTGCCGTTTACTTTACCGTAACCGGTTACCACCCCCTCCGCCGGCACCTCCCTCTCAGCCATACCAAAGTGAACCGTGCGGTGCTTGACAAACAGACCTATCTCAGTGAAAGTGCCCGGGTCAAAGAAGTATTCCATCCTCTCCCTGGCTGTCCACTGACCCTCCTTATGGCGCTTGTCAATAGCCTCGGGGCTAGCCATTGCCACCACTTTCTCTCTCTTCTGCTTATACTGCTCAATAAGTTCTTTTGTTGTTGCCATCTTGATAACTCCTCTCCTTCTCCTAATCTTTTAGCTTTTTTACTCGCTTACCAGCGATTCGGCTTGGCGATATGGATGAAAAAGGCTCTATTATTATATCATTATTGTTAGCCAGATAACAACGCATTACGCTCGTTGGTGCTATTTATCAGCCTCACCCCCTCGCCTTGTTCCTTGACATGGCTGGGGCAGGTTGTTAAACTGTTGCCACTATAGCCTGCTTACTTGACTACCCTCTTGTTAGGAGCTTTCATTGATAGAAAAGCCATCACCACATAATCCTTCATCCTCAGAACCCGTGAGCCAGGGGCTGGTTTATATCTTAACCGGCGACGGGAAGGGCAAGACTTCAGCAGCATTAGGCACAGTGCTCCGAGCCTTGGGTCATGGCCTCAGAGTATATATTGTTTACTTTATGAAGGGTGATTATCCCTACGGTGAGCGGCGGATTCTGTCCCAGTTGCCAAATGTAGATTTTGACAGCTTTGGTAGCCTGGAATTCGTTGACCCGGCAAATATTAAGCCGGAGGAAAAAGAGCAGGCAAGGCAGGCTTTAGCCGCCGCCCGTGAGGCTATGCTCAGTGGCAGCTATGATATGGTAGTATTGGATGAGGTGAATTTAGCCGCCGCCTGGAAGCTGGTTGAGCTTGATGAGGTGGTTAGACTTATTCAGGATAAGCCACCAAATGTGGAGCTTATCCTTACCGGCCGCCAGGCTGATACCAGGCTGGTTCAGCAAGCAGACTTGGTTACCGAGATGCTAAAGATTAAGCATCCCTATGATAAAGGGATAAAGGCGAGGAAGGGGATTGATTATTAATGAGGTTGTTTATCAACCTCACCCCCTGAGCTTATCACTGAAGAGGTGAAGCCCCCTTCAATCTATCCTTGATAAACGGCTTGATTATTAATCAAACACTCAGAAAGGAGAAAATTATGCGTATCACACTGAGTCTAATTAAGGCTGATGTTGGTGGCTATGTTGGGCATTCAGAGTCTCATCCTGATATCTTAGCTAAGGCTAATGAATGTATAGCCAAGGCTAAAAAAGAGGGGTTGCTGGTTGACTATCATGTAACCAAGTGTGGGGATGACCTGCAACTGATTATGACTCACCAGCAGGGTGAAAATAATGAGAAAATCCATAAATTAGCCTGGGATACCTTTGTTGCTTGCACCGAGGTGGCTAAAAAGCTAAAGCTTCATGGTGCCGGGCAGGACTTACTGTCTGATGCTTTCTCGGGCAATGTGAGGGGAATGGGTCCTGGCGTAGCCGAGATGGAATTTGAGGAGCGGCCTGCCGAGACCATTATTACCCTTATGGCTGACAAGACCTCGGCTGGGGCATGGAATATGCCACTATATAAGATGTTTGCTGACCCGTTTAACACTATCGGCTTGGTTATCGCATCCAATATGCATACCGGTTTCGTTTTTGAAGTACACGATGTAAAGGAACATAAAAAGATAACCTTTAATGCCCCTGATGAGATTTATGATTTGCTGGTTTTCATCGGGGCAACTTCACGCTATATGGTAAAGGCAGTCTATCATCGGCAAAGCGGGGAGATAGCAGCTGCATCCTCTACCCAGCGCCTGTCCTTAATTGCTGGGCGCTATGTGGGCAAGGATGACCCCGTGTGCATTGTTCGCTCTCAGGGACAATTCCCGGCGGTAGGCGAGGTGCTGGAACCATTCACCTTACCCTTGCTGGTAGAGGGCTGGATGCGGGGCTCGCATCACGGTCCCCTTATGCCGGTAGCTGTTGAGGATAGCACCCCCACCCGCTTTGATGGTCCGCCTCGAGTAGTGGCTCTTGGCTTTCAGCTTTCTGCGGGTAGGCTGGTAGGACCTCGTGATATGTTTGCTGACAAATCATTTGACCCCGCCCGTCACCAGGCAAATGAAGTGGCTGATTTTATGCGTCGCCACGGCCCCTTTGAGCCACACCGCCTGCCTCTGGAGGAGATGGAATACACTACCATGCCCGAGGTGATGAAAAAACTGGAGGGAAGGTTTATCAACCTTTAATTAACAGCATGCCTAAGCTCCTCCTAGCCACAAACAATCAAGCCAAGGTGCGCGAGTATAAAAGCCTGCTCCACAGCCTTCCCTATGAGCTGGTTACTCTGGCTGAACAGGGCATCACCACTGTAGTGAGTGAGGTGGGTGAGACCCTGGAGGAGAATGCTAGATTAAAGGCAACACTCTTAGCTGACAAGAGCCGGCTACTTGCCCTGGCTGATGACTCAGGGTTAGCGGTTGATGCTTTAGGTGGTGAACCCGGACAGCTATCGGCTCGCTATGCCGGCGAGAATGCTTCTGATAAGGATAGGGTTAGCTACTTATTGTCACGGCTCAAGGGCGTGCCCTGGCAGAAGCGGTCTGCCTGTTTCCGCTGTGTTATTGCTATAGCTACCCCTGACGGTGAGGTGGAGTTTTGCTCTGGCGAGTGCCGGGGCATGATAACCCTTGACCCCAGGGGGGAGCAGGGCTTTGGCTATGACCCAATCTTTTACCTCCCTGAGCTAGATAAGACAATGGCTGAGCTTCCCTTGGAAATGAAAAACCAGATTAGTCATCGGGGGCAAGCAGCTAGGAAAGTATACCAGGTGCTGGAGAGGTTAGCCCCCAGTAAATATATATGGTAGATTATTAATGTCTTAGGTTAAAAATAATTTACATCACTTGGAGAGGAGCCTACCATTGACTGGACTTTCTGATTCCTTCCAGCGTCCAATAAATTATCTGCGTATCTCGGTAACCGACCGGTGCAATCTGCGCTGTATCTACTGTATGCCACCTGATGGTATTTCCCTGATGCCTCACCACTCTATACTTACCTATGAGGAGATTTATGCCGTAGCCCAGGCAGCTGCTGAGCTGGGTATAAATAAGGTGAGGCTCACCGGTGGTGAACCGCTGGTAAGGTCAGGACTGCCAGGATTAATACAATTGTTGGCACGTATTGACGCTATTGATGATATTTCCCTGACCACAAATGGAATCTGGCTTGGTCGCTATGCTGCTGAGCTAAAATTAGCCGGACTACAGCGAGTTAATGTAAGCCTGGATACACTTAGACAGGACAGATTTGAGTCTATTACCCGCTGTAACCATAATCTTGGTGATGTATTGGCGGGCATTGAGGTCGCTAGGTCGGTTGGGCTTAATCCAGTCAAGATTAATATGGTGGTTATGGCTGGTATTAATGATGATGAACTCCTTGATTTTGCCACTAAAACCATTAATGAGGGGTGGCATGTGCGCTTTATCGAGCTTATGCCTTCGGCTGGAGTAAGCACCACCACCGCTCAATTTGTCCCGGTCAGTGATATGAGAAAACAGCTTGAACTATTGGGCGAATTAGAGCCTTGCCTGCCCAGTATCGGCAATGGTCCGGCTAAGTATTTTCGCCTGCCTCATGCCACGGGCACCATTGGTTTCATTGCCCCACTCAGTGAGCATTTCTGCGTTCATTGCAATCGGCTGCGTCTTACTGCTGATGGTAAACTCCGCCCCTGTCTATTGTCTGATGATGAAATAGACCTCAAGCAGCCCCTGCGAAGTGGACTATCTTCAGCCGGGCTAAAACAATTGATTGAGGAGGCAGTTGCCCGTAAGCCACTGCGCCATCACCTGGCAGAAGGCTATATGCCCAAAGACCGACCAATGACTCAAGTAGGGGGCTAAAGGCTTGCTCATCACGGGGTAGCTTGAAGCGGTAAAGCCCCTTCAAAAATAATCTTCCCCTTTAGGGGAGACAATAAAGGAGAGTCAAAGAGAGGCGAAGCCTCTCTTACCTAGCCAATTCCCTCTCCCTTGTAAGGGAGGGGGATAAAGGGGGTAAGGTTGAAGATGATTGAAATATACACCGATGGGGCAAATAACCCAGTTTTAGGTCAGGGAGGCTGGGGAGCTGTTATCGTTGAAAGTGGTCAAAAGCGTGTCTTCTCTGGCACGGCTAAGCACACTACTAGCAACCGTATGGAGATTGCCGCTGCCCTGGAAGGCATCTGGCACACTCTGCAGGGTGCGGAAGTGGCGGTGTATACCGATAGCCAGTATCTCTTTGGTTGTATGGCTAAGGGGTGGCAGAGGCGTGCCAATCGTGACCTGTGGGAACAGCTGGATGAGGCGGTCAGCCAGCGAAAGGTGCGCTGGCAATGGATTGCGCGTGATACCAAGAACCCCTTCCATAAAGAAGCTCATACCCTGGCTACTAGTCTAGCCAGTCAGGGTGGATTGCTTCCGCCTAAGCCCCCGATTATTGACGAGCTAACCCATATAGACGCCTCAGGTCACCCCAGGATGGTAGATGTTACCCAGAAGCCTGATACCCGGCGGGAGGCAGTAGCCAAATGTATGGTCAGAATGAAAGCTTCTACCCTTGACCGCCTAAGGCAGGGCAAGATGCCTAAGGGGGATGTCCTGACTGTAGCTCAGCTAGCCGGTATTATGGCTGCCAAGCAGACACCTCATATAATACCCCTGTGCCATCCACTTCTTATCGGCGATGTTAAAGTTGAATTCGATTTAGATGAGGCAAATTATGCCGTGGAGATTACCACTACGGTAAGAAGTGTGGGTAAGACAGGGGTGGAGATGGAGGCGCTTACCGCTACTGCAGCTACTGCCTTAACCATCTATGATATGTGTAAAGCGGTTGACCGAAGCATGAGAATAGACAATATACGGCTAATTAGAAAAAGTGGTGGCAAAAGCGGTACAATTGACCTTGAGTAAATTTAGTTATTGATATATACTACACCATTATCAGTTAATATAATTTAGGGGGTGGATTATGAGATTATCATGTCTTCAGGAGAACCTAAATCGGGGGCTTAGTATAGTAGGCAGAGCAGTAGCTACGAGAACAACCCTGCCTATAACCAATAATGTCTTCTTAGCCACAGACCAGTCCCGACTTAAACTTATTGCTACTAATCTGGAGATGGCTATTAGCTGCTGGATTGGTGCCAAGGTAGAGGAAGAAGGGGCAATTACTGTTCCCGCCCGACTCCTTACCGAATTTATTAGCTCCTTACCCAGTGATAAGATTGACATTAGCCTTTCCCCCCAGACCAAGACCCTGGAATTAAAGTGTGCCCGATTTGAGGCGCGAATCAGCGGGGTTGATGCCAAGGATTTCCCACCTATACCCACGGTTGACGAGGGTATTACCACCAGGGTTGAGGTAGAAACCCTTCGTCAGGGAATTAGCCAGGTTGTATTTGCTGCTGCCACCGAGGAGTCTCGCCCGGTACTCACCGGTATTGATGCCGAGTTTGATGGTGATTTATTAACCCTGGCAGCGGCTGATGGCTTCAGATTAGCAGTATACAAGTTGCCCCTTCTCAATCCGGTTAGCCAGAAGACCGAGGTCGTTATCCCAGCCCGGACTCTGGCTGAGTTGAATCGGCTTATGGCTGACCAGGAGGAGGCTATTGAGATAACGGTAAATCCCAATAAGAGCCAGGCTCTATTTCGCCTGAAGAATAGCGAGCTGGTATCCCAGCTTGTCCAGGGCACCTTTCCCCGATATGCCCAGCTCATCCCTCAGAGCTACACTACCCGGGCGGTAGTTGATGTCGCTCAATTCTTGAGGGCGACCAGGACAGCCTCTATCTTTGCCCGTGACGGCAGTGGCATTGTCCGTTTGGTGATGGCCCCCGGTGGTGAACTAACCCCGGGTAAGGTGACCATTTCCGCCCGGTCGGAGGAAATAGGCGATGATGTGGGCGACATTGATGCTATTGTCGACGGCGAAGAGGCAAAAATTGCCTTCAATGGCAGGTACCTGATTGATGTGCTTAGCGTGCTTCGTGAGTCGCAGGTAGCCCTGGAGACTACCAACCCATCAAGCCCCGGCGTTATCCGCCCGGTAGGGGTGGATAACTACATCCATGTCGTCATGCCCATGTTTGTTCAATGGTAAAATCAGTACCGCTGAGAAGGGAGGTAAAAAATGTACCTTCGGGATATTATGACAACTGACGTGATTACTCTTCCCAGTAACACCCCTATTCTTGATGCCAAGAAGATTATGGAAGCGCATAAACTCCAGCGCATACCAGTGGTGAACAGGGGAAAACTGGTTGGTATAATAACCAAGCGGAGCCTGGAGAAGATTGCCCCCCCTGAACCCAACCCTCGCGACCTGTTGGAATTCAGTTATAATATTGCCCGCCTATACCGGACACCAATAAGAGATATTATGCAAAAGGATGTGGTCACGGCTACACCTGATATGACTGCTGAACAAGCAGTCTGGCTTGCCCAGCAGAAAAAGGTGGGGGCTCTAGTCGTGGTTGAGGACAAGCAGGTAGTTGGCATCGCTACTACCAACGACTTCTTCTATAAGATTCTGAATAAAATTTTGGGGATTGATGAGCCTGGTACCCGCCTTGAGATTCTCGGTGGTGGTGAGGGTAAGCCATTAGAAGAAATAATTCACTGCCTGAATGAGGCTGACCAGACTATTACCACGCTTCACATTTATAAACAGCGTGGCAGAGCAAAAAAGAACCTTGTTATTCACTTAGATAGTCAAGATGTTGAGCAGTGCATGGCCGAGCTTAAGAATAAAGGATATAAAGTAATTGTAAGAGTACGCAATGTTGAGCCACTTTGAAGCGTGTTCAATACTTGAGCTACTTCTCCTTGTTAGCCCTTAACTGTTTGAGATTGATATTACCCATCCTTGATGCTTCGGAATGTGGAAGTTTTTACCCCATTAAAGTTGACATAATGCTCAATAAAATCGTTGCTCTGGGGGTAGACGGCTTAAGAGTTGTTGGTCGGCTTTACCTGCCCACTGGCAAGCCTCCATACCCTACTCTTTGTGTTTGTCACGGTATCCCGGCTGGGAACTCTGCCCCCGGCGATAGAGGCTATCCCCTGCTGGCGGAAAGGATTTGCCGTCAGGGCTTTGCCGTACTTATTTTTAACTTCAGAGGAACCGGCGACAGTGGCGGGAATCTTGACATTTTGGGTTGGACTAGAGACTTAAAGGCTGCCATTGATTATTTATACCCCTTGCCCGAGGTAGATAGGTCTCATTTGTCACTACTCGGCTTTAGCGCTGGGGCTGCTGTCTCAGTTTATCGGGCAGCACAGGATAGTCGGGTGTCGTCTATTATAGCCTGTGCCTGCCCGGCAGAGTTTACTTTCCTTACCGAGACTGATAAACCACAATCGGTTATTGACCACTTCCGCAGCATTGGTATCATCAGGGATAGGGATTTTCCTTACTCCGCCCAAGAGTGGCTTAATGGCTTCAGCTTGGTCAGCCCTATCAAATACATTGCTCAAATTGCCCCCAGACCTATATTGCTGGTGCATGGGAGCAGGGATGAGTTAGTGAATGTGAGCCATGCCTATAAGTTATATGCTCGGGCAGGGGAGCCTAAGCAGCTCATCATAATTGATGGAGCTGAGCACAGGCTACGGCAGAATGATAGGGCTATGGCTATTATTATTGATTGGCTGAAATCTCAGGCTCAGATTAGTAGTCAGGTTGAGTAGCTGATAAATTGACCTACAAATAAAAAATAGTTTATAATATAGATGGTTGGGCTTAGTTTAGGCTGAATTAAGAGGCAGGCAAACTTGCACGAGTCTTGCGGCGTTTTTGGTGTTTATGCCCCTAGTGAGGATGTAGCTCGCCTTACCTTTTTTGCTCTATTTGCTCTCCAGCACCGTGGCCAAGAGAGTGCTGGCATTGCTACCACTGATGGCAAGAAAATCCGGGTTTATGCCAGAATGGGGCTGGTATCCCAGGTTTTTAGTGAGGATTCGTTAAGCCAGCTCACCGGGGACATTGCCATTGGTCATAATCGCTATTCCACCAGGGGTTCCAGTCGGATAAGCAATGTGCAGCCTCTTATCGTGAGCAAGGGCTCAGATACTATTGCCATAGCCCACAACGGGAATATTGTTAATGTTGAGCACCTCTATAAGGAACTCTCTGACCAGGGCTATGTCTTCCACACTTCCACTGATACCGAGGTTATTGCTAACCTCATCCTCTCTTCCCCTGATAAAGATTGGGTAGACAAGATAAGGTATGCTATGCATCGGCTTCAGGGGGCATATTCCTTAACCATTATGACTAACCACACTTTGTTTGGCGTTCGTGACCCCTTTGGTGTGCGCCCTCTGTGTCTGGGAGCTATTAATGGTGGCTATGTTATAGCCTCAGAGAGTTGTGCCCTTGACCATATTGGAGCTAATTTTGTTAAAGAGATTGAACCGGGTGAGATAGTTTCTATAACTGAGAATGGCATTGATAGCTATCGGGAAGAGGTGGGCAGAAGGGGGGTATGTATCTTTGAGTATATCTACTTTGCTCGCCCTGATAGCGTGATTAACGGTCGGCTACTTTACCCAGCACGCCAGGCAATGGGGGAAGGGCTGGCACAGGAACATCCTGTAGATGCTGATATGGTTATGGGTGTGCCTGATTCAGCTACTGCCGCTGGCATTGGTTATTCCCGTTGGTCAAATTTACCCCTGCAGGAAGGCTTGCTCAAGAACCGCTATGTGGGGCGCACCTTTATTGAGCCTGACCAGCGAATCAGAGACCTCGGCGTTAAGCTAAAGTTTAACCCCTTACCCCAGATGCTGGACGGCAAGCGGGTAGTAGTGGTTGATGATAGCATTGTCCGCGGCACTACTACTCCCCAGGTAGTAAAGTTGTTAAGAAGGGCTGGGGCTAAACAGGTGCATATGCGCATCTGTGCCCCACCCATCCGCTATCCTTGTTTCTTCGGTGTAGATATGGCTACCCACTGGGAGTTAATTGCCGCTCGGAAGACTGTAGCCGAAGTCAGGGATTTCATCGGTGCTGATTCATTAGGCCATCTGAGCATTGATGGACTGATTAAGGCTGTAGCTTTGCCTAAAGATATTTTCTGTATGGCTTGTTTCACCGGTGATTACCCCATACCGGTACAGCTTGAGATGGATAAGCTGGCACTGGAGACTATGCCGACTGACCAGCAGGGACACTTTGGCATATAAAGCAACGGTAAGCTAAATCTTAGCTGTATGTAACCCTCATTGCCTCTAAACTAAGGACTTATTAGAGCCGAATGCTCTATGAGGGATTATGCCCTATATGGCACGACCAATGCGCGAGCCATCAGCGATAGCCTCCAGTATCAGGTGAGGCTCTCGGCAATCGCCAATCGGATAGATTTCAGGCACTTTCCCCTCCAGAGCTTGGAACAGCTCGGTGT
>Ga0307379_10000441_pt1 | contig 70014 bp, 67 predicted proteins | sample UN2MG_FD_202237 | JGI IMG/M metagenome (GOLD analysis project Ga0307379, IMG submission 202237) | Soil microbial communities from Risofladan, Vaasa, Finland - UN-2 | ecosystem: Environmental > Terrestrial > Soil > Coastal area > Acid sulfate soil | place: Finland: Risofladan, Vaasa | collected... | reverse complement strand
CTATTATTTAGGATTATCTTATGATAAAATAGGTGAAATGGAAAAAGCTCGAGAATTCCTTTCTCGCGTGATTGAACTTGCCCCCCAATCGGAGTTCGCGCAGGAAGCGGAAAAAGAATTAAAGAAATTGAGTAAATAAAAAAGTTTGTCAAAGGACTGTTTGTTCCCTGACAGGGTACGTGTATTTCCGTTCATTTACTATTTACTAACTGACTAATTTTAACTGGATAACGGTAACTAGCTAACCAACTAACTAATATAATTGGTAAATTGGAAAATTGGGCAATTGGTGAATTGCCAACAATGGAGGCTTTATCAGTGTTTAGGATAATTAATAAAATTGAAAAAATAAAAAATGACAAAGGACCGTCCCCTGTCATTTTATTATTCTTATTATTGTCTTTTCTCCTACTTTTAAATGGCTGTTTATTTTCACCATTCTCTCGAGGCTCGGTGGAAGGCTATATTCATGAAGAGACGGTTATCGATACCCGTTCCTTAGAAGGAGCCTTAATCAGTATAACCGGCGCCTCCAATACTGCCCTCACCGATACAGATGGCTACTTCCGGATAGATGAAGTAGCAATAGGTGCGCGGACTTTAACTATTACCAAAGCAAGTTATATTACTTATAAAATATTGAGTGTTGTAATAAAAGCGGATGAAGTTACTTTGATTGATAATGGTAATCCCATCGTTATTCGGGCAGTTGATGACAAGTATCTCTTTGATGGAGGAATTATCTATTACGATTCAGGCGAATATACAAATGCCCTTACCGCTTTTCAGCAATTAGTTAATAACTTCCCTGACAGTCAATATGCTGATGATGCTCAATATTATATTGGTTATATTAATGAAAAAAAATTGGTCTATTATATTCAAGCCCTCCTCGAATACCAGGAACTAATTAACAATTATCCCGACAGCTTATATGCTGATGATGCGCAGCTGGGAATTGGAAATTGTTATTATGTAACATATGACTATTCTCATGCCATTGAGGCCTATCAGAAATTAATAGATGGTTACCCCGAGAGTTCTTTGCTGGCTCTTGCTCAATACAGTATTGCTCAAAGTTATCGGAAATTAGCTAATTATGAACAAGCTATCCTTGAATTTACCAAAGTTATCGAAAACTATTTCGAGAGCGATTATGCTGCTCCCGCTCAATATTATATTGGCGATTCCCATTATCAAGCAAAAGATTTTAGTCAAGCTATTTTGGAATTTCAGAAAGTCATAGATTATTATCCTAACTCTACCTGGCTAGGCGAATCAGAAGGGCTTATTGCCCCTTGTGCCCAGTATTATATCGGTTATTGTTATGGCCAAAAACTTGGACAGTGGGAGGAGGCAATCCCTGCCTATCAATTGGTAATTGATAACTATCCTAATAGCACGTGGCCAAATGGTCAAGAAATCCCCCCTGATGCTCAATATCAGATTGGCTGGTGTTATGAGCAACTGGAACTGTGGTGTGAGGCAATTGATGCCTATCAGCTGGTAATAGATAATTACCCTGGCATTTCCTGGTCTAATTTTGCAGAAGAAAGGCTTAATGAGATAGGTGGAAATTGCCCCCCAAGCTAGTACTCGTATCGAGTATCGAGTATCGAGTTAGGATGTAGGGGTTGGATTCATCCAACCCGTCTCATCTAAAAACCAGTTTTGTATTTTGCATTTAATGCTAACGACTATTCACTATTTAATAACTAACGACTAGAAAATCGGAGAATTTTCTAAATGGACGATCTTAAAATCATAGAATCCTGTCTTCTGGGAAATACTCAAATGTTTTCCCGGTTAATAGATAATTATAAAAATATGGTTTATAATTTAGCCTATCGGATGAGCAATAATCCTCAAGAAGCGGAAGACATTTCTCAAGAGGCTTTCCTGCACACCTATCAGTCTTTGGCACGTTTTAATCCTTCTTACAAATTTTCTACCTGGCTCTATCAAATTACTTTAAATATTATTAGGGATAAATACAAAAAAAAAGAGATAGATTATATTTCCCTGGATACCCCGGTAGAGACAGATGATTCAGAATTTTATCACCATCCTGCGGATTTAACCAATAACCCGGAGAAAATTATTTCCCAAAAGGAGAACCTCCGGACAATTCAACAGGCCATCTGTTCTCTGCCTTTAAAATACAGAGAAGTTATAGTGTTACGTCACTTACAAGACCTTTCCTATATTGAAATAGCAAATATTCTTAAATTACCATCGGGCACAGTAAAAGTTCGTCTCTACCGCGCCCGCGAACAATTAAGAAAAATATTAGCGGATAGCGGATAGCGTATAGGAGGTAGGGGTTGGATTCATCCAACCCGTCTGTTTTTCTTTCATTCCCATGAAACATTTTGCCAACATTTTCGTATTATATTATACGAACGAGCAATTTCTGACTCGTAACTTGCAACTATGAACCAAAAATTAAAAACCCTTGCGGAGCAAGCAAAATGAACTGTCAAAAAATCATAAAATTATTAAATCCATATGTAGACCAGGTACTGGATGCAGAATCCATTCAACAGGTAGAAGAACACTTAAGATCCTGCCCAACCTGTCAAGATGAATATCTAAGATTGAAAGAAATGGTTGCTTCTTTGAATTTACTTCCCCAGGTAAGTACCCCTCAAAATCTTACCCAAAACATAATGACGAAGATTTCACAAGAAGAGATTCAGATTCAATCTTCCTGGATAGACCACTTAAGAAGACAAATTTCTTTTCCGCGGCTTTCTTTCCGTCTGGTCGGTTCAGCGGCCGCAGCAGCACTAGTCGTATTTTTTGCCTTTACTTTTATCTTTAATACGCCTGATACTTCTCCTATCTGTTCGGCTGAAGTGCAATTTTCTTTAAGGGTTGGCGATAGCAAAGCTCATACTGTGGCTATTGCCGGAGATTTTAACGGCTGGAATCCCCAGGCGAATATTTTAGAAGACCTCGAGGGAGATGGTATCTGGACTGGGACTCTTAAATTAGAACCGGGCAGATATGAGTATATGTTTGTTATGGACGGGGAAAAGTGGTTCCCCGATCCCAATGCCCTTCGTTACGTTAAAGACGGATTCGGCAATAAAAATGCCATATTAGAAATAAACAATTGCAACTCTACCTAATCTCGTATCGCGTATCGCGTATCGAGTTAGGATGTAGGGGTTGGATTCATCCAACCCGCTTCTTACTTATATCTTTAATTGGTGAATTGGCTAATCGATAAATTGGTAAATTAAAACATTGGTGAATAGAAAATGGTTTCAAAAAACAAAATAATATTATCTTTAATAACCTTACTCACGATATTCTGTTTTGCTGTTTCTGCTTTTTCTGCAGGGACAGCAAGTATTGATGAACAGATAGAACAATTGAAAAGCATTATAGGTTCTTCTTCTTATTCTTCTGCTTTTCAAAGCAGAATGATTTTAAACACTGTTCAGGATTTACTCGAATTGGGAATACCCTTTGAAGATGCCAAAAAAATTGTTGAGAATAGTGTAGAAGAATCATTTGATGCTTATAGTGTAAAGAAAGTTTTTGATATCATATTAGAAACTCAACAAGAAGGCTTACCTGCTGAGTCCTTAATCAATAAGGTAAACGAAGGATTTGCCAAGAATGTTAATAAGAGTGTGATAATTTCGGTAATTTCTGCCAAAGCAGATAATTTAAAGAAAGCTAACGAGATCTTAAATGAAGCCCTGCAAGAGGGTCTTGAGATTAATGGTGAAAAAGAGATGGTTGGAATATTAGCTGATAGCCTGGAAAATGATGTCCCTGGTGAATCTCTATCCTGGCTGGTAAAGACGGGAACTGCCGAAGGTAAAAGTATAATGGAAATTTCTGAGATAAGTGAAGAACTAAGCTATTTAAGCTTACTGGCAACTGATTCAGGTTTATCTTCAGAGGAAATTTCTCTTCTGTTTAAGAAGGCGATAGAAAACAGCACTAATATCGACGAAATTTGTGAAAATATTCAAAGCAGTTTAGAGACGCAAATTAGTACTGCAAAAACAGAACCAGGTGGGACGGTAAAGCCTTCTGCAATTTTAGATAGCGGAACTCTACCCACTTCTTCAACTGGAAATCCAGCGGAAGTTGGGGAAACACCTACTCAAGAGGCAGGAGAAGCCCCAACGGAGACAGGTAGTGCGCCCGAACCATCCACTCCACCAGCAGATGAGGCTCCCTCACCACCGGAGAATTAAAATAAAATATAAAAAAGTTCTTTGAAAATTAAAAAATGCAAATTTTTTTCCCAAAAAGAAGGATTTTCTACACAACACGTCGAATGTAATAGTATCGTGCATATCGTTATTGCGAGGAGCCTCCCCCTTTGTCATTGCGAGGAGTGAAACGACGAAGCAATCTCAGATTTAGATAAAAAAATTCAAGGAAATGGGGGGGGGTTAAAGATCGAAGAAAACAGGAAATTAAATTGAAGAAAATGGAAAGAAGATTGAGATTCACGGCAAACAAGAGCTTAATTACGAGGAAAGGTTGATTCTATTAGAAAAAAAATGTTGCTAAAATTAATTGGAAACTGAAAAACTGAAACTTTTCTTGACTTTTATCGTATTATTTATTAGTATTTAATATGATGTAGGGGTCGGATTCATCCGACCCGGTTTTGCTAGCGACTATTCACTAACGACTATATTAAAGCGGTAGTTTCTTAGCCCGTATCAGGTCGAGATGTAAAGTGTTTATGAAATAAAAGGAGCAGAAGTTCCCCTCATAAGCAGCGAGATTAAGAGGCTATTTTAAAACAGAAATTAAAATTAGTTAATTTCGCGAAATTAAATAATAACAGATTCTTTTTAAAAAACGAAAGGAGAAAAAAATGAAGAAATTATTATTAGTACTTTTAGTAGTAGCACTGGCATCTTTCCTCTTGGTTGGTTGTTTTGGGGTTCCAGATGGAACTGAAGGCGAAGGCGAAGGCGAAGGCGAAGTAGGAATTTGCCCAACAGTTTCAGTGGCAACTGAAGTTGAAATTTTAGGAACCAAATATATTAATAATGGTACACGTGTAATTACAGTAACCTTTGCAGAAGCTACAGAACCAGTATCAGTATATGTAGGTGCTAAATTTGATGGTGATACTGCCACTAAAGGTAACCCTGTTGGAGTTCCTGATAGCGCACAAGAAGTAGTACTTTCTGCATCCGCTGACAAGAAAGTTTGGACTGGAAAATATGGATTTCAAGGCGATGAAGATTGTGATACAGCCTACATCTATGTTGTAACTTGCGCTACCTGTGCACCTTGTAAATTTGCCTACACTGTTGACAATGCAGGACCTTGCAGTAAGCTAAATCTCAGACAATATCCTGCAGCAGTGTGTAGTTGCGGTGGAATTAATTTACAATTCTATACCCCATCAGCTGCCGCTGAATGTTTTAGCACTTACTGTGGTGATAGTTGTTCCGGATTAGATACTTATACTGTAGATTTATATAAGACTAATCCATTTGATACATGCTGTGATGTTCCCTGTGCTTCACCGGTAGCTACTTGCAGCGGTACTGGTTGCGACATCGACTGCACAATACCTTGTTTTGACATTTCAGCATACTACGCCGCAGAGCCCAAGGATTTCTACATGGTAGCTACTTTGCTTGATAAAGTTGGGAATAGAACCAGATACTACGCAAAAATTAATATAGATTCAACCAGCATAAACACTGTCAATACTTATACTGGGACAGTATGTGCAGATTTCACTGGAGCGGGATCTTCAGTAACAGTAAGCTCTACTGGTGTTTGGGAAATTAGTACTACTGGTGCAGGCCTTTATGGACTTTGCCCCTAAATATTAAGTAAAAGAATATATTTATATATTCTAAAAAAAAAGGAGGGTATGCTAAATGCCCTCCTTTTTTTTGCTCGCAATAAGTTAAGCTGTTGAAATATAATCGGAATTGTATTATATTATTAAATAGTCGATTTATAATTTTTTACAAAATATAATTTAGAAAATTTACCCATAATAAAATATATCAGTGAAACCAGACAATAAATTTCTCAAATAGTTATTATTAGTTGGATAATCTTAGAAAATATAAACAAAGGAGAAAAAGTATATGAAAAAATTGTTGTTAGTTTTATTAATGATTAGTTTATTTGTCTTTTTATTTATCAGCTGTGCTCCTGCTGTTCCCACAGAAGGTGAAGATGAAGGAGAAGGCGAAGGTGAAGAGGAAACAGTCAGTAGGGTAGTCATGGTAGAGCTGTTTACCAGCCATTGTCCTTATTGTATTATAGTTGAGCCCATTCTTGAAGAATTAGCCGAGGAATATGAGCGAACCGAGATGATTTTAGTGGAGGTAGGAACCTGGGGTGGCGCTATTACTGCCGGTGGAAATGACCGATATATTTGGTATTTGCCCAATGTCGGAGATAGAAAAACTCCCAATACTTTTTTTAATGGCTCGAATCAAAGAATTTGGCAAACCGCAGCTAAGTATTTGTTTAAAAGTAAGATTGTCGCTGAATTAGCCAAAGATGCAAAGATTAGTATTAACGCAACAAAAACTGAAAACTCTGAAAGCATTACTTTATCAGGCTCCATAAAAAATATCAGCACTACTGCTCTAAATAATTTGGTAATAAACGGAATGATTTTCAAAGATAATGGCATACCTGGCGAGAAATATATGGTATCTAAAATTATTAAAGACACCACAGAGATTGGATCTACTCTGGCATCTGGAGCGGAGCAAAGTTTTGAATCTGTTTTAGAAGAATTAAGCTGGGCATCTAATGTAAATGGAGTTATTTTCGTTCAGGATAGTGCAACCAAAGAAATCTTGCAAGCAAAATACGTAGACTAAATCAGTTAGTTGTTTTTCCGGTTAGCCAGTAGGATTAGTCGTTTTCCTCCCCCTCAAGGGGGAGGATTAAGGTGGGGGTGAATAATTTATCTGTAAAACTAAAAATAACAACTTAAAAATTGTATTTAAATCTAATGAATTAAATTAATTGGTTAATTAGTAAATTATCTTAAAGGAGCATTTGATAATGAATTATCAAAAAAGATTAATATTTTTTGTCGGAATTGTAATTCTCGGCATATTTTTACTTTTAAGTAGCGGGTGTTCTTCGTTTATTACTCCTGATTATAACAGCGCTACAGTGAGCTATATAAAAGTTATTCCTACTTGGGCAAACGTAAAAATGTATACTTCTAAAACGTTTACAGTAAAAGCCTATGATTCGGAAGGTTACTCTATACCTGTAGACCCCTCTAAAGTTTACTGGAGCTGTTCTTATCAATGTCCTGCCTGTGGTTCAGTCTGGACATTAAATCCCGAAAGCGGGTCAATTACAACCTCCTTTACTCCGGGTCCAAAATATTATGGGGCATACCTCATTAAAGCCACCTACAAAGGAAAGACTGATAATAGCCAAATCACTGTTTATTAATAATCATTTTCACACCAAGACAAGAGAGGAGTTTTTAGGAATTGAATAGGAAAATATTTTTTTTTATTTTAATAGGGATTGTAGTTGTTGTGGGTGCATTTTTTATCATTAATAATGTAGCTAATAAATCGGCACTCCCCCCACAACTTGTAATTTCTGAAGAAGAGTGGGATTTTGGACAGGTGGAGGCAAATGCGAAACCCACCCATAATTTTATTTTAACTAATAGAGGTGGAAAAACTTTGTATATAGATAGAGTAAGAGTATCCTGCGGATGCATAAAGACAAAATTATCAACTGATGAAATACTATCAGGAAAATCGGCAGAACTATCGGTTACTTTTAACACCACTGGTTATGAAGGGACCGTAGATAAAGCAATATATATCAAAACGAATGATGAAAAAGAACCGGAGAAAAAGATTATGGTAACAATTAATGTTGAACATCTAAGCATACCTAAAATTAAAGTTTCCAAAGATTTATGGGAGTTGGGGCTTATCTCAGAAGGAGATTTTCATACCTTTAAGGGAGAAATAGAAAATATTGGAGATGCAGATTTAATAATCGATGAGATGGTTATTTTCGATAATATTGAACATAATTTTACTTTACCCCTAACAATTTTACCCAATGATAAGTTTGAATTCGTTTTAACTTATGATTCTACCGGGCATAAGTTAGGCGAAGTGAGGGAAGTCATTCGGTTTCATTGCAATGACCCCAAGAACGAAACTTTTTTTATTACAGTATCAGGTTATATAAAAGAAAGAGAAATTTCCGGAATTGGCATATCACCAGAAGAGATAACTCTTAATTACGATTTTGCTTCAGAAGAAGATACAGCAGGAAAGTATATTCTGAAAAATTTAGGAGGCAGAGAGTTAAATATCGTTTCTATCAGTAGTTCTGTTGATTACATCTCTCCCCTATATTCTAATCTTAAATTAAAACCGAAAACGGAAGAAGAATTAGCGGTAACGATTTTAAAAGACAAAGCTCAAGATATTTTAGAGAAAGGCGAGACTACTGAATATATTTACCTTACCATCGCCCTCCCGGTAAAGATTAGCAAGTAGTTTCTTAGTTGGCTGGTTACTTGGTTTGCTAATTATTAGATTTTAGATTACAAGTTTCAGGTTGTGAGTTTTGATTTTACACGGAGAGGTTGGGGTGTGATTTATCAAACCCGTCTGTTCTTTTTGTCATTCCCTCGAAAGAGGGATCCAGAGCATTTATGTTTATTATAATTAATTTAATTAGCCGATTTACCGGTTAAGCAGAAGAGGAGAAATTTGTATGGTTATTAAAAAGAGAATGAAAATACTATCCATAATAATCAGTTTACTTGTAATTTTTTCTTTAGTAGGTTGTAAATCAGCGGGTACTGATGAAGCTCAAATCATGCAGATTGCTGAAAATATTGAAGAAGCCATAAAAGAAAAAGACCTGGATTTATTTATGGAAAACATCTCCTATAATTATTCTGATTCTGAAGGTGGAACCTATGATAATCATATTAACGGTTTATCGGAAGAAATATTTTTAGATATAGAAGAAAATGAAAATCTGGCTAATGGTTTTTTTTCAATATTTAAAATTGAACCAAAAGTTATCATACCCGAAAATGATATAGTTATAGCTGATATATACGCCAGTGGTAAAATGGATATTAAAATTTCTCTGAAAGCTTGTATTGCCTGGGTTATATGTACAACTTTATATAATGAAACAGCAGAGTATAATGTCGATTTTATAAAAGAAGACGATGACTGGAAAATAATCTCACTGGAAGAATTATAGAATAGTATTTAGTGAATAGTATTTGGTAGGGTCGGATTCATCCGACCCGGTATTTGCTCACGATTATTAAACTAGCTAACTGATCTTAGTCTTAACCTTAACCAGCTAACCAACTAACCAAAGGAGAGTTTAATACCATGGAACAAAAAGAAATAAATATACCTAATTATCCCAGCTCTTTCTGGGAGAAAGCCATCGAGCTAACCATTATTGCTTTAGTTATTTTAATCCCCGTAGTATTTTATCCCCGATTAATAAAAGTATTTAACCCTCCAAAAGAATTAACTTTTGAAATTTTAGTGATAATGTGCTTAATGTTCTGGACATTTAAAATGATTAGTCAGGAAAAAATTAAATTTATCCGCTCACCATTGGATTTTCCAGTATTAGCTTTTATGGTGATTTGCACCCTTTCTTTCCTTTGGTCTGACAGTCCCTTTGTCACCTTAGAAGAATTACCCCTTTTCTTGGCGGGACCTTTATTGTATTTAATTATTACTAATAATATAAATAATGAAAAGCAAATTAATCACACTCTTAATATTATGTTAATTATTGGTGGACTATTCGGCATATATGGTATTTTTCAATATAATAATATGGATTTTTTTTCTTTCTGGCAAGGAAATATTGGAAGACAAAAGGTTTTTGGTCTTTCTGGCAATGTAGGCTATTTTGCCGGATATTTAATGTTTCCTCTGCCAATAGCCATTTCTCTTTTTTTTGTTTGTAAAAACAAAGTTAAAAAAATCCTGCTATTAATCGGGGTTCTGGCTATGAGCGGAGCCCTACTGGCGACTCTTACCCGGGGGTCTTATCTGGCTTTAGGAATTTCTTCAATTTTTATGTTTCTTCTTTTTCTATCATCTCGCGGTATTTTTTTTATTAAAGAAAATAAGAAAATCTTTATTGTTATTTTAATAGCAATACTTGTAACAACTTTCTTATTCGTAATTCCCAATACTTTTAATAAACAAGGTACAGTAATTTCCCAAATTAAGAGCAGAATTTCAATTGCTCAGCTTTCTAAAGATTCTTCTATTAAAAGAAGAGAAGCAATATGGGGGTTTAGCACACTTATGATTAAAGACCACCTTTTACTCGGTTCAGGACTGGGGACTTTCAAATATAATACCCTAAGATATCAAGCTAAATTCTTCGACCAGGGACAAAATCGTGCTCTTTATCCCTACGGTGTTGCAGATAAAGCACATAACGAGTATTTACAACTGGGAGCAGAGCTGGGGATATTCGGATTGGGAATATTTTTTTCGCTTATAATTATTTATTTTAATTATGGAGTAAAAAAATTAAAAAGCATAAAAGATAAATATAAACTGGGGATTGTAATTGGATTAATGGGGAGTATAATAGCTTTTTTAGTAGATGGATTATTTTGGTTTCCCCTGCATCTACCGACTAATACTGCCATGTTTTGGTTGATTTTAGGTCTTACTATAGTAACAATTAAAGCAGAAGTGAACGCAGATAAAATTAATTTAGAACAGAAAGGTTTTAATATAGATATAACAGAAAAAGAAGTAGAAAATATTAACATTGATAAAAAACAGAAAAAAGCAGGGGATAAAGACAATGATAACATCTATCGATTTAAACCTCTTTTATATTTATCCATAATCCTGTTAGCTATAATTCTAAGTATTACTATAGCCCGTCCCTTTATAGCTCAAACTTACTGGTATAAGGGTTTCAAAGAAATTGAAAAAGAAAATTGGAATAAGGCTATTAAAATTTATGAAGAAGCTTTAAAGTGGAATCCATTCTTAGGCCCCATATATTATGATATAGGGAAAATATTGCAAAATAAAGAATTATACGGTATCAGTAGAGAATATTTAGAGAAAGCTGCGAAATATATCGACCATCCCGATTTACCTTTAGATTTGGCTGTCATTTATTTGAAAAGCGGAATGCTTGATGAAGCAGCAATTAAACTAAAGCAGGCTATTTCTTACCAAGAAAATGAGAAATCAATGCTTCCATTATATGCTGAATTAGGAAATACCTATTTACAGTTAGAAAGATATAAACCAGCAGAAATTGTTCTGAAAGATGCCTTAAAAATAGACCCGAATTTTATTAATGCTCATTATGGGTTGGCAGGAGCCTATTTACAACAAAACAAATTAGATGAAGCTCAGGAGGAATTACAAAAGGTTATTGAGCTTGCTCCAGATAGCCAGGAAGCAGGGTATGCTAAAATCATCTTAACAAATATTAAAGATAAGGAATAATCAAAGGCAAGATATTTTAAAAATATAGTGAATCAATTAATACTAAGGATAATGTATTAAATGAAGCACAAAGAAGAATCATATTTAAATTTTGATGAAAAATCTTTTTATTTTAAGTCCATTGAAATTATAATCTTATCATTAATTGTTATAATTCCCATAGTTTTTTATTTACATTGCATGGATGAGTATAATCCCATAAAAGAGGCTATGGCCGGGATATTGATTGTGATTGGCTTAATGTTATGGGGACTTAATATAATCAGTCAAAAGAATTTTCATTTTGTTAATCTTTCTTTAAATCTTCCTATCTTTTGCTTCATAATTATTTGTCTATTATCATTAATCTGGTCAAATAATCTTACAATTAGCATAAAAGAATTACCTTTATTTTTAATGGGGCCCTGTCTATATTTTATTATTATAAATAACCTAAATTATCCGAAACATGTAGATAAAATTCTTACAGTCATATTTATCATTGGTGGATTATTCGGCATATATGGTATTTTACAATATTTTGGAATCGATTTTTCTTTCTGGGAAGGTAATTTTGGCAGACAAAAAGTATCCGGTCTTTTTGGTAATGTAAATTTTTTTGCTGAATATTTAATTGTTCCTTTGCCTATCGCCGTCTCTCTCTTCTTTGCCAGCCGAAATAAGTTTAAAAAAATCTTATTATTAATTGCTATCCTGGCTATGGGTACCAGCCTTATAGTAACCTTTACTCGCGGTTCATATCTTGGCTTTAGTTCTGCTTTAATTTTTATGTTTTTTCTCTTTCTGATCTCTCGCGGTAAAGGTTTCATTAAAAATAATAAAAAAATCTTTATTATTATTTTGGTTGTAATAATTATAATAACCTTTTTATTTGTAGTTCCTACTCCTTTAAATAAATCAGGTACAGTTATATCCGAGATTAAGAGCAGGATTTCAGTTACCCAACTTACTCAGGATTCTTCTTATAAAAGAAGAATAGCTATCTGGAAATTTACCGTCCTTATGATTAAAGACCGGCCTTTGCTTGGTTCAGGACTGGGGACTTTCAAATATAATATCTTAAGATATCAAGCTGAATTTTTTGATCAGGGACAAAACCGAACGATTTACCCCTATGGTTTTGCAGAAAAAGCTCACAATGAATACTTGCAATTATGGACTGAACTTGGGATAATTGGTCTAAGTATATTTATCTGGCTTATGGTTATTTATTTTAATTATGGAATAAAAATGTTGCAGAAAACCAGAGATGATTATAAGCGGGGGATATTAATTGGATTAATGGGGGCAGTGGTGGCAATATTAGTAGATAGCTTATTCGGTTTCCCTTTTCACCTGCCAGCTTCCATCATTTTATTCTGGATTGTTTTGGGACTGTCAATGGTAATAAATAAAGACAATAACCAAATTAAAGAAAGGTTTAAAAAGAAAAGAAAACTTGATAGAGGGTTTTCTTTCGAATTAATTTTAAAAATTATGATTATTTCCTTTTCTATTTTTTTAATCATAACTTTAATTCGACCTTTTATGGCAAGAGTTGATTGGTATTATGGTACCAAAGAATTGGAAAATGAAAATTGGGACGGAGCAATTAATATCTGTTCAGATGCAGTAAGATGGGATCCCTGGTTTGGTCAGGGATATTATGATATCGGTTATTCACTGATGAGGAAAGGATTATTTTATGAAGCAGTAGAATATTTTGAGAAGGCACAAAAATATATTGATCTCCCTGGTTTACCCAACAATTTGGCTGCTGTTTATATTAATACTGGGCAATTAGATAAAGGAATGATTGAGTTGAAGCAAGCCATTTTATATCAAAAGGATGAAAAATTAATGGTGCCTTTATATTGTACCTTAGGAAGTGTATATAATAAACAGGAAAAAACTGAATTAGCAGAAAAAAGCTTTAAAAATGCTTTAAAGATTGATCCTGATTTTGTTAACGCCCATTATGGGTTAGCTCAAGTATATTATCAACAAAATAGAGTAGAAGAAATGCAGGAGGAATTGCAAAAGGTTATCAAACTTGCCCCGGACAGTCAGGAAGCAAATTATGCTCGGGACATTATACAACAAATTGCCCAAGAAAAGCTAAAATTCCAACCAGATAAAACAGATAACTAAATAACAAGTCTCTTCCCCCTTGAGGGGGGGATTAAGGTGGGGGTGAGGTAGGAGTTTGATTCATCAAACCCGCTTAAAAAATTATCAAAATAATACGAGAGTGAATTAACAGACAAGCAAGAAACATATCTTTCTAACGACTATTCACTAACGACTAAATAACGGAGGTATTTTCTCATGCCAGAAATTCAAGAAGAAGAAATTGATTTACGCGAATACATCAATGTCTTACTAAAAAGAAAAGGCATCATTATTTTAATCTTTCTAATTGCAGCCATCACTGCTGCTATCATAAGTTATTTTGCATTATCCCCGATCTATCAGTCCTCTACAGTCTTTAGTGTGGCTCAGGTAGATAGACAACCAGTAATCAATATTACCGAAGCCTTAGAAATTATAAAAAGTAATGTCGTGTTAGATGAAGTAATTAACCAGATGAGTTTGGAAGAAACCACTGAGCAATTAAAGCCCCAAATAACTACCGAAAGCCTAGGAGGCACTAATTTTATAAAAGTATCGGTAGAACATGATACCCCGGAAAAAGCCAAAAGTTTGGTAGAAAATATAATAGAAGTTTTTATTAAACAGAATCAAGTTGAATATCAAGAGCAGGTAAAGCTTATAGAAGACAGATTAAAAGTCTTAGAAGAACAGGTAGCCGAATTTGAGAAAAATATTCAGGAGATTGAAAAGGCTAAAAAGAAAATTGCTGTAACCGAAGAATTATCAGAAGGGGAAAGACAGTTTCAGACCAGTTTGCTATTAAGCTCCTCGGTTACCGAGAGAGAGTTGTATAATACTTTAAGTAACCAGGCAAATAGTCTTAAGGCAAGCTTAAAGAACTGTGAGGACTTTAAAATTATAAACTATGCCCAATTGCCAGCTTCTCCCATCAAACCCAATAAAAAATTAAATATCATAATCGCCGGAGTGCTCGGCCTATTTGTGGGCATCTTTGTAGCCTTCTTCCTTGAATTCTGGCAAAAAGGAAAAAGTTAATGCAAGACAGGCATCCTACCTGTCATCCTTGAAATGTAGGGGTTCGATTCATCGAACCCCTCTTATTTATCTGTAAACTGAAAACCGAGCTTGAAAGGATTTTATAATAATGAGAATAAAACAAAAAATATCCATGTTAACTTTTTTGATAATGTTTTTATTGACCTTAACTGGCAACATTTTTCTCATCTACGGAGCTTTTGCCCAAAATATCGATTCCCCACCACAAACTGTTTCCCGCACTGTACTTGCGGAACTTTTTGTTCAAGGAAGTTGTACTACCTGCCCCACTGCTGAATTCTGCCTGGAAGATTTAGCTTGGGAATACGGCACTTCCAAATTTATTCTGGTACAGGAACATCTGTGGGGAGATGGTTACGATACTCCGGAGACTAATGCCCGCTATAATTGGTATGTCGGTGATGGTAAAAAAGGCACCCCTGATTTATTTATCGATGGCCTAACTAAAAGGCTTCAGGGTTTGTCTTGTGATTGTGTTGAAGGAAATTATGAATGCTATAAAGATGCTATTGACGAGGAACTTACCCGGCCATCTCTTCTTGAACTATCTGCGGTTAGAACCCCTCACCCTAACCCACTCTCTCAAGGAGAGAGGGAAGAAGGGGAAGATACTCCTCAAGGAGTAGAAGAGGCGAAGGGAGAGGATAAAAAAGGAGAGTTAATAGAAGAAAAAATATTAAATATAATTATTGAAGGAACAGTAAAAAATATAAGCGATATCCCCTTAAAAGATTTAGCCGTCTGTGGAATGGTTGGCAAGGAAGGAGACGAGCCCGGCCTATATAACTATATACAGGATATATTCCCTTTCCAGAATATGCCCCCACTCTTACCCGGAGCTACTTTTAACTTTAAATTTGTTCCCGAAATATCGCTTATCCCGGAATCTGAGATTGACGATGAAAAAGAAATTCTTCATCTGGTAATATTTGTCCAGAACACAATTACCAAAGAAATCCTCCAAGCCGTATACATAGAATAAAGTCAATTACTCAATTGGTAAGACAGGCGTTTCTATTACCTAAAATGTCATTGCGAGGGAGCGAAACGACCGAAGCAATCTCATCTCACATATCCTCCCCCTTGAGGGGGGAGGATTAAGGTGGGGGTGCGGTAGGGGTTTGATTTATCAAACCCGTCTTTTTTTTAAAACGAAAAACATTTTTAAATCTTGTATCTCGTAACTATAAACTATAAACTAAAAACGAGGGTTTTAATAATGCACTATTTCAAAAAATACCATTTTTGGTTAGAAAATGAATACTTTAACCAGCAAGCCAAAAAAGAACTGCGTGCCCTTGTCGGAAACGAAGAGGAAATCAAAGACCGTTTCTACAAAGACCTCGAATTTGGTACCGGAGGCCTGCGCGGTAAAATCGCTATGGGGACCAACCGAATGAATATTTATACTGTTTCCCGGGCAACTCAGGGTCTGGCTGATTATCTTATCGAAGAATTAAAAAAGCAGTGTTATCCCCAGGAATACCTCGCCCGAGGAGTGGTCATTTCCCATGACTGCCGCCACAAATCCCGTGAATTTGCCGAGACCACCGCCTTAGTCCTCAATGCCAACAACATTAAAACCTATCTTTTTGAGGATGTTCGCCCCACTCCTGAGCTTTCCTTTGCTGTGCGCCACCTTAACGCAGTAGCCGGGGTAGCAATTACTGCCAGTCACAACCCGCCGGAATACAATGGCTATAAAGTTTATGGACCCGACGGCGGGCAGATAATTCCGGAGATTGCCGATAGAGTAATCGCCCACATCAACCAAATAAAAGATTATTCCCTGATTAAAAAACTTGACCGTCCCGCTGCCATCCAAAAAGGCCTATTTAATATTGTCGGTCAGGAAATAGACCGAGTTTACCTGCAGAAAGTAAAAGAGCTTACCATCAGAGATAAAGACCCGATAGAGTTAGACAAAACCATCAAGATAGTCTATACTCCCCTTCATGGGGCAGGTAATATCCCCATAAGAAAAATCTTAAAAGAAAGAGGATTTACCAATGTATTTGTGGTAGAAGAACAGGTCCAACCCGACCCTAATTTTTCTACAGTGAAATCCCCTAATCCTGAATATCCCGCTGCTTTTGAGCTGGCTATCAAATTAGGCAGCCAAATAGGTGCTGAAATTCTAATGGCTACTGATCCGGATGCCGACCGCATCGGCTTAGCGGTAAGGAATCCCTTCCGTCATTGCGAGGAGCGCCATATTCCCCATCATTGCGAGGAGCGAAGCGACGAAGTAATCCCATCTGTCATTGCGAGGAATGATAATGACGAAGCAATCTCGTCTAACATTAAGAATGTGGAACCGGCATTTCGCCCTTCATTCCTAAAATGTAGGGGTCGGATTTATCCGACCCGTAACCTATCTCGCGTACCAATTAAGTATACCGTCCTAAACGGCAATCAGGTAGGCATCTTACTTCTTCACTACATTCTAAGCGGTAAAAAAGAGTTGAATCAGCTTCCTCCCAACGGCTTTATCGTAAAGACTATAGTGACCAGCGATATGTCAAAAGTAATTGCCGACAGCTTCAATGTAGACACCTACGAAACCTTGACCGGCTTTAAATTTATCTGTAATATGGAAAAAAACGTTCAAGAAAAAGAAGGCAAAGAATTCCTCTTCGGCTACGAAGAGAGTATCGGCTACCTAACCGGAGATTTTGTACGTGACAAAGATGCCGTGATTTCTGCCATGCTAATTTCCGAGATGACTGCCTATTACTCTAAAAAAGATCTCAACCTACTCCAGGTCTTAGAAGACCTTTATCAGAAATACGGTTACTACGAGGAATATCAACACTCTATCTACCTGGAAGGTGCGGAAGGGGAGAAGAAGATATCGGAAATTATGGAAGCCTTCCGAAAAAAACTCCCCGAAGTGAAAGATATGGAGATGGTACGAATCGAGGATTACGAGATTGGTAAAAGTTATGATTTAAAATCAAAAAAAACCAGCCCGATCTCCCTGGCTCGTTCTAATGTCTTAAAGATTATATTTTCCGATGGCTCCTGGTATGTCCTGCGTCCCTCCGGGACCGAACCCAAAATCAAACTATATTTGTCTTTTCACGGCAAAACCAGAAAAGAAGCTCAGCAAAAAGCCCATCTCGCAAAATCCACCATCTTACAAAAAATAAACTCCATAATTAAACCTGATTAAAATATACATCTCCTCCCCCTTAGAGGGGGGAGGATTAAGGGTGGGGGTGAAATATTAGACTATGCGCTAAAATGCAACTTGCAACTTGCAACTTGCAACCCGAAACTTGTATTTCTTTTCTTTTTCTTTCTTCACTCGATACTTGATACCCGATACTGTTTTAATCTTGACGATTACCTTTATGTATGATAGTATTGTAATACAAAGGAGGTGCTTTTAAATGCCCAGACATACTGTATATTTATCAGGTCCTGATGATAGGTTTCTACAAGAACTAAAAGAAAAACATGGTTCCATCTCTAAAGTTATTCATATTTCTTTGAATAAACTAAGAGCCGAACAATTGAAAAAATATTATCTTCAGAAATCAGAGTCTTATCCTGAACTTCGTAAAGCGCAGGCAAAAGTTATAAGAAAACAGGAAAAGGAAGAACAACCATGAGTTTCCCTCGTCGCGGTGAAGTCTTCTGGGGTCCCGGTAAGAAGAAAATTCGCCCTCTTCTTGTTGTGTCAAATGATCAGGGAAACCGTTACAGCAATGATGTTGTGGTTATCCTGGGCACTACACAAAAAAAAGATATAGTTTACCCCGTAGAAATTTTGGTCACAGAAGGATTTTCTAAACCTACAAAATTTCAAGCAGACTCTATTTTTACTATTGGTAAAGAAGAGCTTGGTGAAAAAATTACTGAACTTTCTCCTGATGTTATGGCTGATGTTAATACAGCCCTTCAAATTGAGCTTAATTTAGAATAATTCAATTAGTTCATCTGAAAAAGGGCATAAAGACTTCTTTAATTATATGAGATTGAAATATTATCTGGAAGATCTCCTGGGCCGAGAAATTGATTTAGTGATGAAAGAAGCTGTAAAACCGAGATTAAAAGAGAGAATCTTCAGAGAGGTAGAATATGTCTAAGGAAAAAAGAGACTATATTCTTCAAATCTCTCCTTTTAAAAAATATATTCTAAAAGTTTTAAAATCTGAACAATACTGACAACATTATATTTATCTTTTCTGTTATTGCAAGAGAGAGAAACGACCGAAACAATCCCATCTTGTAACAGAGAACCGTCCCCTGTATTCACTTGACTCTTTCGTTATTTTAGCTTATTCTTTAAATATAAAAATTTAATAATACTAAAATATATAAATCCCAATACATTGTTATAACTCATAACTGACCTCTAAAAAATAAAAAGAAAAGAAAATAGGAAATGATGATGAAACCTGCTACCAGAATTAATGAGTTTTTTCTCGATATTGTAGAATTTTGCGAAAATGATCCTTACTTATATAAAGAATTACTGAAAGAAAGAGAAAATTTCTTATCTACAACTCCGGAGAAATATTATAAAACTCTGGACGAAAAAAATTGGGCCGAGCAAAGATTTTATGATTATTTCATGTTTTCCTGTATCTCTCAGTATTATAAAATGACCCCTTTAGAAGTATTTTTATCTAAAATGCTTTCAAGATATAACCAACAAGATAAACAGATTTTTTTAGGATTTAAAAGTAATGTCTTCAGCGGTTTTACCATTACCAAAGTTGAAGTGGGTTCTTATTTTATGGCTCAAGACCTGGCAACTGGAAAAGAATACAAAGTAAGAGAAAATCAAGCGAGCAATAGACTAAAAGAAGGAGACTATATTGTCGGTCGTATCGTCCCCTATGAAACAGATAATGCCTTATCAAACCTTAACCTGACCTACCCTAAAGAATCGGCCTATCTATTAAAAAGATTGTGGAAAAGCACCCCTTCTGATATCGCTCGAGAATTTACTCCTTTAATAATAGAGAAAGAAATTTTCCAGAAATACTACCAGAGTATTAATAAAAAGGAAAAAAATCTGCAATCCGTAGAGAAAAAGCTAAAACATTTATTGAAAGAGCATTTAGGTAAAAAGGCACCTTCTATTAAAAATCTTAGAAAAAAGATAAATAGAGTTACCGATCCTTTGCCTCTTATTAAGGAATTGGCAGAAAGAATAAATTTTTCTTCACAGAAAGAATTAAGCAAATTTCACGAACTCTTTATGGATTTCTGGAATCTTTCTCCCCGTGATGAATTTCAGGGTAAATCTCCTCAGGAGATAGGCCATCAGGAGGTAGGTCCTCAGGAAAGAGAGCTATCTCAAGATTTAATGAACTACGTCCTATCTAAGATTAAACCCTCTGAATTTCCCCTACAAAGTGAATTGGATAAAGCAATTAAAATATGCCAGGACAAATGGCTCCACCAGCCTCAGGTAGAACTTAATAATAAAACGCCTTTAGAGGCCATCCTGGAAGAAAGGAAAAAATTTGGTAATCCCAGAAAAGATTTTTCTCTCTCAGTGAGCATCACTCCCATTAATCAGAAAATAGAAGATCAGATTGATCTAAGTGATATAAAAAGAAAAAATGTTCCTTTAGTAGAAGACTTAGAGACATTGGTTTATTTTTTTCGAGAAAACCAAATAAAAGTAACAATAAAGAATAGATGGATTCCCTTTAAACATCTAAAATTGATCGAAGAAAAATTTATCAGTCCGGATAAAGATAGTTTTAACTTATTAGGTAAGGAAGAAAATAGGGGAGAAGAACCTTTCAAAAAATATATTTACTTCATAGATTTATTATCTCGGGCAGCAAAGTTTATCTATACAGATAAGAGAGGGTACGTACAGGTAAATGTCCATCATTTTCAAAAATTTACCCAGAAACCTTACGGAGAAAAAGTTTTTGAATTATTATTGACCTGGATTGAAAAGTTGAACTGGAAGAACCTTCAGATAAGAGATTATATAGCAATATATGCCGAGAATTTTCAGGAAACATTTACAGATATTCTCTATCTTTTTTATAAATATAAAGTAAATGAAAAGATAGAAATAGAGAAAATCGTAAATCAACTTTATGGCTCTGAGATAGAGAAAACGCAATCCCCCATAGAAGTCATGGGTCATTTAATGGTAAACGTAGAGTTAGCACTGTTAACTTATTTAAAATGGTTAGGTGTCATCAATGCCCAAAAAGAAATATTAATTCCCGGAACAAACCTGGGTTTGATGAAAAATTTTTGGGTTACTCCCATAGGCAATAAGTTAATTAATAGACTGGTAAGATATTATATTAGAACAGGAAAAATTTAATTCCCTTTTTCCCCTCTTTTAATATAGAGAAAACATAGGGAGGAAGTGTTAAAAATGAACGATAAACCACCATCTATTCAAGAATGGAGAGACTTATATGATGCCGCAATAGAATTTAAGAAAAAAGAGTGTTGGAACTGGATGTGGGATACCGATATATTTGGAGTCCAAAACCCGGTAACCGGAGAGATTGGTTATTGTTGTGTAATGGGAGGAGCAGGTGAACATTTCGCCTTAGCTGTATATTTAGGCAGCGAGGGTTTAAATGGATACTTAAAACTTCAATCGGGAGAATTTTATCCATCTCTTGAGGATATGCTCAATTTTCAAAAATTACTTATGGCTTCATTCGAAGATAGAGAATTTTTACAGAAAGAAGATTTTCAAGTAATAAAAAAAATTGGTTTAAAATTTAGCGGACCTAATTCATGGCTCTTATTTAGAAATTATCTACCTGGTTATCATCCCTGGTACTTAACCAGTGAAGAAGCAAGATATCTAACTTTATGTCTACGGCAGGCAATCGATGTCTCACTCCGTTTTAAAGATGATTCAGAAATGCTAACTCCCCCTACGGAAAATCATTATTTAGTTCGAGTCCCAAAAACGGACAAGGTCGGTGGTTTGTCCTGGAGAGATGAGTGGATAGAGCCATTACCCTTAAAAAAAGAAGAAATTATTGTGGAAACTATTGATACAGATCGTTTGGAAGAAATCAAGAGAAGAATCCCCCTGGGCCAAGGTGTTTGGGAGGTTGATTTCTTTTATTATTCACAAGCAGTAAAGGAAAAAGAAGGAAGGCCTTTCTATCCTTATGTAACTTTATGGGTAGAACACCATTCAGGTTTTATATTAAAGCATCATTTGGCAAAACCTGCAGAATGTATCTCCGAATTTCAAGGGCAACTCTTGAAACTTGCTGAAAATTATAAAACTCTGCCCCAGGAAATATTAGTCAAAAAAGAAGAGGCTTTCAAACTACTTGAACCTATCACTTCAGAGCTTGGAATTAAATTAAGAAGGGTAAAAAGGTTGAAAATGTTAGAAGATGCCCAAGCGAGTATGTCTAAATTTACAGCCGGTGAGAATCGAGATGAAATATAGTGGGGATGAGGTAGAGGTAGGATTCTTCGAACCCGCTAAAGACGGGTCGGATAAATCCGACCCTTTGACATTCTATAGCCCACATCTTATCCCATTTTCACTAAATACTAAATACCAACGACTAAATACTATTCCTTCCCACATTTTTTTCTTCCTAACTATATACTCGATACTCGATACTATATAATATTTTTCACTATTCACTAACGACTAATCTACCCTGCATATTTAACTTGAAATATTAAATATTAAGGGTGAAAATAAATAAACTATTTTCTTTTTCGGTATGCCTCTCTTCTGTGCCGCACATAATAAATAACTAGAATATTTGCCTTGTTATCTACTTGATAAATTACTCTGTAATTACCAACTCGAATTCTATCTATAAAAATTATCTGTACCTTGAAGCTTACGACATTGCTTTGAAAAAGGATTTTTAGCAAGTGATTCTATGCCTTTAATTAATCGTGGGATTTGTTTATAATCGATACCCAGTAAATCTTTCTCTGCAGATTTTTTCCACTGAATATCATAGGAGTCCATTTTTTCTTAATCTTTCTTTAAGTTTCTTAAAATTGGTTGTTGGTTCATCTCGACGTTCAGCGACCACTGCCAGGTCATGAAGGTCCTCTATAAGCTCCTCATATTTTTTAATGGGAAGGATAGCAGCTATCTTCTCATCTTTTTCATCTACAATATATTTTTCTTTTTTAAAAACTTGCATCTTTTGCTCTCCTTTCTATGAAGATAAATATTCAATACATTTTCAAATTTATATTCCATTTTGTTTTTTATTATAGATTATTTAATTAAAATTAGCAATTTTTCTTTAAGCAGAGAGTAGATTCACCCGCTCCTCACAAATCGTAGGACAGGCGTCTCGCCTGTCTATTCTGTCATTGCGAGGGAGCGAAGCGACCGAAGCAATCTCATCTTGTATTTCTTTTCTTTTTCTTTCTTCACTCGATACCCGATACTCGATACTGTTTTTTTCCCTTGACATTTCCTACCCACATATAATATAATTTATTCAAGTTCACATCCTGAACATTAACTACATAGTTAACAACCTGATTTTGTATTTTAAAACTTGCAACTCGAAACTTGTTTTTTTATAGTGATAATTCACCATGTTACCATATCCCGCTTAAACAAGGAGAATAAGAGGTGAGCGATACGAATATCGTTGAAATAAAGAAAATCTTAGAGAAAAATAATAACTACCTTAGACAGACTTTTCATGTTAGGGAAATAGGAATATTTGGTTCTTTTGTTAAAGGAGAAGAAAAAACCGATAATGATAGTGATATAGATATCCTAATTGCCTTTAACAAAGGGTACAAAGACTTCTTTAATTATATGAGATTGAAATATTATCTAGAAGATATTCTAGGTCGAGAAGTTGATTTAGTGATTAAAGAAGCTGTAAAACCGAGATTAAAAGAAAGGATCTTTAGAGAGGTAGAATATGTCTAAAGAGAAAAGAGACTACATCCTTTTTTTAGAAGATATTTTGGATGCCCTTGAAAAGATAGAAAATTATACTAAAAATCTATCTTTTACAGAGTTTACTGATAATGGTATGGCTGTAGATGCTGTTATCAGAAATTTTGAAGTAATTGGTGAAGCAACTAAAAATGTTCCTGAAGAAATAAAAGAAAAATATCCAGAAGTTGAATGGAAAGAAGCTACAGGTTTTAGGAATGTTTTGATTCATGATTATTTTGGCATAGATTTAGAAGCAATATGGGATACTATAAAGAAAAATTTATTACCTTTTAAGAAGCATATATTAAAAGTTTTAAAATCTACACAATATTAACAATATTATATTTGTCTTTTCTCTCTTAATGAGGAAAGATCTTGTAACTTTCTTTGTGTTTTGTATTTTGCTTTTATTCCCGACTGGTCGACTGGTAGACTGATATATATCTTGCACCTTGCACCTTGTATTTTTCCCCGACTGGTAGACCGGATGACCGGTAGACTGTTTTTTTGACTGGAAGACTGGTAAATTATATTAATCTGTTTTATTAAATATCAAGAGGTGGATGTCTTTTGATGAATACTAACCCAAACATAAGCCTAAAAAAATTTACCTGGGATTATCCAGATAAAACTTTCTCTGAAGAAAAATTCTTAAACTCTCCTGAATTAATTTCCCGAATTTTAAAATATGGAAATATTTATGAATGGGTCTGGCTCACCCACAAATTAAATAAAAAAGGTATTAAAAATTTTCTCAAACATTCTGGCTATAAACTTGATGATAGAACTTTTAACTGGTGGAGGATTTATTGTGGATTTAACGATACTTTCCAAAGAGCAAATAGAGATATTGGAAACATTAAAAAAATCAGTCCTTTTAAATAACTTAAGTGTTGCTTCAGTAGAAGATATTTCTGCTATGAAAGTGATTTCCCTTATTCAACGAGGACTAAAAAAAGATTTTGTTGACCTTTGGGCTATAATCAGACAAACAGAATATTCTCTTAAAGATATATTCTCTTTTTGCAAAGAGAAATATGGTTCTGCTTTCTCGGAATCTATAGCTATAAAAGCTCTGACCTATTTCCAAGATGCTGAAGAGGAAGAGACGCCCGAAGGGATAAAATATAAATTTTCTTGGGATGATATAAAAAAAGATCTCATAACTTTCACCCGTGAATATTTCAACCAATGCTTATAATAACGTAACTCGACAACCAAAAACCAAAAACAAGGTGCTAACAATGTCCAAACCCGAACTTGACACTCTATTAGAAATAAAACAAAATCCGTCTTTGTCTCAAAGGTCCCTATCCCGTAAATTAAACATATCCCTCGGTCTTACCAATGCCATCATAAAAAACCTCATTCATCGTGGTTGGCTCAAAGTGAAAAAAGATACCGGAAGAAAGCTTTTATACATTATTACCCCCGAAGGCATGGCAAATGTCAGCCGTTTGATGTATACACGTTTCCAGGAAACCCTCCACTATTATCATTATACCAAGGATTTACTTACTGCTTACTTACTGAAACTCTACCAACAAGGAGAAAAAACGATAAATATTTATGGTACAGGTCAGCTTGCCGAGATCACTTACTATGCCGGAATAAGCACCCCCCTAAAACTAAATGCTATTATAACCGATGATTCATCCAAAAAGATATTCCTGGGTCACGAAGTCCTGACCCTATCTGATTTTATCGAAAAATATTCCCAACAGATTTCTGAAAAATCTCAGAAAGAATTGCTAATTATATCTACCGTCAACACGGATAAACTTCAGCAAGAGATAAAAAAATACCAGAACATCCAGAGCAACCTAAAAATTATTAATCTTGAAGATATTTTAAAAAATTCTTAACTCGCAACTCACAACTTGTAACTAAACGACCGAAGGGAGTTTAATCTTAAAATAATAAATATTGAAAATATCCTTAAAAATAATCATTAATCGACCAATTGGTCGATTAATTCCTAAAAGGAATTTACTATGTCAAATTTTATTAGTGATAAAGTAAAATTAGGAAAGAATATAACTTTTGCTAAAAATATAATCATTGAAGAAGATGTTTCCCTAGGTAGTAACTGCCACCTCGGCTATAATGTAGTGATTAGAAAAGGCACAACAATTGGCGATAATGTAAGAATTGATGATAATGCAGTTATTGGGAAATATCCTATGAAGGCAAGTCTAAGTATTTTTAAAGAAGAAACAAATCTTTCTCCCACCCAAATTGGAGATAATTGTTTGATTGGTGCAAATACAGTCGTTTATATTGGTTCCACTATTTCTAATGATGTTTTAATAGCTGACTTGGCTTCTATAAGAGAAAATACCACCATAGGTGAATATACTATTATTGGCAGAGGAGTAACAATTGAAAATTATGTAAAAATAGGCAAACGTTGTAAATTGGAGAGTGAATGTTATATTACTGCCTATTCAGAATTAGAAGATTATGTATTTATTGCTCCCGGAGTAGTAACCAGCAATGATAATTTTTTAGGCAGAACTGAAGAAAGATTTAAACATTTAAAGGGTATTATAGTAAAGAGAGGCGGACGGATTGGAGCAAATGCGGTAATTCTCCCCGGGAAAATTATTGGTGAAGACGCCTTAATAGCCGCAGGTAGTGTGGTGACTAAAAATGTACCTCCTCGAAAAATTGTAATAGGTTCACCTGCCCGTATTATTCGAGATGTACCTGAGGAACAATTAATTGAAAATCAAAAGTTTTATGTAGGGTAGTAGGATGAATTAAATATGAAAATATTAACTATAATTGGGGCGAGACCGCAGTTTATAAAAGCAGCTTCCTTATCAAGATATTTGAAAAGCTTGTCCGGTATAAAAGAGATTATATTACATACTGGTCAGCATTACGATAGTAATATGAGTGAAGAATTCTTTTCTGAGTTAGATATCCCCACTCCTAATTACAATCTTCAGGTGGGCTCTGATACCCCTGCTCGACAAACCGCAAAGATGATGATGGGGATTGAAGATATTGCCCTTAAAGAATGGCCAGATTTTATCTTAATTTATGGAGATACCAATTCTACCATTGCTGGTGCTCTGGTTGGAGCTAAACTTCATATACCCATAGCTCACGTTGAGGCAGGATTACGAAGTTATGATCGAAAAATGCCCGAAGAAATTAACCGAGTGGTTTCAGATGCGATATCTACAATATTATTTTGTCCTACACAAACTGCGGTTAACAATTTAAAAAGAGAAGGTATAACTAAAGGTGTCTATAATGTGGGTGATATAATGTTGGAAACATATTTATATTATAAAGATCAAGCCCAAAAAAATTCTGAGGTATTAAATAAATTAAATCTTAAACCTAAAGAATTTATATTATGCACTATTCATAGAGCTTCAAATACTGATAATACTGAAAATTTAAAAAATATTTTTATAGGATTAACTAACTCCAAAGAAGCAATAATATTGCCCTTGCACCCTCGGACCAAGAAAAAAATAAATCAGAATGAGTCTTTTAAAAAATGTATTGGATCGAATATTAAAATTATAGTTCCCGTAGGATATTTTGATATGATTTGTCTGGAGGCAAATGCTAAAAAAATTGTTACTGATTCAGGAGGAGTTCAAAAAGAAGCTTATTTTAATATAGTTCCCTGCATAACCCTTAGAGAAAATACTGAATGGGTAGAGACAATCGAACGAGGCGTTAATCAATTAGTAGGAGTAGATCCAGAAAAGATAGAAGAAAGCATCATTAATTTCCACCCCAAAGAACAAAATTATTCTAAACAATTATATGGAGATGGAAAAACATCAGTAAAAATTATAGAAATATTGCTCAGCAATTAGCTAATTAGCTAATTTGCTAATTATATAATTTAAAGGAAAAATAAAAAATGAAAGTACCACAATTAGATTTAACAACACAATATCATTCAATAAAAGAAGAAATTAATTCTGCCATTACCGCTGTTTTAGAATCAGGAATAGTTATAAACGGTGATAACGTAAAGAAAATAGAAAATTCTCTCGCAGCTTATTCAGGAACTAAATATGGCATAGGAGTAGCCAATGGTTCAGATGCTATCTTTATAGCTTTAAAAGCTTTAGGTATATCTTCGGGAGATTGCGTTATTTCTCCACCCTTTACTTTTTTTGCTACTGCCGGAAGTATCGTAAGGGCAAGGGCTACACCGATATTTGTTGACATAGAGTCCCAAACCTACAATCTTGACCCAATAAAACTGCGAGACTTTATTGAGACTAACTGTGAATTCAATACTAAAATAAATCAATTAATAAACCAACAAAATGGCCAACCAATAAAAGCAATTATTCCTGTCCATTTATATGGCCAGATGTGTAAGATGGATAAAATTATGGAAATAGCCAGTAAATATAATTTAAGAGTGATGGAGGATTGTGCCCAATCGATAGGTTCAGAATATAAAGGCAAAAGATCAGGTAGTTATGGAGATTTAGGTACTTTTTCCTTCTTTCCCACCAAAAATCTTGGTACTTATGGAGATGGAGGAATGATTATTACTTCTTCACCAAAATATGTCGAATATTGCCACATATTCCGTTCTCATGGCTCAAAACCAAAATATTATCATAGATTTATAGGAATTAATTCTCGACTTGACGAAATTCATGCAGCGATATTAAATGTTAAATTTAAATTATTAGATAAATGGTTAGAAGACAGATTTCAAGCTGCCTTTAGATATCAGAATCTATTTGAAAAATATGATTTATTAGATATAGTGAAGCTTCCCATAAATAATATCCGTAATATTAAATATCATAAAGAACATACCTTTCATCAATATGTAATATTTGTAGAAGATAGAGATAAATTACAAGAATATTTAAAAGAAAATAATATAGGTACTAATATATATTATCCTTTATGTTTACACTTACAGGATTGTTTTAAATATTTAGGATATAAAGAAGGAGATTTTCCTATTGCGGAAGAGGCAAGCAAGAGAGTTTTAGCTATACCAATTTATCCTGAACTTACTGAAGGACAACAAGAGTATGTAGTAAGTAAGATCGCAGAATTTTACACTAATTAGCCAATTAATCAATTAACTAATTCCGAGGTTAAGATGAAAAAATTAAAATTTGCCCTAATCGGCTGTGGTCGTATATCAAAAAATCACATAAAAGCAATTTTGGATAATTTTGAAGATGTAGAACTTATCTCCGTTTGCGATTTAATAAAAGACAGAGCCGAACAGAAAGCTGATGAATACTTAAATTACGCAAAGGAAAGAAGTATTTCAGTAATACGACCAAAAGTATTTACCGATTATCAAGATATGCTTCAAAAAGAAGATATCGATGCTTGTGCTATCTGTACTGAATCAGGATATCATGCAGAGATTTCCCTTAATTGCTTAAATTTAAAAAAGCATGTTTTAGTAGAGAAATCAATGGCTATGTCCCTTCAAGATGCCGATAGAATGATTCAAGCAGCTCAAAAGAATAATCTGAAATTGGCTGTTTGTCATCAGAATAGGTTTAATCCTCCTATTCAGAAATTAAGGCAGGCAATTGATGAAGAAAGATTTGGCCGAATATTTGCCGGAACTGCTCGAATCTTATGGAACAGAAATAAAGAGTATTATGATAAAGCTAACTGGAGAGGTACCTGGAAATTAGATGGAGGATGTCTAATAAATCAGTGTACGCATAATATCGATCTCCTTCAATGGATGATAGATAGTGAAATTGATTCAGTATATGGACAGACGGGAAATTATATGCATCCCTATATTCAAACAGAGGATTATGGAAGTATAATTATTAAATTTAAAAATGGTGCCATAGGGAATATTGAGGGGACTGTCTGTGTATATCCTAAAAATTTAAAAGAAACTCTTACTATATTGGGAGAAAAGGGGACTGTAATAATTGGTGGGTTAGCTTTAAACAAAATATTAGTTTGGGATTTTGAAGATAAACAGGAATCCTTAGAGCAATTACAAATGGAATGTGATTCGGAAGTCGAAAATATCTATGGCAAAGGACATACTCCGCTTTACGAAAATATTATAGATGCAATTAGAAACAATACTAATCCATTAATAGATGGCAATGAAGGAAAAAAATCTCTGAGTATAATCTTAATGGCTTATAAATCTCAAGAATACTCTCGAATTATAAATTATAATGAAGGATTAAATATAAGTTCTGAAGATTTTAAAAATATGTTCGAAAAAAAGTCGTAAAAAAATCATTGTGAAAGCATTTTTTTGTCATTGCGAGCAAAGCGAAGCAATCCCAATAGATGTTATAAATTGAAAGGCACAAAATGAAAAAATCTGAAAATCCTTATAAGCAACAACTTCTCTCCAAAATAAAAAACAAAACTGCCATCCTTGGAGTGATCGGTCTTGGTTATGTTGGTCTGCCCCTTGCAGTAGAAAAAGCAAAAGCAGGCTATAAGACTATCGGTTTTGATATGCAAGAGAAAAAGGTTCATATGGTAAATGAAGGGAAAAATTATATTAAAGATATCATAGATTCAGATCTTAGAGAAGTAGTAGATCAAGGTTTGCTTAAAGCCACCACTGATTTTTCCTTTGTAAAAGATGTAGATACTATTTGCATCTGTGTACCTACTCCTTTAGATATTTATCAACAACCCGATCTTTCTTATGTGAAAAATTCTATCGAAAATATTGCCCAATATCTTCACCCGGGAATGCTGGTAATTCTTGAATCCACTACTTATCCGGGCACTACAGAAGAAATCCTAAAACCCATACTCGAAAAAGAATCTGGTCTCAATTGTGGAAAAGATTTCTTTCTGGCTTTTTCCCCAGAAAGGATTGACCCAGGAAACACTTGGTATAAAGTGAGAAATACTCCCAAGATAGTAGGAGGCGTAACTCCAGATTGTACTGAAGTAGCAGTCTTTCTTTACAGCAACATTATCCAGGGTAAAATATACCCTGTTTCTTCTCCTAAAGTAGCAGAGATGGAAAAAATTTACGAGAATGTTTTTAGATATACGAACATTGCCCTGGCTAATGAGATGTCTATTCTTTGTCATAAAATGGGGATAGATTTTTGGGAAGTTATAGAAGCGGCTAAGACCAAACCCTATGGCTTTATGCCTTTTTATCCTGGACCAGGTATTGGTGGGCATTGTATACCCCTTGACCCATTTTACCTAACCTGGAAAGCTCGCAAGTATAATTATCATACTCGTCTTATTGAATTATCTGGTGAGATAAATAAATATATGCCCGAATATGTGGTAGAGAGAACCGCAAAAATTCTATCCAGAAAATTTAAGAAATCTTTAAACGGAGCTAAAGTCCTTTTACTGGGAGTGGCTTATAAGAAAGATATTGATGATTTACGTGAATCACCTGCTTTAGAAATAATTAAAAAATTAGAACAAGAAGGGGCAATTATATCCTATTATGATCCTTATATATCCGAATTTACCAGTAATGAGAAAGAATATAAATCTTTAAAAGAACTTTCCGAAAAAGAACTCAAAGAAAAAGATATAGTAATTATTACTACCGATCATTCAACGGTTAATTATAAAATGGTAGCTGAGAACGCTAAAGCTATATTTGATACCAGAAATGTAATAAAGTCCAATAGTGAAAATGCAGAGAAACTATAATAAAACATAAATACAATTAGAATAATTTTGAGAATTCTTATATAAGGAATTCGATATTATTTGGAATATTTTTTATTGAACTAAATTGATAAAATGAGAAAATATAATAATAATTAAAAATAAGAGTAAAGGTAAAAAAATGTCTATTGCTTGTAGAGTAGGATTTTTTGGGGCATCACCAATAAAGAGATTAATTGATAACAACAAAATAGGATATATTAGATTAACAAAATAAGAAGTGTTTTTCCTTTGATAACTTATTTGCTATGATTATGTAAATATCTACTCTTACTAGCGAAAGTTGTTAAATGGAGTAAGGTCTGTGAGCTATTAAAAATTAAAAATAGGAGTATTTGTTATGGCAAAACTAAATAAAATTAACGGTGTTTTCATCCATAAAACAGTCGAAGTAAATGAAAATGCAAAAATCGGAGAAGGAACCTTTATCTGGAATCAAGCACAAATTAGAGAAAATGTTAAAGTAGGCAAGAATTGTATTATTAGTAAAAATGTTTATCTTGATTTAGATGTAATAATCGGAGATAACGTTAAAATTGAAAATAATGTATCATTATATAAAGGAGTAACCGTAGAAGATGATGTTTTTATAGGCCCTCATGCTGTTTTCACAAATGATCTTTATCCTCGTGCATTTAATAAAGATTGGGAAATAACAAATACGATTTTAAAAAAAGGTTGTTCAATTGGAGCAAATACTACAATAATCGCAGGCAATATAATTGGTTCGTATTCCATGGTTGCTGCCGGTTCTGTAGTAACTCAAGATGTCGCTCCATTCTCATTGGTTAGGGGTAATCCCGCCAGAATTGTTGGTTATGTCTGCAAAATGGGTCATAAAATGAAAAAAATAAATAAATTAAATGAACAGTTGAGATACTATTGTGATATCTGTAAAATAGAGATGGTGATAAATATAGATTTTCATAATTAAAAGTTGCGCGATAAGTAAAAGAAAAAATACTGATTGGAGGATTGTATGGGAATATACACAGCAAAGCCTTATATTGATGATAAAATTTGTAATGATGTTGTATCAGTACTAAAATCAGGAATGATTGTCCAGGGTCCAAAAGTAAAAGAACTGGAAGAAAAATTTAGCAAGAAGTGTAATGTTAAATATTGTGCTGCGGTTAATTCAGGAACAGCTGCTCTTCATTCCGCTTTATTTTCAGTTGGTATTCAAACGGGAGATGAAGTAATTACAACTCCTTTTACCTTTGTGGCTACTGCAAACTCAATACTAATGGTTGGTGCTAAACCTGTATTTGTAGATATTAATGAAAGGACATTTAATATAGATCCGAATGAGATTGAGAAGAAAATAACACCTAAAACGAAAGCAATTATTCCTGTGCATCTCTATGGTTTAATGGCTGATATGGAAAAAATTATTAATATTGCGAAAAATCACAATCTACTTGTAATTGAAGATGCTGCTCAAGCACATGGCGCAGAAATTAATGGGGAAAAAGCCGGTAGCATCGGAGATATTGGAGCTTTTAGTCTTTATGCTACAAAAAATATGATGTCCGCTGAAGGGGGATTAGTTACTTCAAATAATAAAGATTTCATTAAAAAGGTGAAAAGTTTCCGACATCATGGTCAATCACTTAATGGACGATACAATTATATTGGATTTGGTTATAATTATCGAATGACTGACATTCATGCTGTAATCGCTTTGAATCAACTTGAAAAACTGGAAGAATTTAACACAGTAAGACAAAGAAATGCAAAACTTTACGATAAATATCTCAATAAAATCGAAGGAATAGCTATTCCCTATATTCCTCAAGGATATAAACATGTTTACCATCAATATACCATAAAAATTAATTATAAACTTTTCGGGCATTCTCGAGTAGAATTAATTAGCAAGCTGAACAGCAATGATATTTTCCCCGCTATTTATTACCCTCAACCTTTGCATTTAATTTCAACATTTAAGAAAAATGGGTACAAAGAGGGAGATTTTCCGATTGCTGAGAAAATTTCAAAAGAGGTTTTAAGTTTGCCCGTGCATCCAGGAATAAAAGAAAATGGTATAGAAAAAGTTTATGAAGTGATTAAAAATTTGAAGGGAGAATAATAATATGATTTACCTTACAAAACCCTATTTTGATGATAATGAAATCAATGCTATAAAAGAAACTTTTAATTCAGGCTGGGTAGCAGGACAGGGACCAAAAGGAGAGGAACTTTCTGAACACATAAAAAAAATTACCAATACTAAATTTGCCATTCCTGTAAATAACTGCACAGCAGGGCTTCATTTATCCTTACTATCAATAGGTATAAAACCAGGAGACGAAGTTTTGGTTTCTGACTATACTTTTCCGGCTACTGGACATTCGGTTATGTTTTGCGGAGCAAAACCAAGATTTATAGATGTAAATTTAAGAACTTATATCATTGAATCATCCTTGATCGAAGAAAAAATCAACAATAAAACAAAAGCTATTATTGTTGTTCATGAATTTGGTCAGATGGCTGACATGGATAAAATATTAGAAATTGCAGAAAACTATAATCTGAAAATAATAGAAGATGCAGCTTGTTCAATGGGAGCAAAACAAAAAGGAGAACCGGCGGGTTCATTCGGAGATATTGCTGCTTTTTCTTTTCATGCTCGTAAAAACACAACTTCCGGGGAAGGGGGAATTATAGTTACAAATAATGAGGATTATGCTGATATTATTAGCTCGCTTTCCTGTTTTGGTATGGAATCAGCTTTTAAGCGTCAAAAAGATTTTAAAATTCCTTCGTTTAAGGCATTGGGTTACAATTATAAATTATCCGATATAAATGCAGCTATTGCCCTGGAACAATTGAAAAAATATCCTAAAGTGTTAGAGAAAAAAAGAAAACTTGTTAACCTTTACAATAAGCTTTTAGAAAATAATAAATTCATAACAACACCATTTGAAGAAAAATATAACTACCATGTATATCAAACCTATGCTATTGTTTTAGATGAAAAAATTGATAGAAACAAATTAATTGTATCATTACGAGATGATAGTATTCAAACCCAGATAGGAACTTACGCTTCTCATATTCAACCTGTTTATAATAGTAAAGATATATGCCCGAATTCTCTATTTCTTTATAATCAATCTCTTGCCTTACCACTATATTACGAATTAAAAGAAGAGGAAGTTACCTATGTTGTGGACAAACTGAAGTTTCACATTAAAGAACAATTGGAGAGTAAAAATGGCAACACTAAAAGATAAAAATGTATTAGTCACGGGTGGAGCAGGTTTTATTGGTAGTCACTTGTGTGATGCAATTATAAAAGAACCGCTTGCCAAACTAATTTCTGTAGATAATCTTTTTTTAGGAAAGAAAAGCAATTTGGATGGAGCTAAAAAATATGATAATTTTGTATTTGAAAAATTTGACATTATTAATTTTAATGAAACCCAGAATTTAATAGATAAATATGATATTGATGTAATTTTTCATTTAGCCGTAATACCCTTGGAGGTGTCAATTGAAAGACCAGTATGGTGTTTTGATCAAAATGTTCATATGACTCAGAGTATCCTCGAGTCTATGCGAAATTTAAATAGGTCAATTTCTTTAGTTGCCTATTCGTCTTCAGAAGTTTATGGTTCTGCTGTTTATACGCCGATGGATGAAAATCATCCTTTATTACCTCATACTCCTTATGCAGCAAGTAAAGCAGCAGCAGATTTAATTGTATATTCTTATTTTAAAACTTTCGATCTTGATGTTACAATTATTAGACCTTTTAATAATTATGGGCCAAGGCAAAATGAAGGAAGTTACGCAGGTGTAATTCCGCTTACTATAAAACGAATCCTTAATGGGGAAAAACCGATAATATATGGTGATGGTAAGCAAACAAGAGATTTTATCTATGTTACAGACACAGCTAAGGCGACTATAGATTTCTATAAAAATGAAGAATCAAGAGGGGAAATCATAAATTTAGCATCGGGAAGGCAAATTGAAATTGAAAAAATCATTAAAACAATTTGCGATGAAATGGGATACACTGGAAATATTGAATATAGAGAAAGGCGACCTGGAGATGTTCGAGTACATGAAGGAAGTATTGAAAAAGCAAGACAATTGATTGATTTTAAACCTTCTGTAGATTTTACAAAAGGTATTAAGCTAACTATAGATTGGTATAAGGAAAATAAATTATAAACAAATTGGAAGGTAAAATATGAAAATAGCAGTAATTGGCACGGGTTCAATGGGAAAGAACCATGTAAGAGTATTAAAAAATATTCCTGAAGTTAATGAAATAATAATTTCTGATATTAATCGTAAAATTTTAGAAGATACTTCAAAACGATTCGGAATATCAAAAATATATCAAGACCATATTGAAATGTTAGAAAAAGAAAAACCAGATGGAGTTATTGTTGCAACTCCACCTGATAGTCATAAGAAAAATGTATTAGATGTAATTGATGCAGGAGTAAATGTTCTTATAGAAAAACCTATAGCTCACACAATTGAAGATGCAGAAGAAATGATAAAAGCTGCAGAAAAAAAAGATATAATATTTACGGTAGGACATATTGAAAGATTCAATCCGGTTGTTACTAAAATTAAAGATTTTATTGATGATGATTTATTAAGTAATATTTATCTTATAAACACAAGAAGAGTTGGTCCCTTTCCCAAAAGATTATTGGGTAAAGTGGAGGGTGTTCTAATTGACCTTGCAGTTCATGACTTTGATATAATCAATTATTTGGGTGGAAAAATAGAAAATATACAATCACAAATAATAAGAAGAGGGAAACAAGAAATTTATGTTAAAACATTACTTGACTTGGAAAATAATATAAAAGCTTCCTGTGAATTCAGCTGGATAACTCCAATGAGATATAGAAATATTGAGATTTATGGTGACGCAGGCATGCTTAAAGGTGACTTTTATACACAAGATGTGTGGTTTTATGAAAATAGCGATTACCAAAGTAATCCAAATTTTGGTGAAACATTTCTTGGTACTGGTCTTATTAATGTAGGAAAGATTATAAAATATCCAATGTATAAACAAGAACCTTTACTTTTAGAGTTAACAAATTTTATAAAATCAATACAAGGAAAAGATAAAATTTTAGTTAAACCCGAAGAAGCATTAATTGTTTTGAAAAATGCATTGAGTATTTAGATTAGCTATGAAGGGAATAGCCCTTAGTAAGATTCTTGACAGAAAAAAACAAGGATTATGTTCTCCCAATCAATTATGGTTTTGTTGGAAAAGATGGGAAAGTTAATTTTATAACTACCGGATTAAATTGTAGAATGACAGATTTTCAGGTTGCTTTAGGTTTGTAACAAATAAAAGAAATTATCAATATTATTTATGAAAGAATTAAAATAACTAAACAATTTGATGAAAAATTGTCATTAAATCGCTAATTAAAATTCTATTTAAATACAGAAACAGAAAAGTAATTTATCAAATTTATCATATAATGCTTAATAATGAAATAGACAGATAATTTATAAAAAACTAAAAGAAAATGGAATAGAAACAAATTTAGGTGCTCAAGCATTGCCTTGCTTAAAATATTATAAAAATAAGTGTAATTTGAAAGAAAATGATTTTCCTAATGCAGTTTAAACATATAAACAAGGATTGGCGTGGCTAATGAGTGATTATATAAATGAGTATATCCCAAAAACTAAGATTTTAATATAATATGTTTAATTAGGATTATCTTTTAGCTCTCTTACCAGATCAGAAAGATAAGATACATTTTTAATATTTTTATAAACGAGGGATTTAAGTAAAGTTTCATAAGAATAGGTGGCCTACCGGTAGAAGTGCAAGGTATCTTTAAGGGTGAAGTATCAATAAAAGAGAAAAGAATTTCATATTTTTCTAAAGATCTTAAGTTAAAAATAGTTTCAGCTTTAAAGAGAAGTTTTTGCTTTGCATTAAATCTATTAATATTGTTACCTCCTGCTTTTCTGAAAGTTGTTAGAACTAAAAAGGAATATTCTTAAAATATTATATGATAAAAGGTAGATGGAGATGAAGAATAAAATAGGGATGTGCTGAAAACCTTTAAAATAAGAGTTTTCTGAAAGCTACACAAATTAAAACAAAAGTAGATGTAAAATGTTAAGTGATGCAAATAAATTAAGGGAATTATTAGAAAAAGAAACAGATAAAATTCCAGATAATAGAGGAACAGCTATAATGCTAAGTGGAGGTTTAGATTCTTCTGCATTGGTTTGTCTTTTATTAAATAAAGGTAGATCATTGCGGAGTATTTCATCTTCTTTTAAAAAATATCCCATATATGATGAAACAAAATATATTGAACTTATAAAAAAAAGATATACTAAGTTGGAGATAAATTATATCACTCCTTTAAATATAAATCTTCTTAACGAATTAAAAGAATTAATTGGAATTATTAAAGAGCCTATAACTTCGGGTTCTTTTATTTTACAATATTTAATAATGAAAAGAGCTAAAAAATTAGGAATAAGGGAACTAATCTATGGTCAATGGGCAGATGAATTAATGGGTGGCTATGATACTTATTTGCTAGCAAGAGCTCATGATGATTTAAAAAAAATACAATTATCAAATGCCTTAACGAATATTAAAGAATATATATATCGATCACAGGAAAATAGAATTGATTTTTTAATATTATTAAGAATACTAAAAAGAATATTTACATCAAAAGGATTGAAAAATGAATTAATTATGAGTATCCCAGGTGTTAAGCATTTAGTGGATATTGCTCAAAAAAGTGCAAAATCTTTAAATATTAAATTAATTTTACCCTTTGAAAATAATAAAATTGTCAATTTTTGCCAATCACTAGATCTTGATAGAGTGGTCTATAAGGGGCAAACAAAGATAATATTAAGAGAAGCAGTAGCTGATGTGTTACCAGAAAGAATTTTAAATAGAAGGATAAAATATGGTTTTTTTGCTCCCGATACCATTTGGTTACTTAAAAATAAAGAAAATATTATGAGGATAAAAGATAAAATTGTTCGCGAAGAATATAAAAAATTTTTAAGAAATCCCCAAAAAAGGTATCATGAAAAATTATGGATTACTTTAAGTAATATATTTATTACATAATAAAATGATGTTCTTATGTTCTTACAAATACTGGCAGCTCACACAATTGAAGATGCAGAAGAAATGATAAAAGCTGCAGAAAAAAAAGATATAATATTTACCGTAGGACATATAGAAAGATTCAATCCGGTTGTTACTAAAATTAAAGATTTTATTGATAATGATTCATTAAATAATATTTATCTTATAAACACAAGAAGAGTTGGTCCCTTTCCAAAAAGATTATTAGGTAAAGTGGACGGTATTTTAATTGATCTTGCAGTCCATGACTTTGATATAATAAATTATTTGGGTGGCAAAATAAAAAATATACAATCGCAGATAATAAAATCAGGAAAACAGGAAATATATGTTAAAACATTATTAGATCTAGAAAATAATATGAAGGCTTTCTGTGAATTCAGCTGGATAACTCCAACGAGAGATAGAAATATTGAGGTTTATGGTGGCGCAGGTATGCTAAGAGGTGACTTTTATACACAAGATGTCTGGTTTTATGAAAATAGCGATTTTCAAAATAATCCAAATTTTGGTGAAACATTTCTTGGGTTCGGTCTTATTAATACAGGAAAAATTGTAAAATATCCAATTTATAAACAAGAACCCTTGCTTTTAGAGTTAACAAATTTCATAAAATCAATACAAGGAAAAGATAATATTTTAATTAAACCCGAGGAAGCATTAATTGTTTTGAAGAATGCATTGAGTATTTAGATTAGCTATAAATAAAATAACCTATAAATGGAATAGAAACAAATTTAGGCGCTCAAACATTGCCTTGCTTGAATTATTATAAAAATAAGTATAATTTGAAAGAAATTGATTTTCCTAATGCAGTAAAAGCATATAAACAGGGATTAGCGTTGCCAATGGACGATTATATAAATTATGAAAATTTAACTTATATTCACAATATATTAAAAAGGAGATTTAAATATTAATTTTAGGTAGGAGATATGAACATTTTTATAACCGGATCTAATGGATTTTTAGGCACTTATTTTAGAAAAAATAATAAAATAAAAGATTGTGATTTAATTTATGGTAGTACATCAGAGAGTAATTTTACTATAAAATTTAATAAATTATATTCAAATATATTTGAAATATTAAATAATAAAAAAATTGATATTATTATACATTTTGCATCAATAATACCTAAATCATTTCAATCTGCAAGTTTTAAAAGTGTTTTTTTACCAAATATCAAAATGATGAATAATTTACTTGAATTTTCAATTTATAAAGAAATTAGAAAATTTATATACATTTCCAGTTTTGGTTCAATGAAAAGGCCTAGAAATTTGGACATTCATGATTTTTATACAATGTCGAAGATTACAGGAGAATATTTTTGTTCTATAATGGAGACCAAAGGCATTCAAACGGCATCTTTGAGATTATCAGCACCATACGGAGAGTATTCCCATACAAAAAATGTAATGAATTTATTTATTGAAAAGGCTATTAAAAATGAAAAGGTTGAAATTTTTGGCTCTGGAAAAAGAGAACAAAATTTTATATATGCCGGAGATATATTAAATGCTATTGAGCTATGTATTAAAAAAGATGTCAGTGGGATTTATAATATAGTATCAAAACGCAACATTTCTATGCTAAATTTAGCAAAAATTATAGTTAGAGTAACTAATTCTAAATCTAAAATATTAATTAATAGACAGCTCGACCCTCAAGAAGGATACAAACCTAATTATAATTACAATCGTGCTTATAAGGAATTGGGGTTTACACCGCAATATGATATTGAGCGAGGATTAAATAAATATATTAAATGGTTAATAAATAGATGAAGATAGCAATCATTTCTGATATACATTCAAATTACTTTTATTTAAAAAAGGTAATACATCAAATTGAAAAATATAGCGTAGATGAAATTTATTGTTTGGGAGATTTTATTGGATATTATGATAAACCTAATGAGGTTATTGAACTTATAGTTAATAAGAACATAAAATGTATAAAAGGTAACCACGAGAAATATTTGCTTGGAGAAATTACTTATAACAAAAAAAAGGAAAATATTTATAGAATGGAAAAACAAAAACAAGCATTAAGTATAGGAAATTTAGATTTTATTAAAAGTTTACCCGATTTTATTGAAAAAGAAATTGGGAATAAAAATTTCTACCTAACACATTCGTTACCGAATGATACAACTTCATATATTAGCTCACTTCATGATCTAGATTCTATTAATTTAAAAAGTTATGATTATTACTGCTTCGGACATACTCATATCCCTTTAATCTCATTTCATTATGGAGCTTGTATATTGAATCCGGGATCTATCGGACAACCAAGGGATTATACGAGAAAACTTTCTTTTATTATTGTGAATACAGAAAATCAAGAGGTTGACTTATATCAAGTAGATTTAAAAATATCATCTTATATAAATCAATTAAAAAAAATGAATTATCCAGAATCTTTAATTAAAGTTTTAGAAAGGGGAAAATAATGAATAAGATAAGTGTAATTGTTACAGGAGTTGGAGGTGGAGCTGTTGGCCAACAAATAATAAAAGCTTTAAGACTCGCAAATACAAATTATGAGATTATTGGCACCGATATTACTACTTTAAGTAAAGGGTTAATGGAAGTTGATTATCCATATATCATTACAAAAGCCTCTGATGCTAATTATATTTCTTGCCTTATAGCAATAATAAAAAAACACAATGTTAAAGTAGTTTTTCCTGGGTCAGAGCAGGAATTGAAAGTACTTAGTAAAGAAAGAAAAGTGTTTAACGAAATGGGGATATTTTTACCAATCAATCCTAAAAAAGTAATTGCTATATGTTCGAATAAATTTCGTACAAATAAATTTTTAATGGAAAATGGATTTTACTATCCCCGAACAGTAAAAATTTCATCAAATGAAGATTTAGATAAAATTGATTTTTATCCGATTGTTCTTAAGCCAAATACCGGTAGTAGTGGTTCTAGAAATGTTTTTATTGTACAGAATTACAACGAGCTTACTCTCCTTAGTAAGTACATTCTAATGGTATATCCATCATTTTTAGCGCAAGAATATATTGGCACAAGTGATAATGAGTTCACTGTAGGAATTCTAATTTCTGAGGATGGTGAAATAATCAACTCTATCGCTGTAAAGAGAATAATTATGTCAGGATTAAGCAACAAAATTAAGGTTAAAAATAGAACAAAAAATAAGAAATTAGGTGAATATTTAGCTATTAGTACGGGAATAACACAGGGGGAAATTGGAAGATTTCCAGAGGTAACAAAACAATGTGAAGAGATTGGGTTAAAAATGGGATGTCGTACAACAGTTAATATTCAGTGTAGATTCGTTGATGGTAAGGTTTTTGTTTTTGAGATAAATCCTCGATTTTCTGGTACAACTTCCTTTAGAGCTATGGTCGGTTATAATGAGCCGGATATCTTAATAAAAAAACACATTTTAAATGAAAATGTAGAAAAATATTTTAATTATAATAGCGGATTTATTATGCGTGGACTTGAAGAGACAATAATAGAGAATGAAAATGTTTTCAATGCAATTGATCTACTAAGTAGTTAAAGAAATATTAATTTTAAAATTTAAATATTGTAAGATAAATGAAAACTGGACATGCTTGAAGGTAAACATGTCATTTATTTGTAGGTTGGATAAGGTTATATATTTTGTTAGACCCTCCTTTTTTTTATAAAATTTATTTGAATAATGTAAATTGGCAAGTAAACCATAATGATATTAAAATAATGAGAACTATAAAAAAGTAATAATTTAATTAGTCTATAAATGTTTTTAAATTCAAACTTTAATATGAAAGGCTAACATGAAGTTAAATTGCGATAATATCTTTTGGAAATTTAATAAACTACCATTTGTTTATCGAGCCCTTAAAAGTCCAAATAATGATGATAATATTCCTAACTTTCTTCCATTTACACTTTACATTGATAATAGCACAGGAACATTGAAACAATATCCAGACAAAGAAATTAAAAATATTTTAGATAGAGTATATAAAAAAGGATATATGATTCCAGGAAATGCTGTTGAAGATCCAAATGGTGAAGAATATACTAATGTTTTTATTGAAAATCTGTGTAAATATTTAAATGTGGGATCTTTTTGCAGTTGTAATATTTTAGATATTGGTTGCGGAAATGGGTATTTATTATATAGATTAAAAAAACTTGGGGCTAATGTTTTAGGGTTAGAACCTGGATTATACGGGCAAATCGGAGCAAAGAAATATAATGTTCCGATAATCCGGGATAGCTTTCCTTCAAACAAATTAAAAAAATATCAAAAATTTGACTTTATAATATTGAAAGATGTAATTGAGCATTTTTATAATCCTGATAATTTTTTAGGTGATATCACTTATTTATTAAAACAAGATGGTAAGCTAATAATTTCAGTAGTAGATGCAGAACCATATATGCAACAAGGTGATATATCAATTTTTTTTCACGAACATTTTAGTTATTTTACGGAAGATACTCTTTATAATAGTTTAAGAAGGTGTGGATTTACTAATATACAAATATATAAGCCATTATTTAATAAATCATTATTTGCAATATCAAGTCTAATAAATAATAAAAAAACTAAAAAAATGAACATTAATAATAGTGTTAGGCTTGCTCATAAATATAAAGATAAATCTATTTATTTTATAAGAAAATTATCAGAATATGTCAACGATTATTTAAATAGAGATGAATATTTAGGAATATATGTCCCCGGTAGAGCTATAAATATACTAATATACGGAAATATTCCGTTAAACCATATCAGGTTTTTTGACGATAATGATAAATTGAAGGGCACATTTTTTCCTGGAATTAGTATTCCAATAGAAAACAGGCAAGATTTAATTAAAAAGCCTACAAAGAAACTTTTAATATTTTCAAGATCTTTTGCAAAGAAATTAGTGGGCGAATTAAAAAAAGATATTGATGAAGAAGTAAGTATTATAACTTTATCAGAATTATTTAAGGAAACATAAAATGATCATTATTATAGATTATAAAATAGGCAATATTGGTTCAATTATTAATATGATTAAAAAAATTGGTTATGAAGCAAAACTATCTGATAATTAAAAAGAAATATTATCAGTAGATAAAATAATTTTACCGGTGTAGTAAAAGCATATAAACAGGGATTATCTTTACCAATGGTGACCATATAAATAATCCAAATATTAATTTAGTAATCGAAAATTATCTACTCTGATAGGATAAAAAATTATAAAGTCAATAGATTAGTTTAGTCCTAACCTAATTAGAATAGATATGATTGTGTCTGGATGTTCAAGGTCTGAAACTGATTTAAAGCATAAAAACTATGTACATTTTTATCTTTATGTAAGTGCCTGCATTAAAACTATTGATGATAAGAAACTAATCATAGAAAAAGCCAAAATAGAGGAATTATAAGTTGTTTGGATTAATAAAAGATATAGATATTAATATTGAAGAGAGTTGGAGAAATTACATTTTTATTACTATTGATATAGATTGGGCACCAGATGAAATTATATTATATACAATCAATTTATTAGAAAAATATAATGCAAAAGCAACTTTTTTTATCACACATAAGACTTATTTATTAAAAAAAATTATAGAAAATCCTAATTTTGATATTGGAATACACCCAAATTTTAATTTTTTGTTAGATGGTGATTATAGATATGGAAAATCAATTTCAGAAGTTATAATGTACTTTAATAGAATAGTACCAGATACATTATCGGTACGCTCTCATGCATTAACACAAAGTTCTATTATTTTAAATAAAATTGCCGATATGGGGTTTAAATATGAATTAAATACCTATATCCCTTTTCACTCAGGGAGCATGCTATGTCCATACAGACATTGTGGGAAAGACCTCATTAGAGTTCCTCATTTTTGGGAAGATGATGCAGAGTTATTATATAAAAGTAATATTAAATTATGTTCCTTATTAAATTATGAAGGAATAAAGGTCTTTGACTTTCATCCTATACATATTTTTTTAAACACCGAAGATATGAATAGATATGAAAAAGCAAAAAAGTTTTTTAAAAGGCCTAAAAGTTTATTTCACTTTCAAAATAAAGAAAAATATGGAACAGGAAATTTCTTAGAAGAATTATGTAATTTTTACATTTGATAATATTAAGTATTGGTAACTTTCTTCAAGAGGATAGGTGAATAAAAATGCAAAACAGGAAAATATCATTAAAAGAAATAAGCGAGATAATTCATACAGGTTATTATGGGGAAAATATTACTGTAAATGGTTTTAATAATGCTGATTATACTTCAATGTATGATTCTATCTTAACATATTGTCTGAATTATCATTATATAAAGAAAGCACTAGAGAAAGCTAATTTTCGCGTGATAATAACTACTGATAAACTTTATAATAATTTGAAAACCGTTGAAAAGAAAAAAGTAAGTTATTTTCTTATAAACGATCCAGTCAGCACATTTTTTTATTTACATAACTATTTGTACGAGAATACAAATTTCTATAGCGAATTTGATTTTCCTAAAAAGATTGGGGAAAATTGCAAAATCCATCCATCCGCGATTATTGAAGATGGGGTGAGAATTGGTAATAATGTTTCTATTGGTGCAAATGTTGTAATACATAAAGGAACAAAAATCGGGAATAATGTAACAATAAAAACAAATACCACAATCGGGGGGAACGGTTTTGAAGTAAAGAGAATATATGGAGTTAATAAAATAATACAACACACAGGTGGTGTGCAGATATTTGATAATGATGAAATTGGCTCAAGTACATGTATAGATAAAAGTCTCTTTGAAGGAAATACAATAATTGGAGAGGGTACGAAAATTGATAATTTAGTTCATATTGCACATAACAATATAATTGGGGAAAATAATTTTATTACAGCTGGAGTTATAACGGCTGGTACAGTAACTATTGGTAATAATTGTTTCATTGGTATTGGAACAAAAATTAGTAATTTTGTAAAAATTGGTAATAATGTGAAAGTTAATATGGGGTCTGTTGTTATACAAAATGTTAAATCAAATCAAGTTGTAGCTGGCTATTATGCAATGCGAAATGAAAGCTGGTTACAAAAGATTTATGAAGAAAGAAAAAAATATCAAGTTACTAAGAGTTAATTTATAAAAGCAGTTGTAAGAAATATTAAACGCTATCTTCCTAAAAAATATAAATAGGATACTAATAAGAATTCCGCAAATTGATGAAATAATTATCGGAAATAATGCAGAAACAGACGCTCTAAATACCATTGGTAGGAAGTAATTGTTTAATTATTAATGGCATTACAATTGATAAAGGTGTTTTGCTGGGAGTAGGAGCAGTTATAAGAAAATCAACCAAAGATAATGTTATAGTTGCAGGTAAAGCTGCAAAGCAATTTCCAAAACCAGTTGATTATTAAATTTGTTAAACTAAATAGAATAATAATTATTAAAACTTTATTATGGGAAAAGGATTTAAAATTAAAATATGTCAAAACTTGCTTTTGTCTTCCCCGGTCAAGGCTCGCAGGAAGTGGGAATGGGAGAAGATTTAATAAAAAATTATAAAGAGGCTAATGAATTATTCAATGTGGCTAATATAGCTCTTAAAGATGAGGGAATTGATTTAAAAAAGTTATGTTTAGAAGGTCCAGAAGAAGAGTTAACTAAAACCATAAATGCTCAACCGGCAATGTTAACTATAAGCATCATTTTATATAAACTGCTTCAAAAGAATTGTATTAACCCCAGTATAGTAGCCGGTCATAGTTTAGGAGAATATTCTGCTTTAGTAGCTGCATCTTCTATTGAATTTAAAGATGCAATTAAATTAGTCAGAAAAAGAGGTCAATATATGCAGACCGCTACGCCTCTTGGCACCGGTTCTATGGCTGCAATTATCAGCTTAAAGAAAGATAAGATAGAAGAACTAATTAAAAAAGTTTCTAAATTTGGAACCATAGAAATAGCTAATTATAATTCTCCCTATCAGATTGTAGTTTCTGGTAAAAGTGAGGTAATCGACCAATTATTAATATTAGGAGAAGAAGAGGAAGAGATAAATATAGTTCCCTTAAAAGTGAGTGCTCCTTTTCATTCCTCTTTAATGAGAAAAGCAAAAGATAATTTAGCCAGCTATATAGAAAATATACACATACAGGACCCGCAAATTCCTGTAATTTGTAATGTAACAGCTGATTATATAAAGACTAAAGAAGAGATAAAAGTTGCCTTAATAGAACAAGTTACTCACCCTATAAAATGGGTAGAAATTATTAAAAGGATAAATTCAGAAGGGATTAATTATTTTATAGAAATTGGCCCAGGGAATGTATTAAAAAAATTGATTAAACAGATATTACCAAAGGCAAAAGTGTACAATGTATGTGATTCGGAGTCTTTGGAGAAAGTTATGAGAAAATTAAATTAAACAAAAAGTAAAATACATAATCTTTAAAAACTGTATAAAATTTAAAATATTAAAAAGGAATTTATTATGGGAGTAAAAATAACTAATATAGAATATTATTTGCCAGAAAAAATTATTACCAATGATCAATTAGCCAAAGAATTTCTCACTTGGTCATCAGAAAAAATTGAAAAAAAAGTAGGCATAAGAGAAAGACATATCGTAAATGAAGATGAAACTGCCTTAGATTTAGCCTTGAAAGCTGCAGAGAAAGTTTTAAAGAATTACAATAAGGACAAAATAGATTTCCTTCTCTTTTGTACCCAAAGCCCGGAATATTATCTACCTTCCGGAGCTTGCATTTTGCAGGATAGATTGGGTTTAAATAAAAATATAGGTGCTTTTGATTATAATTTAGGATGTTCTGGTTTCGTCTATGGATTGGCTTTGGCAAAATCTTTGATAGAATCAAAGATTGCCACAAACATTTTATTAATTACTTCTGAAACCTATACCAAACATATTCATCCCAAGGATAAGGGAAATAGAACCATCTTTGGAGATGCGGCTGCATCTACTATTATCGAAAGATCAGAAGAAAAACAGATAGGCGAATTTGTTTTGGGCACAGATGGAAGTGGATATAAGAATCTTATTGTCCCCAATGGAGGGCTAAGAAATAGATATAATCCCAACGCCCAGGAAATAGATGATGATTCAGGTAGTATCAGAACAGACAATAATCTTTATATGAATGGTCCAGAGATTTTTAATTTTACCATTAAAGCCGTTCCTAAGGTAGTGGCTGAAACATTAGTAAAAAATAGTATTACTTTAGATGATTTAGATTATGTAATATTTCATCAAGCTAATAAGTATATGAATGAATATCTCAGAAAAAAAATAAATATTCCCAAAGAGAAGTTTTATTTAAATTTATTACACACCGGCAATACTGTTTCTGCCACTATCCCTATAGCCATAAAAGATGCTTTAGATAATAAATTGATTAAAAAGGGAGATAAAATTCTTTTAGTGGGTTTCGGAGTAGGTTATTCCTGGGGCGGAATAATAGTCACTATATAATTTATAAAATAATAAGGAGAAAGGCGGGATGAAAAAAAAAGAATTCGTAGATGAATTAAAAGATGCATTAGAAATAGAAGATGAAGATCAAGAAATTACCTTAGAGACTAATTTAAAAGAGTTAGAAGAATATGACTCTTTAAGTGTATTATCTATTATTGCAATGATTGATAAGAATTTTGGCAAACAAATTCCATCATCAGATTTTGTAAAAGTTACAACAGTTAGTAGTTTAATGGAATTAATCGGCAAAGAGCATTTTGATTAAATATAATATATTTTAAAAAGGAGTTCAGTAATGGATTCTATTTTTGATTTAAAAAATAAGAATATTATAGTAACTGGTGCTTCTTCAGGTATTGGAAGGCAATGTGCTATAACTTTTAGTCAATTGGGAGCTAATGTAATTTTAATTGCTCGTAATAAGGAAAGACTTAAAGATACTTTTGATAAATTGGAAAAAGGAAATCATCTGATTATTTCTCAGGATATTACTGAATATGATAAATTAGAACAAATTATAAAATATTCCGTAGAAAAAATAGGAAGAATATCTGGTTTTGTTTATTCTGCAGGGATAGAAATGACCTTACCATTAAGAAGTATGCAACCCTCTTATTATGAAAAAATGTTTTCTATAAATGTAATAACCGGATTTGAATTAGCTAAGATTATTTCAAAGACAAAATATATAAATAAAGATTGGGCAAGTTTTGTATTTATTTCTTCGGTTATGGGAATTTTAGGTCAGCCGGGAAAAATTGCTTATTGTAGTTCAAAAGGAGCTTTAATTTCAGGCATTAAGGCAATGGCTTTAGAGTTGGCAAAGAAAAATATTAGGGTTAATTGTATTCTTCCCGGTGTAGTAGAAACAGAGATGTCAAACGAGATGTTTCAAAGGCTTTCAGAAGAATCTAAAAAAGAAATAATAGATATGCATCCTTTAGGTTTGGGTAAACCGGAAGATATTGCTGATGCCTGTGCTTTTTTATTGTCCAATGCTTCTCGTTGGATTACCGGAACTAATTTAATTGTAGATGGTGGATATAGTGCGAGATAGACTAAAAAAGAACATTATATTAATAGATAAAGTATACTTAATCAGAAAACCCCAATATTAGTGATATACCTTGGAATACAATTGCTTACAGAAAAAAATTAAGAGGGCAGCATAAGAGATTTAGGTTAGATATGTGGAGTAACAAAAAAATATATTTAAATTTAAAGAAGTAAGTAACAATGTCTATATAAGCCGTAATATCATTTTAAAAAGATATCAAAAAATAGAATGAAATACCCGGATAGGGCAATGTTGTTTTTATGTTACTATTGCTCCTACTAAGTTAATAAGGAAAGGGAAATATGATTATGGGAAATAAATTAAGAATCCTTCATGCGCCAAATAATATTGCAAATCAAATGACAATTCTCTCTAGAGCTCAAAGGGAATTAGGCTATTATTCCTGGTCCTGTGATTTTTCGAATAACTGGTTTAGCTACAAGTCAGACCAATATTTAAATTTAGAGAAATTAAATAATAAATATCATAGAATATTTCGGATGTCTCAATTTTTCTTAAATTCGATTTTAAAATATGATGTATTTCATTTTTATTTTGGAAATACTTTATTACCAAGATATTATGATTTACCTATATTAAAAGGAATGAACAAAAAGATGGTTATGCATTATTTGGGAGATGATATTAGACAAAGAAGTATAGCTGAAAAGAAAAATAAATTTGCATCAGTGAAGGATGAGGATGAAAAAGGAATTCGGCGTCGGATATCAACTGTTGCAAAATATATTAAGACAGTTATTGTGGGAGATTATCAATTATATGAATATATTCAAGGATATTTTAAGAAGGTGGTTATAATCCGCGCAGCTTTAAACATACAGGATTATAGGCCTACAATACCTTCCTTATATAAAAAAATTCCGCTTATAGTTCATGCTCCTTCTGATAAAAAAATCAAAGGAACTGAGTATATACTAAAAGCTATTTGTAAATTAAAAAAGGAATATAATTTCCGCTTTAAATTGATTCACGGATTAAATCATGAAGATGCGAAAAGAATATATGAAAAAGCAGATATTATTGTTGACCAATTACTTGGAGGTGCACATGGAGTTTTTTCAATAGAAGCAATGGCTCTAGGTAAACCCGTTGTATGTTCTATCAGAGAAGATTTAAAAAACAAGTACCCGAAAGATCTTCCTATAATTTCTGCTAATCCAGATACTATTTATAATGTGTTGAAAGTTTTAATTGAAAATGCGAAACTTCGCCATGAATTAGGAGAAAAAGGAAGAGCATATATAGAAAAATATCATGATGCAAGGAAGATCGCTAGGGAGCTTATTAAAGTATATGAGAGTTTATAATGTATAAAGATTTTAAAAAATTATTCCAAACTTCTTTTATTTATGGTTTAGGATCGATAGGTGGTTCGATAGTCGGTTTTTTTCTCTTACCTGTTTATACAAGATTTTTACATCCAGCAGATTACGGAATACTTGAAATTTTGACAACTACAAATTCCATTATCACTATTTTATTGATATTCGGGATGGATAACTCTTTTGCTCGTTTTTATTTTGACTCCCAAACTGAAGAATATAAAAAACAAGTTATATCAACTACTGCTATCTTTTTAATCTGTCTAGCAGGATTAGTTATTCCTATTCTATTGATTGGCAGTAATTTTTTAAATGGGTTTTTATTTGGACAAAATAATTATACTTTCCTTCTTCAGCTTGTTTTTTTATTAAGTGGTTTAACTACATTTTTTATAGTACCAATGCTTTTATTTAGAATAAAAAGAGAAGCTGTAAAATATTCAGTTATTTCTATTTTAAATGTATTATTAATAGCTTCTTTAAACATATTTTTTGTTGTAGGATTGAGAAAGGGAGTATTGGGAATAATGGAAGGGAGAACAATTGCTCAAATAGTTATTTTATTAGTTTCTTACTACTTAATAAAAAAAGACTTAAGCTTTAGATTCTCCTTAAATTTATTAAAAGAAATGTTGCGATATACTATTCCAATTATTCCGGCTGGTTTAATGCTCTGGATTCTTAGTTTATCTGATAGATTTTTCTTATTAAAATTAGCAGATCCGGTGGAATTGGGTTTATATTCGGTTGGAATAAAGTTTGCTTCGATACTAGCTATTGCAATAGGTGCTTTTAATTTAGGGTACGGAGAATTTGTATTCTCAAGATTATACCAAGACGATAGAGATAAAATTTATTCTCGAACTTTTACCTACTTTATTTTTGTTACCTGTTTAATCGTTTTATGTTTAAGTTTATTTTCAAAAGAAGTAGTTATGTTAATGACAACCAAAGAATATTTAAGGGCTTCAAGCGTAATTCCAATTTTAGGGTTAGGTCTTATTTTTAACGGATGTTATACTATTTTTGCAATTGGAATGAATATTACAAAAAAAATGAAAGCTATCTTTCCCATTACCGCAATACCTGCTGGGCTTAATTTGTTTCTTAATTATATTTTTATTCCTTTATATGGCATGATAGGGGCTGCTTATACAACACTATTTTCTTATTTTTTAATGGCTATTTTAACCTGGTATGCTTCCCAGAAAGTCTATCCACTTCAGTATGAATGGAAAAGAGCTGGGAAAATATTCTTTGCCATGGGTACAATCTTTGTTATTAGCAAAATTATCATCATTGACCAATTTCTTTTTTCATTACTATTTAAATTTGGGTTAGTTGGTCTATATTTCTTATTATTATATTTTATTAAATTGCCTAACAATGAGGAAAAGGAGAAGATAAAATATTTAATCTCAAAAAATATAGCTTTTCTTAGAATTAATTAGGCAATTAAAATTGTTTCAAAAAATAGCAAAACTTTTGTAAATTGCATAGCAAAAATTATATAGCAAGGTAGAACTATGAGTGCAGTATTTGCCTCGACTGTTGCTTATATTGTTGCAACTTTAACAATAATTATTGCATTTACTAAAATTTTCGGTAAATCATGGGCTGATATTTTACTGATTAAAAAACAAGATTTTCAAGATTACAAAAATATCATATTCAAAATTAGAAAAAGAATTTTGAATGGCATTTTTACTATTTAAAATATTCAATATTTTGGGTTTTTTAAGTTTGTTATATTGTGAAAAAAATAATCAAATTCATCATAATTTAACAATAATAGTGTTATTTTGATTGTGATAGTGTAAAATTTTAGTAGGGGTTTTAAGGAAAGAGGTTTGCCAAGAGATAAATAAAAAAGGTAGACTTACCTCAAAGATAAAGAAGAAAAAGAATAAATATTCTTTTTCAAAAGGAGGTAAATCTACCCTATGGAAAACTTAGAAGTAAACATACAATTACCAAACCTTAAATTAAATATACCAGAAGATAGAATAAATTTCCATACCCTGGAGAGAATAGTCTTCGACTTAAGCCGAAAGACCGGCCAAGAATTACTAGAAGAACTCTTACAGCTAATAGATGATAAATTAAAAAAAGAAAGGAAAAGAGGGATATTATCCAATCATGGTAAAAGATTAAGGTATATGACTACTCTCTTGGGAGATATCACCTTCTACAAAAGGTTATATCAGAACATAAGTGGTAAATACCTCTATCTCCTAGATGAAAAGTTAGGCCTTACCAAGAACCAACGGGCAAGTAAGGCCTACCAAAAGATAGAAGGTCTCTTAGCCTTTGTAAGTGGTAGTTATCGTAAGGCCGAAGGACTTATCCGAGAATTTTATGGGTACGGCCCTAGCTTTGAAAGCATCAGAGGTCAAGTAATAAGACAAGGAAAAAAGATCCTAAAAGAAGAGAAAGAAGAGATAGATAAAGAGCTCATAAAAGCCCTAAGGCCGACCGAAGATGAATTAACCCAAGAAACGGAAAGAGGGATAGTTTATCTGGAGGTAGATGGCACCAATATTCACCTCCAGCAGGAAGAAAAGACTAAAGCCGAACTTAAATTAGGGATTATCAGTAAAGGGAAAGAAAGAAGATATAAGGGAGGATTAGGTGAGGCTAAAAAACTACAGGATAAATTTACCTATACCAGTCTAGCCTCTGGGGATGAATTTATGTCCAACTTGGCTATCCTGGGAGAGAAGAGATTCCAACTAAGCCAGGCAGAATTAGTCTTAATCGGAGGAGATGGAGCATCCTGGATAAAAGAGGGAGCCAAAAATTATTTTCCCAACTCGGTCTATCAACTCTGTAAATTCCATCTGGAGCGTAAGTTAAAACAGACTCTCCCCTATCATAAAGAAATGCAAAAAGAAATAAGGAATCTGCTTAAAGAAGGGGAAATAGATAAAACCTTAAAAGAATTACGTCAAGAGAGAATCCTTAAACCCGAGCATAAGAAAGATATAGAATGATTAATGCATTACATCTACTACAATCAAGAAGGGGTAAATGCGGTAGATAGACTAAGGAAACAAGGAATCCCGGTAGAGGATCTAGGAGCGGTAGAAGGCAATATCGATAAGACCTTAGCCAACCGTTTCAAAAAGAGGGGGATGAGATGGACCAGACAAGGGGCCTTAAGTCTGGCCAAGGTAGGAGAAAAGATCGTAAATAATGAATGGGATAGCTGGTGGCCCATAGAAGCTGACCCGATAGGGCTAAAATCAGAATTAGAAAAGGTAGTCTCTCTTGATTTTGATAAAGGCACTAACGATAAATACGATTATACTTATTCTCTCCCGGCCCTGTCCGGACCCCACCAGGATAAGCCTTGGGTAAAATCATTAAAGAGATTAGTAAGTATAAATTAATTATCTGATATTTTAAGGAAAAGTTGTATCCTAGATGAATAATATGTTTATCTTAGAGAATAGTTTAGTAGGATTATTATTTACTTATTTTGTATTAAATTTTAAGAGAATCTGTCTTTCTTTTTATAAATTAAAATCAAATAATTTTTTGAGGTAAGAAAAACCCCCACAAGTTCTTGACACCAACTTTGATTGTACAAATATTTATATATTGAAGATTTTAGATATATTATAAATCAAAGTTCTTTTTTATAAAAAAAAGAGTAGGTATTATATCGATAAATAGGAAGAGTATTCAGCTTTTGGATGAAAAGGAAGGCAAAGGAAATACTATAAACAACCAAGTACAATTATGTCTTTTATAAAAATGTATTGTTTCTTTTATTAATGCTGGACAAGTATGGAAAGGACGAAATTGATGTTTAATAAAAAAATATTAATTATTTATGAATATTTACCACCCTACATAACAGGAGCATATAATAGAGGAGAATTTTATCTTAATCTTTTTCCAAATTATTTTAAAGAAAATATTTTTATTGCTTCGAAATTTGATAATTATTTTAAAAGAGAAAATTATTCAATACCCGAAAACGCAAATGTTTTTAGGATTTCATTAGACTACAAAAAGAGAAATAACCAAAAATTTAAAAAATATGTTAATATAATTTTTAAAAAAAATAAATTATTCTATTATGTTAATTCAAAATGGGTTAATGATTGTTTATCTCTAATAAAGGAAATAAATTATCATCCAGATATAATATTTGTATCTTTCCCCGGTTACAATGCATTAAAGTTAGCTATTGAACTAAAAAAGAGTTATTTTCAAAAATCCAAATATGTTTTAGATTTGAGAGATCCTATTATTGGCTATGTAACAAAAAGTGTAAAAAGTAAAGTACATAAATGGATAACAGAAAAAATAGAAAATGATGTTATAAGAAATTTTGATTTTGTTATATCAACTAGTTATTATGAAAGAGACAGACTTATTAAGAAATATAAATTAGAAAATATTAAGACTATTACGAGCGGATATTTTGATGACAATAATACAGTTTATAAAATAGATAATAACTCAAATGTTAGTATTGGTTATTTTGGGAGTTTTACTATTTCAGATGCTTCAAGAAAAATCTCCTCATTGAAAAATTTTTTTAGTTGTATATTAAAATTTAATAATAAGAATACTACAAAAGTTAAATTTAATTTTTATGGTAATTTGACAAGAAATGAAATTAATTATATTAGTAAATATAATTTCTGTGTATATAAGGGCATCTTGAAAAGTAATCAAAAATTACATAATGCGATAAACTCACAAAATATATTAATGTTATATAATGTAAATGTATATGAAGGGATCTTAACTGGAAAATTATTCGAATATATGGCATTTAAAAAACCAATACTTGTTTTGTCCCCAGCAAAATCTGAAGTTGCAAAATTTGTGAAAAAAATTGGAGGTGAATGTATTGATCCATTAAATTGCAATGAAGAAAATGTAAATAAAATTATGTCATTAGCTAACAGAAAGATAAATTTAAATGAATATGAGAAATATTCTTGGAAGCATAAAGAAAAGGAATTTTGTGAGGTATTTTCTTCAATAATATAGATGAATATAAAAGCTGATATGATTAATATATATTCAAAAGTTTCGAAGTATTTTTCGAATTATAGATTAAAAGAAAAATTATATAAATCATATTTTAGCAAGGTTAGTAATTCAAAAAGTTGAATTTTACCATTTAGTTATATTATTTATAATATTCACATTAATAAACTAAAAAGAACAAAAAGCTTTATTAGGACATTATTATTTTATATATTTTGGATATTTAGACATAAAAAACAACTAAGAAAACAAAATATAAAACAAATTTATTTAAATTCAATTACTTTATAGTCTATACTATTATTTTTACCAAAGAATATATTAAACTATAATTATATTAAGCAAATAAATATTTTGTAATTATTAATATCAAGTGAAAGGAGTAAAATATGAAAGGAATAATCTTAGCCGGTGGGGCAGGGACTAGACTCAATCCCTTAACTAAAGCAGTAAGCAAGCAATTAATTCCAGTTTATGATAAACCGATGATATATTACCCATTATCTACTCTAATGTTAGCAGGGATTAAGGATATATTAATCATCTCTACTCCCCAGGATTTACCAAAATTTAGGGAGCTTTTCGGAGATGGACAGGAGGTTGGACTTAATATTTCCTATAAAGAACAGCCCAAGCCAGAGGGGATTGCCCAGGCCTTTATAATCGGAGAGGAATTTATCGGTGAAGATTCGGTGTGTCTGATACTGGGGGATAATATATTCTATGGACATAGTTTATCTATGACCTTGCAGAAGATGGCAGAACTAAAAGAGGGGGCTTGTATCTTTGGTTACTGGGTAGCCAATCCTCAACGATATGGAGTAGTTGAGTTTAATAAAAATAACGATGTTATAAGCATTGAAGAGAAACCCAAATATACTAAATCAAATTATGCCGTTCCTGGACTTTATTTTTATGATAATGAAGTTGTAAATATAGCTAAAAATCTAAAGCCCTCTGCTCGGGGGGAGCTGGAGATAACTGATATAAATTTAGCTTACTTAAAAAAAGGGAATCTTAAGGTAGAGCTCTTGGGACGGGGTTATGCCTGGCTGGATACCGGTACTCCAGATAGTCTGCTTGATGCCTCCAATTATATTGCTACTATAGAGAGGAGACAGGGGTTAAAGATTGGGTGTATAGAAGAGGTGGCTTTTAGGATGGGATATATTGAAAAGAATAAGTTTGAAGGAATAATTGAGAGGTTGCCAGTGAATGATTACAGAAAATATCTAGAAATGATTTTAAAAGAAGAACAAAAGATAAAGTAGGATAATTATGGAATTTAAAAAAGGTGAGATTGAAGGGGTAGTAATAGAAAAATTAATTAAATTTTCTGACGAGAGAGGTTTTTTGGTAGAGACCTTTAGAAAAGATATCCTACCGGATAATTTACAGCTGGTAATGAGCTATGTCTCTTATACTAGGCCAGGGATAGCCCGAGGACCTCATGAACATAAGAATCAAACCGATATATTCTGCTTTATGGGGCCAGGCAATTTTATGATAAAACTGTGGGATAATCGGAAAGAGATTAAGACTTTTGGATATTGTATGAAGATAATTGGAGGAGAAGATAACCCTATCAGTGTAATTGTTCCGCCGGGAGTAGTTCATGGTTATAAGAATATCTCCCAAGAAGTAGATGGAATGGTGTTAAATTATCCCGATAAACTGTATCGAGGTTGGGATAGAAAAGAAGAAGTAGATGAGGTAAGACATGAAGATAAAGAGGATGAGTTTTATTTAGATTTTGTTAAAGAGGATAAATAATCTATGATCTGGCTTATCGGAAATAAAGGAATGTTGGGTAATGATGTAGAAAAATTATTGAAAGAGCGAGGGTTTAATTATTGGGCCAGTGATAATGAAGTCGATATTGGTGATTATAAAGCGCTGGAGAAATTTGGAAAAGATAAGAAGATTAAATGGGTAATCAATTGTGCAGGATATACTAAGGTAGATAAAGCAGAAGAAGAAGTAGATGAGGCCTTTAGGATAAACAAAGACGGGGTTAGGAATATTGCCTTATTTTCGGCAAAGAGGCAGATTAGATTAATTCATATCTCTACTGACTATGTCTTTAATGGCCGACAAGAGGGGGGTGCAGTTACTTACGAAGAAGATGATAAAACTAATCCTATAAATATATATGGTAAGAGCAAATTAGCTGGAGAAGAGGATATAAAAAATATATTAGAGAGATATTTTATTATCCGCACAGCCTGGCTTTATGGGTTACAAGGGAACAATTTTGTCTATACTATGTTAAGATTATTTAAAGAAAGAGATGTGGTAAAGGTAGTAGAAGACCAATGGGGCTCTCCAACTTATACAGCGGATTTAGCTGGAGCTATTTTGAAGATAATAGAAGATAATTCAGTTAGTTATGGGATATATCATTTTACCAATGAAGGGGTTACCAATTGGTATGAATTTGCCAGAGAGATTTACAGAAAATCAAAAAAATTAGGAATAATTGATTCTAATAAGGAAGTAGAAATAAGAGGTATAGAAACGAAAGAATATCCTACTCCTGCTCAAAGACCGAAATGTTCATGGTTAAGCAAAGAAAAAATAAAGAGGGAATTAAATTTAGATATTAGAAATTGGGAGGATGCACTAACAGATTTTTTAAGCTTTTTGTCATTGCGAAGTAAGTGAAATGTGCGGCAATCTCATAAAAAATAATTGAAAGAGATTCTTATATTCTAAGGGTATACCCGTGGTGCTTTTTTCACTTTCGAGCTTGACTCAACAACCTTCGGGTTAATAGGGAGGACGATTTACGATGAAAAGAAGATTAGAGAATATTTTAGTAACTGGCGGAGCTGGTTTTATTGGCTCAAATTTTTTCCATTTTATTTTTAATCAAACTAAATTTAACGGTAGAATAATCAATGTAGATAAACTAACCTATGCCGGAAATTTAGAGAACCTAAAAGAAATTGATAGTAAATTAAAAGGAGAAAGATATTTTTTTGAGAGAATAGATATTTGTAATTTTGAGAGAATGAAAAGTATATTCAGTGAATATAATATTGATACTGTTGTGAACTTTGCGGCCGAATCTCATGTTGATCGTTCAATATTCGGACCAAAAGACTTTATTCAAACCAATATAATGGGTACTTTTACTCTATTGGAAGTTGCCAGAGAAGTGTGGAAAAAAGAAGATTATAGTCAATTATTATTTCACCACATCAGTACCGATGAAGTTTATGGCTCAGTCGAAGAAGGTAAATATTTTTTTGAAAGTACGGCATACCAACCGAATAGCCCCTATTCTGCCTCCAAGGCTTCTTCAGACCATTTAGTAAGAGCTTATTATAAAACCTATGGATTACCTACTACTATCTCTAATTGCTCTAATAACTATGGACCTTATCAATTTCCTGAAAAGCTAATCCCTCTGATGATATTAAATATATTAGAAGAAAAAACTTTGCCGGTATATGGGGATGGAAGAAATGTGCGTGATTGGTTGTATGTAGAAGATCATTGCTCGGCAATTTGGCAGATATTAAATAAGGGGAGAATTGGTGAAACCTATAATATCGGTGGAGAGAATGAGTGGGAAAACATTAAGTTGGTTAATTTCCTTTGTGAAAAGATAGCCAAGATTAAGGGAAAAGACAAGGATTATTATAAGAGATTAATTACCTTTGTTAAAGACAGACCTGGGCATGATAGAAGATATGCCATAAACTGTGATAAAATAAAAAATGAGTTAGGTTGGAAGAGGCAATATAATTTTGAAGAAGGATTGAATTTGATCATTAGATGGTATATACATAATCAGGAATGGGTAGATAGAGTAAGAAGTGGAGAGTATAGGGAATGGATGGAGAAGAATTATAAGTTGAGATAGTATTTTAATAATTCAACAGGCATATTATCATAGGAAAATCATGGCTGAATATAAAACTAAGCTGAAAGGTATTTAGGGAAATTAGAAAGATAAAAAATATATTAGAGGATTAGATATAGTGGTTTCATATTTTTTATTAAAATTTATCCATTTTTAGTATTCAAAATATTAAAGGTATAGACAATGAGTCAATATATAATCCAAAACAATAAACAAAATGAAAGATGGTTTTCTTTTTTATATGGATTTTTTCTTATTGCTATAATTATCGATGTTGGAGGTGCCTTTGGGGTTAAATATTTATCTTTTATCATTCTTAGTTTATCTCTTTTTTTATATATATTAGTTAATGATAGATTTTCTTTTTCTGTGAATACTATAATTATTGAAGGTACATTATTTATTTTTATTCCATTATTTTTTGTTTGTTCATCAATTATTATATACAATGTTCCTATTGTAAATGTCGTAAGGGGGGTACTTCCATTTATAACTTGGCTATTATATCCTATATTGATAAATATTTATCCACGAGAAAAAATTGTTTTAATATTTAAAAGAACAATGTTTTTTGCTGCGATTATAATACTTCTATCTTTTTTAATTATATATTTACTTTATCTAATGGATAAATATAATTTAATTGGTGAAATTAACCTTTTTGTAAGCAACTATAGGCTTGGATATATTGGGGGGAAAAATTTTGGTGAGATCAACTATCGATTTGTTCCGAATGTATATTTTGGATGGTCGATGATGTTAATAACTGCATCTGTACTTTTTTTAAAGGAAAATAAAATTAAATTTTTTATAGTTTTTTTGGCAGCGATATTAACATTTTCAACCGCTATAATAATTTTTACTATATTCGCCTGTATTTGGGCAATATTTGCTGAATCATATAGTAAGAAAAAATATAGTTATATTTTAAAACAAATATTTACAATGATAGTTTTCTTTGTATTATTTATTTTAATTTTAAATTGTTTTGGTTATGGTTTTATTGTACATCCAATTTTTGAGAAAGTATTTTCTCCTTTAACTTCACAAAGTACATCAATCAAAATTGGTCATATAAAATCAATTATTCATATTTTTGTAGAAAACCCTTTCATATTATTATTTGGAATGGGTGTTGGTTCTGATTTTTATGAAATTGAATTAGGTGAAATAGTTGTAGGAGGTAATACTGAAGTAAGTCATATTAATTTTGTAAGACAATTTGGAATATTATATGCCTTAGTTTTTTTTATATACATATTTTATCTTTTTTTGAGATTATTTAAAAAAGGGGGAACAGAAAGATTATTATCCATCGGTTTTATTGCTTTGTTTTTTTCTGCTGGCACAAACCCATTGTTAATATCCCCTATATTTTTTATTGTTATGGTTATAGCAAGAGCATATTTGGAAACAACCAAAATAAAATATATTCAAAAAATATGTTAGAAAAAAACTTTTAAGCAAGGGCGTTAAATAAAGCGATAATATGAAATATGTTTATATAGGTGTTATAAGTTATGACAAAAACAAGAGCAAACATACAAGTGTTAATTTCAACTTATAATGGAGAGAAATATTTAAGAGAACTTATTGAAAGCGTATTAAATCAAGATATTAAACAACTAACACTTATCATACGTGATGATGGTTCAAACGATAATACTTTAGAAATTCTAAATGGATATTCGAATAAGAGAGATATTAAAATATTTTCTGAAAAGAATATTGGTGTTGTTCAAAGTTTTTTTAAACTTCTTAAATTATCTTCTTCAAATTCAGATTATTATGCTTTTTGTGATCAGGATGATATATGGATGAGAGATAAATTATCAAGAGCAATTAATAGTCTTGACAAATTTCCGAAAGAAATACCTTTAATGTATTGTTCCCGGACAATTTTGGTAAATGATAAATTAAAAATTATTAGATATTCAAAAATTCCACGGAGGCAGCCATCTTTTAGGAATGCTTTAGTTGAAAATATTGCAACAGGATGTACAATTGTTATAAATAAATCCGCAAGAAAGTTAATTTTAAAGCAAATACCATTATCAGCATTAATGTATGATTGGTGGGTATATCTAACTTTATCTGCTTTTGGAAAGGTGATTTATGATGTTGAGCCAAGAATATTATATCGTCAGCATTCTTCTAATACCATTGGTGTTGAAACTAATTTTATTAGAAAATGGAATGGGAGGTTTAAGCGATTTATAAAACGTGGCAAAAAATTACCAATTTCACAGCAAGTAAATGAATTTCAAAAAATATATGGAATGATTTTGCCTGAAGACAAAGAAAAAATATTAAATAAATTTATTAATAGTCGAAAAACACTTATATCTCGAATATTTTATGCTTTTAATAGCGAAGTGTTTAGGCAATCATTGGTAGATGATATTATTTTACGAATATTGATTATTTTTAATCGTATATAATTTTAAAATGATATGCATATAAATAAAAAATATACAATAAATTTAAAACAATAAAAATAGAATTAATTTAAAAATATCATAAAAACTTAAAAAAATAATAAGATTATTATTATTCTTTATTAAGCCAAAGTACAGAATTCTATTAGTACGCCCAGGTGCAATATAAAAATGAAATATTTTATATTTAAAAAATAATTTAACAATGGATTATTAAATATGGCTATTAGCAAAAAAATATTATTTATCGCTACGGTAGAAAATTTTTTTATAAGTTTTCATATTCCTTTTATGCAATATCTTCAAGGTAAAAGATATGAAATCCATGCTGCGGCAAAACTCGGAGAAAGAGAAAGGAGAAAAGAATTAGAAGAGCAAAATATAATTTGTCATAATATTAATTTTTCTCGTTCGTTTAATCCTATTATTGCATTAAGATCTTTGATGCAATTAATTAAATTAATGAGAGAAGAAAAATTTTCTCTTGTGCATGTACATACTCCAATAGCAGCTTTTTTGGGAAGATTAGCGGCAAGATTAACTTATTCCAAATCAGTATATTATATACAGCACATAGTTTTCATTTTTACAAAGGTGCACTTTGGTATTATATGACTTTTATTTATCTAACTGAATACGTAGCAGGAAAGTGGACAGATGTGTCTATGGAAACAATGGAAGAAAATACGTACTAGATTCCGTAACCTAATAAAGCTGGGGCTTCCAGAATGGGTGGTCCTTAGTTTAACCAATATCCGTAAAGCTTACTGGCATATAGCAAGTAACTCTTTAAATAGTGCACTCCCTAATGCCTATTAGGTTGATCTTGGACTTATGAGTCTGACCAATCATTATTATGAAATTCGTAGTACTTTGTGAACCGCCGTATACCGATCGGTACGTACGGTGGTGTGGGGACCGGGAGATAAATTAATTGTCTACGCCTTACTCGATCTTGTAGAACAAAACAATAGATCATTAAAATACCATAAGCTATAAAAGAATAATCAAAATATGAGAGATTTATATAATGTTCGATCTGGAAATGGGTATATTGTTTAGATAACGTAGATTTATTTAGTGAGGTTGATAAAATGGAAAAACGACAAATTTTCCTAACCGGTGCTACTGGTTTTGTGGGCAGACACTTGCTGACCAACTTACTAAAGGATAATGTATCAGTAGTTGCCATGACACGGCAAAAAGAACCTGATATTCTTAAACATAAGACCGGTAACTACAATGGTAAACTTCAGTTTTTTAGGAGTGATATTCGAAATAAAATAAACTTGCCTGCAGGTATAACATCTATCTATCATTGCGCAGGGGTGATATTTCAGGAGGAAAAGATGAAAGAGGTCAATGTGGAGGGAACCTACAGGGTGGTTAAGGCGGCTTTGGAACGAGGATGTCGTTTAATTTATTTATCCAGCGCAGGGGTGGTAGGAAAATCTAAAAATTGCTTAATTGATGAGAATACCATATGTCAGCCCCAGAATATATATGAGTCAAGTAAATATGAGGCAGAGAAAATTGTTCTGGATGGAATTTCTAACGGCCTCCAAGCGCAGATACTTAGGCCTACTATTATATTTGGAGCAGGCCGCAACGAGAACCAGGACAGCTTCCTGCAATTGCTTAAGGCAATGAAACGAAGAAGATATAGAAATATAGGTAAGGGGATCTATAATCTGATACATGTAGACGAAGTGGTGCGAGTAATGCGAATGTTGGATAGTAATGCTATTCCCAATGGGGGTGTCTATTTTATTAATACGCCCATATATTTTCGAGATATGGATCGTATAGTAAAAAAGGAAACTATCGGAAAATCCGAAGAATCATTTAATATCCCATATGGGGTTGCTATTCTGGCTGGGGTTGCTTTTTCGCTTTTGGCTAAGCTGAGTAGAAGGAAGATGCCACTAACCTTGTCGCGTGTTCGTGCGCTTGCTAACCAGAAGGTGTATGTACAGGAACGACTTGTGAGGATATTAAAATATCAGCCTTTATTTTCTGTGGACGAATATATTAAAAAAATGTGCAATTATTATAGTGAACAAGGTTCGCTATAATAAGCGTTGGAAAAGCAGAGGAGAATTAATTATGAGCTCTGAACCGGTAAAAATATGTGTAATAGCCACTGTATCCATAATACTGCGGGCATTTCTTCTGGAGCAGCTGGTGTATTTATCCCAAAATGGCTTTGACGTGACTGTGGTTTGCGAGCATGACCCGGTTTTTGAGCGGGATTGTCCACCGGAACTCAAGTATATACCTTTGCATATGACCAGAAGGATAGAGTGGTGGTCTACTCTTGCCGGTTGGTGGAAATTATACTGGTTATTCAAGAGAGAAAAATTCAGGATGATTCAATATTCTACTCCTAAGGCAGCGCTGATTTCGTCCCTGGCTGGATTTATTACAGGTATCCCAGTCAGGCTTTATTGCCAGTGGGGAATTTATTATGTTGGGCTTAATGGCCTGATGCGGAAAGTATTTAAGTTGATAGAGAAACTTACTTGTTTTTGCAGCACCGATATTGCTCCAGATAGCAATGGAAATCTAGAATTTGCAATAGGTGAGGGTTTGTATCAGCGTAGCAAGGGTAGTGTTGTATATAATGGTAGTGCTAATGGGGTTAATCTGAATAAATTTGATATTGCCCAAAAAAAAAATTGGCGCAATGATATAAGAGCTGAACTTAATCTAAATAAAGGTAGTTTTGTTTATGGATTTGTTGGTAGAATTACCAGAGATAAAGGAATAAATGAATTGATAAACGTATTTCAACGGTTGGCTCAGAATGACTCTGGGATATTTCTTATATTAGTTGGCATGGAAGAGGAGAAACATGGATTAAATTTGACAGTTATTGAAGCAATTTACCATCATCCACAAATTATAACTTTAGGAATAAAAACTAACCCGCAGGAATATATAGCGGCGATGGATGTAGTAGTATTACCCAGCTATCGGGAGGGTTTTGGTATGGTTGCTATTGAGGCTCAGGCTATGGGTGTACCGGTAATCACAACGGATATACCCGGGCCGCGAGAGGCTATAATTAATGGGAAAACAGGTATCCTGATTCCCGCAGTTGATGAGGAAAGTTTGATGGCGGCAATGTATAAATTAAAAAATAACCAGGATTTGTTAAAATACATGGGTGATAAGGCCATTCTATTTGTAAGAGAAAATTTTGAGCAGGGAATATTTTGGGAAAAGGTTCTGGAGCACCGGATATCTTTATTAACCCGTTAATTTATATTGCATGGGGGAATTTCCCAACCGGGAAATCTTTCTCAGATATACCTGCCTCAGGTTGATTGAAATTGATGAGGATTAACAGACCAGAAGAAGGTATATGCAAATACCGGAAAAAGATAAGGAATCAGATGCCGATGAAGATTTATGTAAGTGATTAAAAAATTAAAACAAGGAGTAAGTAGTAAGGAGGAATTGGTAGAATCTTAGTTTACAGATAAACTGGGATTGCCTCGAAAGTTAAAAAAGTATAAAAATGGTAAGTGAAAAAACTTTCTTATTCTTCAAAATAATTTATCGATTTAAGGAGAATAGAAAGTTAAAAATTGGAGTAATATTTAAATGAAGAAAATTGTTATAACCGGAGTTAATGGAATTATCGGTTCTGAACTAAGAAGGCGATTTATTGATAAGGGTTATTATGTAATTGGAATTGATAGGACAGAATCCAAAAGGGGAGAAGAAGATAACGGGCAGTTTGAATATGTAAAATTAGATATTACTGATAAAGACAAAGTGGGACAGTTTTTTTCAGAATTACGTTTTGATTACCTAATTCATTGTGCGGCATTAGTCCATAAAATTTCCCCAGACCTTTCTTTTAATAATTTTATGAAGATTAATTTTGAGGGTACTAAAAATATTTTTGATTCTGTGGTTGGAAACAAAAACATTTCTGGATTTGGGGGAGCGATATTTTTTAGTACCATAGAAGTCTATGGTAGTGAAGGAAGAGATGAAGTTATATCTGAAGGTGACAAATGTCGGCCAATTACTTTTTATGGAAAGAGTAAATTAGCTGCTGAGAAGTATTTAGTGAAATTAAATAAGGAATATAATTTACCGATTACTATTTTAAGGCTTACCCCAGTTTATAGTAAGGATTTTTTGAGAAATGTGAAGAGAAGGGTATTAATAGGGGGAGATAAGTTTTTTTATAGAGTCGGAAGTGGGAAGCAAAAAATATCATTATGTTCAAGAGATAATGTAATTGATGTTGTAGAAGCGAGTATTGAAAACAAAGTTCCTTTTGGAGAAGTTTTTAATATAGCAGATGATAAAGTTTATAGTTTTAATGATTTACTGAATTATTTTAGAAAATTAATTGGAAATCGTATTACAATAAAAATACCAGAATGCATAGTGCATCTTGGGCTAAAATTACTTAGTTTGATATTTTCAGGGAGAAAAGAAAGATTGCTTTCAATTTATTATAAGTTGACTAAGGATAATATTTATTCTATTGAAAAGGCAAAGAAATTTTTGGGATATGATCCGGAATGGAATTTTGAAAATACTATATTAAAAGGTAGAAAGATATTAGAAGATGATAAAAAGAATATTTGATTTAGTTTTTTCAATAATTTTATTAGTAATCTTAGCTCCTTTGTTTGTGGTAGTTGGGGTGTTAATAAAGTTAGATTCACCGGGGGCTGTTTTCTTTAAGCAGAAGAGAGTAGGAAAAGATAATAAAGATTTTATGGTTTATAAGTTCAGGAGTATGAGTGAGGGAACACCGGATGGTGCAAAAGAGGATTTAGGAGAAGAAAATTCGTATGTTACTAGAGTGGGGAAAATAATAAGGCAGTTCACTATAGATGAGTTGCCTAATTTATTTAATGTGGTAAGGGGAGAAATGAGTTTAGTTGGACCTCGTCCACCGCATTATATGCAGTATGATTTAATTAAAATGAGAACTAAGGCAGGGATTCATAAGGTTAAGCCAGGCATTGCCGGTTATGCGCAGATTATGAAAACCGGGGGCGAAGATTTAGTAGCGAAGGTAAAGTGTGATAAATATTATGTTGAACATATGAGCTTATGGTTAGATATTAAGATTATTATAAAAACAGCGATTATGCGTTTTAGTTCCAAGGAGACGTTTTAAAATGTGAATCTGTCAATTTACCAATTTACCAAATTACTTCTAAAGGGTATCTTTTCCTTCGAATTGGAACACATGATATTTTAGAAAAAAAGAGGATTTTTGAATAGTTTTGTAGAATATAAATAGAGAATGAATAATTTCCAATAAAGAGGTTAAGAGTTTTTATTAGTAAAGTAAAGTTAAGGTGAGGAAGCAATATCATGAGGGGCGAGATTGCCACGCTCTGATAAATCAGGACTCACAACGACCTTTAAGTGTGGAAGGGAATCTATGAAGAGATTTTCTAGGAGTTTTTTTTGGGTTGTTTTAGATATAGTTTTTATAAATGTTTCTTTGATTCTTTCTCTGATATTAAGATTTGGAAAGGGTTGGGAAATCTATTTCTATGTTTATCGGGAATTAATTATCTATCTTTCCGGATTCTTTCTTTTATTTGCTGTAGTTTTTAGATTATATAAGAGGATTTGGAGATATTTAAGTATCGGTGACCTTTTTCTGATAGCAGAAGTTGTTACCGGTGGAGTATTTGTTACTGTTTTGTGTTTGAATTGGGTGAAAGGTATTGCTTTTCCGCGAACCATCGTTGCTCTTACCTGGTTTTTTAGTCTGGCCCTGGTGGGGGGAAGTAGATTGGTTTGGAGATTATATTGTGAGAGGAAGGGTGCTTTAAACAGAGGACAAGAAAGAATCTTAATTGTAGGTGCAGGAGATGCGGGAGAGATTATTTCACGGGAAATAATTAGGCGGCCGGATTTGGGTAAGTTAGTGGGTTTTGTGGATGATGATAAAGAGAAGGTCGGAAAGAGAATTCACAATGTAAAGGTATTGGGGAATATTGAGGGAATAAATGATATTTTGGAAAAAGAACAGGTTAGCACAGTTATTATTGCCATTCCTACGGCAAGCGGTAAACAGATTAAGAGAATCGTTAATAATATAAGAAATAAGGAAGTGAAGATAAAGACCTTGCCCGGATTGTATGAGTTAGTTGATGGCAAGGTCAGTGTTTCTCGGATTAGGGAGGTAATGATTGAAGATTTGTTAGGGAGAGAGTCGGTAGATTTGAATTTGGAAGAGATTTCCGGATATTTGGAGGGTAAAAGAGTAATGGTGACCGGAGGGGGAGGCTCAATAGGAGGAGAGCTAGCCCGGCAAATTTGTAGATTTAGGCCGAGGAGTTTGATTTTGTTAGACCATAGTGAAAATGGTCTTTTTCATATAAATCTTGAACTTGAGGGAAAATGGTCTGAAGTGGAGATTGATTTAGTGGTGGCTGATATTAGAGATAGAGAAAAAATGGAGAGGATATTTGGAAAGTATAGGCCGGAAGTGGTTTTTCATGCAGCAGCCCATAAACATGTCCCGATGATGGAATATCATCCTGATGAAGCAGTGATGAATAATATTATCGGGACTAAGAATGTAGCAGAGCTGGCAGAGAGGTGTGGGGCGGAAAGGGTTGTAATGATTTCTACTGACAAGGCCATTAATCCTACCAGTGTGATGGGAGCAACTAAGAGGGTGGCTGAGATGGTGGTAAAAGATCTGGGAAGCAGGAAGGCGGAGGCAGAGGAGAGGATGGGAGAGGGGAAAAATAAAACTAAATTTGTAGCGGTTCGCTTTGGAAATGTATTAGAGAGTAATGGCAGCGTAGTTCCCATGTTTAAGCAGCAGATTGCGGAGGGCGGTCCGATTACGGTGACCGATAGAGAAGTTAAGAGATATTTTATGACTTTACCCGAGGCGAGTCAATTGGTAATCCAGGCCGGGGCGCTGGGGAGAGGTGGAGAAGTATTTGTGCTGGATATGGGAGAGCCAATAAAGGTGCTGGATCTGGCTAAAGAATTGATCCGTTTATCCGGGCTTGAAATTGATGAGGATATAGAGATAAAGATTGTAGGGCTAAGACCGGGAGAGAAATTGTTTGAAGAATTACTGACTGAAGAGGAGAGAAGCGGGGTGCTGGGAAATAGCGGGCATAAAAAGATTTTTATCGCTAACGTTGAAGAAGTTGATGGAGAAAAGTTGGGGGAGGATATTAAGGAGTTGGAGAGGTTGGCGAAGGAGATGGATTCGGAAGGGATTGTCAGAAAGCTGCAGGAAGTGGTGCCGAGTTATAAGCCAAATAGAGGGATGTTAAAATAGTATATAGTATATAGTGGCGGAAATTAGTATCGAGTATTGAGTATATATAGTCTAATACAAAAATCAGTTGCGTGATACAAGATGCAATACCCCCTCTCCCGGAGGACAGGCGTCCCCCGTTTTCACGAGGGCAGGCTCGCCTGTCTATTTATCAAGTTAAAAAAGAAGGATAAGATTAGACAAAGAAGCCGAAATTAACTTTAATGTGTTATAATTAAATCAAAAGAAGAAGTTATATTCTTAAAGTTGGTGATTTTAATGATTGGTAACAATAAGATTAAAATTATAAAAAAAGTTTTAGTGGATGCATTGGCTCCTTATTTTATATATATTTTTGGTTCTACTGTAAAAGGCAGTGGCAGGAAGGAAAGTGATATAGATATTGCTTTTTTAAGAGATAAGAAAATTGACGAATACGAATTATTTATTCTATCCCAGAAGTTGGCTGATATTTTAAAAAAAGAAGTTGATCTTATAGACTTAAGCAAAACTTCTACTGTTTTTAAGATCCAGATTATAAAAACTGGAAAACTTATCTATAATTCGGATAACAAGCGTAAGATGTATTTTAAGATGAGAACAATGAAGGATTATGCGTTATTAAATGAGGAAAGACAGGAGATAATAAATAAAATTAAATCAAGTGGTGCTCGAATATGATTGATGATATAGTTTTGAATAAAACAGAAATTATAAAAATTTGTCATTTTGTAAAATTTCATGGCAGAATTCCGAATTATTAAATCTATTTTATTCTGTGCGTGGGACAGGCATCCTCTATTTTCACTAGGGTAAGCGAGAAGCCCGTCTTTTTTTATAAATAAAGGGTATAAATATATGTAGAGTTTAAGGATTATTAATTTTTTAAGGAAAAAAAATGAGTAGTGTCAAAACGCAGAAAATATGAGAGTTTCTGCGTTTTTTTGTTATAAAAGTTAACCAAAGGTGCCTGGCACCTTTGGTTAACTTTTTGACAAGTTTGGGTTGGAAAGGGGAGTTTGTGGTATAATAAAAAAAATATTATCGGTTTTAGAGTAGGTTTTTTAAAATGGTAATAACCAGAATAAGAGAAGAAATTTTAAGCTCTCCGAGATTAAGTGATAACCGAGGGAGATTTGGCGGAGTAGTGGTGGTAGGT